>Ga0070734_10000041_pt1 | contig 371370 bp, 340 predicted proteins | sample Coa_R1_8_FD_66444 | JGI IMG/M metagenome (GOLD analysis project Ga0070734, IMG submission 66444) | Surface soil microbial communities from Centralia Pennsylvania, which are recovering from an underground coalmine fire - Coalmine... | ecosystem: Environmental > Terrestrial > Soil >...
TGCGCGACAACATAATCGCCGAGTTTGCCGTTCAGGCAATACGTCTTGGCGGATTCGTGCTGCTCGCACGCAAGCTGACGCCGGACGACTTCGGCGTTTTCCGCGTGCTGATGGTGGTGGGCGTGCTGGCGACCCTGACCAACGCGACCGGGCTGAGCGACGCGCTGGTCCAGCGCCGCGAGATCACTGCGGCGCACGAGACCACCGCATGGTGGGTCGGCATGATGCTCGCGTTGTGCGCGGCGGCGATTCTGTACGCGGCCGCGGGCGCGCTCGCGCAGCTCATGGCGATGCCGCGCCTGGGGGCCGGCGCGCGGCTGCTGTGCGTGCCGGTCCTGCTCGACGCGACCACGGTGGTGCCGAACGCGCGTCTGCGGCGCAGGCTCAACTTCAGCGTGCTCGCGGCCGCCGACGTGGTGGCCGAGACGGGTTTCATCCTGGTGGCCCTGGCGGTGCTGTGGCGCTCGCTGCCGGCGTGGAGCCTGCCGGCGGGCCTGGCGGCGCGCATTGCGCTGCGCGCGATGGTCATCTGGAGCGCAGAGCCTTACGTGCCGCGCGGTTGGATGAGCCTGAGCGCGTGGCGCGACTTCTCGCATTTCTCGACCGCGGCCTGGAGCAGCGGGATTGTTTACATCTTCTCGTCCAATTCCGACTATCTCCTCGTCGGGCGGCTGCTCGGCAGTTCGGCCCTGGGCTTCTATGGCATGGCGTGGGATCTGCTGCGCTTCGTGCCCGATCGCCTGCATCGCGTGGCGGGGCGCGTGACCTTCCCGGCGTTCTGTCAGCTACAGGAGGATCGCGAGGCGCTGGCCCACGCCTATCTGGATTTTTTCGATTACACCTCGCGCGTCGTGCTGCCGATCGCGGTCTGCGCGGCAATCGCCGCACCCGAGATCCTGCGCACGATTTACGGCCCGCAGTGGGTCCCCTCGACTGTGCCGATGAGGCTGCTCGCGCCGGGTCTCGCGCTGAGCGGACTGCGCCTCGGAATCGGGCCGGTTTATTACAGCAAAAATCGCCCGATGTACGATCTGTACCTCCACGGCATCCGCCTCACCCTGCTCGTGATCGCGGTGCTCGGACTCGCGCGCTGGCAACTGTTTGGAGTGAGCGCCGGCATGAGCATGGTCGAAGGCACCGTCAGCGTGCTGGGCCAGTGGCTCGCGTGCGCGCTCATCGGTCTCAGCCTGGGACATCTGGCGATGGCAGCCGGCTCGGCCCTGCGTCTGACGGCAGTGTGCGCGGCCGCCACGCTGGCGGGGAAAACCCTCGGCTGGGTGGCGATCGGCAGCGGAGCGATCTCGAGCCACTCGATCGTGTTAGCCGCCGCGGCCCTGCCGCCGGCGCTGCTTTATCTGTGGCTGGAGCGCTCGCATGCGATGGACTTGATCGGTCGAGCGTTCGTTCCCACCCATGCGCAGGCCAAGGCGTAGCGGGCGACGGCACAGATACCGTCCGGCATCCATGAAGAAATATATCGCCATAACCCCGGCACGCGACGAGGAAAGGCTTTTGCCGGGACTGCTGAGCGCAATGGTCGCGCAGACGCGCCGCCCCGAGCGATGGATCATAATCGATGACGGCTCGACCGACCGCAGCGGCGAGATCGTCGACCGCGCGGCCCGCCATCATCCCTGGATCACTCCGCAGCATCTGCCGCGCAATGGGGCGCGCGCGCCGGGCGGCGAGTCGGTAATCATGCGCTTTTTGCCGCGCGCGGCCTGGGAAGGTTACGACGCCATCCTGCGCTTGGACGCCGATCTGACGTTTCAGCCGCAATTTGCCGAGCTGCTGCTCGCCGAATTGGAGAAGGACCCGCGCCTGGGAATCGCCGGTCCAACGCTGTACGAAGCGCGCGGCGGCCGCTGGCACGAAATCCCGGCGCCATCGTTCCACACGCGCGGCGCGGCCAAGTTCTATACCAGCGCGTGCTTCGCCGCGATCGGAGGGCTCGAAGCGGGGCTGGGATGGGACACCATCGATGAGGTCCGCGCAATGATGCTGGGTTTCCGCACCCGCAGCTTCAGGCACGTCTGCGCCTACCATCATCGCCCCCAGGGCGCGGCCGGCGGCAACTGGCGAGGGCGCAAGGCGGCGGGCCGTGCCGCCTACAACGTGGGCTATTCGCCGCTGTTCCTTGCGGCGCGCGCGCTGCGCCTGGGCGTCGATTGGCCGCCGCTCATCAACGGCCTGGGCCTGATGGCGGGATATCTTGAAGGGGCGATGCGAAGATCGCCGCGGCCGGTGTCGCCCGCGGTAATCAAGTTCGTGCGCCGCCAGCAACTGCGCAGACTTCTCCTGAGGGAATCCGTATGGCGCTGAGCCTCAAAATGCCGATCGACGGCGCGGCGCTGGCGCGCAGCGATCATCAACTCCCCGCCGATGAGCGCGACGCGCGCAATGACGCTTTCAGCTTCTGGAAGCTGCCCGAGCAATGGCGCCCGCAGCTGGAGCCGGAGATCGGGCCGTCGGAGGCGGCCGCGGAGCGCCTTCTGCACGAGCAATATCTGCCCGAGATGGATCGGCATCCGCCTTCGGCAATGCGCGCCTATTACCTGGTCAAGCGCCTGATTCCCGAGCGCGTCCGCCATCGCCTCAATTCGGCGGCGATCCGCGCGCGCACGCCGCTCAGCTTTCCGAGCTGGCCTTGCGAAAGCGCGCTGGTCGAGCTGCGGCGCGATTGGCTGCGCCGGGCAATGGAGCGGCTCGGGCTGAGCGACGGCTGGCATATCGGCTTCTGGCCCAACGGCGCGAAGTGCTGCATCGTCCTCACCCACGACGTCGAGAGCCCCAAGGGCTTCGAGCGCATGGAACGGATGGCCGCGATCGAGGAGCGGCTGGGTTTTCGTTCGGCGTGGAATCTGCCGCTCGCGCAGTACCCGATCGATTGGAGCCGGGTGGAACGGATGCGCGAGCGCGGGTTCGAATTCGGCGCGCACGGCCTGTGCCATGACGGCCGCCTGTTTCGCACCCAGCGCGACTTCGGCGAGCTCGCGCCGATCCTCGAGCGCCTCGCCGCCGAGCACGATCTGCGCGGCTTCCGCTCGCCGTCGACTTTGCGCGACCCGCGCGCGATCGCGACCATGGCCTTCGACTTCGATTCCAGCTACTCGGACACCGATCCCTATGAACCTCAGCCGGGCGGGTCATGCAGTCTCTTCCCGTTCCATCTGTCGCGGATCGTGGAACTTCCCTACACGCTGCCCCAGGACCACACGCTGATTCATCTGCTGCGCCGCAGCCCGCTTCCGATCTGGACCATGAAGGCGAAGTGGATCGCGTCACTGGGCGGCATGATCCTGACCTTGACCCATCCCGATTATTGCGGCGACGGGGTTTATCTCGAAGCTTACGAGGAGCTGCTGCGGCGGCTCGGCGCGATCGATTCGGCATGGCGGGCGCTGCCCTCGCAGGTGGCCGGCTGGTGGCGGCAGCGGGCGCGGCTGCGGCTGGCGATCGACAACGGACAACCGCGCATCGCCGGCGGCGGTGCGGAACGCGCAACCGCGGTGCGGCTGAGCGATCAGCCGCTGGCGAATTAGGAGACTGCCGTGGCCCGCGCTCTGCTCATCGCCTACACGACCTACGTTCACGACGGCCGCGTCAAGCGCCACGCCGAGGCCCTGGCCGAACGCGGCGATCATATCGACGTGATCTGCCTGGACAGCGGCCACAACGGATTGCTCAATGGCGTCAACGTCATCGGCCTCAGAATGCCGCGCTATCGCGGAGCGAGCCGCTCGAGCTACATGCGCAGCTATCTGCGCTTTTTCGGCAAGGCTTCATGGACGGCGCTGCGTCTGAGCCTCGCCGCGCGTTACGACGTGGTGATCGTCTGCACCATGCCGGACGCGGCGGTGCTGTGCGCGCTACCGGCGAGGTTGCTCGGCAGCCGGATCGTGCTGGACATCCACGACACCATGCCCGAACTCTACCAGGACAAGTTCGGCGGCCGGCGCGGCGCGATCGGCGCGCGGCTGCTGATGCTCGAGGAGCGCGCCAGCGCGAGCTGCGCCGACCGGGTGATCGCGGTGCACGCGCTGCATCGCGCGCGCCTCATCGAAGCGGGCGTCCCCGCGGACAAAATCGTCACGGTGATGAACGCGCCGGACCCCGCGGTGTTCGGCGCGATGCCGGAGCGGCGCGAGCGCGGCGACGGCAAGTTCGTCGTGGCCTGCCATGGCACACTCACCTACCGGCTCGGGCTGGATATCGCGATTGAAGCGATCGCGCTCGCGCGCCGGCGCATCCCGGGCCTGGGCATGCGCGTGATTGGCACCGGCGACTATCTCGCGGCGGCGCAGCAGCTCGTGGCGCGCCGCGGGCTGGGCGACTGCATCACCTTCACCGACCTGGTTCCGATTGAAGAGCTGCCGCGCCTGCTGAGCGAGGCTGACGTCGGCCTGGTGCCGAACCGCGCGAGCAATGCGACGCACCTGATGCTGCCCGTGAAGCTGCTTGACTATACCGCCCTGGGCATTCCGACAATCGCCGCGCGCCTGCGAACGATCGAACGCTACTTCAACGATCGCGCGGTGCGATTCTTCGAGCCCGGCCACGCCGACGACCTTGCCGATGCGATCGAGGAGCTTTACCGGGATCGCGCGCGGCGAGTCGAACTCGCGCACAACGCCCGCCGCGCGGTCGAGCGCATCGGCTGGCCGGTACAGCGCATCGAATACTATCGCGCGATCGATTCATTGCTGCAAAAGCAACCCACGGCGGCGCGGTGCGGACCGGACCGCGCGGCATGAACTCGGAACACAAGCCCGCGAGGAGGAAACCAGTGGAGCAAGGGGAGATTCTCATTGTCGGCCTCGGCGAGGTCGGGTCGGCGCTGGCGGAAGTAATTGAGCGCCACGCGCCGGTGCTGCGTCATGATATCGAGCCTCGCGAGTTTGACGCGCGCATCGGCGTGATGCACATCTGCATCCCCTTCCAGTCGAGCGCGCAGTTCGAGGACGCGGCATGCGCCTACATCCGCCGTTTCAATCCGGCGCTGACCATCGTCAACAGCACCGTGCTGCCGGGCACGACCAGCTCGCTGGCGCGCCGCAGCGGCGCTCCGGTGGCCTATAGCCCGGTGCGCGGCAAGCACGTGCGCATGGCGCAGGATCTGTTGCGCTACACGAAGTACGTGGCCGCGGCCGATAGCGACGCGGCGGCGGCGCGCGCGGAGCGCCATTTCCGGAGGGTCGGGATGACCACGCGGCGCATGCAACGGCCCGAAACCCTCGAGCTGGCCAAGCTCGCCGAGACCACCTATTTCGGCATTCAGATCGCCTTCGCCCAGGAACTCGATCGTTATGCGCGCAGGGTCGGCGGAGATTACGAGGAGGCGATCGACTTTTTCGAAGAAGTCGAGTTCCTGCCGCGCGCACGCTATTTCCCCGGAGTCATCGGCGGCCACTGCGTCATCCCCAACATCCAGTTGCTGCGCCGCATAGCAGGCTCCCCGCTGCTCGACGCGGTGCTCGAATCCAACGACCTGCGCGCGCGCGAGGCCGGACCTGCGAGCAAGGATAATCGCCGGCGCAAGCCGCTGCGGCGCGACGGTCAGGCGCTCTCGGACGGCTAGCAGTCACGCGTGACGGCGGCGCGCCCGCCGGCGCTTCGCGCGTCGAGCGCCCACGAGTCTCGCGCCGCGGCGCGGCTCGCGATGCTTTTCGAGTGGCAGCGAGCGGCCCAACGGATATCAATTCGGCGCTTAAGAGATTGTCTCTACGACGAGTCGGATGCGAGCGACCGCGCCTCCTCCTCGCCGCGAGTTTCGAATATGCGGCGAGAGCCCGTCCCGGCCGCCGCGCGCTGCATGCGCACAGGTAGGTATGCTTGTTCACCAGCCGGCCGGCGAAGGAGAGCTTAAACGAGTTACGCCCTTGCTCGGGCCGGATGGATTCCGCCGAGGGTCGAAAGTGGCGACGCCCACCTTAGTGGCGAAGCCCACCTTGCATTCACGCTCTTCATTAACGCGACGCCCGCGCCCATTGCGCCGAGGCCAGGGCCGCGACCGCGCGCGGCAGCTCGACCTGCGCCCGCTCGCGCTCAACCCTGATTTTTTCCAGCGCCACGACGCGCGAGCGTTCGGCAATCACCCACGCAAGCCCGAACAGCAGTGCGATAATGCCGCCGCCGAAGTCGCCCAGGGCCTGTTCCGAGAAGTTGTTGATCAGCGCGGGCACCGCGATGAAGAAGAACATCGGCTTGAGGTTCCAGGGATCCTGCGGTTGACGCAGGGCGAACACCCATGGGCGGAGCACGATAAACAGCCACAGGATCGTCGCGGGAATACCCAGCCCGAGCGCGTGTCCGAGGTAGCCGTTGTGCAGCGAGCTGTGCGGGCCGAGGTCCCACGGCCCCCACCACAGCGGAAAATACCTGCTCTGGAAGACCGTGCCGCTGGTCTCATAGCCGTAACCCAGGAAGGGACGCGCCTGGATCTGCCGTACGATAAAATCCCAGATGTCGGTGCGGCCGGTGAGGGTCGAGACGTCGCCGCGATCGATGTACGCAGAGAATCCTGAATGGAAGCTGACGACTGCGGCCGCCAGCGCCAGCACGCCTGCGCACAACAGGATCCCGCGCAACCTCCACTTCCAAATCGCGTAGAGAGCGCAGCCTATGCCGACCGCAACCGCGGGCGAGCGCGAATCCGCCAGAAAGTCGAGCATCAGCGACGCGATGATCATCGCCGCCAGCATTAACCGTTCGCGTCCCTGCGCCGCGGGCCATCGCACGAGTGCGAGCCCGACCACAATCAGCATCAGCGCGCCGACGTCGTTGGGATTGTTGAGCATGCCGCGAAATCGGTTCAGGCCGTCCACGGACAATCCCTGTTTCGCGTAATTCGCGAGTTCCTGGGCGGTGTAGCTCTCCTGCGGGCTCGCCCAGGAGATGGAGTGCGGCATCAGCACCGTGCTGAGCGCCAGCAGTACGAGCACCACGCCGCAGGCGAGCAGAAAATGCAGCAAAAGACGCGACACATCGTCAGGCTGCCGGACCTCGAGCACGCAACCCGCCAGCGCAATCATCGCCAGCACCGACTCAACCAGCCGCGCTCCCGAGTACAACGGAGACAGCGAGTATACCACCGTCACCGCGGCCCACGCGAAATAAATGACGTAGAGTCTGAAACCGCCGGTGCCGAGGATGCCAGAGCGCCGCACCGCCGGCAGCATCGGGACCGCAAGCATCGCGAGCGCGCCGTAGTGCAGCGGCGCGCGGGTGCTGTCGCTGAGAAACGAAACTTCGATCAGCAGAAATACCAGCGCCAGCGCGAACGGCGCCCACTCGCGGTGGCGCACGGCGTAGACGATGCCGCCGACCGCGATCGGCGCCGCGATCGCGCCCAGTGCGACCAGCACAAAGGACTTGGAAGGACTATCGCCCAGGACGAAGACGAGGCCGAAAGCGGCAATTACAGCGATCGCGCACAATGCCGGAATCGGCAGCGCGCGAAACCGCTGTGATGATGCGAAATCGTCGTCCTCAAACATGCGTGCGACGAAATGAAGCAAATGGGGTGCCAGTAAAGTGGAGCCGAAAATCCGCTTTTCGGCCGCGGAAGCGTGAAATTAGGAAAACCCGACGCTTAAATGTCAGGTAAAAACGCCTCAGCGCGTGAAACTGTTGCCGGACCCATGACCTAAGCCGGATTGCGGGAGCCCGGCTTCGTGCCCGCGAAGACCGCGAAGATCAGATTGCGGTAAACGCACGCCACGTCGATCAGTCCCGCCTCGCGCATCCACGCCAGTTGCTGACCCACAGTCGCCGGCAGATCCTGTTTCATTCGCTCGAGCGCCGCCGCGAGATCGCGATCGGCGATCTTCATCTCGCGTGCGCGTCTCATCCAGGCCTCGCGCGCATGACGATCGATCGCGGCCGTTTCGCCCGCGACCTGGTCGGCATTAACGAATACCCCGCCCGGGGTGAGATGGTTGCAGATGTCGGCGAACAGATGGCGCTTGCCGCTGTCCGGCAGATGATGGATCGCCAGGGCCGATACCACCGCATCGTATGCTCTGGCCGGTGCGCCGGCGGTGAAATCCGCGGTCACGAAACGCACCCGACGACCGAGCGGCTTCAATCGCTGACGCGCGATCGCGAGCATCTCGGGCGTGAAGTCGAACAACGTAAGCTGCGCCTTGGGAAACGCCTCGGCGATCATCGCCGAGAACAGGCCCGTGCCTGCTCCTAGTTCGAGCGCTTCGAAGCGCGCTTCGCGTTCGAACGGCAGCAGCTCGAGCGCCGTGCGATAGAATTCGTCGAAGCACGGCACCAGTTTGCGCCGCGCGCGATCGTAGCTCTCGGCGCTGGCGGCGAATGCGTTGCTGACCGCGCGCGTCATGCGGCGAGACTAGCCTATTGCGCGCCGGCCGGGCGAGCGCCAGGGCGCATTTGACAGCCCTGTCGCTTTGCAGTTATCGCGATGGGAACGGCCCGGCCAGGGCCGCCAACGGAGAGGAGACCCATGGCGACCGTACGCTTGATCGAATATCGCGAGGCGAGCGCGGAGGTGCGCGCCGTCTATGACGACATCATGGCCACGCGCAAGACCGATTGGATCAACAATTTCTGGAAGGCGCTGGCGAATCACCCACCCACCCTGCTCCGCACCTGGGAGAGCGTCAAGGAAGTGATGCGTCCGGGCGCGCTCGAGCCGCTGGTCAAGGAGATGATCTATCTCGCGGTCAGCGCCACCAACGCATGCGAATACTGCATCCGTTCGCATACCGCCGGGGCGCGCAAGGCCGGCATGACGGACGAAATGCTGGGCGAGCTGATGGCGGTGGTGGGGATGGCGAACGAAACCAACCGCCTGGCCAGCGGCTACCAGGTCGAGGTGGACGACCGCTTCAAATGACGGCGCGCCGCTTCCTTCAGCCGCGGCAGCGGAGCGGCGATCCCGCTCCGCTCACTCCCGCCGGCTGCCGTCCGCCTTCGCTTCGCGAGTCTCATCGAAGCAGATAACCGTCACCGAGCCGACCGAGCGATCGGCGGGCAACGGCCGCGGCTATCGCGATATATACATGCCGAAGCGCTCACAGTTCTCGGCGACACGCTGCACAAGACCGTCGGAGGTCGAGAGTTCGCGCGCGCCGGGAGTATCCGTCGGAACGCCAAATTCCGCAAAGAATCTCTCGAACCCTTTAGGGCGCCATCCGGTCACCCATACCGTGTCGTCACCGGTGTTGTTGATGAACGTGTGCACTGCGCCGGCGGGCAGTTCGACCCAATCGCCGGCGCCCATCGTGCGCCAGTCGCCGTTCACCATCACGTCAAGTTTGCCCCTCATAATGAAAAAGAACTCGCGTTCGGTCCGGTGAAAGTGCGGCGGGGGACCGGGCACCCGGGGCGGAGATACGACCTCGATCAATCCGTATGCGTCGTCGGTACACCAGCGCCTGACCTTGTGGCCCAGGACCCAGGCGGATTCGGTTGCGCTCATGATCGCACCTCGGCTTCGACAATAGTTAGGCTTCCTGACCAATATCGACAGGCTACCTGACAATTGCTAACCTGTCAACCATGAGCAACAAGTCCAGTGTCACTGAGGAACTCGGCACGCTGGGCGCGCTGCTGCGCGCACCGTTCGACGCCTTGCAGGAATTCGTCTATCGCGATCTCGGCAGAGCCGGCCATCGCGATGTGCGCCCGGCGCATAGCGCCGTGCTGCGCAACATTGCGCGCGAGGGATCGCGTGTCACCGAAATGGCCGAACGCGCGGGCATGACCAAACAGAGCATGGCCGAGCTCATCGAACACCTGCGGGCGCGCGGCTACATCGAACTTGCTCCCGACCCGAGCGACGGGCGCGCGAAGCTGGCGCGCCTGACCGCGCGAGGCTGGAACCTTCACGGCACTCTGGTCCGCAGAAGCCGCGAGTTCGAAAAGGAATGCGCGCGCCGCATCGGAGAGGCCGAATGGAGGCGGTTCCGCGCGCTGTTGCAGCGCGTCGCGCACTGGTCCATCACCCGATCGAGAAGTGGATAAACCCGTTGGTGCGCTTTGCGGAGCGCGTGATCCGCTGCCGGTCGGCTTCAAGCGAGCCCCTGGGGCCTGCTGCCGAAGCATAAAGCGGACAATCGTCCGCCGAGGTACGATATCCTCCGGCGACGGCAGCAAGCAGGGAATGAATCAGCTTAGCGCGGCCACGCTCCGGAAATGCATTTGAAAAGCGCGAGAGCCGATCGCGCCGGGCTCTCGCCCGCCATGGCTTGTCCCCGGGCGTTATCTGCGTTCTTATAACCATCGTGTACAATGAGCCGGTTTCCGATCCGTCGATAATCGGCTGCCCGCACTGCGATCTGGTGCAGCGGCTGCCGCAGCTCGCGCCCGGCGCGTCGGCGCGATGCCCGCGCTGCAACGAGGAACTGTGGCGGCACAAGGAGGACGCGCTCAACCGCACGTTGGCGCTGTCACTGGGCGCGGCCGCGCTTTATCTGGTAGCCAATACGGTCCCGATGCTCGGTCTCACCGTGGTCGGCCGTTCGGCATCGACCACCGTGATCGGCGGCGCCGAGCACTTGTGGCAGCAAGGCACGCGTGTGGTCGCGGTCCTGGTCATGTTCACCGCCGTAATCGCGCCGGCGCTGCAAATCGGTCTGATGCTGGCGATCGCCCTTGGCGCGCACAGCCGGCAGCCGCGCCGCTGGGTAGGCACGCTCCTGCGGCACTATCCGACGACGAGACTGTGGAGCATGATCGAGGTGATGATGCTGGGGGTGCTAGTCGCGCTGGTCAAAATCGCCGATTACGCGACGGTCATCCCGGGCATGGCGCTGTTCGTGCTCGGCGCATTGGTCTTCCTGCTCGCCGCGATGGAGGCCAACTTCGATGCGCGGGACGTGTGGCGTCGAATCGCGTGGGCGCGGGATGATGCGCGCGTCGAATCGGGGGAGGCGCGGATGGTCGCGCAGCAGAGTTGAGCACGCCGCCACTGACGGCGATGCATCGCGGGCTGCAGAGCTGCGGGGTGTGCGGCCTGCTGTCCCGCCCGGCGCCCGACGCCGACGTATGCCGTTGTCCGCGCTGCGACGAAGTACTCAGCTTTCGCAAACCCGACAGCATCCAGCGCACCTGGGCGTTCCTGCTCGCCGCCGCAGTGTGTTACATCCCGGCCAACGTCCTGCCGGTGCTGACCACCACCACCGCCACCGGTTCCGAATCGGACACCATCATGCAGGGTGTAGTGCTGCTGTGGTCGCCGAGCGGATGGCCGCTGTCGATGATCGTGCTGGTGGCGAGCATCATTATTCCAAGCGCCAAGATCGTGGCGCTGGCGTATCTGCTCATCAGCGTGCGGCGCGGCTCGATCGCCAACAATGAACGGCGGCTCAGGTTGTATCGCACGATCGAATTTATCGGCCGCTGGTCGATGGTTGACGTGTTCGTGGATACCTTTACCGCGGCGCTGATCCAGCTGCAGCCGCTGATGTCGGTCGAGCCGGGTCCGGGACTGTTCTTCTTTGCCGCCGTGGTGGTATTGACGATGCTCGCAGTCGAGTCATTCGATCCGCGGCTCATCTGGGATGCCACGAGCGCACACGAGGTAGAAAATGGCTGAGCCGCAAGTGCCGCCCGGCGACGTTCCCGAATCCCGCGTGGTGCCGAGAAGGCAAACCCGCCTATCCCTGGTATGGATAATTCCGATCGTCGCCACCGCGGTCGGACTGTGGGTTGCGGTGACCAGGATTCGAAGCGAAGGACCGAAGATCACCATCGAGTTCCAGTCGGCCGAAGGGCTCGAGGCGGGCAAGACCAAAATCAACTATCGGGGAGTCGACCTCGGCACCATCGTCGGGATTCGCCTCTCCAATGATCATCTGCGGGTGATCGCCACCGCGCAAATGACCCCGCAGAGCGGCGAGTTTCTGGTCGCCGACACGCATTTCTGGGTGGTGCGCCCGCGCATTTCCGGGGCAAACGTTACCGGACTGGGCACGCTCATCTCGGGTGCGTATATCGGGATGGAAATCGGCTCATCAACCGTGCCGCGCCGCTCTTTCGTCGCCCTCGACACGCCGCCGATCGTGACCGGCGAGGCGCCCGGGCGCTTCTTCGTGCTGCAGACCTCGGACCTGGGCTCGCTCGACCTGGGGACGCCGGTGTTTTTTCGGCGCCTGCAGGTGGGACAAGTCGCAGCCTACCAGCTGGACAAGGACGGCCGCTTTTTCACGGTGCGGATCTTCGTGCGCGCGCCCTACGACCAGTTCGTGACCGTCAACTCGCGCTTCTGGCAGGCCAGCGGAATCGATCTGCAGCTCTCGGCCAACGGCCTAACGGTGCAAACGCAATCGCTGCTCTCGATCCTCATCGGCGGCATCGCCTTCGAAACGCCCACCGGCGGGCAGACCCTCTCGGCCGCCGCGGCCGACACCGTCTTCACCCTCTATGCCAGCCGGGCCAAGGCCTTTGCGCCGGCGGCGCGCAATCCGCAGACCTTCGAACTAATCTTCAATGAATCGGTGCGCGGGCTGGCGCCGGGCGCGCCGGTCGAGTTTCGCGGCGTGCAGGTTGGTGAAGTGGCGGAAGTGCGCGCGCAGATCGATTTGAAGACCATGCAGTTCCAGGCGCCGGTGACAATCCATCTCGACGCGCAACGCCTGGGGGTCAAAATGATCGGACTCACATCCGAGGCCGACTTCAACGCGCTGCGGCGCAGGCTTATCGATTCGCTGGTCGCCCGCGGAGTGCGCGCGCAGTTGAAAACCGGCAATCTGCTCACCGGTTCGGCCTTCGTGAGCTTCGATTATTTTCCCGACGCGCCGCCGGCGACGGTGGACTGGTCGCAGCAGCCGGCGCAGCTGCCGACCACGCCGGGACAGCTTGAGGCAAGCGAGGCCCGCATCACGAATATCATCAAGAAGCTCGACAAAATGCCGCTCGAACAGATTGGCGATCAGCTCCACGCCACGCTCGCGGACCTCGACGTGACGTTGCGCAAGACCAACCAGGTGCTCGAAAGCGCCGACGCAACGCTGGTCAGCGCGCACGGCACGCTTGACAATGCCAACAGTTTTCTCGAACCGAGCTCGGTGCAGAGTCAACAGCTTTCCAGCACGCTGGTCGAGGTCTCGCGCGCAGCCCGTTCGCTGCGGGTGCTGGCCGATTACCTGGAACAGCATCCCGAAGCGCTCTTGCGCGGCAAGCGCGGTGGCGCGCAGTGAGCGCGCGACGGATCGCGCGCCCGCGGATCGCGCCGCGCGTCGTTGCGCTGGCGCTGCTGCTCGGGTTGGCCTGCGGCTGCGGGACTTCGGCGCCGGCCCGGTTCTACACCCTCGCTCCCGCAGCCGGCCATGCGGGCGGCGCGCCGCTGGCTGATGCCACGGTCATGGTGGGACCGGTTGCCGTGCCGGCCGCGGTCGATCGGCCCGAGTTTGTCGTGCAGAGCGCTCCCAATCAGGTCGAAGTGGAGGAATTCAGTCGCTGGGCTGCTCCGTTGGGCGATCAAATCGCCCAGGCGGTCGCCGCCGACCTGATTCAACTGCTGGGCACACCCGATGTGGCCGCCGGACCGCTCGCCAATTTCAATCCGACCTACCGCGTGACTATAGAAGTCCAGCGCTTCGACTCCGCGCCGGGCCAGTCGGCGACCGTCGAGGCGATGTGGGCCGTACGCAGGTCGCCGGGCGGTGCTACGCGCAGCGGCCGCACGGTGGCGCAGGAACCGGTTACTGGCAGCGGTTATGACGCGCTCGCGGCTGCGCACAGTCGCGCGGTGGCGCGTCTCAGCGCTGACATCGCGGCGGCGATCCGTGCCCAGGCCGAAGCTCAACCGTAGGCGCGAACGCGAGCCGCGCGCACGCGGGGTGCATGCTATGGCAGGATTGCGCGAGACCCTCAGACACCATCTCAACCCGCACCGCCACAGCGCCTTGCTCATCGCGATAGTCGTGGCGTTCCTCATCCGTCCTGTCATCGGCAACACGGGGGCGGGTCCCGTCGTGTTCAGCTTCGCCATTGTGGCGATCCTGCTGATCGGACTGTACACGACGACGGTCGACGAACTGCAGGGCGAACGCGCAAGGCTGCTCGCGCAGCGCAGACGACGGAGCCGCCTGGCGATGGTCATGGCCGCGGTGGCGATTGCCGAAAGGATTGCCGTGCTGGTCGAGCCCAGCGTCCAGCTCGCTGTTGTCGGCTCAGGCTGCTGGCTGATTTTCTTCGCCTTCATCACCTGGGGCGAACTGCGCGCCCTGCTGCGGCAGCGCGAAGTTACGGGCGAGACGATCAGCATGTCGATTTCGGTATACCTGCTGATGGGATTCACCTGGGGACTGCTCTATGGACTTATCTATCAGCTACAGCCTCACGCCTTCAGCTTTCCGGCCGACGAACACGTTGCGCCGGGAGTCGTGAGCCAGCAGGCGTCGATTTTTCCGGTATTCGTCTACTTCAGCCTGACCACGCTGACCACCATCGGTTATGGAGACATAACGCCGCTGACGCTGAAGGCGCGTTACGCGGCCGTTGCCGAAGGCGTGACCGGCCAGTTCTATCTTGCAATCCTGGTCGCGCGCCTGGTGGCAATGCAGATGAACAGAGCAGCAGAGCGACCCGCGGGCGGCGGGAAAGAATCGTCCGGCGGGAGCGAATAATCTCGCGCGACGCCGGCATTCGGCGCGATGTGCAACCGGCCCGCACAAGGAGCGGACGATGAGCGACTATCAAATCCTGGAACTGAATAACGTCGTGCTGCAGAGAGGCGGGGTGATGCCGCGCGTGCGCCTCGCCTACAAAACCCTCGGAACGCTGAATGCCGCGCGCGACAACGCCGTGCTGGTTCCGACCTGGTACACCGGCACGCACAACGACATCGAGACGTTCATGGTCGGAGAGGGGCGCGCGCTCGACCCGCGCCGGTACTTCATCGTGATGGCCAACCTGCTGGCCAACGGGTTGTCTTCGTCGCCCGGCAACACCGAGCCGCCCAACGAGCGCGGGCGGTTTCCCAACGTGACCATTCACGATAACGTGCGGATGCAGCACACGCTGGTCACGCAGAAGCTGGGCCTCGAGCAGCTCAGACTGGTGACGGGATGGTCGATGGGCGCGTGCCAGACCTTCGAATGGGCGGCGCAGTTTCCCGAGATGGTGCGCGCGGCCTGCCCAATCGCCGGCTCCGCGCGCACGGCGTCGTTCAACAAGGTGTTCCTGCTCTCGCTGCGGCGTGCGCTCGAGCTGGATCCGGTTTTCGCCGGCGGCTTTTACGATCGTCCGCCCGTCGATGGCCTTAAGGCGTTCGCCGCGATCTACGCCGGATGGGGAACGTCGGAGCCCTTCTATCGCACCGAGGTCTATCGCGCCTTCGGCGCGCGCGACTACCTCGAGCACGTCGCCTACTTCTGGGAGCCGTTCTTCATGCGCTGCGACGCGAACAATCTGCTCGCCCAGCTATGGACCTGGCAGAACGCCGACATCGGCAACAACGCAACGTACGGAGGAGATTTCGAAGGCGCTCTCGGCGCGATCCAGGCGCGCGTGATCGTCGTGCCGGTGGACAACGATCGCTACTTCCCGCCGGCCGACAGCGAGTATGAGGCGGCGCACATCCGGGGCGCCGAATGCCGCGTCATATCGTCGGTATGGGGGCACATGGCGCCGATGAACCCGGGCGATGTACCGGCGATCGACGCCGTGCTCCGCGAGCTGCTCGAGGACTGAGTTGTGGCGGCGAAGCGCGCGGAGACCCCGCGCGCACGCAATCACTTGCGCAGACGGCGCAACTGGCGCGACGTCAGCATCCACAGCAGTTGTCCGCCGCCGCGTTCGATGCCGTCGCTCAGTGCTAGCGCGATCATGCCCGCCTTCTTCAGATCGAAGGCTACGCTGTTGGCCGAACCGGTCAGCAGCAGCGAGGCGACCCCGCTCAGGCCCGGCTCGTGGCCGACGATCATCAGATGGTCATGCCGTTCGTACGATCTAAGCGCCGCGACGGTTTCGGCGGGCGAGATGCCGGGCGCAAGCGCGCTGAGGGCTTCGCAGGCCGGCACGCCCGGATAAGCCGCGACGACGAGTTCGGCGGTCTCCGCGGCGCGAGGCAGCGGGCTGGTGAGAATCGCGCCGAACTTGAGCCCCAGCGCGCGCATCGCGGCGGCGGCCTCGCGCACCTTCTCGCGCCCGCGCGCAGTCAGCCGGCGCGCGCCGTCATCACCGCCGGCGGGCGGATCCTTTTCAGCCGCTCCGTGACGCAAAATGTAAAGGGTCATGAGGCACGCGCCGCGGGCACGAGGACGAGCGGCGGCGGTTTGAGCGAACGCCGCGCCCGCGCAGCCGCACCGTTGAGTTCCGTGAGCAGGGCGCGCACCAGCTCGTCCATCCGCGCATGACGCCAGGCCCTGAGGCTGCGCGTGCGCAGCCGCCGCACCCGCCGCTCTAAGGAGTGGATGAGCGCACCCGCCGCCATCAGCGACTCGGGCGGCGCTTCGCGCGCCTCGGCGGCCCATCCGCGCAGCCAGGCGATTGCGCTCACGGCGTCGTGATACATCCCGACGCGCTCCTGGAGACGCTCGAGCCGCCGCAGCATCCGGCGCGCCGGCTTACCGCCGACCACGCGCAGCGGCTCGAGGGCGTAGCGCAGTTTTTTGGCGCGCACGCGCAATCGATGCAGCGCGTCCGGCGGCGAAGATTCATCCAGGTCCGCGCCCGCGCGCAGCATCGCGCGCATCTGCGGGCGCACCAGGCGCGCGGCTATCGCGCCCAATGTGACGCTGTCCCGGGTCGGCGCCGGCGCAACCCGGCCGAGGCGCTTGACGAGACCGCGATAGCGCTCGGATTTGAGCGCGGCGACCAGCCGCTCCTGCTCGAGCGCACGCTGGGCGCGGATCGTGCCGGACAGCGGCGCGAGCGCGCGAATGAAATCCCGCTCGAGCCGCGTCGCGCGCTGCTCGATCTGCAGCGCCATCACGTCGAGATCGCGCACCGCGCCGATCGCGCCGCAGATCCAGGTCAGCTCATCGTCGGTGCTCTCGACCTCGTCACCCGGCGCCGCCTCGCGCAGAAGCCGCAGCGCGGCGCGCAGGCGCCGGGTGGCAACGCGCAACCGATGTATCGGTTCGATGTCGCCGGCGATGGCGCGGTCGTGCTCGGCGCGCATCGCGGCGAGCTGGGCCTCGATCGCGCCGGCCGCCACTTTGACCGCAGGCTCATCCGCCGACGGCGCAAGGGACGACAAACGCGCTGGCGCGGCGGCCGTCATCCGAGAACTATACCTTGCGCGCGGGCGCGAGCGGGAATGCGGGCGCCGGCGCGACGCCATCGCCCTGCGGATGCGGGCCGCTCTGCGCGCGCCGCAGATAATCGGAAACGTGCGCGCGCAGTTCGGCCTGAATCTTGTTGATCGATTCGCGCGCGTTCACGGTGATGAAGCCGAATTCGCGCCCGAGCCGGTTGTACTCGGCGATGATGCGGCGCTGGTAATTCTGGAAAGAATCGAAAATGTCGCTCGACAGCGCCAGGTGCATCCCGGACTCCCAGTAATCCATGCCCTTGCCCTTGACCACGCGCGGGATCAGCGTATCCACGTCGATTTCCAGGTAGAGCACCAGGTCCGGCAGCAGGGCCATGCCGAACACCTCGTGAGTCCATTCCGGGTCGGCGCCCATCACGGCGTTGCGCGCGAACGCCGTGTACATGTAGCGGTCGGCAATCACGACGAACCCCGCCTGTAGCGCGGGCAGAATTTCATGCTCGAGCCGGTCGGCAAAATCGGCCGCGTAGAGCAGGCTGAAGGTGATCGGGGTGAGTTGATGGCCGGCCTTGGCGTCAGCGATGGTTTCCGAGAGCAGCGGCGAACGCGTCCAGCCCGTGTTGCTGACTGCGTAGCCCTCGAGCTCGAGCCATCCGCGCAGCAATTCGATCTGGGTCGAGCGACCGACGCCATCGGTGCCCTCGATAACGATGAGATGGCCGGGCAGCGGCTTCTGCTCGAGATACGGAAGGCCATGGCCGTGCCAGCGCTTAACGTGATGCGACTGCATTGGCGTTCTGGCTGCCGGATCGCTGTCGGTCGTATTCGCGCAGAACCTCGCCGGTCATGCGGCGCACGACCTTCTGCTGCCCGGCGATATCCTGGCTCGCATTGATGACCCGCAGGTCGAATTCCTCGGCCAGCTGGTCGTAGATCCGCAGCACACGCCCCTGGAAGAGGCGGAAGCTTTCCACCAGGTCGGTCGAAAGCCCGAGGTCCATGCCTGCCTCGTAGTACTTGAGCTTGGCGCGGCCCGCGAGCAGCCGCTCGAGTGACACCTCGATCGGCACGCGAAAGAAAATTGTCAGGTCCGGACGCGGGGCGAAACGATACACGCCGCGCACCCAGTCCGGATGCACTCCGCGCGCAACATCGCGCGCAAACGCCGTGTAGACATAGCGATCGGCTAGCACGATCATTCCCGCCCGCAGCGGCGGCAGAATCTGGTAAATGAAACGATCGGCGAAATCGACCGCGTGCAGCAGACTGAAGGTGCTCGGCGTCAGCAGGTTGCGCCGCTTGCCGCGGCGCATCGAATTGCGCACCAGCTCCGAGGAATTCCACTCCGTGAAATGCACCGGGTAGCCGCGCGCGCGCAGCCAGCGTTCCAGCAGCCGCACCTGGGTCGATTTGCCGGAGCCGTCAATGCCTTCCACCGCGATCAGGCGCCCCGGATAAGGATGGGGAGAGCTCAGCAGCGTCCGGCGCCGGCCGTTGTGCGGCTGCGGCGGCGCGTCGGCGCCGGCCGGGCCCGGCCGTTGAACTCCCCCGCCTGGCGTCTGACCGTTATCTGACGATTGAGCAATCTCGACAGCAGATCCGATCTTCTCTCGCACGTCCATAGTTCAAGGTCGGCTCGCCCCCCGGCGGCATTAACCGTGACGTTAAAGCGGTCTCGGGAGCGTCGGATGCGTATATCTTTAACCACACTGAAGTGACTTCGGTCCAGCGCATCGGCGAGGCGCAGAATCGCCGCAATCGAGCGCACCAGATGGCGCTTGGCCGGGCTGAGCGCGCGGAACTCGGGCGAGTCCAGACGCGCCGAGGGCTTGCGATGCCCGCGCGCGCCCTGGGCGATAATCTCGATTTCGAGCGGGTCGAAGCCAAGAAGCTCGGCGTTTTTTACCAGATAGTAGGTGTGGCGATTGTGGCGGTCGTGATCGATGACGCGCCCGATATCGTGCAGCAGCGCCGCATGCTCCAGCAACTCGCGCGCCTGCGGACCGGCCTTGAGGATCGGCGCCGCCGCGTCGTAAATCTTCAGCGCCAGCCGCGCCACCTGCGGGCCGTGCCCGTTGAGCGCGCCGAAGCGCCGCGCCAGCGCGCTGACCGAGCGCCGGCGCGCCTCGATCGAGCCGCGCCCGCGCGCCCCGCCGTTGACCATGCTCAGCAGGATTCCCTCGCGCAGCGCCCAGGTGCATGCCACCAGTTCCGGCACCGCCGCCTGCGCGAGCAGGAAATCCGCCAGCACCGCGGCCGCCGGCAGCAGATCGGTGCGCTTGGGATCGGCGCCCGGAAGTTCGCCGCGCTCGTCGGAAGAAAGCTTCAGCAGCCGATTGCGCAACCACGCGATGTCGGTTGCCGGCACGCTCAGCCCGTGCAGCCGATCCTGCTCGCCGTCGCGCGCCACGCGCGCCATCGCCACCAGCGCGTTGATGGTGCCGGAGGTGCCGATCGCCCGGATGGCTCCCGCACGCCGCGCCTTGCGCATCGGCGCGTCGAGCTTGCGATGCAGATGGTCTTCGAGCTTGCGCACCTGGGCCGAATCCGGCGGGTCCGAAGTGAGGAAGCGCTCGGTCAATCGCGCCACGCCCAGCGGCAGGCTCTCCATCCACAGCGCCACCCCGTCGCGCACCAGCACCAGTTCAACGCTGCCGCCGCCGACGTCGATCAGCAGGTAAGGACCGCCCTCGAGGCCGAGCGCGTGGCGCGCCGCGTTGAAGATGTACTGCGCCTCCTCAGCGCCCGAGATGATTTCGACCCGCAGACGGGTCTCGCGCCGGATGCGCTCGATGAAGGCGGCGCCGTTGCGCGCCTCGCGCACCGCGCTGGTCGCGACAGCACGCACGCGATCCACCCGTCGCACCTTGGCCAGGCGCGCGAAATTTTTGAGCGCGCGCACCGCCAGATTCATCGGCTCGCGCGCAAGTTTCCCGCTGGTGAACGTGTTGCGTCCCAGCCGCACCATCTCCTTGACCCGGTCGATGACTTCGAAATGGCCGTCGCGCCGCACGTCCGCGATCACCATGTGGACGGAATTGGAGCCGACATCGATCGCGGCCAGGCGCATGCTCAGATCGTATGCTGCCGCTGTCAAATTGTCAGCCTGGCGCCGCGCGATCACTTCACAGCCCGCCGCGATCTGCCCACCGGCGGACGCGATCGCGCTGCGCTCGAGCGGCTGCGCCGGGACGACGAGCGCTCCGCGCGCGGCTTTTCAACCAGCCCCTGCTGGAGCATAGTCGCCCCGGGGCTTCGCCGCGTCCCGACATTTCGCCCGAGTAATGGGAGGTCTCCGGCCCGGCATGGGGTGACTGGCGTCAATCTTCGGCAAGCAGCCGATCGGCCCGCGCGCCCGCGGCGCGCGCAAGGTTGACCCGCGATGGCAGGCGCGGCCTCGCTTCCGCTCGTCGAGGAACGTCACGCGACCACGCACAAGTGGCTGATCGCGTTGGCGGTGATGCTGGGCACGGTGCTCGAGGTACTCGACACTTCCATCGTCAACGTCTCGCTGCCGCACATGCAGGGCAGCTTTTCCGCCAGCGTTGACGAGATCGCGTGGGTGGTAACCAGCTACCTGGTGGCGAACGGCATCATGATTCCGATGACCGGCTGGATTTCCTCGCGCTTCGGCCGCAAGCGCTACTTCATGACCTCCGTGACCACGTTCGTTGCCGCTTCGGCCGCATGCGGCGCCGCACAGTCGCTGGCGCAGATGGTGCTGTTCCGGCTGGCGCAGGGCGCCGCGGGCGCCGCAATGCTCCCGTCCTCGCAGGCGATCCTGATGGAAACGTTTCCGCCCGAAGAACAGCAGATGGCGATGGCGACCTGGGGCGTTGGCCTGATGATCGCGCCCATTCTCGGGCCGACCGTAGGCGGCTGGATAACCGATAACTGGAACTGGCGCTGGAACTTCTATATCAACGTTCCGATCGGCGCGCTCGCCTTGCTGATGGTCTATGCCTTCGTTCACGATCCGCCCTACCTGAGCCGGCGTCGGGCAAGCCGCGGACGGATCGATTACCTCGGCATCGCCTGTCTCGTGGTCGGTCTGGGCCTGACGCAAATCGTGCTCGACCGCGGCCAGCGCGCCGACTGGTTCGCCTCGACCTGGGTGGTGACGGCGACCGCGTGCGCGGCGCTGGCCCTGCTCACACTGGTGGTCAATGAACTCGTCTTCCCGCAACCGGTCATCGACCTGCGCATTCTCAAGGATCGCATCTTCTCGCTCGCGGTGATGCTGATGGTGGTGCTGAGCGCGACGCTGTGGGGCACCGGTCTGCTGATGCCGATTTTTCTCCAGGAGCTGATGGGCTATACGGCCTGGCGCGCGGGACTGATGATGGTGCCGCGCGCGTCGGCGGCGATGTTCTCGATGTTCGCGGTCGGGCAACTGGCGCGCCTGCGGGTCGATACGCGCCCGATGATCGGGCTGGGGTTCCTGCTCTCGGCCGTCGGCCTGTGGTGGATGGCGCAGTGGAGCCTCGACGTCAGCATGCGCGTGGTCATAATCGACAGCTTCGTGCTGGGCGCCGGCCTCGGCATGCTGTTTCCGATTCTCGCCGCGGTCGGATTTTCCGGAATCCCGCGCGAGCGCATGGGCGACGCGGCGAGCCTGTTCAACCTGATGCGCAATACCGGCGCGGCGATGGGAATCTCGTATCTCACCAATATGCTGGTAAACTATGAGCAGGTTCATCAATCGCGACTGGTCGAGCACGTGTCGGTGTTCGACGCATGGCGCCTCAGCCAGCGCGGCGCGCTGATGCCGGGCGGTCCGCAGTTTCATTTCATGGGCCAGTTGCTCACGGGCCAGAAGCAGGGGCTGGGCAGGATGTACGAGATGGTGACGGCGCAGGCCGCGATTCTTTCATTTGACGATCTCTACCGGATTCTCGCCGTGCTGATGATCGCCATGGTGCCGACCTTTTTCGGCTTGCGACGCGCGCGCCTGAAGTCCGCCGCGATGACCGCGCACGTGGAATAGACCGTATCCGATGAAAGCCGCAGGCTCGCTCGCGGTGGCGCATGCCGAGCCGTCCGCGCCCACTTACAAATGGCTGGTCGCGCTCGCCGTGATGCTGGGCACGACGCTCGAGGTGCTCGACACCTCGATCGTCAACGTCTCGCTGCCGCACATGCAGGGCAGCTTCTCGGCCAGCGTCGACGAGATCGCCTGGGTGCTGACGAGTTATCTGGTCGCCAACGGCATCATGATTCCGATGACCGGCTGGATCTCGTCGCGCTTCGGGCGCAAGCGCTACTTCATGACCTCGGTGGCCGTTTTCGTGATCGCCTCGGCCCTGTGCGGCGCCGCCGCTTCGCTCGACCAGATGGTGATCTTTCGCCTGGTCCAGGGCGCGGCGGGCGCGGCGATGGTGCCGTCGTCGCAGGCAATCCTGATGGAGACCTTCCCGCCGGCCGAGCAGCAACTGGCGATGGCGACGTGGGGCGTCGGACTGATGGTCGCGCCAATCATGGGCCCGACGCTCGGCGGATGGATCACCGACAACTGGAACTGGCGCTGGAATTTCTACATCAATGTGCCCATCGGCATCGTCGCCTTTCTAATGGTGTCCGCCTTCGTGCACGATCCGCCCTACCTGCGGCAGCGCCGCGAGCTCGGCGGCAAGGTCGATTACCTTGGCATCGCCTGCCTGGTGGTCGGCCTCGGCGCGATGCAGATCGTGCTCGACCGCGGCCAGCGCGCCGACTGGTTTGCCTCGTCGTGGGTGGTGTGGACCAGCCTGCTGAGCGCGGCCGCCCTCATTGTGCTCGCCGTCAACGAGCTGCGCATGTCCGACCCGATCCTCGATCTGCGCATTCTCAAGATTAAGGTTTTCAGTGTCGGGCTGCTGCTGATCGTGGCCATGAGTTCGGTCCTTTACGGCACCGGACTGCTGATGCCGATTTTTCTGCAGGAGTTCATGGGCTACACGGCGTGGAAGGCCGGCCTGGTGCTCGCCCCGCGCGGCCTCGCCACGATGGCCTCGATGGTGGTGATCGGGCAAATCGCGCGCCGCGGGCTGGATACGCGGCCGCTGGTCGGCGTCGGATTCATCCTTATGACGATCGGCCTGTGGACCATGTCAGGCTGGAACCTCGAGGTGAGCCTGTGGGTGGTGATCATCCCGAGCATCGTGATGGGTCTCGGCATGGGCATGATCTTCCCCACCCTCTCGGCCAGTTCGCTCGCGGTGGTTTCGCGCGAGCGAATCGGGTACGCCGCGAGCCTGTACAACATGATGCGCAACACCGGCGCGGCGGTTGGCATCGCCTACATGACCACGATGCTGGTGAACCACGAGCAGATCCATCAGGCGCGCCTGGTCGAGCATATTTCGGTGTTCGACGCCTGGAAGCTCGGCGCGGCGGCCCCGCGCGTGCCGGGCGCGCCGACCTTCCGGTATCTGCCGCAGATGATCACCGGACAGCATCAATCGTTCGGGGTGCTCTACAATGGCGTCCAGGCGCAGGCCGCGATTCTCTCCTTCAACGACATCTATCGCATCCTGGCGCTGCTGATGGCGGTCATGATCCCCGGCTTCCTGCTGCTGCGCCGCGGGCATCGCGCCGGCGGCCCCGCCGCTTCGCACTAATGGCTACCCGAGTCCGCCGGCGCGTTCGGCTTCAATCGCCCATTTTCGCCAGCGCGTCCCTGAAGGCCGCGAGCCCGCGGTCGTCGAAGAGCACCATCTCCACGCGCTCGACCGGCGGATATTGTCCGGACGGCGCAGGCGTGCTCAGATGATCGCGAATCTCCTCCAGCATGACCACCGCACAGCGATCGATCGGAAATCCGGCGACGCCGGTGCCGATCGCCGGAAACGCGATCGATTTGGCGCCGTGTTCGGCCGCGCGCCGCAGCGCGTTGCGTGTCGAGGAACGCAGCGCGGCTTCCGTCGTCACCCCGCCGAGCCGCATCGAGGCCGCATGAATGACGTAGCGCGCCTTCAGCTTGCCGGCGCCGGTGACGGCCGCTTCGCCGATCGCGATCGGCCCGAGCCGGTGGCATTCGGCCTGTATCGCAGGTCCGCCCGCGGCGCGGATGGCGCCGGCCACGCCGCCGCCGAGCAGCAAATCGTTGTTGGCGGCGTTGACGATTGCGTCGACCGCTGCCTCGGTCAGGTCGCCTTTGCGCAGAGTGACCTTCGATCGCCATTCGTGCCTGTCCATGCACGTGCCCTCCTGGATGGATTTCGCACTGGCCACGGCACGCGACTGCGCCGGTCCGCGCCGTCATTTTCCTTCGCCCGATGAGCGACCGGACCGGAACCGAAGCCTCCTGGCCGGGTGCGATTTTCGCCCTGGGACGCGTGGCCGTGGTCCTCGCATTGGTGGCGACGGTTTTTGCCTGGACTGTGCTCCGCCGCCATCGTCCCGGTGCCGGCGCACCGTCGGACTATCTGCAGGCCGATATCGAAACTTCGCCGCTCGCGCTCGACCCGCGATTCGCCACCGACGCGATTTCTTCGCGCATCGACGAACTCGTGTTTGACGCGCTGGTGCGCGTCGATGCGCACGGGCAGTTTGTCGGCGATCTCGCCGAGAGCTTCGGGCGCTCGTCGCCGACCACACTGACTTTTCATCTGCGCCGCGGCCTGCGCTTCAGCGACGGCCGGCCGCTCACCGCACGCGACGTCAAATATACATACGACTCGATTCTCGATCCCGCCACTCGCTCGCCCAAGCATATCGCTCTGCGCGCGCTCGCCGCGATTACGGCGCCGGACGAAATGACGGTGGTGATGACGACGCGCGGACCGTACGCGTCGGCGCTGGATATGGCGACGATTGGCATCGTGCCCGCCGGAACTCCGCCGTCGGGCGCGCCGGGCCCGCGATGGCCAGCCGCGAGCGGAGCGTTTCGCATTGCGAGCTTCGCGCGCGACGAGGCGCTGGTGCTGACGCGCAACCCTGCCCGACCGGCGGCGTCGGCCGCGATTCCCGGCATTGTCTTCAAGGTCGTTCCCGACCCCACCGTGCGCGCACTGGAGCTGGCCGAGGGCGTGTGCGATTTTTCCGAGAACAACATCCAGCCCGATTTGCTCGGCTATCTCGGGATGCGGCCCGAGCTGGCGATCGTCCAGTCGCCCGGCAGCGAATACTATTACCTGATGTTCAATTTTCGCGATCCGCACCTGCGCGATCCGCGCGTGCGCCAGGCCATCGCCTACGCGATCAACCGCGAAGCGATCGTCGGATCGCTGTACAAAAATACCGCGCGCGTGGCGACCGGCATGCTCGCCCCCGAAAACTGGGCCTACAACGGCGACGTTCAGCGCTATCCGTACGATCCGTTCAAGGCTTCCAGGCTGCTCGACCGGGCCGGCTACGCGATCGGACCAACCGGCACGCGCGATCTGAAGCTGGTGTACAAGACCACCCCCGAGGGACGCCGCCTCGCCGAAGCGCTGCAATCGATGCTCGCGCGCGTCGGCATCACGCTCGACATCCGTACCAACGAATTTGCGACCTTTTATGCCGACATCCAGAAGGGCAACTTTGATTTGGCGACGCTTGACTGGGTCGGCACGGATCTCGCCCACCAGTACTTCATGGTGTTCGATTCGAAGATGACGCCGCCCAACGGCGCCAATCGCGGCGGTTATTCGAATCCCGCGATGGACGGTCTGCTGGAGCAGAGCGAGGTCGCCCTCGACCCGGCCGCGCCGCGCGCACTTTACGCGCAAATACAAACAATCGCCGCCGCCGACCTGCCGTACGTGTCGTTGTGGTGGATGGATAACGTGGTGGTGATGAACCGCCGGGTCATCGGTTTCGCGCCCTATCCCAACGGCAGCCTGCGCTCGCTCGCCGGAGTGTCGTTGGCATCGGCGGCGCGCAACGGCCACTGATGCTGCGCTATCTGCTGCGCCGCCTGGCCGCTTTCGTCCCGGTAGCTCTCGGCGTCGCGACGCTGACCTTCGCGCTGATCCATCTGGTGCCGGGCGATCCGGCGGTGGCAATGCTCGGTGACGTGGCGGGGCCGGCCGATATAGTCAATCTGCGCCATGACCTGGGCCTCGACCGTCCGATCGCCGAACAATACGCGAGCTTCCTGTGGGACCTCGCGCATGGCGACCTCGGACAGTCGATCTCGATGAGGACGCCGGTCGCCCGGCTGATTGCCGAGCGGTTTCCGGCAACGCTCGAATTGACCGCCGCGGGATTGCTGGTCGCGATTGCGATTGCCTTCCCGCTCGGCCTGGTCGCGGGCGCACGCCCGGGCGGCGCCGCCGACCTGAGCGCCATGACTTTCGCGATCCTCGGCATTTCGGTGCCCCACCTGTGCCTGGGACCATTGCTGATGATCGTCTTCTCGCTCGAGCTTGGATGGCTGCCGCTCACCGGACGTGGAGGTCTCGCCCACCTGGCGCTGCCGGCAATAACGCTGGGCACCGGCCTCGCGGCAATCCTGGCGCGGATGATGCGGCAGAGCCTCATCGCCGTGCGCAGCGCCGATTACATCCGCACCGCGCGCGCCAAGGGATTGAGCGCGTTCGCGGCGCTCATACGGCACGGCCTGCGCAACGCCCTGACGCCCGTGATCACACTGCTTGGCCTGGAGGCGGGCGCCTTGCTGACCGGGGCCATCGTCACCGAAATGATTTTTTCGTGGCCCGGAATGGGACGCCTGATGATCGGCGCCATCAATGCGCGCGACTACCCGCTGGTCGAGGGCTGCGTGCTCACTTTCGCGCTTGCGTACGTGGCGGCGAACATGCTGACCGATCTCGCCTACGGCATGGCCGATCCGCGGATTCGCCTGACGCGCAATCGTGGCCGGGGCGAATGATTCACCGACGCAATCCGGCAATGCCGGCGGCAAGATGAGATCGTCCGGCGCAGGGAACCCATCGCTGATCGCCGGCGGCGTTGTCGTCGCGATCCTCGCCGCCGCCGCCGCTGTCGGCCCGCTCTGGATCCAGGCCGACCCGCTCGCAACCGATCTGACGCGGGTCCTCGCAGCTCCCGGTCCGGGTCACTGGCTCGGATGCGACGCACTCGGACGCGACCTGCTCGCGCGAGCCCTGTGGGGCGCGCGACTTTCACTGACTGTTTCCACGACCGTGGTGCTCTTGTCGCTCATGGCCGGTGGGCTCATCGGCGCGAGCGCCGCGCTCGCTGGCGGACGCGTCGATTCGATCGTGATGCGCGCCGTCGACATGGTGCTCGCATTTCCCGGTTTTCTGCTCGCCCTGGCGCTGGCGGCAATCCTGGGGCCAGGCATCTTCGACCTGGTCGTGGCGCTGACGGCGATGGGATGGACCGGCTATGCGCGGCTGGTGCGCGGCGAGGTGCTCACGCTGCGCGAGCGTGAGTTCGTCGCCGCGGCGCGCGCGCTCGGCGCGCCGCCATTGCGGCTGTTGCTGCGCCACATGGTTCCCGCACTGGCGGGGCCGGTTGCGGTGCAGGCCACCTTCGGCATCGGCGGGATCATCGTTGCCGAATCCGCCCTGTCATTCCTCGGAGTGGGCGCGCGGCCGCCAACGCCGAGCTGGGGAAACATGCTCGACAGCGCGCGGGCGCTCCTGCTGGTGGCGCCGCATCTGGCGATTGTGCCGGGAGCCGCCATCGGTGTCTCCGTGCTCGGATTCAATCTGCTGGGCGACGGCCTGGCGCAGGCGATGGGCCGCGATCAATGACTCGATGCGCCCGTCATCGCCGCCGGCGCGAAATCAACTTGCACGCTTGAGCGCGGCGAGGCTTTCATCATACGGCGGATAGGCGATTCCGCGCTCGGTGATGATTGCCGTGACCAGCGCCGCCGGAGTCACGTCGAAGGCCGGATTGTAGACCTTGATCCCTTTGGGCGTGACCTGCCTGCCCGCAAAGTGAGTAATCTCGGCGGCCGCCCGCTCTTCGATCGGAATCTCGCCGCCGCTCGCGCAATGAAGATCGATCGATGACAGCGGCGCCGCCACATAGAGTGGCACGCCATGCCGGTTTGCCATCACCGCCAGCGGGTACGTGCCGATCTTGTTCGCGACGTCTCCATTGGCCGCGGTGCGATCGGTACCGACCACCACGCAGCTGACTTCGCCGCTGCGCAATACGCTCGCCGCCATATTGTCCGCGATGACCGTGACCGGAATACGGTCCTTGTGCAGTTCCCATGCGGTGAGACGCGCGCCCTGCAGGAAGGGCCGCGTCTCGTCGGCAATGACCGCGACCTTTTTGCCCGCTTCGCGCGCGGCCCGAACCACGCCCAGCGCGGTGCCGTACCCGGCGGTCGCCAATGCACCGGCGTTGCAATGGGTGAGCACCGTGGCGGGATCGGTCAGCAAAGTCGCACCCAGGCGTCCCAGAGCGCGATTCGCCGCGAGGTCTTCCTCGTATATCGCGAGCGCCTCATCGCGCAGGCGGCGAAAAAGCCGCGGCGCATCCAGCCCCAGACTGCTTTCCAGCGTCCGGCGCATGCGCTCGATCGCCCAGGCCAGGTTGACCGCCGTCGGACGCGTCGCGCTCAAGCCGCGCGCAACCTGGGCAAAGCGGGCGCGGGCGCGCGCGCCGCTCACCCCGCGCATTCCCAGCGCGACGCCCATCGCGGCCGCGACGCCGATCGCTGGCGCGCCGCGAATCACCATGGACCGGATCGCGTCGGCCACACCGCGCCAATCGCGATAGACGCGCACGACCTCGCGCACCGGCAGCAGGCGCTGATCGATCATGCGCACCGTGTCGTTGCGCCACTCGATGGTTTTGACTGCCATGGTGGACGATCGGGTCGGCGCCGGCCGACCGTGCAGCTCGCGCGCTACGGAATCCTGGAAGACTAGGCCTTTTCGTAGAGTCCGCGATTTTTGCGCTTGGCCATCCCGGCTTCGATCCAGCGCGTGATCGCGGCAAAGATTTCCGAAGGACGTTTGTCCTTGAGCCCGCGCACCTGGCGCACGTTGGAGGCCTTGAACTGTTTCGGCAATTGCGCGAACACGTTGCGCCAGTTTATACGCCCGCCGCCACTGCGCCCCGCCGCTCCAGCACGCGGTGCCCGCGACGCTCCCCCGCCCGCGCCGCCGCGTCCTGCCAGTCGAACCAGGGCCTCTTCATCGCGCTTCAATCCGGCCAGTTCTGCCTCTTTAGCACGAATGTCCCGGCGCAGTCTGGCCAGCACCGATCCGGCCTGACGCTGAACCTGGCGAATCGCTATTGCGGTCGACGCGGAACGTTTCCCTCGTGGCATCCAAGGATCTCCTTCGCAGAATGAGTTTCGACGGAACCAAGGGCATCACGCTACATAACGGACACCCGATCCACAAGCACTTCCGTCGACTCTTATGAATTGATACTAACAGAGTCTATTAGTTCACACTATAACGACTATATCGACTAGGATGGTCAATCCTAGTTGCCCTCTCCTCCAACGGCAGAAGTTAAAGATAATGCCGATTTAGCGTCACGCTCGTTGTGAATGCTCATCTCCCAACCGCCGCACCCGTATACGCACCAGCGTCATGAGTCCTGCGTATTTGCACGCGATGAGACAACGGCTTCCAATAGTCAGGTTCTGGGTATTGCTCGCGATGGAATACTCTTTTTCGAATCGCCGCCCGGCCGATTGTGCGAGCGTCGTCGGACAGCTGAGGGCCCGCGACAGTTTTACCGCACGCATCGACGAGGGTCGCTTTAAAGCGAATGAGGTCGCAAACGATTAAACATCCAAAAGCAACAAATTGCATAATTATGCCCCATAGCGGTCACGCTATGATTAGGCTTGACTCGGTGCTATAAAAAAAACGCTTTTGTCGGAAGCTGTGTGCCGCCATGACTTGCAGCAAATTTGAGGGTGCGCCGAATCGAATGGTTTGGACAGGCGCAGCGTGAAATTTGTGTTAGTGAGTGAGCACCGCGCCGAGCATCCGGTGTGCCAAGGATGAGCAGGAGAATTTTGAATGGGCCGTAGACTGTACGTGGGGAATCTAGCTTGGACTGTCACTGACCAGGATCTGCAGGAAGCATTTTCCGAAGCGGGGAAGGTGGACAGTTCCCAGGTCATCATCGACCGCGCTACCAACCGGTCGCGCGGCTTCGGCTTTGTCGAGATGGCCACGGACGATGCCGCCGAGGCGGCGATCAAAAAGCTCAACGGCAGGGACATCAAGGGACGTCCGATTCGCGTCAATGAAGCGCAGGCGCGCAGCGGCGGCGATCGTGATCGGCGGCCCGGCGGTGGCGGCGGCGGACGGGATCGTTAGGGGAGCCGAGCGCACGGATGCACACACGGGCGCAAGTGAGTAAACCGCCTCGCGGCGTCACGTCGTTCGGATCACATCGTTGGGTTACCGATTCCGGTTCGGTCGATGACCGAAGCTGAAGTTTGATCGCTTCAACCGTTGCGACGCGGCCGGCGATGCGATGGCGGCGGCGGCTCCGCGGTGAATCCGCGGAGCGGTGAAGACCTCAAATACCCCAAATCGGTAGGCATCTTTTGACCGGCTCGGCAGGCGGCCGCGCGCGAGGTGAAGGTGCGTCCGCTACGATCTGCAGCCAATGCGCAAGCCGGATAAAATCCTGCACATACGCGTCGACGCTGTATGCTCCGCGCACTACATAAGCCGGATGATACATCGGGTATAACACCGATCCGCCGCGCTTCGCCGGAAACGGTGCGCGCGGATGAAACTCAGCCCCGCGCCCTGCCAGCTCGCGCCACGCCACCGCCCCCAGGCACACGATCATTCGCGGCCGCGCCGCGGTCAGCTCGGCCACCAGATGCTCGCGACAGTTGGCAATCTCGCGCGCGCCGGGGTCGCGATTGCGCCCGCGCCGGTCGCGCGGACAGCATCGCACCAGGTTGGTAACGAATACGCGCCCCAGGTACGCACGCGAGATCATTTCGCGCAGCAGATTACCCGAACGGTCGCCGCTGAACGGGATGCCGGTCCGGTCGCCGCCCAAGCGTCCCGGCGCGAGCCCCACGAATGCGATATCGGCCGGTGTGGCGCCTGCGCCGGGCACCGCCCGCGAACGACACCTGACCAGCGCCCGGCATCGACTGCACGCAAGAATCGCCGCGCGCACCTCGCGCATGGGTAGCGCCGCGGTCGAGGGCTGGCGCGCCTGGCGCAATTCAACGGGCATACCTCGTGCTCGCTACGATCGTTAACTCACGAGATTCGCGTCCACCCGGCCCCGCGAACGCAACGGACGATGGGCGGCAGCGCGCCTCGCCTACAGGATTTCTTTTTCTTCCACTGCTTTGAATTCGGCCTCGCCCAACGCCTCGGCCCTGCGGCTGCCGTGTTTCTCATAGAGTTCGAACAGGCTGGATTTGTGCGGACGCACCCGTCCCAGCGGGCACTTCCGCCAATCCTCGAGCGATTCATCGCAGTAGCCCATCCGGTTCTCGCCGCACTTGGGTTGCAGGAAGACCGCGACCTCGGGCAGCACGCGCTTGATTTCGGCGCGCATCATCGCCACCATTCGCCGGATCTCCCACTGCGCGCGCACGCACAGCCGCAGATCGCAGATGTGCAACATCTCGGCGAAATTCACCATCACGTGAAAGTTGGTCGGCGCTGCGTTGGGCAGCACGAAGCGCGCGTCTTCGGCGGGAATCCCGGCCTTGAGCGCGCGCGCATACAGCTCCGAGGTCCGTCCGAGCAAATCGGCAAAGTCCTGCTCCATTCCCGCGCGACGCCACGAATCGGGCAGCACGAAGGTCAGCCGATCCTGTTTGAACTTGACGTAGCGCTGGCTCTGCTGCTCGAAGCTGATGCCGATACGATGGCGCACGAACTGATGCGAGAGCGAGCGCGACACGCCGGCGATCGCGAACCAGAAAACTATCTGCTCGAGCGGCGAAGCATGGCCGGTCTTGAGCCGCTCGCCGATGAACTCGCGAATTCGCTGGTGGCCAATCTTCTCGGTCTTTATTTTCTCCCACACCTCGATCGGCGAATCCGACGAATAGCAGGTGCGAAACGCCGCATAGAGCTTCTCCAGCGGATCGCTCGCGTAGTCGATCAACTTCACCTGCATCGCGGCGCGGGAATCCTGGGCGGTTGTCATCGCAAATACGTCTCGATGCTTACTTTATTGCACCCGCGCGCCGAAGGTAACCGCCGGCCGCGGCCATTATCAACTCCGTCCACAGACCGCTTGCCTTCGGCCTCCGGCTGCATGGCCGTTGCGCGCCGCTGCCGAGGCTTCTAGATTCCGCTCATGGCGCCGGCCGGCGAAAATCTCTATCTGCGCATCATTCGGCCCCTGCTCTTCCGGCTCGAGCCCGAGCGCGCCCATCGGCTGACCCTGGCGATGCTCGGGCCGCTCGCGATGCTGCGCAAGCCGCCCGCCGATTCCCCGGCGCTGGCGAGCTCGCCCTGGGGCATCCGCTTCGCCTGCCCGCTCGGCCTCGCCGCCGGAATGGACAAAGACATCCGCGCGGTCGCCGCGTGGCAGGCGCTCGGGTTCGGCTTCGCGGAACTGGGCACGATAACGCCGCGCCCGCAGGCGGGCAATCCGCGCCCGCGGATGTGGCGCCTGCCGCAGGAGCGCGCACTCATCAACCGTCTGGGGTTTCCCAGTGCGGGCATGGAATCCGCGGCGCGCCGGCTCGAGCGTCTGCGCCGGCGCAAACCCGGCATCAGGCTGGGGCTCAACCTGGGGCCCAACAAGGATACGCCCGCGGAACGCGTCGCGGCCGACTACGCGGCCCTGGTCGCGCGGCTCGGTGCGATGGCGGACTTCATCGTCATCAACGTCAGTTCACCCAATACGCCGGGGTTGCGCGACTGGCAATCCGCAGCGCGCCTTGCCCAGTTGATGCGTCCGATTCGCGGCGAAGCGCTCAAGCTCACGCCGCGCCCCCCGCTGTTGGTGAAGCTCGCGCCCGACCTCAACGCGCAGGTGCTCGCCGCGGTGTGCGAAGCGGTCGCGGCCAACGGCATTGACGGCATCGTGGCCTGCAACACGACCATTGCGCGCCAGGCGGTCGGCGTGACCTCCGCACACGAGGGCGGGCTCAGCGGCGCGCCGCTTCGGACGCGCGCGCTCGCGACCGTGGCCGAGATTCGGCGGCGCACGGGCGGCAGAATACCGATCGTCGGCGTCGGCGGAATTTTCAGCGCGCAGGACGCGTACCGATATATCTGCTCGGGCGCGTGCCTGGTCGAGCTCTATACCGGTCTGATCTACGAAGGTCCCGACCTGGTGCGCCGCATCAGGGAAGGCCTGCTCGAACTGATGCGGCGCGACGGCTTCAGCTCGATCGCCGAAGCGATCGGCTGCCAGGCGCCGGCCTTGGAAAGCGAGGCGCGGTAAACCGGCCGGCGCAACGGAGGGCGCGAAGATGTCGGAATCTGACAATGCATTTCTGGTCGATGCGCAATGGCTTCGCGATCATCGTGACGACGCCGGCCTGGTCCTGATTGACACGCGGCCGGCCGCGGAGTTCCACGCGGGACACTTGCCCCAGGCGCGCCATTTCGATCCCTTTCCGTTCCATCACGCGGATACCGGCGAGTCGGGCATGCGTGAGTTGCGCGCGCAGCTTGAATGGATCTTTTCCGCGCTGGGCGTATCGGGCGACGAGACCCTGGTCTGCTACGAGAACGAATCCGGGATGCGCGCGACGCGCGTGGCGTGGCTCGCCGAATATATGGGCCATCGCCGCGTGCGCATTCTGGACGGCGGACTCAAACTGGCGGGCGCCGAGATCACTGCCACCGTCGCGCCGATTGCGCCGGCGCGGTTCACCGCCGCGCCGCGCGACGAGATCTTCGCCTCGCACCGGTACCTGGTCGAGCGGCTGGGCCGCGCCGACCTGCGCATTTTCGACGTGCGCACTGACGAGGAATACTTTGGCGAGCGCGTGCGCGCCCGGCGCGGGGGCGCGCTGCCCGGCGCGGTGCACCTTGACTGGGTCAACAATGTCGGGGCGAACGGCGCGTTCAAGACGCCGGCGGAGCTGCGCGCCGCGTTCGAGCGCCTCGGTCTCGACCCCGCCGCCGAAATCGTTCCCTACTGCCAGGGCGGCTATCGCTCGGCCAACGCGTACTACGCGCTGCGGCTCGCGGGCTTCGATCGCGTGCGCAACTATATCGGTTCGTGGGGCGAATGGGGCAATCGCGAAGAACTGCCGATCGAGCATCCGCGCCGCAAATGAAGCGCGCGCGAATCGTGCGGGACGCGCGCCGGGGGCATGCCGCGACGCGCGACCTCCTGCTATTGAGCGCCTTCGAAGCGTTCGGCGGCGAGCGCAGCAATCCTTCGTGGGAGGTCGCCGCGCGGCTTGACGGACGCAGGCTCGGCGGACTGACTGTGCGCGCCGTGCGCCTGCCGGTGAACGCCCCGCGCGCGGTGCGATCGATCGCGGCTGCGATCGCGCGGCTTAAGCCGCGCGCCGTGCTGGGTCTCGGCCAGGCCGGCGGCCGGCCCGCGATTTCGCTCGAGAAGGTCGCAATCAACCTGATCGAGCGGCGCGCCGCGCGCGAAGGCGACGGCGGCCTCTCGGGCATCCCGGTTGTCCGCGGCGGACCGGATGCGATCTTTGCCCGCCTCCCGCTGCGCGCGATCCTGCGGGCCCTCGCGCGTCGCGAGATTCCGGCGGCGCTGTCCCTGAGCGCGGGCGCGTACGTCTGCAATTCGGTGATGTACGCGACGCTGTTCGCCTTGCGCGCGCGGCCCCGGGTCCCCGCCGGATTCATCCACCTGCCTTACGCCGCAAGCCAGGCGGCGCGCCATCGCCAGGCGCCCAGCATGTCGCCGGACCTGATGACATCGGCGGTCGCCGCGGCGATCGAGACGATCGCGCACAACCTGCCGACACGGCCGCGGCGGCGGAAGTAGCCGCCGTCGCTCAGCCCTCATCGGCACGAGAACGGGGCACGCCGAGCGCCACCATCAGCAGCGGGCTCAAGCCTGTCGCGGGTGGCGAAAAAAATTCCGTGGTGTCGTCGTCGTAAAATGTGAGGCCGGTGGCGCCGTGGCCTAGCGCATAGGCGGCCAGATACGCCCGGCCACCGTGTAGTCCGGCTTCCAGGTGCGCGTCGCGGTAGCCGCGATTTCCCAGCGCGTCGAGCGCGCGCTCGAGGTCCGCCATGTAACAGAGCAGCGCCGAACAATCCGCGCCAAGCGGCTGCTCCAGGCACAGGTAGCCGGCTTCGCCCCGAAAATTGCCCGGCTTGAGCAGCACGAACTCGCCGGTTGCGCGGCGATGGTAATACGCTCCCGGGGAAAGGCCGTCGATCGCGTTCGCGATCAGGTAAGTCTCGGAGAGCGCGGGAAAATCGGCGCGCGGATGCCTGCTCGAAGCGCCAAGAATCGCCGCCAGATCCGCTAACGCCATCGGTTCGCGCGCGAACACCCGCGTCGATCCGCGCCGCAGAATGGTCTCGCCGAGGCCCGAGCCGGCGCGCGTCGCAGCCGGCGCGGCCAACGCCGAGGCCGCCGATAACTCCGGGTGCGGCGTCGCGATTGCGCGGTCGGCGGCCGCGGCGATCTCTTCGCCGCCGATCAATCGCGACGCCTGATGCATCCGCACCAGGTCCGGGAAGCTCACCTCTTCGGCCGAAAGCGGGATCGTGTCGAGCGCAAGCCGCGTCAACTCCGACGGCGCGGGCGAAATCGGCTCGGCGCCGCTGTCGCCGAGCGCCACGAGGCACATTGCGCCTTCGCGCTCGCCGTCGATCCCCAAAAGCGTCTCGATTTCCGAATCGGAGAAGGCGCTCACCAGTTCGGTCGAGAACCCCTCGGCGGTCGCGCTCGCGAGCAGATTGGCGAGCATCGTGCCCGCGTCCCACAGGCAATAGCGATAGGCGCGCGCCCGATATTTCCACGCGCTGCGCCAGAAGATCGCGCTCAGCAACACGATCGCCCGCGACCGCCGGAGGGAGCGGCGTCCGCCGGCCGCGTGCGCGATAACACTGCGCCAGTCTCCGCGGCGCAGCCCGCGCAGGCGCAGGTCCGCGGGCGAAAAATGATACAACCCCGGCTCGAGACCTTGGGCTTCGCCCACCGCAACGTAGACTTCGATCGGATAAAGCGCGCCCGCCGACGGCGCGGCGCGAAAGTGATAGTCCTCGCCGCCGACCCGTCTGCGCCGCGTCAATCCGTCGGCGCAGAACAGGATGCGGGTGAGCGCCTCGAGCGTCAGCGCGCCGCCGCTATCCGCTTCCGCGTCCGCGGCCACGGCCTCGAGCGCGGGCAGGCGGGCAAGGCTCAGGTCGCGCGGCAGCGCGAGTCCTGCCACTTCGGGATAGAGCTTGTACGGGAACGGCCGGTTCTGCCAATCGAGATAATGCGCACTGCTCCGCACGCTCGCGTAGGAATGTTTGGTCAGCGCGTGATAGGTTCGCGCCACTTCGATTTCTCGATTGCCCAAGATTGCCTGCTCCTGCCCGCGAATGTCGACTCGCGCCGCGCCCTCCGCACCGCGCGACATTATATCACCCGCTCTGGTCGGCTGGTCGGTATCGGCGCGACCGTGCTATGGACTGAATAATCAGCGGGCAGTCAGCCGCGGTTCGGAGAATCCGATGGGCGCGAATCCGCCACGACTCGGCGCAGCCGAAGTGAAGGCCCTGTTCGAGAAGCTGAGCAACTGGGGCCGCTGGGGTAAGGACGACGAGCGCGGCGCGCTCAACTACATCACCGCGGAAAAGCGGGCGGCCGCCGGCCGCCTGGTGCAGAGCGGCGAAACCGTAACCATGGCCCTGCCGCTCGCGACCGCTTCGGGCCCGGACAATCCCACGCCGGTCACGCACGTGATGCTCTATTCCGGCCCGGGCCTGCCGGCCGCGCTCGACTACTTCGCGATCGCTCCGCACGGGATGGCGTTCACGCATCTGGACGCTCTCTGCCACGTTTTCTGGGAGCGCAGAATGTACAACGGCTTCAGCTCGAGCGAGGTCAGTCGCTGGGGTGCGCGCAAATGCGGCATCGATGCGGCACGGGACGGGATCGTCAGCCGTGGCGTGCTGCTGGACATCGCGCGGACCAAAAATCTTGAATGGATGGAGCCGGGCGAGAGAATCTTTCCCGAGGACCTCGACGCCGCCGAGCGCGCGCATCGCGTGCGCGTCGCCGAGGGCGACGTGCTGCTGATTCGCACGGGCCGCATGGCGCGCCAGCGCGGGTTGGGCCCGTGGGACAGCCGCAACGAGGGCATGGCCGGGCTCGATCCGAGCTGTCTGCCGTGGCTCCACGAACGTCGGATCGCGGTACTCGGATGCGACGGCGTGAGCGACGTACTGCCGACCGGTTACGGCGCCGAGCTGATCTTCCCGATTCATGTGGGAATGCTGGTCGCGATGGGCGTACATCTCATCGATAATGCCGACCTGGAGGCGCTGGGCGCAGCCTGCGCGCGCGCCGCGCGCCACGAGTTCATGTTCGCGATGCTGCCGCTCATCCTCGAGCGCGGCACCGCGTCGCCCGTGAATCCGGTGGCGATTTTCTGAAGCACATCGGAGCAGGAGAAACACGATGCCATCCGAAGCCCTGGTGATCGATGCCGACGGACACATCCTCGAGCCCCCCGATCTGTGGGAGCGCTACCTGGAACCACGCTACCGCGACCGGGCACTGCGCATCGTCGTCGGACAGGACGGCTACGAATACCTGGAAATCGATCGCAAAATCTCGCGCCTGTGCCGCCGCGGCCAACTCGCCACGCTCGGCGGCATGGGCAGGAAAGTCGACGAAGCGAAAGCGCTGCGCGAGCGCGCCACGCGCGGCGACGGCAATCCCGAGGAGCTGCGCTACAAGATGCCCGGTCCCGAGGACACCTACCTCAAGGGCGCTGCGTTCGGCACGATGGACATGCGTGAGCGCGTCACCCTGCTCGACCGCGAGGGCATGGCCACCGCCATCCTCTATCCGACGCTGGGACTGATGTGGGAGGCGGAATGCTTCGATGCCGAAATCGCCGCGGCGTACTGCCGCGCCTACAACCGCTGGATCGCAGACTTCTGCCGTGATTCCGGCGGACGCCTGATTCCGATCGCGCACCTGTCGCTGGGCGATCCGGCGGCGGCGGCCCAGGAGCTGGAGCGCGCGGTCAAGGACGGATGCCGCGGGGCGTTCGTGGCGCCGTTCACCATGACGAAGATCGCGCACGGCGAGAGGGCGCACGATCGCGTATTCGCGGCAGCGCAGGCGCTCGACGTCCCGCTCGCGATTCATCCAACCTTCGAGCCGGTCGATTTCGCCGTCCATCATCGCTACGAGAATTTCCGCTGGGCCGTGTGGTACCACGATCTGTTTGCCGGCCAGGGCGTCCAGCACGCCTTTGCCACGTTCTTCCAGTGCGGCACCTTCGATCGCTTTCCCGGCCTGCGCGTGGTGGTGCTCGAGTCGGGCGCCGGATGGATCGGCTACTTCTTCGATCGCGCCGACGCAATCTATGCCGGCACCACGCTGGGCGGAACCGTACGGCTGAAGGAAAAACCCTCGTACTATTTCAAGGAGCGATGCTTCATCTCGGCCGATCCCGACGAGCGCACCATCGCGGCGATGATGAAGCGGGTGGGCAGGGACCGGTTCTTCTGGGCCAGCGACTACCCCCATCCCGATCATCCCGGCAACTACCTCGAGGAGCTGCGCGGGATGATCGCGCCGATGAGCGAGGACGAGCGGCGGGGGATTCTCGGCGAGAACGTCGCCCGCGCCTACAAGCTCGCCTGAGCCGCGCGCGACGGCGCTCAGCGCGCGCCGCCGGAGAGCGCCGGATGAATCCACATTTCCGAGCCGGCCCCGACGCGCGCGTCAAGCCCGCCAAGCTGGCGCGCGTTCTCGCCGTCGATGAAGATGTTGACGTGACGCCGAAGCTCGCCCTGCTCATCCAGCACGCGGTCGCGGATTCCCGGATGCGCGCGCGCGAGCGCCTCGATTATCTCGGCCGCGCTCGCGCCCTTCTCCGGCGCGAGCGCGACCTCGACCACATCGCGTCCGTCGGTCCATCGGCGGAGCGCCCCCGGGATATGCACGCGCATCGCTAAGCCACCAATGCGCTCTTGACGCAGAGCACAGGCGGCAGGAACTCGGCCAGCGCGCGCCAGCTTTCGCCCTCGTCATTCGAGCCGTAGAGCTGGCCGCCACGCGTGCCGAAGTAGAGTCCGACCGGCTCGAGCGTGTCTGCGCAAAACGCGTCGCGCAACACGGTGAAAAATCCGGCGCGGTCGGGCAGCCCGCGGCCGAGCGCCTGCCACGTCGCGCCTGCATCGCGCGAGCGCCACACGCGCGGCGCGCCATCGCGCGGCACGCGGAACTCGTCCGAGACCAGCGGGAAATTGTAAATCGTCCCGCCGCGCCGCGGATGCGCGACCATCGGAAAGCCGAAATCCGACGGCAGCCCGTTTTCGATCGTCACCCACGAGCGCGCGTCATTGTCGGTGCGATAGACGCCCGGATGATTCTGCAGATACATGCGCGACGGGTTTTCCGCGTCGAACCGCATCTTGTGCGGACAGAGCGTGGCCCCGGGGACATCCGGATGGACGCGCAGACCGTTGACGCATGGGTTCCACGAATCGCCGCCGTCGTCGCTGCGGTAGATGCCACCCGACGATATCGCCGCGTACATCCGCTGCGGCTCGCGCGGATGGACCAGCAGGGTGTGCAGGCAAAGGCCGCCGAACCCGGGATTCCACTTCGGCCGATCAGGATGGTTGAACAGCGCCTCGTTGAGGCGAAACGTCTCGCCGCGATCGTCGGAGCGAAACATCGCCGCCGGATCGACCCCGGCCAGCACCACGTCCGCGCCCAGCGCGGTCGAGGCCTCGAGCGCCCATACCGCGTTGAGCGCGGCTCCGCTGCCGCGCGGAAACTTGATATTGCCCTCGGTCGGCTCGTTCCACGTCGCGCCGAAATCGTCGGACCAACTCACCATCGCACCCCAGTGATTGCTCTTGTTGCCGGCCAGGATGCGCGGGTTGTTGTCATTGACCAATGCCAGCGACCACACCGATTGGCCCGGAAAATGCGGGCCCGACACTTTGAAGTCGGCGCGGCGCGAATCGCTCAGCAGGAGAAACGCGCCCTTCGCCGTACCCACCATCAGCAACAGATCGCCGGCGGCGGGCGAGAATTTCACGCCATTGGCATGCGCGCTCATGACGGGCGCTCGCAGTTGATCATCCAGGGCGTGCCGAATTGGTCGACCAGCATGCCGAAGCGCACCGCCCAGAAGGTCTCCTGGATCGGCATCCGCACCGTCGCGTTTTCCGACAGCGCCTGGAAGATACGCTCCGCCTCGCGCGGCTCGGCGACGCTCAGCGTCACCGAGAAGCCCTTCATCGGCTCGTACCGATCGGGCGGCGCGTCGCTGCCCATCAAAATCTCGTCGCCGACGCTCAGACGCGCATGCATGATTTTCTTGAGCCAGTGCGGCGGCACCTGGCTCGCGATCGGCGTGCCCTCATGCGTGAGCATGGCCTCGATTCTGCCGCCGAGCGCCTTTTCATAAAATTTGAACGCCGCCTCACAATTGCCATTGAACGTTAGATAAGGATTGAGCTGCATCATTGACTCCTTCCGTTTGCATCGTTGATTCAGCCGCAGATCGAAAAGCCGCATTCGAGCCGAGCCCACACCGGCGCCCGGCAGCGCGCAGCCATCTCTTCAATCGCGACGTGCGCCTCGTTTATCGCCTCCGCTTCGCTCGAGGCCGCGCCGACCGCGCCTGCCCTGCCGCAAGGATCGGCCAGTGTCCAGAACCAGGTCGATTGACCATTCCATAGCCTGAAGCCGACCCCAAGATGATTGCGATTGTCGTGCATGATCGTTCCCTGGCGTCTGCGGCAACTCTATGCCTCGATCGTTTCGGCGCGGTTGCGCAACGCGTTGAAGACGGTCGCCGGAACGCACAAGCGCTCGTCCTGATAAATCGCCCGCACTTGCGCGAAGGCGCGATCGTCGGACGCGGTCAGCGCGGCGGCGCGATCGAGCAGCGCTTCATCGTCGCCGGACAGCCGATCGCGCTCGCCCGGCATCATGCCCCACACGTCCCACGGCAGCAGTTCCCTCCGATTGAGCGCCGCCACGTCGCGCACGACATTGCCGGCGATGAACCACATCCCGCGCAGGTTGGGAACGAACGACAGGCCGAAGAGCTCCGCGTTGGCACCCGCGTTGCGGCACCTGAGCCATGCGTCGCCCGCGCCGATGAAACGGTCGCGGGGCACGTCAAGCGGATCGAAATCGGGATGGAACAGGTTGCGCTGCACGGCGTCGATTTGCGCGTCAACCAGGACCCATCGCCGCTGCGCGGCGTTCCAGTATTCGCACACCCAATGATCCTCGAAGCGGCCCGGCGTGAAATACGCCGCGAAGCCGCAGCGCGCGCGCGCCGGCACGCCGCGCGCCTTGAGCATCGCCGCCAGCATCAGCGAGAAATGCCGGCACACCGCCGCCATCCGATTGTGCGGTTCGCGCGCGACGCCGAGCGGGCGATCGTCAATCGCCCGGATGCGCGCGAGCATTGCGCGCAGGGGCCGCAGATGCGCATCATCGATGCGCTCTTCGGACATCCGCACGTCATACGCGAACGCCGCCAGGTCGCGATGGATGAGCACGCCCTGCACCACCGCGCACAGATCGGCGAGCGCTTCCGGCAGGGCGTCGAAGCGCGCGCCGCGCGCGTCCGCCGCCGCCATCGTCCCGAAACCGCGATAATAATCCTGCGGAGTTTCCATACCGTGCCGCCCCCGCTCGATCTTTCCGTTTGCCGATCGTTCGTCCGCTTCAGGCCGACCCGACAAGCTGACCGAGACGATCCAGCGCGCCGCTCCAGCCGTTGTTATGCGCGTCGCGCGCGCTCTCGCTCTCGAACACCGCCTGATGAAGCGTCAGTTTGGTCTGCTTGCCGCGCTCCTCGAACAGCACCGTCAGCACCGTCTCAGGTCTGGTGGCATTGCCCTGGGCGTCGGTCCAGGTAAAAGTGCATGCGAGCCGTTCGGGTTCCTTGATCTCGCGATACACTCCCTTAAGCCAGTGATCCGCGCCTTCGGCCGAGCGCATGTGAAACCGGTAGGCGCCGCCCGGACGGACGTCCATTTTGCCCAGCACCGTGGTGGTGAAGCCGTGGGGGCCCCACCACTGCACGAGGCGCGCGGGGTCGGTCCAGGCTTTGAAGACCAGCGGACGCGGCGCGTTGAACGTGCGCTCGATGACCAGCACGCGATCGGCCGGCTCCCTGACCAGGCTACTTTCGACGGACATGCTTTTTCTTCTCCTTGGGTTGCGCACCGCTCTTCTGCAGCTTGCGCAGATATTCGTCCAGGCGATCGAGGCTCTGCTCCCAGAAACGCCGGTAGCGTTCGAGAAAATCGGCGGCGTCTCTGAGCGGAGCCGCGTCGAGCCGGCACGGGCGCCATTGCGCCGCGCGACCGCGCTCGACCAGCCCCGCGCGCTCGAGCACCTTCAGATGCTTGGATATCGCCGGCAGGCTCACCGTGAACGGCGCCGCCAGCTCGGTGACCGAGGTCTGGCCCGCGGCCAGCCGCGCCAGGATCGCGCGGCGGGTCGGGTCGGCGAGCGCGGCGAAGGTGGCGCTCAGGCGATCGGCGGCGGGACTTTCGTTAACCATTTAGTTAAATAACCTGATGGTTAAATAGCGCGGCGTCCGGATCGTGTCAAGCCCCGCCGCGCGCCGCGCTTTTCAAGCACGCCGCGCGCGGGTTATTGATCCTCCCGGTCCCACTCCCAAACCGTCGTGCGCAGCGCACGAGCGACGAGGCTCAGACGATGGATCTCAACTTCATGCCGGCGATTGAGCTTAACGTCCTTGTCCGCAGGCGCGAGATCAAGCCGAGCGAGGCGGTCGCGCAGGCGCTCGCGCGCGTGGAAGCGCTCGACCCGAGGCTCGGCGCGTTCTGCGCGATGCGCGCCGAGCAGGCGATGGCCGAGGCGCGCGCGATGGACGAGCGTATCGCGCGCCGCGAGCCGGCGGGAGCGCTCGCCGGCGTGCCGATCGCGGTCAAGGACCTCGAGGACGTGGCGGGCATGGCGACCACTTACGGCTCGCGGCCGTTCCGTGACAACCTGGCCGCCGCCGACTCGATCGAAGTTGCCCGGCTCCGCGCCGCCGGCGCAATCGTGATTGGCAAAACCAACACGCCCGAGTTCGGCCATAACGCGTTCACCCGCAACCTGCTCTTCGGGCTCACGCGCAATCCGTGGGACCTCGAGCGCACGCCGGGCGGATCCTCGGGCGGCAGCGCGGCCGCGGTGGCAGGGGGGATGGTTCCGCTCGCAACGGCTTCGGACGCCGGCGGATCGATTCGCCTGCCGGCGGCCTACACCGGATGCGTCGGCCTCAAACCTTCGCACGGGCGCATTCCGGGCGGCCCGCGCATGGGCATGGAGCCGTTCAACGGTATCGCGTCGCTCGGTCCGATCGCGCGCTCGGTCGCCGACGCTGCGCTCTTTCTCGACCTGACGTGCGGCTATCATCCGGACGATCCCGAATCGCTGCCGCATCCCGGATTTTCCTACCTGGCGAGCCTGGAGCGTCTTCCGGCGGGGCTGCGCGTCGGCTTTCATCCCGACTTCGGACACGCGGTCGAACGCGAGGCGATGGAGCTCGCAACAACCGCGGCGCAGGCCTTTCGCGAGTTCGGATGCACGGTCGAGGAAATCAAGGACCGTGTGCCCGAGACCGCGGCCGCCTGGACCACGGTGCGCGCGGCGCAGCTCCTGGCTCAACTTGCCGACGTCATCCCCGCTCATCGCGCCGACATGAATCGTTCATTCGTCGCCTATACCGAGGCAGCGGCGAAGCTGGGATGGCGCGAGTACGGCGAAGCGCAGCGCGCTCGCGCGCGCTTCAACGCATGGGCGCGGGCGATCTTCGAGCGCTACGACCTGCTGCTCACTCCGGCAACCGCGACCGCGGCCTTCGCCGCTAACGGCCCGCCGCCCGCGGAAATCGAGGGTCGGCGCCTCGCCGACCCGCTGGACGCGCTGGTCTTCACCTATCCGTTCAACCTGAGCGGCCATCCGGCGATCGCCGTGCGCGCGGGCCTGAACGCGGGCGGCCTGCCATGCGGAATCCAGATCGTCGCCGAGCGCCATCGCGACGATCTCGTGCTGCAGGCTGCGTACGCCTACGAACGAACGCGCCCCTGGGACGGGCATTGGCCGCAACTCTAGGCGCGGCGCGGATTTTTGCGCGCGCCGTGCGCGGCCACCGGCGGGCCTCGGACAATCGGGGCCTGAATCGGGAGAGGAGACTAGCTCAGGAGGAGACCGGCGCCGATCCGGGCTTGCCCGGGATCACGCCGATACGCGCGAGTTCCTCCTTGAGAATCGCGCGCGAGAGCGGTTTGCACAGCACCGCCGAGGCGCCGAGTTCGTAGCTCTGCGCGATATCGAGGTCGTAGAGCGAGCTGGTGATTACGAACATCGGCACGTGCGAGCATGGATCGTGCGCGCGCGCCGCCGACAGCACGGCGAAACCGCCGTTGTCGGGCAGGCGCAGGTCGACCAGCATCAGATCGGGGCGGTCGGTATCGGTGAACTGCTGGATCAACTCGACCGCCTCGTCGGCGTTTTCGGCGACAATCACCTCGCTGGCGTCGCCCAGCACCTGGCGAATAACCGTGACGGCGATAAAAGAATGCTCCGGGTTATCCTCGACCAGGAAGACCCTGACGCCGAATTCCGGCGGAGCTTGTTCGTTGTTCTCCATACTGCCTCACACCCCCACACTATACATAAATCGCGGGGGCAAGTACCGCGTCCCATGGGCGCGCGATTGAACGCGGTGTCAGTCCCCGGCTGTCGATTGATACAATTGCCGTGCCACGGTGGTGGCACTATAGTCTCTTTTTTCCGGGTGCGCGCTGGTTTCGATTCGAAATCGCGCCCGTCCGCCGCATGAACGGAGCCCGGCGAAATTATTGAGAAAGTTGACCGTAAGACAGCTTATCGGCCGCTACAGATAACGGACGAAGTCTGACGGTCGCGCAGTTTCCGGCACGCGACCGCCGGGCACGGGTGCGATTTCACGCAACAATGTTGCATATCGGAAACAGCGCGTCTCGAATTTGACGCCGCGCGACGCGGGAAGGGTTGAATCAGTTGAGGAGCAGATCGCTGGCGGGAATCGCAGCTTCAGTCATGAAATCGCGATGGTTCGATCATCCCCTGATCCGCAAATGTTCAGCGCTGGTCAGCGAGGATTTGTCGGCCACTTACTCGCGCGACATCCAGAAATGGCTTGTGGTCGCGCCGATCATCGGGATCGCCTCGGGTCTTATCATCACCGCGATCGCGATCCTCATCCTGGGCCACCTCTGGGCGGCGATCCTCCCGCTGATGATCGCGCATCACGGCGCCATCATCCCCGTCACGCTCGCGGGCTTCGTCGCGACCGGCCTGATCATGCAGTTCCTGACGCGCGATCCCGATGTCCACTCGACCGAAGAGATCATCGAGTCGTATCACGAGCACCAGGGCGACATCGACACGCGCCCGTTCTGGTACAAACTGCTCGCCGCGGTCACCACGGTGGGTTTCGGCGGCAGCGCGGCGCTCGAGGGCCCGAGCATCTACGGCGGCGGCGCGATCGGCTCGTGGCTATGGAAGCAATTGCGGCGCACCGGGCGGCGTCTGGAGCCGCGCGACCGGCGCATCATGCTGATCAGCGGCGCAGCCGCCGGGATGGCGGCGGTCTTCCGCGCTCCGCTGACCGGCCTCATCTTTTCGCTCGAGATGCCATACAAGGACGACCTCGCGCATGAGGCGTTGCTGCCCTCGCTGATTTCATCGGTCGTGGCCTACGCGGTGCTGGTTTCGTTCATGGGCACGGCGCCGCTGTTCGCGTTCGGCGGCAACGAGCCGTTCTCGGATCGCGACCTCCTGTGGTCGGCGCTGCTCGGCGTGATCTGCGGATTCGTGGCGATGAATTTCGCCAACGGCTTTCGCCGCACCCGCACCTTCTTCGTCAACCTGCGCACGCCGCATACGTTCAAGCTCGCGGTCGGCGGTCTGCTGACCGGCATCGTCGGCCTGATCTACATCACGCTTCATCCCGGCGGATTGATCCCGCTCGGCCCCAACTACGAGGCGGTGGACATGATCCTCAATCAGCCGCGCGGCGCCGGCGAACTGATCGCGTTTGCCGTGGCCAAGCTGCTGGCGACCTTGTTTTCGCTGGGCAGCGGCGGAGTCAGCGCGATGTTCGTGCCGCTGTTCCTGACCGGCGGCGCGCTCGGCAAGGCCTTCGCCTATCTCGCGCTCGGCGGTCCGCGCGGCGATCTGTTCGCCGCGGTCGGAATGGCCGCGTTCATCGCCGCCGGCTACAAGACCCCCCTGGCCGCAGTGGTGTTCGTGGCCGAGACCAGCGGCAGCCATTCCTACATCATCCCGACCCTCATCGGCGCGGCCGTGGCCTACGCAGTTTCGGGCGAGGCCTCGGTGTCCGGCGATCAGCGGCTGCATCAGGCGGCGCGCGTGAGCGAACTCATCGGCCGGACGGCGGGCGACGTGATGCAGCGCCGGGTCGTGGGCGTGCAGGCTTCGGCGACGCTGAAGATGTTTGCCGAGAGCGTCGCCGCCCATCACCGCCATGCACTCTTTCCGGTTTACGACGGCCCGCGCACGATCGGCATCGTATCGGTGTGGGCGCTGAGCAAGGTTCCGGCGGGCGAGTGGGAGCGCACGCGCGTGAGCGACATCGCCGAGACTGATGCGACCTGGATCGCGCCCGAGACCGATCTGGACGAGGCGCTGCGCCTGCTGACGCGCGAGAACGCGCCGCAGCTTCTGCTGGTCGGCGCCGATGCATCCGCCGCCGCGGGCGTCCTGGCGGGAATCGTGACCAAGAGCGACATCCTGCGCTCGATGGGCGACAACCACTACCCGGATCATCCGCGCGCCCCCATCGGCATCGACCGCCATGACGCGGTCTAGCGGCGCGCCGCCGCGCGCTCAGCCGAGCGCGCTGTAGTCGTCGATATTCTGAAACGCCCAGGGCATGAAGCGCGCGGCTTCGACCGTCGCCAGGCGCCGCGCCTCGGCGTGAATATCGCCCTCGAAATACGTCGCTCCGCGCAGTTCGACCACTTCGATTTCGCCGAGCGGGTCGTGATGCGAGGGCTTGAAAATGACCTTGCCCAAGCCGCGCCGATGCACCCGCACGTGCTGGGTGAAATGGGCATGGACCAGGATCGGATCGAATTCGAGTCCGCGCCCGTCGGCCGCGTGCATGAACTTGAAATGGAAGCGGTCGGCGTAGGTGGGCCCCTGGATCGGCAGCGTCTCGCTAAGCCGCGCCTCGAGCGACATGTACTCGATGCCCATGCGCTCGACGCTCGCCCGGACAACGTCGCCGTCGCTGTGCAGGCGCACCCGCGCCTGTTTCTTCGGCTCGCCGTAAAGCTCGCGGCCGAAGATGATCGCGACGTCGGTTGACATCGGCATCGCCAGGCAATAGTCGCCCTCGACCTCCTTGTAACGCGCGCGCACGCACAGCATTCCGCCGTCGAACGCGCCGACGCAGTTCGAGCGGCCGAGCGTGCCGATGCCGGCGGTGACCAGCGGTTCGGCCGCCGGTTCGAGCGGCGGCGGCAGGACCTCGCGCACGATCTCCGGGCGCGTCAGGTACTGTACGGCGAGCCATCGCGCATCGGCGAAAATCGGCGCCTGCAGCGTCGCTTCGATTTTTCTTATCTGCTCGGCGTTTTTGATCCAGTTGCGGGTCAGCATTGGCGCCACCTCCATCGCAATTGATTTTCAAGCGAAGTGCGGCATCACGCGCTCGGCGAACGTGCGCATCGCGTCGATCAGATTGCGATGACCGCTCAGGCCGCCGACCTCGAACCAGCACACCATGCGCGTGAAGCCGAATTGCTCCCTGAGCGCGGCGATCCGATCGATACAGCGCTGCGGCTCGCCGAACACGCCCATCAGCGAATCCACCTGCTCGTAGCTGATCGCGCGCATGCGCTCGATGACGCGCTCGAAGTCCTGCGGCTGCGCGATGCTCTCCGGGCGTATGGTCTCGGTGATCGTGCGAAAGTAATTGTTCAGGCTCGGTTCGACGATCGCGCGCACCGCCGCCTGGTCGCGGCCGGGAAAGGTCAGAAACATCGCCGCCAGCCAGTCCAGCGGCAGTCGCTTGCCCGCGGCCGCCATCGCTTCGCGGTACACCGCGAGCCGCTCGGGCAGCACATTGACCGGATTCACCGGGCCGCCGGCAAAGATCGGCAAGGCATTGGCGCCGGCGAAGCTGAAGGTGTCGGGGCTGTTGGCGGCCAGCCGCAGCGGCGGATGCGGCCGCTGCAGCGGGCGCGGTATCAGCTCGACGTCATCCGCCGCGTAGAAGCGTCCGCGAAAATCGAGCCGCTCCTCGCTCCACGCACGCCGCATGAACGTCAGCATCTCCTCGAAGCGCTCGCGGCTGGTGCTCATATCGACCCCGTAGCCACGATAGTTGCTGGGAAACGCCCCGCGCCCGGCGCCGAACTCGACCCGCCCGCCCGAGAGCACGTCGAGCGTCGCGATCTCCTCGGCGAGCCGCACCGGATGATGCAACGGCAGCAGGTTGACCGCGATCCCCAGGCGCAGTCGCGCGGTACGCTCGGCGATCGCCGCGAGCTGCAGCAACGGCGCCGGCATCAGGCAGAAGCGCGGCGTGAAATGGACCTCGGCCAGCCACAGCGTGTCGAAGCCCAGCCGGTCGGCCTCGACTGCCTCCTCGACCAGCTCGCGATAACGAACCGCCGGATCCTGCGCGTCCGCGGAAGGCAACTGATAGAAGAGGTCGAATTTCATGCATGCCGCTCCGCTGGGCGCGAGCTTGCCCCCAGCATAGTCAAAGACCAGGCGCGCCAGAAAGGCTAAACCGCATCGTCCGCCGCAATGGCGGCGGCGCTTCAATTGCCGACCTGCGCGGCGGTTGCTAGATTGCGAGACATCGACGCGCTGCGCGCGCGTCGTTCTCTCAATGGCCGAGGAAATTCGCGACCCATCCACTGCGCCGGCTGCCGATTCGCAATCGCTCGACGATCTCGATCCGCGCCGATGGCACGTGCCCATCGTGTGCAAGGACTGCGACAAGCCGTTCGCCGCGCCCTATCGTAATTTCCACGCCGGCGTCGTGTTCCATTGCCCCGCATGCCAGGGCTCGTGGGTCCCCAATACGACCATCGCGCGAGGCGTACGGCGCGTTTTCGAAAACTTCTTCGCCGAACGCAGGCGCGCGCGCGAGGCGTTCGCCCGGGGCGAGAGCAAGCTTACGCGCGACCAGTTCGAGCGCGCCGAGCTCGACCAGCTCGAGGCATTCCGCAAACGGCTCGAGCGGATGGCGGCCGAGCTCAGGCCGGCCGGCAAGCTGGTGCGCCCCAAAGGCATCGCCGCGATGTTCACCTGACCGCCTAGGGGCCGGGAAAGCTGCGGCTGACGGTTCTCCGTCCTCTCCATTCATGCCCTTTCCCTTTTGGGCGAATTTGGCAAATTATTCGCCTGCGTCATCACCACCCTTACTAGCATCCTGATTAGCGCGGCTTGGTTTTTGCTGGACTCTGGCTGCGACTAAGTCGCAGAAACAGCTATATTTTTCTAATGGGAGCTATAGCGACGCATGGCCTCCGACGGAACGAAGGGCACCAGGACCGGACGCATCATCGCCGTTGCATCGGCGCTACGGCATCTCCGCCGCAGGAACTCGGGCCAGACATTTCTGCTGATCAGTATCGCCCTGGTCGTACTGCTAGGGATGGCCGCATTGGCCGTCGACGTGGGCGATCTGTGGACGACCCGACGACTGATGCAGAGCGCGGCAGATGCCGGAGCGGTGGCGGGGGCGGATGAACTTGCGCTCGGCGGCACCAGTTCCACCATAACGACGGTCGCCAAGGACGCCGCATCGCACAACGGGTTCACCGACGGCCAGACCCGCGCGGGAGGGGCCGGCACCATCTCGGTGACGGTGCACAACCCGCCGACTTCCGGCCTCTATGCGGCGAACTCCAACGCGGTCGAGGTCGATGTCTCGGAAACCCAGAACACCTATTTCATGAAGGTGCTCGGCTTCTACAATGTGCCGGTGTCGACCAGCGCGGTGGCGGTGACGCTCGGTTCCGGATCGTGCGTCTATTCGCTCGATCCTTCGGCTTCGGATGCGGTGGACGTGGGCGGCACGGCGAGCGTCAGTTCGGCCTGCGGCCTGTATGTCAATTCCAATGCCTCGAACGCGCTGGACGTGCATGGCGGCGGCACAATCACGGCACCGCTGGTGGGCGTGCGCGGCGGCACGGTGATCGCCGGCGGCGGCAGCTCGCCTCCCTCGACCGGTATCGCAGAGTTCGGAGATCCGCTCGCCTACATTGGGGCGCCGAGCTTCAGCGCGTGCTCCTCGTTCAGCAATCCAACCGAGATTTCCGGGGCTCAGAGCCCGCAGGTGTACTGTGGAGGCATCAAGATAACAGGAGGCCAGACGGTCACTTTCAGCTCCGGACTCTATGTCATCGACGGCGGCGGGATCACCATCAACAGCGGCACCGTCAGCGGAAGCGGCGTTACCTTTTATCTCACCGGAACCAACAGCGGCGGCAAGTCGAAATATGGGCCGGTTAAAATCGCCAGCAACGCGACCGTGAATCTGAGTTCACCCTGCAGCTCGTCAGGCGGAGACATCGCCGGAATGCTGTTCTTCCAGGATCGCTCGATTACGCCGACGGCCAACAATGGCAGTCAGATCAACGGCAGTTCGACTTCGACCTTCAGCGGCGCAATCTATTTTCCGACCACTTCGCTCGCGTATGCAGGCAACACGGCGTCGAACATGTTCACGCTGCTGATCTCGGACACACTGAGCTTCCTCGGCAACTCGACCATCGGCAACAACTTCAGCTGCCTCGCCAACGGATCGCTGATCAAGGACGCGGCGCTCGTTCAATAGGGGGAAAGTCTTCCGATGTCCGCGCGGAAATCGCTTAAATTCGCCAGGGGCCAGAGCGCCACCGAACTGGCCCTGGGTCTGCCGTTCCTGCTGGTGTTGCTGTTCGTGGTCGCCGAATGCGCCCGCGCTTTCTACATGGCGATGTGTGTCGCGAGCGCGGCGCGGGCCGGGGTCCAGTACGGCGCGCAAAGCTATATCAAAGCCATCGACAATGCGGGAATGACCGCGGCGGCCACCAACGACGCCTCGAACATCAGCGGACTCTCGGTGACGCCGACGCATTTCTGCATGTGCGACGGCTCGCAGTGCAGTCCCTCCCAGTCCACCCCCTGCACCGTCGACTGCAGCTCGCCGCCGTCCACCTGCACCGAGCCCAAGGTCTTTGTCGAGGTCACCACCAGCGCGACCTTCCGAACCGGCCTCATCTGGGGACTGCCCAACAACATTCCCCTGACCTCGACCGCCGTGATGCAGGCGCAAAGCGGCCAGGGGTTCTGATTGTCCCTCATGCGGAGGCGCACAATGCGGCGGTTTCTGCGCGGGCAAACGTATGCCGAGTTCATGGTCGTGGTGCTGCCCACGGTGGGGGCTCTGTTCACCATCATCAGCCTGGCGATGGCGGTTTATACCTATAGCTTCGTCGCCAATGCGGCGCGCGACGGAGTTCGTTACGCGATCGTCCATGGCTCCAGAAGCTCGTCGCCGGCGAGCGCATCCGACATTCAGACTTACGTGCAAAACAAAGCCCAGGGTATCTCGCCCAGCGCGATCTCGGTTTCGACCACCTGGAACCCGAACAACAGTCCCGGCAGCACGGTCAATGTCCACGTCAGCTACACGTACCATCCGTTTTATCCGTTGGTTAACGTGAGCCTGCCGCTCTCGAGCTCGGCGCAAATGGTGATCAGCAACTGAGCGGCCGCCTCGGCAACGCATGCGCCCCCGCAGCCGGTCAGGTTCGGGGGTTTTTCATTTTCCGCGGTTTTCTGCGAAAAGCTTGACCATGCGGGCGCGGCCGCGTCGCGCGACCCTCGATGCACATCGCTTGTGGCGCACCGCCGGCAGAGGAGAGCAATGGCCGAATATATCGAAGTCGAAAAGGCGCGCGGGATGTCAGGACTGAGAGTCGTGCTGACGCCCGGCGTTCCCGGGCCCTGGAGCGAAGCCGCCAAGGGCATTCTCCACGTCAAGCAACTGCCCTACGTCAAAGTGCGCCAGGAACTCGGCGGCGAGAATCGCGCGCTCCTCGAATGGACCGCCCAGGCCGCCGCACCGGTGATGGCGTGGAACGACGAGCGCCCGCGCAGCCTGTGGAGCGACCAGCTCTGCCTGGTCGAGCGCCTGCGGCCGCAGCCGGCGGTGATACCTGCAAAGCTTGAGGATCGGGTCATGATGTTCGGTTACGCCAACGAACTCTGCGGCGAGAACGGTTTCGGATGGTCGAAGCGGCTGATGATCATGCGCGACGGATTCGCCCACAGCGATGAGCGCGGACGCAAGCTGTTCGACTACCTGGCCAACAAGTACGGTTACGACGAAGCCGCTGCCAATGCTGCGCCCGCGCGCATCGCGGGAATTCTCGACGCGCTGCGCGCGCGGCTCGAGGCCCAGCGCGCACGCGGCAGTCGCTTTTTCATCGGCGACCGCCTGAGCGCGCTCGACATTTATTGGGCGGCCTTTGCCGCGCTGATCGACCCGTTGCCGGATGAAGTGTGCCGGCTGTCACCCGGATTCAGGCAGGTCTATACGAACACCGACCCGACGATCAAAGCGGCAACGGCGCCGGTTCTGCTCGAGCATCGCGACTTCGTCTACCGCAATTACCTGGAATTGCCGCTGGATTTCTGAGCCGCTCCGCCGTGCGCGCCGGCGCCGTCGACACAATCCGCGGCATGGTGCGCGTGCCGCGCGGCGAGCGCTTCGCGCACGCGCCCGCTCTCGCGCTCGATCTCTTCGAGCAGCGCCGGCGCACTTTCGAGCGCGCCGCGCGCGCCCGCCTCCTCGAGCCCGCCGCAGAGATCGTCGAGTCGGGCGGCGCCGAAATTCGCCGCGCCGCCGCGCAGCGCATGCGCGTTCAGCGCGAGCGCCCGGCCGTCGCCGCGTCCGATCGCCTGCGCGATCGCGCCCAGTCGACGCGGCAGATCGGCGAGAAAAGCCGCGATCAATTCCTCGACCACGGATTCCCTCCCGGGCATCGAGGCACGCAGCCGATCGATCCGCGCGCGGCTGATCGCTTGGCCACCCGCCCCATCGCCGGCCGCGCCGGCCGCGTGATCGCCGCGACTATCCCGGCTCTCCGGACTCATGGCTCGCGCCCAGGCCGATCGATTCGGCGCCCAACCGGCGCATGAAGCGGTATAACGTCGCCCGACCGATCCCGAGACTGCGCGCGGCCTCGGCGCGATTGCCCTTGGCCTTGGCCAGCGCGCGCGCGATACGCTCGGCGGCGGCCTTGTCGAGGTATTCGCTCAACCCGATGTCGCCGCTCTCCTCCAAGGCCGCCGCGCGCCGCGCGCGCAGCTCGGCCACGTCAAAGGCGTCGGCCGGCGCCGGCGCGGGCGTCGCGAGACCGCTCTCGGCGGCAGCTGGCGCCGGAGCGCGCGCGGGCGGCGCGGCGCCCGGCCGATCGAGCATCAGGTCCGCGGCCGAGATAATATCCGTACGGGCGAGCACCACGGCGCGTTCGACCGCGTTTTCCAGCTCGCGCACGTTGCCCGGCCAGGCGTGATTGACCAGCATCTCGGCTGCTTCAGGAGCGAGCGTGACGTGACGGCCGGTTTCGACCGCCATGCGTGACAGGAAATGGCGCGCCAGCGGCAGGATATCCTCGCGCCGCTCGCGCAGCGGCAGGATCTGGATCGGAATAACGTTGAGGCGGAAGTACAGGTCCTCGCGGAAACGGCCCGCGGCGACGCGGTCGCGCAGCGCGCTGTTGGTCGCGGCCACCACCCGCACATTGACGCGCCGCGGCTCCGCACCGCCCACGCGCAGCACCTCGCCTTCCTGCAGAACGCGCAGCAGCTTGGCCTGAAACTCGGGGCTGATATCGCCGATTTCGTCGAGCAGCAGCGTGCCGCCGCTGGCCCGCTCGAAACATCCCTGGCGCGCGCTGATCGCGCCGGTGAACGCGCCCTTCTCATGGCCGAAAAGTTCGCTTTCGAGCACGCTCTCGGCGAACGCCTTGCAATTGACGGCGACGAACGGCCGGCCGACGCGGTCGCTCCAGTAGTGCACCAGGCGCGCGATCAGCTCCTTGCCGGTGCCGCTCTCGCCCTGGATGAGCACCGTGGCATGGCTGGCCGCGACGCGGCGCACCAGCTCCATCAGCTTGCGGCTTGCGATACTTTCCGCGACCACCGAATCGGGCCCGAAACGCCCGGACAGCTCCTGGCGCAAGACGCTGTTTTCATGCTGCAACTGATCCAGCTCGAGCGCGCGCTTCACCCGGGTCTGCAACTCGACCACTTCGATCGGCTTGGTCACGTAGTCGAACGCGCCGGCCGCCATCGCCGCCACTGCCGCCGCGATACTGCCGAAGCGGGTCACCAGGATGACCGGCAGGCCGGGCGCCCGCTTGTGCAGCTCGCGGAGCAGCTCATGTCCTTCCATGTTCGGCATCATGATGTCAGATATGACCACGTCGGCGGCGCGGCGCTCGAACGCCGCCAGCGCCTCGCGCCCGTCGTTGCATACCTCGATCTCGCGCGACGGGTCGCTCAACGCCTGCTCGAACAGCCGCTGGTCAACCGGATTGTCTTCGACGATCAATATCCGATGCGCCATAATTGACGATGCGCCCTCGCCGCGCACGTGTCTCACAATGCGAGCAACTTTCAGACCGGCGCGGATCGTTTTTCGCGTTTGCAGCGATACTCATTCGTTGTCTCTGCACGTCAAAAATGGGTAAGTGACTCGTGATAGGGACAACTTTTTGGCGGGAAGGACAAAAGCATGGCGCCCCGCGCGACCGCTCACGCGACTGTGCGAGATCCATCCAATCGATCGCACCCGGCGCTTTCACGTCATCAGATAGGGGGCCCTGAACATAATGGAACTCTCATCTTTGCGCTCGCGAATTCGAGGCACCGTCACTCTTCCCACGGACAGCGGCTACGAACACCTGCGCCGCTCGCTTGTCTGGCACCTGCAGGTGCCAGAGCGCCGTCCGCGGGCGATCGTTCGGGTCGCCGACGTCGAGGACGTGATTGAAACCGTACGGTTCGCACGCGCAAATCGTCTAAAGCTCGCCATTCGCGGCGGCGGCCATAGCTGGGTCGCCTTTTCGCTGCGCGATGACACGCTCCTAATTGACCTCGACCGGCTCGACCGCGTCACAATCGACGCGAAGGCGCAGCGCGCGGCAATTCAACCAGCCGTAAGCGGGCGCGAACTCAACCGGCTGCTGAATGCGCAAGGATTGGCGTTTCCGGTGGGACATTGCCCGACCGTACCGATGAGCGGATTCATCCTCAACGGCGGGCTCGGATGGAATTTCAACGCCTGGGGTCCGGCGTGTTTCAGCGTGGAAGAGGCGAAAGTGGTAACCGCCGACGGCGAACTGGTGGCCGCGAGCGCCGCGCGGAATTCCGACCTCTTGTGGGCCATCCGCGGCGGCGGTCCGGGATTCTTCGGAGTGATCGTCGAATATTCGCTGAAGCTCTACCCAGCGCCGGGCGCGATCGTTTCCAGCAACTATTTCTATCCGCTGGAACGCGCGCAGAGCGTCGGAGCGTGGGCGAGCGAGCTGGCGCGCAAGCTGCCGAGACACGTCGAGCTGACGGTCTTGATCACCGCCGCGCCGCCGGCAATCGCCGATCGCTGCCGGTCCGCCAGGGGACTCGCGATGCTGGTGAGCGCGACCGCGTTCTGCGCCGGCGCGAGCGAAGCAGCTTTGACCCTGAGCGCGCTCGAGAGCTGCCCGGCGGCAAATGCGTGCCTGCTCAAGGAGCCCAACGTGGCGACCCCGATCGACGCGCTGCTCGACATGGGCGGGATGGCGTGGCCGGAGCGCCATAATTTCCTCGCCGACACACTGTGGACTGATTCATCGCTGGGCGAAGTGCTGGCGAGCGCGCGCGACCGTTTTCTCGCGGCCCCCTCGACCAAATCCCTGCTGGTCGCGGTCCCGAGCACCGGCGCCCGATCGCCGTTGCCCGATGGCGCTTATTCGCTGAACGGCGAGGCGCTGCTGCTCTGTTATGCGATATGGGACGACGCGAGCCACGCGGCGAACGCGCAATGGCACCGCGCTACCATTGCCGCGCTCGATCGCTTCGCCATCGGCCATTACGTGGGCGAATCGGATATCGTCGCCGATCCGCGGCGCGCCGAGCGCTGTTACTCGCCCGCGGCCTGGAAGCGCCTGGGCGAGCTGCGGCGCAAGTACGATCCCGACGGGCGGTTCGTCGGCCATTTCGCCTGATCAGCGCATCGCTTTGATGATCTCGCGCGAGAAGCTCCTGAGCGTGCTCGCGTTATCGACCACGGGCTGGATCGCGACCTGGCGGATGCCGGCCTTCTTCATCGCGCGAATCGAATCGATGATTTCCTCGCGCGTGCCGGTGAGCGTGGTCGCCCGGATCATGCGCTCGGTGACCAGCGGCTCGTGCTCCTTGCGAAAGCCGCGCAGGTATCCTGCGTAAAGCTTGAGGTGTCGCGTCTCGGCCGGCTCGTTCTCGACCTTATAGGCGGCGGCGAATCGCGCGATGTCGTCGCGCAATTCGGCGGGAAGATCGGACTTGTCCGGCGCGGCCAGCGCGAAAATGTTTGACGATGAAGCGACGAACGGCCCTACGGCGCGCCGCACCGCGCTTGACTCCAGCTTCTGCCCGGGCTCGGTCAGATGGTAAGCCGTCATGCAGAGCGTGTAGATGCTCGAGAGTTTGCGGCCCGCGCGCTCGGCGCCGGCGCGCACGCGATCCATCACGAAATTGATCAAGGCTGGGCCGACCGCGCCGAACAGGATCACGCCGTCGGCGACCTCGCCCGCCATCTCCAGGCTGCGCGTGCCGCTGGCGGCTACGTAGATCGGCACGCGCTTGCGGATATTGATATAGCCGCCGCCCGGATTGAGAAACTTAATCATCCGATGGCGCTCGCCCTCGTGATAGGCCACGGTTTCGCCCTTGAGCAATCCGCGGCAGATTTCGATGTGTTCGCGCATCTGATCGACGCGCGCCGCCGGCATCCCCAGCGTGCGGCGCGCGGTGTTGCCGGTGCCGATGCCGAGCACGACACGGCCCGGCGCGAGCGCGTTGATGGTCGCAATCGCGCATGCGGTGACGGGCGCGATGCGCGAGAGCGGATTGGTCACGCCGGGGCCGATAATCAGGCGGCGCGTATTGACCGCGCAAAGCGCCAGCGCGGCATAGACGTCGCTGCCGAGCATCTGCGAGTCGTAGAGCCATCCGTGCGTAAAGCCCATCCGCTCGGCCAGCGCGGCGTCCTTGTAAGCATCGGGACTGGCGAAGAAGACGCATCCGAAATCCATCGGTCACCCCTTTCGGATTAAAGTTGCCCGACCAACAGCTCGTCGCCTGTTAGATGTCCAGCGGACGGCGGCTCACAGATCCGCGAGCTTGGGCCGCACCTCGCGCGCGAACATCTCCAATGCGCGGCGCGCCTTGGCCGGATCCATTCCGGGCAGCGGCGTCGCCATGATGAAATGCGTGCAGGCGTATTCGCGGCTGAATTTTTTGAACTTGGCGATGACCTCGGCCGGCGTGCCGACCATCATGTGCTCGGCATAGGGCGAATCGCGCAGATCGTCGGGACGCTGGAGCTGCCACACCGCCTTGTCGCCGGCGACGTCGTTGGCCTCGCCCAGCCACATCGCGTACTCGCCCATCATGTAGTGCAGATGGTCCTGCACGTCGCGCCATGCCTGGTCGGCCGAATCGGCGACGTACACCACGCGCAACTGCGCAACAGAAAATTTCGCCGGGTCGCGTCCGAGCAGCTTGAGCTCGTCGCGATAGGGAATCGCCGGGTCGGGTCCGATGGTGGCGAGCAGATGATGCCCGAGGCGCGCGGCGCGGCGCGCAGCCTTGTCGGTGCGCGCGCCGATCCAGATCGGAATATGCGGCTGCTGCACCGGCTTGGGATGCAGCTCCATCGCCTCGACGCGGTTGAACTTGCCCTCGAAGGTGACGCGCTCCTCGGTCCACAGCCGGCGAATCAGCTCGACACCTTCGGCCAGCCGCGCCGAGCGCTCGGGGCGCGCGAGCCTGAAGGCCGCGAACTCCTCGGCGCGATAGCCCTGGCCGATGCCCAGGTCGAAACGGCCGTTGGAGAGTATATCGACACAGACCGAATCCTCGGCCACGCGCACCGCGTTGTGAAACGGCAGCAGCAGGACGAACGTGCCGATGCGGATTTTTTTTGTGCGCGCCGCGATCGCCGCCGCGGTCGGCAGCACCGACGGGTTGTAGCCGTCGTCGACGAAATGATGCTCGGTCAGCCACACGTTGTCGTAGCCAAGCTGGTCGAGCATCGCGACCTGGTCGATCATGGCGGCATACAGTTCCGGATATGGGCGCCGCCACTGTTTGGGATTGCGAAAGTCGTACATCACGCCGAATCTCATCTTCGTGCAACCTCCGTCATGAGAGTCCGCGCCGCGCGCATCGCCGGCCGCTCGCCTTTAGGCATGCTCAGCGCCGCCTACTGTGTAAACTTTATTGCACTAAGAAGCAAAGGTTGCCGTCTGCGGGCGGCTCGAATCCCGCCACCCGCGTATCGCCACCCGCGGCGCTTGCACCGCGGCGCGCACTGGAGCATAAGACTTCAACGGGGAAAGACCGTGGCTCTCGTCATTCCGCTTCAGCGCAGGCGCCCGCGATCGACGAATCCGCATTCGTCCGACGCCTTCTGGCGCAATTCGATGGTGCCGGCGTCGATTGGCATGGGCGCGATCATCGTGGTCGCCGTCGCGACCCTGTGGGTGGGACTGCAGACCGGATGGCTTGGCCATGAGTGGGGCAAATGGGTGCTGGTCGCGGCGCTGGTGTCGGTCATCGGGCTGACCAAAATCGTCATCGCCAACATGTTCTTCTATCTGCTGATGCAGGACGAGGCACGGCTGGATCCGATGCCCGCGCCTGCGCCGCCCTCGCCGGGCACGCGTGTCGAGCGCCGGCGCCGGCCCGCGCGCACGCCGGCGCGGGTGCTGCTCGCGCGCGCGCAGCGCCCGCGCCCGGACCGGCGCAAACGCACCGCGACCTCGTCGGTCGATTAGCGGGCGCGGACGCCGGCGGCGCGTTAACGCGAGCAATCAATCCTTCCCTTAGGCCCGTTCGCAGCCATGCCGATTGAATTGCGCGCAGAAGAGCTTGACCTTGCGCGGTATATCCGGCCCGGCGACACGCTCGTATGGGCGCAGGGCGCGGCCGAGCCGCTCACGCTCTCGCGCGCCGTGGTCGCGCAGCGCCACGCGATCGGCCCGATCACGCTGTTCCTCGGGCCGGGCTACTCGGAAACGCTGCAGCCCGAGCATGCGGACCGGCTGAATTTCCTCGGCATGAGCGCCGTCGGCACGCGCCGGCGGCTGGTCGAGGCCGGCGTGCTGCGGCTCATTCCCTGCCGGCTCTCCGACGTCGAGTCTTTATTCGACAGTGGCATCCTGAAGGCCGACGTGGTGATGCTCCATCTGTGCCCGCCCGTCGACGGGTCGGGCGAGTACAGCATGGGTCTGGTCAACGATTACCTGAAGATTGCGATGCGCCGGGCGCGCGTGGTCATCGCCCAGGTCAACGATCGCCTGCCGTGGACCTACGCCGACGAACCGCTGGACATGGGCCGCGTCGATTACCTCGTGCCGAGCGCGCATCCGCCGCTCGAGCATGCGACGCGCGAGCCGACCGCGGTGGACAAGCAGATCGCGCGGCACGTCGCCGAGATGGTTCCGGACGGGGCGGTCGTCCAGATGGGCATCGGCGCGATGCCATGCGCGATCCTCGACGCCCTGCACGGCCATCGCCGGCTCGGGCTGCATTCCGGGATGGTGACCGACGCGGTGGTCGATCTGATCAAATCCGGTGCGGTGACGAACGAAACCAAGCCATTCCATCGCGACGCGAGCGTCACCGGCACGCTGCTCGGCACGCGCAAGCTCTACGACTTCGCCCATCGCAATCCGGCGCTGCGGATGGTCCCGCTCGGCGTCACGCACAATATCGAGCTGCTGGCGAAGATCGACAATTTCGTCTCGCTCAACTCGGCGGTCGAGGTTGATCTCAGCGGCCAGGTCAACGCCGAAGTCGCGGGCGGAGTCTATATCGGTGCGGTCGGCGGACAGGTGGATTACGTGCGCGCGGCGCGCCGCTCGCGCGGCGGCAAATCGATCATCGCGCTGCCGGCGACCGCGCGCGGCGACAAGGTCAGCCGCATCGTGGGCTCGCTCAACGACCCGGTGGTGACCACGGCGCGCTCGGACGTCGATATCGTGGTGACCGAGTACGGCGCGGCGCACCTGCGCGGCATCAGCCTCGAGGAGCGCGCGCGGCGGATGATCGCGATCGCGCATCCGAATTTTCGCGAAGCGCTCGAACGCCACGCGCGCGGTGTTTTCGGACGCCTCTACTAGACGCACCATCCTGGAGCGAAGGAGCGGCGATGAAGTACGGCACTTTCATCACCCGGCAGCGCGGCGAGGCGATCGTCGCCGAGGTGCAACACGCCGAACGCCTGGGCTTCGAGTCGGCATGGATCGCCGAGCATCTGATCATGCCGGTCAAGCAGGAATCGGTCTATCCATATTCGGCCGACGGACGTTTCCTGGTCCCGCCCGACTCGCCGTTTCACGATCCACTGATCGTGCTCGCCTACGTCGCCGCCGCGACGCACCGGATTCGACTGGCGACGGGAATTTTCGTGGTCCCGCTGCGCAACCCCTTCGCCACCGCCAAGGCGATCGCCTCGCTCGACCAGCTAAGTCAGGGACGCGTCACCTTCGGCGTCGGCATCGGCTGGCTCAAGGAGGAATTCGAGGCGGTCGGGATGACGTTCGAGAACCGCGCGCTCAGGACGCGCGAATACCTCGAGCTGATGATCAAGCTGTGGAGCGAGGCCGATCCCGAATACCAGGGCAAGACCGTCGCCACGCGCGGGATGAAGTTCGCGCCCAAGACCGTCCAGCAGCCGCATCCGCCGATCGTCTTCGGCGGAACCAGCGAACCGGCGCTGAGGCGCACGGTGAAGCTGGGCGACGGATGGTACGGCATCGCGCACGGCCTCGAGCAGGCGCGCACGCAGATTGCGCATCTGCGCGAGTATGCGCGCGCGGCCGGGCGGACGCGGCCGATCGAAATCACGCTGAGCCTGCGCACCGGCAAACCGTTGACCGCCGACGACGTACGCCGCATGGCCGAGCTGGGCGTCGATCGCACGCTGGTCGGATTGCCAATCAAAGCGCTCGAGGGCGCCGAGCTCGATCGCTTCCGCACCGCAGTGATGGACAAGGTGCCGTAGCGTTGAGCGTCGCCGGTCACAAGCTCTGGGAGCCGTCGTCCGAGCGCATCGCGCGGGCGCGGATGACCGCCTTCATGCAAAAGGCCGCGGCGGTGTCATCGCAGCCGATCGCCGATTACGGCGCGCTCTGGCGATGGTCGGTCGAGGATCGCGAGGCGTTCTGGCGCCTGGTCTGGGATTTCTGCGGCGTCGTCGGCGAGCCCGGTCATGTCGCGGTCGTCGACGGCGATCGTATGCCGGGTGCGCGATGGTTTCCCGAAGCGCGGCTCAATTTCGCCGAGAACTGCCTGCGCGCGCGCGGGCCCGAGGACGCGATCGTCTTTTGGGGCGAGGATCGCGTGCGCCGACGGCTCAGCCGCGACGACCTTTACGCGCAGGTCTCGCGCGCCGTTCAGGCCCTGCGCGCGGCCGGAGTCAAAGCGGGCGACCGCGTGGGCGGCTACCTGCCCAACATGCCCGAGGCGGTGATTGGCGCGCTCGCCGCATCCGCGATCGGCGCCATCTGGTCGTCATGCTCGCCGGACTTCGGTGTCGAGGGCGTCGTCGATCGCTTCGGGCAAATCGAACCCAGGGTCATATTCGTCGCCGACGGATATTTTTACGGCGGCAAGACCTACGACGGGCTCGACAAGGTCGCCGAGTTGCGCGCGCGCATCAAGGGCGTCGAGCGGATGGTGGTAGTGCCGTATGTCAAGGCACCCGGCGAGCTGCGCGCGCCGGCCGGCGCCGCGACCCTGGATGAGTTCCTCGGCCCCTTCGCGCCGGCGCCAATCGAGTTCGCGCGCCTCCCGTTCGGCCATCCGCTCTACATCCTCTATTCCTCGGGCACCACCGGCGTGCCCAAGTGCATCGTGCACGGCGCGGGCGGCGTGCTGCTCCAGCATCTGAAGGAACATCAGCTGCATACCGACGTGCGGCCGGGCGACCGGATCTTCTATTTCAGCACCTGCGGCTGGATGATGTGGAACTGGCTGGTTTCGGGGCTCGCCTCGGACGCGACCCTGCTGCTGTACGACGGCTCGCCGTTTCATCCGCATCCGGGCGCGATCTTCGACTATGCCGAGGCCGAGCGGATGACGATGTTCGGCACGTCGGCGAAATATATCGATGCGATCCGCAAGGCCGGCCTCGAACCGCATCGCACCCATCGGCTCGACGCGATGCGCACGATGTGCTCGACCGGCTCGCCGCTTGCGCCCGAGAGCTTCGATTACGTTTACGCGGCGGTCAAACAGGACCTGTGCCTGTCCTCGATCTCGGGCGGCACCGACCTGGTTTCGTGCTTCGCGCTGGGCAATCCGATCGCGCCGGTCTGGCGCGGCGAGCTGCAGTCGCGCGGTCTCGGAATGCGGGTCGAAGTATGGGACGAGGATGGCCATCCGGTCCGCGAGAGCAAGGGCGAGCTGGTATGCACCGCGCCGTTCGTCACGATGCCGCTGTTTTTCTGGAATGATGCGGACGGGTCGAAGTATCGCTCGGCTTACTTCGAGCGCTTCCCCGGCGTCTGGTGCCACGGCGACTGGGCCGAGCTGACCGCGCACGACGGGATGATCATCTATGGGCGCTCGGACGCGACGCTCAATCCCGGCGGCGTGCGTATCGGCACGGCTGAACTTTACCGCCAGGTCGAGCAGCTCGACGAAGTCGCCGAGTGCATGGCGGTCAGCCAGGAATGGGACAACGACGTCCGGATCGTGCTGTTCGTCAGGCTGCGCGAGGGACTCATGCTGGACGACGGGCTGCGCGAGAAGATCCGCGAGGCCATCCGGCGCAACCTGACTCCGCGCCACGTGCCGGCCAAGATTATCCAGGTTCCCGACATCCCGCGCACGCGCAACGGCAAGCTGATGGAACTCGCGGTGCGCAACCTGATCCACGGGGTCCCGGTCAAGAACCGCGAGGCTGCCGCCAATCCCGAGGCGCTGGATTTCTACGCCGATATTCCCGAACTCAAAAAGCGGCCGCCCCGTCGCGTCGCCGCCCGCCCGCGCCGCCGGCGCTCGCCGCGCCTGAGCTGAAAGGGGGGGCACGGCGCACGGCGGTTGGTTGCGCGCGCGCGCCTGGACTATGATGCGGGGCGCCGGCGCCGCGCGGCGCCGGCGATACTCGCGCACATTCGCCTTTGGGAGCGACTACGATGGGCAAATACTTCGAGGAATTCAAAGTCGGCGAGACCTTCCAGCATCAGCCCGGGCGCACCGTAACCGAGGCCGACAACCTGCTGATCACCACGCTCACGATGAACGTGCAGCCGCTGCATCTGGACGCCGAGTTCGGCAAAAAGGCCGAGTTCGGTCAGCGCCTGGTAAATTCGATCTTCACGCTCGGCCTCGCAGTAGGGCTCTCGGTCGGCGATCTCACGCTCGGCACCACGGTCGGCAATCTCGGCTTCGAAAAGGTCGAGTTCCCCAAGCCGGTGTTCATCGGCGACACGCTCTACGCCGAGAGCGAAGTGCTGGAGACGCGGCCCTCGAAGTCGCATCCGACCTGGGGCATCGTTATCCTCGAGCATCGCGCGCGCAATCAGCGCGGCGAGACCGTGATGCGCTGCAAGCGGGCGGCGATGATGCTGCGCAAGCCGGCCAAGTAACCGCTGGCATTCCGAGGGAGCAATTCAATCATGGAAACGCTGCGCCGCGCCGTCCATTTCGTTCCCGGCGCGAACGACAAGATGCTCGCCAGGTCGATCGACCTCGCGGCCGATACGCTGGTGCTCGATCTCGAGGACTCGGTCACGCCCGACAACAAGCACTCCGCGCGCAAGACGGTCACCGAATGGCTGCAGAAGGTGGACTTCAAGGGGCGCGAGCGGATGGTGCGGATGAATCCGCTGGATACACCGTGGGGCGTCGCCGACCTCGAGGCGACGATGGCCGGGCGGCCGCATTCGTACATGGTGCCGAAGGTGCGCACCTTCGCCGACGTGGAAAAGATCGATTCGATCCTGAGCGGGCTCGAGAAACAGTACGGCTATCCGGATCGCGAGGTGAAGCTGCTCCTGCTCGCGACCGAAACGCCGCAGGGCCTGCTCAACATCAAGGACCTGGGGCTGCATCCGCGCGTCGACAGCATGTCATGGGGCGCGGAGGACCTGTCGGCGGCGATCGGCGCGCGGCGCAATCGCGACGAGCGCGGCGAGTTTCTCGAGGTCTTCCGCTACGCGCGCATCATGACCCTGCTCGCGGCCACCGCCGCGTCGGTCCAGCCGATCGACACCGTATACGTGAACATCAAGGATCCCGACGGGTGCCGGCGCGATTGTATCGAAGGCGCCTGGATGGGTTTCACCGGCAAGATAACGATCCATCCTAGCCAGATCGAGATCGTGAACGAAGTCTTCTCGCCCTCGGCGCAGGAAATCGCCGACGCCGAGGAATTGCTCGCGGCCTTTGACGAGAACCGCAAGGCCGGGCGGATGGCGTTTACGTTTCGCGGCGAGATGGTCGACGTGCCGCATCTGACCCGCGCGCGCCGCGTGCTCGAGATTGCGCGCCGCACCGCCGGGCGCTGAGTCCGCCCGCGCTGGATCGGTCAGTCGCGGTCGAAGCCGTACTGCTCGCGCACGACGTAGAGCGGCCGACCCTTGACCTCGTTGTACACGCGCCCGATGTACTCGCCGAGCACGCCGAGCGTGATGAGCTGTACTCCGCCCAGGAACAGCACCACGACCATCAGCGAGGTGTAGCCCGGCACGTCAACGTCGTGGAGCAGTTTTCTTATCGCCAGCACGACGGCATAGAGAAAGGCGAAAGCCGAGATCGTGAAGCCGAAATAGCTCCATACCTTGAGCGGAAAGGAGCTGAACGACGTGATCCCGTCCATCGCGAAGTTCCACAGCCGCCAGTAGTTCCACTTGGTGCGGCCGCCCTGGCGCTCTTCGCGCTGGTAGTAGATGGCGGTCTGCTTGAAGCCCACCCAGGTGAACAGCCCCTTCATGAACCGGGTGCGCTCGGGCAACCGCACCAGCACGTCCACCACGCGCCGGTCGAGCAGGCGGAAATCGCCCGTGTCGCGCGGAATCGGCACGTCGGCAATCGCCTCGAAGACGCGGTAGAAAAAATGCGCGGTGGTGCGCTTGAGCCAGGTGTCGCCCGGCCGGTCCTTGCGCGTGGCATAGACGACGTCGTAGCCCTGACGCCACAACGCCACCATCTGCTCGATCAACTCCGGCGGGTCCTGCAGGTCGGCGTCGAGCGGCACCACGGCCCGCCCCCGCGCATGGTCCAGGCCGGCGCTGAGCGCGATGTCCTTGCCGAAGGTGCGCGAGAGACTGAGGATCTTGATCGCCGGGTTGCGCGCGCGATGCGCCAGCAGGCCGGCGAGCGTCTCGTCGTTGCTGCCGTCGTTGACCGCGATGATCTCGTAGCTGAGCTCCAGCCGCGCCATCACGCTGCCGATGCGGTCGAACAGCCGGTCGAGCACAGCCGCCTCGTTGAACATCGGAACGATGATCGAAAGATCGGGGGGTGCATCAGGCAACGCAGCGGGCGCCGCGATGCGGCCGGCGGCCGGCAGCGGCTCCAGATGTGTTGGTTCGAGCGCCGTCTTCATCGTGTTGCGGGGCAGGCGCGCTGCGCGCGCAGCCGCTGGCTCACCTGGCGCCCGTCGCGCCCCAACTGCGCACCGCGAACAGGTCGTAGTACGTCTTTCCTACGCGCGGATAGCGCTTGACAAGCCTCAGGCATGGATCGTTCCCCCCGACTCCGCCCCAACGCCGCTCGGTGCGGTCATCGATCATGAGATAATCTGCACCCGGATGCGCCGCAAGCCACCGGCAGATATCTTCATCATCGGCAGCCGGGCGTGGCGGTATCGGGATGAACTCGCCGTCCGCATAGAAGGCGACACGCGGGTCGGTTCCGGCGACGGTCCTTTTGCCATTTCTTCGCTCGAGGGCCGCAATTTCGCCGCCGGCGTAGCGCAATCCACGCTGATCGTAGCCGAGCGGGAAGAGTGTGCGCGGGAGGAGCGACAGGCCGACCACGACCACGATCGCGGGGCCCGCCGCGCGCGCTAGTCGCGAGTTCACTCGCGACCCTAAGCCGCGCAACCGAATAGCCGCTTCTTCAATCCCGATCGCGGCCCATCCCAGCGTGAATGGCACGAGATGCGACATCAGCCGCGGACCCGTATCGGTGAGCACGAATCCCGCGAAATACATCGCGACGAGCAGGGCAAGCAGCGCGCGCGCCCACTGCCGGACGGTCGCGCGGCCCTCGACCCATAACCCCACAACGAAGGCGGCGGCGAGAACCGGCCCGAGCGCCTGCACCATCGCGTAGCACGAGCCGAAGAAATCGCGCGCGACCTTCCGCGCATAGGCGGCCGGCGCAAGCTCGAGCGCGGTCAGCCACGAAGTCGCCGGCCGGTAGCCCATCGCCCGCCACTTCGCCAACTCGCCCGTGGTCGAGCCCGTCGCCTCCATCGTGACGACTCCCAGCTCGCGGCCGACGGTCCAATGTCCGGTGTACGAGCGCATCCAGACCAGGTAAGGCGCGGCGATGAGCAGGAACATCGCCAGCATCAGGGCGGCCGCGCCGAGCGACCATCGCGGCGTCCACTCCCGCCACGGCCACGCGCCGGCGACCAGCACGACTGCGAAAAGCACGGGAACGCCGACGCCCTCGGTGCGATACAGATAGGCGAGTCCGCACAGGACTCCCGACGCCGCAATCCGTGCGAGGCTCTTGCGGTTCGTGCCGCGCACCATCAACAGCGTCGCCGCCGTGACCAGCGCGACATAACCGGCTTCGGTTCTCACCGCAGCGGAAAAGCCGGCGAGCATCGGATGGATCGCCGCGAGCGCGGCCGCGCCGGCGGCGACGATGCGCCGGCCGTAGACCTCGCGCATCAGGTAGTAGAGCAACACGACGCCGGCGGTGCCGAGAATCACGGAGAGCAGCTCGCCCGCCCGCTCCCAGTCGCCGAGCACGGGGTAGAACGCCGCAATCAGCCATGGGTAGAGCGGTGAGAAGACCCAGGCGAGCGCGTCGTCGAGGCGGCCGGCGCGAAACTCGCGCGCCATCGCGATGTAGGCAATGCCGTCGGCCGCAATGCAGTAGCTGGTGATGGCCAGATAGATGCGAATCGCCGCAGCGCTAAGCGCAATGACGGCGACGATGCGGGTCTCGGCACTGCGCAGCAGCCAGGACGCGAGGCCGTCGCAAGCCGCCGGCGCGTCGGGCTTTGCCGCCTCCAGCGACGCGGATCGGCCGGGCAACTCCATAACGCCGGTATCTTATTCGTTCACAAACGAGCCGCGAACCCGCCGCCATCCGCCAGGCGCGACGGGCGGCTCACTGCGTATCGAGGAAGGCTTTTGGCTGCGACATGAGGCGGGCCCTTCTGAAGGGCCCGCCTCAGCGGCTAAGAGGGTGGCGGTGCGGGTTAGCGGCGCATCACCTTGGCGGCTTGAAGCCCCTTGGGTCCCTGGGCGACCTCGAATTGGACCTCCTCTCCCTGCTCAAGCGAGCGGAAGCCGTTGCCGTCGATGGAAGTGTAATGGACAAAGACCTCCTGCCCATCTTCCATGGTTATGAAGCCGTAACCCTTCTTCGAACTGAACCACTTCACGACACCGTTAGACATCTCCCCCGAGACCTCCTGACAAACGGAACCATTCCTACCCGTCGGCTAAGGGCGGCGCCTCCATCCGAAGGGACATGTAACGGCGCGCATATACCATAGGTATCGCGTTAAACCAAGCAGAATCGCGGATGTTTTTTGGGGGTTCCGAACAGCCGTGAGGCGCCCGCAATCCGGGTTATCCGCGCCAGAAACGCGGCCGCGCGTGGATATGGCAATGGTCGGGAATCTGGCGCATCACGCCGTCGATCACGAACTTGTCATCGCCATAACGCGCGCGCGCCACCGCCGAGAGGGCGTCGATCATCAGCCTGCGCTCGGCCTCGGTTGCGGTCGCGCGATGCTCGCCGAGCACGGCCATCGGCGTGTCGCAGGAATCGCAATCCAGGATGGTAAAGACGAAAGGATGGGAGAAGCGAGCGTAATGCTGCGTGTATTCGCGCAGCTCGCAGAGTTCACACTTTGCCATCGGCAAAGACTTAGCCATCCGCGACCGCGGCGGCAAGCGCAAAGCGGCGCAGGCGGCCCTTGAGGCCGTGAGTCGGGTTGGCGCGCCCGCGCCCGCAGGCACTATGCTGGTCCGGTCATCAACCTGGCCTTACCTGGCCCGGTCATGGACCAAAGGAGCGCGCTTCATATGCAAAATCTGCTGCCGGTTGCAGACCGTCTCGGCGCGGCCCTGAAAGAGCGCCACGAGACCATCGGCGTCGCGGAGTCGTCCACAGGCGGCCTTATCTCGTCGGCGCTGCTCGCCGTTCCGGGCGCGTCCGCATACTTTCTCGGCGGCGCGATCGTCTATACGCGCGAGTCGCGCCGCACGCTGCTGGAAATCCCGGATTCCGCCTTCAGCGGAATCCGCAGCGTCACTGAAGAACTCGCGCTCGTGCTGGCGCGCGGCGCGCTCAAGCGATTCGCGGCCACCTGGGCGCTGGCCGAAGTCGGCGCGGCCGGCCCGACCGGCAATCGCTACGGCGACGCGGCGGGACATAGCTGCCTTGCGATCGCAGGGCCACTCGAGCGCGCGATCACGGTCGAGACCGGCAGCGCGGACCGCATCGCCAACATGCGTGCATTTGCGGCGGCGGGCCTCGAGTTGCTCGAGCGATGCCTCAATTCGTCGCCGGCGTCTCGATGATCGGCCGCTCAGGGCTGGCGTAGCGGCAGCGGATCGCCGACGCATCGCCCCACGCGCTCGCGGACCTGCTCGGAATCCATCCGAGGATCGTCCTGGATCAATAGTGCGAGCAGCGCGCTCAGGTGCGCGGACGCAAAGCTGTGGCCGCGATAGTTGCGCGATTGGTCGAGCCCCGGCAGCGGCCGCGGCGAAGGATGCGCCCGCAAGCGAATCGGGTCCCCCGCAACTTCGCGGTATTGGCTCCAGGAGCAATCGTCGCTCGCCGCGACGCCGAAGATGCGGTCGAGCGCGGCCGGGAGCATGTCGGTGCGCCCGGGAGGCGACGAGGCCGCGATCAATATGCGCTTGCGCGCGGCGAGCGCCGCGATCCGTGTCATGCGCCGGCGATGCTCCGGATTATCCGTTCCCAAACTCAGGTTGACGACGTGCATTCTCTGTTCGATCGCCCAGCGCAGCGCCGCCTCGAGAACTTCCACCGAGGTGACGAGGCGATCGGTGAAGACCTTCACCGCGAACAGCGCCGCCTCGGGCGCCTTGAACCTGATGATTCCCGCGAGCGCCGTGCCGTGCCCAGGGTGTCGCGATAGTCCGGCGTCTGCAGAACCTCGCCCTCAGAACTTGCGTTGAATGCTACTCCGCCCGCGATCGGACCGACGTGGGAATGTCCCGGGTTGATGCCGCTGTCGATGAGCGCGATGCGGACGCCCGCGCCGGTGCGCGTCTCGAGCGCGCCCGGAGCGAAAGCGCAAGCGTCTGCACGAGCGACAGGGCGGCGCTTGCGGCGCGCCGGAGCATTCGCCGGAGTTGGCTTGCTCATCGGAACGCCGCCGGATGCGGCCGTGCTTTTTGCGACCGCGCCATCGCCGTTGCGCAAGGATAAAAACAATGCTGGCGCGGAGGCATTTCACGCCGCCGCGCCAGCGAATACGGAAGGGAGGAGAAAGGCGCGATCCTTATGACCGCGCTTACTTCACCTTGGGAAACTCGACATTCAGACTGCGCCAGTCTTCCATGTTGACGCCCGAGCATCCCTTGGCCCATTCGGGATAGTTCTGCAGGCTGTCGGGCACCTGCGCGGGCCACCAGCAGATGCCGGAGCATCCGGCGAGGTCCGCCTCGGTCGGACTGCACATCGCGTGCGCGCCGCCCCAGGGATCGGCTTCCCAGCCGGGATTGAAAATGGTCGTGCAACCCATCGGCTGCACCATCCCGACCACGTCGCCGTTCGAGCGCGCAGCCTCGACCGCGCGCGCCTTGCGGTTTGCCGCCTTCAAGTGTTTCATGGCTCCTCCTCGTACGAGTTTCGCCTGACGGCCGCGCCACAGTCGCCGATGATCTAGCTCAATTCCTTCGGCACATCGCCCCGGCTTCGCACCACGTACTTTTCAACGAATCCGGGATTTTTGCGCTCGAGTTCGGTAAACACCCCGATACCATATTCGGTCCATTCACGCAAAAACACGCAATAATGCAGGTTCGGCAGCGAGGCTTCGCCAAACTCCTGCAGCGCCTCGTGATAGCATCCGCCGCCGCAAATCCCGCGGATCCAGCAGGTCTGGCACACCGGCTTGTTGCCCACCTGCACGCCGTTGACGAACTCGGTCAGGCGCTCGTATTCGATGCCCTGACGCACGTTGCCGTACTTGTGTTCCTCGGTGCCGGGGAACCGATGGCACAGATAGACGTCGCCGTTGCCGTCGACGTCCAGCAGTCCCAGCCCGGCCCCGCACGGGAACATTTTGTTGGTGCCCAGATGCAGGTCGGTAAGCATCGTGCTCAGGTTGGAAAACCCGGTGTAGCGGTTTTCAAGCGCGCGCTCGACGTAGCGCCGGCCCAGGGCCTTGAAGCCGGCCAGGACCTCGCGCAGGTCGGCCGCCTCCAGCCCGTAGTCGAGGCCCGGTTTCGCGGTGACGGGCGAGAACCCGACTTCGAAAAAGCCGAGCGCGCTCAGATGCTCGAAGATGCGCTCGATTTCGATCGCGCCTTTGGTGACCGTGACGCGCGCGACGATCGGGCGCGCCGTGTAGCGCTCGAGCAGGCGGCCTACGCGGCTCATTATCCGGTCATAGGAACCGGTCTTCTCGCCGCTTGGGCTGAGAAAGAATCGGCGGCGGTCATGGATCTCTTTGGGCCCGTCGATACTGATCGTCACCCCGAAGCGGTGCGCGTCGAGAAAATCGATAATCTCGTCGACCAGCAGCGTGCCGTTGGTGGTGATCGAGAAATCGACCTTCTTGCCCGCGCTCGCGCCCTTGCGCTCGGCGTAATCGACCGTCTGCTTCATCAATTTGAAATTGAGCAGCGCCTCGCCGCCGAAGAACACGATATTGACTTCGCGATTGCGCCCGGCCTTTTCAAACAGGAAATCGACGCTCGCGCGCGCAGTATCCCATTCCATCCTGACGGGCGCCGGCCCGTACTTGGCGCCGTCGGGCTCGTAGCAATAGGTGCAATGAAGGTTGCATTTGTTGGTGACGTTGAGCACCAGCGAACTTAACGGAAACTGCGCGGTATCGATGAAGGGCAGGACGGGCACGCCGGTGCCGCGGTCGCCGACCAGCACGTCCAGGTTGACGAATTCGCGCAGCGCCTGCGCGATATCCTCCTGCGCGACATTCCGGCCGACGAAGTCGGACGCGAGCTGGGCGACGGCTTCCTGCAGGGTGAATCGCCGTTTGTCGCGGCAGTAGTTCAGCACCGCCTCCGACAACGCATCCATCGTGAATAGCGACATCGTCCTGGCCGCCACGAGCACGGTCATCCCGTCATGGCTGACCACGTGGGCGTTTTCGGGCCGGAATTCGAGTTCGTCAGGGCGCACCGGCGACGGGCCTCGAGTGCCTTTGTATCAGTTTATCGGATTGAACACGAACTTGGGCGGCATCAGCAGCATGAACGCCCGCGCGCCCATCGGCGGCCGGTTCGGGTCGGGCTGGTACCAGGCCTCGACCCACACGTCGCCGACGTTGGATTCGCTGTGCGCGCGCTCGGGATTCGGGCCGTCCGTGTTGGCGATAAATGTCCCGTACTGATTGACGTTTCCGCAGTAGAGCACATCATCGTCGCCGATCCGGCTGACCCGCTCGGCGACATCCCACTTGAGCGGCCCGACGCGCCCGATGTTGACCGGCTTGCCGTCGGGCCCGTGCGTGAAACCGTTCGCCTCGAACTGCTGGTTGACCTTGGGGCCGCGAGTGCCGCCCGGCCGGCCGTATCCCCGCTCGGGCGTGATCGCGATGTAATCGACGGTTTTGTAGAGGTACATCGCTTGCGCGCCGGCAACGCCGGTGATGGCGGCCTTGCGCGGTCCGACCGCGGCATTTGCATCCGCGCTGACCTCGGCAAGCAACGTGTTGTCGTCGGCGCGTGTGACCGAATTGATTTTGATTCCGCGGCCGAGGCTGATGGCTCCGGCGTTGACGCTCGCCGGCAGATTCATCCCGAACAGCCGCACTCTGCTCGTATGCCCGGCCTGAATCGACCCGGGTATCACGGTCAACAAGCGGGCTCCGCCGCCGCCGACCTTGTACAGCGTCTCGTCCATCCCGAGATCGCCGATCGGAGTCAAGAGACGCCGCCCGCGCATCATGCTGCCGTTCTCATTGCCGAAGAAGATTTCGAGCTCGTCTTTTCCGCCGACCTGCGCATGGCCGCGCCATTGGAATTTCGTGTACAGCACTGCCGCCGTTGTCCCCGACGCCGACGATCCGTCCTCGAACCGATGCGTGAACTTGCCGCTGTATTCGTCGTTGCCGGACGCGGTCACGAGGAGCGTGCCCGTATAATCGCCGCCTTTGGCGGGATCGTGTCCCACGACCAGCCATTTACCGGAATAATCGGGTTTGGCGGCGGCCTGCCAGCGCGTCCACGCCGCGGTCTGGAACGGGAATCGTTTCGTGAAATACGGCACCGCCTGGCCGGTTGCGACCTCGCGCCAGGGATCGGTCAGGTTGCCCGAGGACGACGTGTCCGAGGCGACGAACGGCACGAAGTACTCGTGCAGGTCCGGCAAACGACGCCACATCTCGGGCGTGCGCCGCTGCAAAGCGATGCGAGCGAACGAATGGCACTGCACGCACGCGCCGATCACGCCCGGCGGCAGGCCCGCCTTGTCCTTGTCCTCGAGCGTGCTATTGCGCTCTTCGAGCGCGTACTCAAACGGCGGTATTTCCGACGGGGCAAGGCCGTAGTTGTCGGCGAGGTACTTGAGAATCCTGTGCGCCTCGTCTTGCTTGAGCTGCAGGCCATGATTGCGCACCATCCGGCTGAGCGTCATCCGCCAGCCTTCGGGCGTCATGCGCACGCTTTCGATCGAATCGAGCTTGCCATCGTGCGGGATGTGACACGCCGTGCAGACCATCAGCGTGTTATCGGCCGCGGGCGCCGAGCGGGCGAGGAGACCGGTGACAGCAAATGCGGTTGACAATCCGAAGGCGAGCAAGCCTCGACGCGCGCGCATGCGGCACAAGTCTCCTTGTAGCTTCGCTAAGTCTGCCTTTAATAGCGTGCGCTTGAGAAAAATGGAAACGAATTGGCGATGGGCCGCCGCGCGCCGCGCCGTCAGGAGCGCAATATAAAAGGCAAGTCGGCCGGGCCACGGCTTGAACGGTCGCCCCTCTCACCCCGCGGGCCGCGCTACGACCGCGGCAATCCACAGGATCGTGGAAGAAACTGCGCGGGACCGTGATGCACTTTCGGCGGGATAGGGGCAAAATAATGATTGGGCATAGCGACGGCCAGGCTCCCGGCCATCGCCAGTTTACCGATTAGCAGGGGCTATCCGATGGAACCCATCCAGGACATTGATCCCGAGGAAACTCGCGAATGGCTCGATTCACTCGAGGCGGTGATCGATGCCGAAGGCGTTGATCGCGCGCATTTCCTGCTCGAACAACTGATCACCACGGCGCGTCTGCGCGGCACCTATCTCCCTTACAACGCGAACACGCCGTATCTGAATACCATTCCTGCGGACCGCCAGCCGCACTACCCGGGCGACCGCGAAATCGAACGGCGCATCAGCTCGATCATCCGTTGGAACGCGGTGGCGATGGTCGTGCGCGCCAATCATCCGCATTCCGAGCTCGGCGGCCATATTGCGAGCTTCCAGTCGGCGGCGACGCTGTATGACATCGGCTTCGGCCACTTCTGGCGTGCGCCCTCGGAGACTCACGGCGGCGACATCGTTTACATCCAGGGACACTCTTCGCCCGGCATTTACGCGCGCGCGTTCCTCGAGGGCCGGCTGAGCGAGGAGCAGATGCTCAATTTCCGGCGCGAAGTCGACGGCAAGGGGCTTCCGTCCTATCCGCATCCATGGCTGATGCCGGACTTCTGGCAGTTTCCCACGGTGTCGATGGGCCTGGGGCCGATCATGGCGATCTACCAGGCGCGCTTCATGAAATATCTCGAGGGGCGCGGGCTGGGGAACATGGGCGATCGCAAGGTGTGGGCGTTCATGGGCGACGGCGAGATGGACGAGCCGGAGTCGCTCGGCGCAATCGCGCTCGCCTCGCGCGAGAAGCTCGACAATCTAATCTTCGTGATCAACTGCAATCTGCAGCGGCTCGACGGGCCGGTGCGCGGCAACGGCAAGATCATCCAGGAACTCGAGGCCGACTTCCGCGGCGCCGGCTGGAACGTGATCAAGGTCATCTGGGGCAGCAACTGGGACGCGCTGCTCGCGCGCGACAAGCACGGGCTGTTGCGCAAGCGCATGGAGGAGTGCGTCGACGGCGAGTACCAGGCCTTCAAGGCGCGCGACGGCGCCTACGTGCGCAAGGAGTTCTTCGCCAAGTATCCGGAGCTGCTCGAGATGGTCTCGGGGATGACCGACGAGGAGATCTGGCAACTGCGGCGCGGCGGCCACGATCCGATCAAGGTCTATGCCGCGTATGCGGCCGCGGTGGCCCAGCGCGACCAGCCCACCGTCATCCTCGCCAAGACCATCAAGGGTTACGGGATGGGGGCGGCCGGCGAAGGCATGAACATCACCCATCAGCAGAAAAAGATGGGCCTCGAGGAGCTCAAGGCGTTTCGCGACCGTTTCAAGATTCCGGTGCCCGATGAGCAAATCGCAGAAGTGCCGCTTTACCGCCCGCCCGACGACAGCGTCGAAATTCAATACCTGCGCGAGCGGCGCAAGGCGCTGGGTGGAAGCCTGCCGGCGCGCCGGCGCGTCTCGCAGCCGCTCGAAGTGCCGCCGCTCGAGATTTTCGACACGCAGCTCAAGGGCACGGGCGATCGCGAGGTCTCGACCACGATGGCATTCGTGCGGATTCTCTCGGCGCTGCTACGCGACAAGAACATCGGCAACCGCGTGGTGCCGATCGTGCCGGATGAATCGCGCACCTTCGGCATGGAAGGGATGTTCCGCCAGCTCGGAATCTTTTCCCAGGTCGGCCAGCTCTACAAGCCCGAGGATTCCGGGCAGTTGATGTTCTACCGCGAGCATCAGCACGGCCAGATCATCCAGGAAGGCATCAGCGAGGCGGGCGCGATGTCGTCGTGGATCGCGGCGGCGACCTCGTACAGCACGCACAATCTGCCGATGGTTCCGTTCTTCATTTTCTATTCGATGTTCGGTTTTCAGCGCGTGGGCGATCTCGCGTGGGCGGCGGGCGACTCGCGCTGCCGCGGCTTTCTGCTCGGCGGCACTTCGGGGCGCACCACGCTCAACGGCGAAGGCCTGCAGCATGCCGACGGCCACAGCCATGTGCTGGCCGCGAACATCCCCAACTGCATCGCCTACGATCCGACCTTCGCCTACGAACTGGCGGTGATCATCCATGACGGGTTGCGCCGAATGCTCGCCGATCAGGAAGATGTCTTCTACTACATCACGCTGATGAACGAGAATTACATGCATCCGCCGATGCCCGAGGGCGCGCGCGAGGGTATCCTCAGGGGCATGTACCCGCTCATCGATGGCGGCGGCAACGGCAAAATTCCGCGCGTGCAACTGCTCGGATCCGGCACCATCCTGCGCGAGGCGATCGCCGCGGCCGAGCTGCTCAAGAACGATTTCGGCGTGGCCGCCGACGTGTGGAGCGTGCCGAGCTTCACCCAACTGCGTCGCGACGGGATCGAGATCGAGCGCTGGAACATGACGCATCCGACGGAGCCGCAGCGGCGCAGCTACGTCGAGACCTGCCTCGCCGATCATCCGGGCCCGGTGGTCGCGGCGACCGATTACGTGCGCACCTTCGCCGATCAGATCCGGCCCTACGTGCCGCGGCGCTACCGCACACTGGGCACCGACGGCTTCGGGCGCAGCGACTACCGCTCGCGGCTGCGCAGCTTCTTCGAGGTCGATCGTCGCTACATCACGGTCGCCGCGTTGCGCGCGCTCGCCGACGAAGAAGAAATTCCGGTCTCGCGCGTTGCCGCGGCACTCGAGAAATATGAAATCGATCCGAACAAACCGAACCCGATGACGGTCTGACGAAAATGGGCGCGCTGGTCGATATCAAGATCCCCGACATCGGCGACTTCACCGACGTCGAGGTGATCGAGGTGATGGTCAAGCCGGGCGACGCGGTCCGCGTTGACGATTCGCTCATCACCATCGAATCCGACAAGGCCTCGATGGAAGTGCCGTCGACCGCGGCCGGAGTGGTCAAGGAGATCAAGGTCAAGCTGGGCGACAAGGTCTCTGAAGGATCGCCGATCGTGGTGCTCGAGACCGCCGCGGGCGATGCCGCGGCGGCGCAGACGCCGCCCGTGCAGACCGCCGCGAAACCGGCGCTTTCGGTCGTGCCTTCAGCGCCGAAACCGGCGCGTCCGGCCGCGGGCGTGCAGCCTTCGGCGGCGAGCGCCGCGGCCGTGTCGGCCGATGGCGGACCGCGGTCCGCCGCGAGCGGCGAACCGCCGGCGGCGCCGAAGGTCCCGCCGCGAGCGCCTGCCGCGCCCGCGATCGCCGAAGCCGCCGAGGAGCACGAGCGCAAGCCGCATGCGAGTCCGGCGGTGCGCAAGTTCGCGCGCGAGCTCGGCGTCGATCTGCTCGCGGTGAAGGGCAGCGGACTTAACGGCCGCATCTTCCGCACCGACGTGCAGAACTTCGTCAAATCCGCGATCGCCGCGCCGGCGCGCGGGGGCGGTGGCGGCGCCGGGCTAGACCTGGCGCCGTGGCCGAAAGTCGATTTCGCGCGCTTCGGCGAGATCGCGACCCGCCCGCTGTCGCGCATCCGCCGCCTCTCGCGAACCAATCTCGCGCGCAACTGGGCGATGATCCCGCACGTCACGCAGTTCGACGAGGCGGACGTCACCGAACTCGAGGCGCTGCGGCACGAACTGACCGAGACGCACGCGCGCGACGGTGTGCGCGTGACGCTGCTGGCCTTCGTACTCAAGGCGCTGGTGAGCGCGCTCAGTCAATATCCGGAGTTCAATTCGTCGCTCGACGGCGACAACCTGATCCTGAGGAAGTATTTTCATTTCGGCTTCGCCGCGGACACGCCCGAAGGTCTGGTGGTGCCGGTCGTCCGCGACGTGGACAAGAAGGGCGTGCTGCAGATCGCGCGCGAGACCGCGGCGCTCGCGCAGGCGGCGCGCGAGGGCAAGCTCAAACTCGCCGACATCCAGGGCGGATGCTTCACGGTTTCGAGCCTGGGCGGAGTCGGCGGCACCGCTTTCACGCCCATCATCAACGCCCCCGAGGTGGCGATCCTCGGGCTCTCGCGCGTCGCGCGCAAACCCGTATGGCGCGACGGCGCATTCGTGCCGCGCCTGATGCTGCCGCTGTCGCTGTCGTACGACCATCGCGTGATCGACGGGGCGCTGGCGGCGCGCTTCATCACCAGCCTGGGCGCGATGCTGGCCGACATGCGCCGCGCCCTGCTCTAGCGCAGCCGCACGCCGCGCGTCAGATCAGTCGCGTTCGCCCAGCCATGCGCCGACCTGCGGCCAGAAATGCTTGTGCGCGGCGCCGCTTACGACCATCCCGATATGCCCCGAGGGAAAAGGCAGGTTGCGCTTGTCGGCGCTGCCGACGTGGTCGATGAGCGGCAGGCTGGAGGCGGGAAACACCACGTCATCCGATTCGCCGATCGCGTTGAGCAGCGGACAATCGATGTTCTCCAGGGCGATGCGTTCGCCGCCGACGTGAAACTCGCCCTTGATCAGCAGGTTCTGTTGAAAGAAGTCGCGCGTGATCTCGCGAAAGATGCGCCCGGCGAGCGGCACATCGCCCGCCATCCACTGCTCGAACAGGTCGAAGAACTCGACGTAATCCTCTTTCTCGCGATTGCGATAAAGCGCGACGTATTTGTCCACCGTGTGATGCACGATCGCGGTGGCGGTGAACAGCCCGCGGATGATCCATGCCGGACAATTGCCGTACACCGAGGTGATCAAATCGATGGTCTGCCCGGTGAACCTGCTCTCCAGGTTATACAGCGGATTGCCTTCGACCGCGGTGTCGAACGGCGTGGTCAGCGTGATCAGGTTCTTGACGTTCTCGGCGTGGAGCGCCGCGTAGAGCAGGCTGAGGAGGCCGCCGAAGCAATAGCCGAGGATGCTGACTTTGGGCGCCCCGGTCAGACGCTGCACCGCGCGCACGGCGTTGGCGATGTCCTGGTTGACGTAGGCGTCGAAGCCGCGCCAACTGTCGGCGCGCGACGGCGGTATCCATTCGACCAGGTAAAGGTCGAAGCCTTGGCGCACGAGATTGGCGATCAGGCTGCGCCCGGGGTAGATGTCCAGGATGAACGGCCGCTTGATCAGCGCGTAGACCAGGACCAGGGGCGTGCGGTGCGCCTTGCCGCAGGCGGCGTAGTGGCGCAGCTTGACCTTGCCGCTCTCGTGCACGATTTCATACGGGGTCACGCCCGGCGGGTCCTCGCTCAGCGGGTAATGGTCGCTCAGGCCGCGGCGCTGTCCGTCGAGCGCGCGCACCGCGCCGTCCATCCAGTACTTCGGAAGCTCCGTCATCAGCGACATCATCGACATGGCATCACCCCGCCAACCCGAATTGGATTACTGCGCAAGCGGCGCCGGTTTCTTGTCGCTCACGCCGCCACCGGCTGCGCGGCGTCCGCGCGACGACGACGGCGCGCGCGGCGGCGCGACCGGCTCGATCGACCGCAGCGCGCGCGGCGCGGCGATTCGCCGGAGCTCGCGGCGCAGGCTCTCGATGCGATCGAACAGCGCCTGTGTTTCGGTCAGCGGGGTCAGCCCGACCATCGGCCACAGCGGCGCAAACAGCGAACCGACGAGCGAGTTGGCGATCTGCGCCCCGCGCAGGTAGGTGTTGAGCGCGATCGCAGCCGCATCGCCAACCGCCGGGTTCGCCACCATTTTTTCGATCGAGGCGTGCGCCGCGCGCACCGCGGCTTCGTAAGCCTTCCACGCGGCGGCTTCGAGTTCGTCGCGTTCCGTCCCGGCAGCGGAGGCCTTGCGCAAGACCTCCTGCACTCCTACCGCGAGCGCCTGGTACAGGTGCCTGAGATCAACATCGGTTGCAGGGTTGCGCATGGTTGGTACCCTTCTCGCGGTCATGCCTGTGCGATCGCAGCGTATGGTGCTCGAGCGCCAGCGCGACGGCGAATGTCAGATGTTGTTGCTCGTTTGACGGCGCGACAGCGGCGGCCAACGCCCGCGCTCGAGCGTACCGCTCTCCGAAAGAGGCGCGCTGGCTGCTCAATCCTTGATCGAGTTTGCCGGCCTCAGCCATTGCGGGTCTCCGACTTCCTTATCGACCCAGGCCGTCAAACGATGCGCCATTTGAACAGCTGCGTCAATTAAACAGCGGTGTTGCGATGCTTCGACGCTTCGGCAACGCGGTGGCGGTCTGGTATTGTCGGCGGCAAACGGCTCGCGCGCCGCGATTTGGCCGTGTGATGTGGGCGGCAGTATCAAAGAGACGTCCATCGCGAGCGGAACGCCGGTGGACATCCCGAACGTGGGACGGCGCTCATGCGCCTGAAGAATTGAGCGGCACAGGACGATTGCTGAGCGCTCCCTGGAGGGATTCGATGGCGATACGCACCGGCAACGACGAATTCACCTATGAAGTGGTCGAGGGATGGGGGATGTCGCACGCGACCGGCATCGACGGCACGTTCGATGTGGCCGGCGTCGGGGTCGATTCGCGGGAGAACGTGTACCTGTTCAATCGCGGTCAGCATCCAATGATCGTGCTCGACAAGCACGGCGAGTTTCTTCGTAGCTGGGGTGACAAGCAGACCTTTCCCAACGCGCACGCGGTCACCATCGGACCCGATGACTCCGTATGGCTGACGGACAACGCCGATCACACGGTCAGAAAATGCACGCCGGAAGGCGAGGTGCTCCTGACCATCGGGCAAAGCGGCAAGCCGTCGCGCGGAATGAGCGGCGAGCCGCTCTGCCGCTGCACGCACGTCGCAATCCATCCGGGCACCGGCGAAGTTTACGTGTCCGACGGGTACGGCAACGCGCGCGTGCACAAGTACACGCCCGAGGGGCGCCTGTTGTGTTCGTGGGGCGGCCCCGGAAACCGGCCGGGGCAATTCAGTCTGCCACATAATATCTGCACCGATCGCGACGGCTACGTTTACGTCGCGGATCGCGAGAACCAGCGCGTGCAGGTGTTCACGCCCAACGGCAGACTCGAAGCGATATGGACCGACATGGCGCGGCCGTGCGGCATGTATATCGACAAGCGCGACTCGCAATTGTGTTACATCGGCGAGCTGTCCACGTCGTGGTGGTGCCAGCAATCGCCGGCATTGTGGGAGATCCAGAACCAGCCCGGTTACGGACCGCGCGTGAGCATCTATTCGCTCGACGGGACCCTGCGCGCCGCTCTGCTCGATAACGCGCAGGGCGAAGCGCCCGACCAGATGATCGCGCCGCACGGGATCGCGGTCGGAAGCGACGGCGCCATCTACGTGGGCGAAGTCGCGGCAACTGCCGGGCCATGGTTCGCGCGCAAGGATCCGTCGCGGCCGTTTCGCACGGTAGTGAAGCTGGACCGGGTCGAGCGGACGGCGCCCGGCGCGCGCGCGGTCCGGTGAACCCGCGCTCGGCTCGGGCGGCCGGGCGCACGCGAATCAGGGATTCGGCGGGTCGGGAGCGCCGGCGTATGCGGCCGGCGCGTCGGGCCCGACGCTGACGCCCTTGCGCGTGCGGACAGCGAGGTCGGGCCTGCCCGGCACCTCCATGCGCAGGCTGCGGTAACCCGGCGTCGTCGGGTCGGGAACGACGAACCCGGCGGTATATTGCTCGCGCAGCTCGCTGCTGATCGCGAGGCAATCCTGTCGCAGCAATTCGCCGTCGCCGACTTCGCCCAGCACAAAGGTGCGCGCGCCGCTGTCGGTCGAAAGCTGGCGCAGCATCTCGGCGTCGACGTGATCGCGATTGCCGCCGAACATGAACGAGCCGATTCCGAACCCGAGGCCGCCCGCCTTGCTTGGCGTCGGATCGCCGATGCCGATCGAATAAATCAGCACGCCCATCAAGCGAGCGCGCGCCACCACCAGCGGCAAAGTCGCACGGCTGGCGTTGTCCATCCCGTCGGTCACCACCAGCAGCGCTTTCTTGTCGTAGCGGCCGCGGCGGATGGTCTTCAAGGCGTCGATGATGGTGTCGAAGATCGCGGTATCGCCATAGGCGTGCAGCAGGCCGAGCCGGCGCATCACCAGGTCGTGGTTGGTGGTGAACGGCTGCAGCAGAAACTGCTGATCGGAGAACGCGCACAGGAAGATATCGTCAGCCGGATTAAGATCGCGGATGAACTCGGCGATCGCCGCGCGCGCCTGCGGCAGCTTGGGTTCCATGCTGCCCGAGGTGTCGACCAGGATGCCGACGGAGACGGGTGTATGCGTGTCGCGCCGCAGAAATTCGAGCGGCCGCTGATTGCCGTCCACATAAAGGCGAAAATCGCCCTTTTGCAGACCGGTGACGTAGCGCCCGCTCTGATCGGTCACGGTCACGGTCATCTGCTCGTAGCCGCTCTGACTGCGGAGCGCGCGCGAGGGCAGCTCCAACTCCGGTCCCTGCTGCGGCGCGGGCCGCGTCGCGAGCGGCGATGCGGCACCACCGCCCTGCCCGCCCGGCGCGGCCGGCACCTCGAGCACGCCGCCGCCCTGATTCCCGGTTTTCGGCGGCACGGGCGCGAAGCCGCCCTGCTGCGCGGTGGCAGGCTGCGCCGCGAACAACCAAAGCAGCAGACACGCCGCCGGTGCGATGGCGAAGCGGAGCCTGCGCGGATGGAGTGTCATTGAACGTTCCTGCGTCGCGCGATAGCCGGAGATTCGAAGCTGCGCGGGCCGCTGCCGCTGCACCTTCTCACGTTCACTTTCTCACAGCGCCCGCGTCAGGCAAACGCCCCACGCACATCGATTGTTCCAAGCGTCGAGGCTGCGCGACGGGAGGGCCGGACTGGATTAATGAAGAGCGGCGGTCTTGCGGATGTCCGCGGCGATCGCCTGCACCGGAGTCGTGACGCCATTGTAGCGGCGCATTGCCGCGCCGTCCGCGGCGAGCAAAAAAAGCTCCAGCACGTGGTCGGATTTTTTCTCTTCGGCGAGCACGCCGTAGAGCGCAAGCAGGCGGCGGATGTTGGCCGACGCGCCGGTCAGGAACACCCAACCGCGGCCCTCGACTCCTTGCGCCTTGGCATACGCCAGCAACTCGGACGATCGATCCTCCTCTGGCTCAGTCGTGATCGAGATCATCGTGACTTCGGAATGGAAGCCCGCCCCAAGGGTTTGCGCGACCTGCTTCATGTGTCCGGTAATCAACTCGCAGGGGCCTTCGCATTGGGTATGGATGAAAGCGACGAGCGCCGGCCTGCCCTTGAGCGACGCGAGCGACAGCGGCCTGCCCTGCTGATCGATGAGAGTAATTGCGGGCAGACCGTCGGCGGGGACGGATATCGCGCCTGGCGATGCTTTATCTGTTTCGCTGCTGGCGAACGCCACGAGCCCCAGCGCGAAACTCACCAGGCCTGCGATCAGGACCGGCAACAGCGCTCGCCGGCCACGACAGAGCCGCGTCATTTACAGATTCTGCCTCGCGCTCTCGGCCGCAATGTGATCGGCCTGCCGGATCGCCAGCGTGACGATGGTGAGCGTGGGATTTTCACCCGCGCTGGTCGTGAACTGGCTGCCGTCGGAGATGAAAAGGTTCTTCACGTCGTGGGTCTGGCCCCACTTGTTGCAGACCCCGTCGGCGGCCTTTTCGCTCATGCGGCAGGTGCCGAGGTTGTGCGTCGAAGGATACGGCGGCACCTTGATTATCCTGGTCGCACCGACCGCCTCGTACACCGCGGCGCCCTGCTTGTAGGCGTAATCGCGCATCGCGATATCGTTCGGATGGTCGTCGTAGTGAACGTTGGGAATCGGCAATCCGAACTGATCCTTTTCCGTCGGATGGAGCGTGACCGCGTTGGTCGCCTGCGGCATATCCTCGCCCACGATCCACATTCCCGCCATGTTGGGGTACTGCTCGAGGATACTCGCGTAGTCGTGGCCCCACGCTCCCGGATTCAGAAAGGCCGCGGCAAACGGCAGGCCGAGCGAAATCGTCTCGAATTCGAAACCGCCGGCGAAACCGCGCTTGGGGTTGTAGTCGGCCTCATCCGTGATGATGCCGGCCATCACCGTGCCGCGATACATGTGCACCGGATGCTTGAAAATTCCGAAAACCGAACCGGTCGTGTGACGCATGTAATTGCGGCCGACCTGTCCCGACGAGTTCGCGAGTCCGTGCGGAAACGTGGACGACGCGGAATTGAGCAACAGGCGTGCGCTCTCGATCGAATTGCAGGCAACACACACGATACGCGCCTTCTGCACCGTGTGCTTGCCGCCGCGATCCGCGTAGAGCACTCCGGTCGCCTTGCCGTGGGCGTCATGCTGAATCTGCAGCGCCTGCGCGCCAGGCCGGAGGTCGAGCTTACCGGTCGCCTCGGCCTTGGGGATCTCGGTGTACAGCGTTGACCACTTCGCGCCCGACTTGCATCCCTGGAAGCAGAATCCGAGCTGCCAGCACGAGGCCCGGCGATCGCGCGGGCGGCTGTTGATCGCCATGCGCCCGGTATGCACGGTCTTGTAGCCGACGCGCGTCGCGCCGTTGTACATCACCTTGAAATTGTTGTTGCCGGGCAGGCCGGGGATGTCGTTGGTCCGCGTCACGCCCATTTTGTCTTCGGCGCGGGCGTAGTAAGGGGCCAAATCCGCGAGCGTAATCGGCCAGTCGAGCAGGTTCGCGCCGGTTACGTTTGAGTAGATGCTCTTCGCCTTGAACTCGTGCTCCTGCAGGCGCAGCGAGGCGCCGGCCCAATGCGTTGTCGTTCCACCGACCGTCTTGCAGGTCCACGCCGGCAGGTTGGGAAAATCCCTGGCCACGCGCCAGGAGCCCGAGGCGGTGCGCTTGTCGAGCCATGCGAGCTGCTTGAAGGCGAACCATTCGTCGTTGCGGAAGGTCTGGGGCGACTGGCGCTCTCCCGCCTCGAGCAGGACGACCTTGAAGCCCTTGTGGCAAAGCTCGTTGGCGAGCGTGCCACCGCCCGCTCCCGAACCGATGATGACGACCACCGAATCGTCGCTGGTATCGTACCGCGTCACGCCGCAATCTCTCCTTCAGGCCGGTTTCGGGCTGGCCGATTCGGGCGGATCGGGCAGCCATTTCAGATCGTTGAAGCCGTGATGCAGGTAGCCGCCGAAGGGATAGGAGGCGCCCTGGTAGCCGAATTCCTTCCACACATCCCTGTTGTTGTAGAGCGAGACCAGCGCGGTGCTACGGACCTTGTCGAAAAATGGCGTGCGCTCGATCTTTTTCAGCTCGACGATTTGGATCGGCATCGGATCGTTGGCGAATTTGCCGCCGGAGATCCGATCCAGGTTGGTCACTCCCGCCTTGAGCATCCTGGCCGTCGCGGGTTTGGCCGTGGCCTCGGCGTCGAGGTCCTCGACCACCTTGATGTAGTAAGCGTCGCTCAGGCGGTCGTGCGGGTAGATGCGGCGCGCCATCCTGAGCAGCGTTTCGGCCTGGTGCGGGTCGAGCGTCTTTAGTCCGGCGGTCCATTCAGCAGCCAGTCCGGCAACCGAAGCACCGGCGGCGGCGGCCGATACGCCTGCCACCATCAGCGCCGATTTGCGCAGAAACTCGCGTCGTTTGATCTTCACGTCAGTCCCTTCGTGCGGACACGCGGGCGAGCGGCGCGTCGCATCGTGTTACGGCAAATACTGTGGTTGAAATTCGGTCGGCACCAGATCGGTCTGCAACGTGACCATATCCTGATTTCCCTGCGCATCGACAAACCGCAGCAGTCCGGCGATGCGTTCCTGCGGATCGTGCAGGGGAATGAGCCGCTCCTCGTCGAAGAGCGGGCTCTTGACCTTGAACTGCACCTTGGCGGTTTGCCCGGGCGCAATCGGTGCGTCCGGCTCGACGCGCATCGCGCCGACGTAATGCGCCGGCCCGGCCTGCGCCAGATCCTCCTTGCCGCCGTTGACGAACGCGGCCATCGCCATGTTGAACTGCCGCAGACGGAGCGGTGCGCCGCCCGTGTTCTTGACCGTGAGCAGCACCGATAGAGTGTCGCTCTGATCGTCGTAAATCGATTCCGCGTTGAGTATTTGCGCGGTGTGCGCTGCCGAATCGACCGTGGGCGGCGCGAAGCGCACGGTTTGCTGGGGCAGCCGCACCGGGTACCTCAGCGCCATGTAAATCCATCCCACGATCAGCATCGCCACCGTGATCGCCGCGAGCAGGTCCATCCACATGTGGTCGCGCGGCGTGATGAGTCCGATATCCGGAGCGTCGTCGTTGACCGGCAATTGCGTGGTCACCGCCAGGCGGGTGACCGTGCGTTTGGGAACGGTCCAGTAGATCATCCAGATCATGCCGACGATAAAGCCGGCGAACGACCACCACCAGACGAAGCTCCCGCCGAAATGCTCGAGGTCCACGGTCTCACCCGAGAGCAGGGTGACATTCATCTTGAACGGCGCAGCGGCCGGCTCGACCGTTACCCATTCGCCCGGGCCGATCAGCGTGCCGGTGCCCTGCACCGCGAGGCCCGGATGCACGTGCCAGGTTCCGACATCGCGGCCGCGGATCACCATCTTGAAATGGTAGGTCCCGCCCTTGTCGACGAGGATCGAGCCGGGCGTCGCCTTGCCGTTGATCTCGCGATCGATCAGGGCGAACACCGGGCCGGGCACGACCGGCGTTATGTAGGCGGTCTGCGGCGGATCGAGCGTATACGGCCAGGTCTCGAGAATCTTGACGGCGCCGGTGATGGTTATCGGCTCGCCCACTTTGATCGTGGTGGGCGATATATGCACGTCATAGAAAGCGGCGGTGAGATCCTTGAGGAATGGCTCATCGGCCGCCTCGCCGTGCGCGAATGCGCATGTCGCGTATGCCGACACGAGCAGGAAAAGAGCCGCTGATAGAACAACCGGAAATCGGACTCGCATTCCGCCTCCCCATTGGCGTGGAAGCCGCTCGCAGTCTCCTATCTGATCGCGTTGCGCGCCGCCTTGCGCTTGCGGTTGACCTGTGTTCGATCGCGCGACGGCCACAGCATCATCAGCCAGTATCCCGCCAGCCCCAGCACGGCCGAGGTGATGACCGGCGGCCCTAAATCGTCGGGGCCCGCGATTCCGCCATGCGCGTGCGCGGATGCGGCGAACATCCCGCTCCACAGGAGCGCAATCGCACAGGCGCGCAGGTTACGACCGATGGCGTACATCGCGGGACTCGCTCCGTCTCCTAGACCGTCTTTATGTAGCGGCCGATGGGCCACACCGCGAGATAGCGACCGATGAACTGGCCGACCCAGTAGCCGAGCATCGCCAGCGTGCCGCCGAAGAGCAGCGAGACGTACTGCGTCTCGCCGAGGAAGCTGCGCAAGGCGCCGCGCTCGATGTGCCGCATGTATTCCGGGGTCTGGGTGCGGATGTAAACGATACCCTGAACGTCGGCGACGGTGAGAATGTGATGCATGAAGTGCACCGGTTGCAGAAACGGCGCGAGCGGAATGTAGTTGAAACTCCATACGAAGACCGCCCAGATGCCGCCGCCGAAGAGCGATGTGAGTACGAAGCTTTTCGTGCGCATCAAAAGCCAGTCGAGCAGTATCGCAGCGGGAATGGTCGAGATGGGCCAGACGAAATTAAGCGGATAGGTCTCGGCAACGTGCCATTGGAAATAGCGGCCCACCCATGACGCCATGAAGAGGCACACGCAGGTGTAGGTCGCGCCGGTGGGAAACCGCCACGCCGCCCATTGGATGTATTGCAGCGCGGAGGGGATGATGATGGTGGCGAAGGCCGTGATTACCGGCCACCACTGCGGGTCCTTCCAATCGGTCCAGAAGTCCCAGTCGCCGGCGAACAGCAGGCGCGTGATGTCGGCCGCGCCGGCGACGACGAAAATCGCGGTAATCCAGAACACCGCGTCCCAGGTGCGATCGATCCACTGGTATTTCTCGTTGAGCAGATCGCGCAGGGCCATCCTGCGCTGTCGTTCGGCTGTTGCGGCTGCGGCCACCGACGGTGCTGTCGCCATGTTTCTCCCCGCTGAGGCTCAGGTCGTGAGAAGAATTTCCGGGCCTATCCGGCGGCTGCCGTATGCGTGGGCAGCTCCTCGACCGCGCGCGCCTTCTTCTCGATCTGGAACAGGTAAAGAATGGTCTCGCCCCACACGGCGAACATCCCGCCCGCCAGCCATCCGTAGACGACGAACGGCCAATGGAACGGAACGGAGAAAAATTCCTCGGACATCCAGAGGCTGTGGCCCCACTCGTTGAAGGCAACTTCGACGAATTCGAGCACGGCGGCCGTAATCAGCAGGAAGAACGACCACGGGAAACCCTTCTCGCGGCCATAAACCGCGGGCAAGCGGAAACGCCCGTAGAGATATGCGCCCAACGCCAGCACGACCGACATCGGGAAGAAAAAATAGAACATCGGAATATGCGTCGGCGTAAGCGCGGTGTCGCGCACCATGGTCTGATGCCACGCACCGTCCCAGTTCGGCCAGAAGCTCGCCTCGATATAGAGCGAGAGGCTGGTAACGCCGATGATTCCCCAAAGCACCACGACGCGGCGAATTTCCTCCGCCGGCGCGACAGGTTGGTCGAGCAGCGCACGTCCGGTCCGCACCAGCCATCCGTACCACAGGCCGGCAAAGGCCCCGATGCTCAACAGCTCAGCCCAAAAGAGCGTGCGGTAATGCATCGCAAAGGCATGGCTCGACGAATCGAGGCCGGCCGTGAACGCATAGTTGTAGTCCCAGAACCAGAGAAAGACGTTGCAGGCCATAAGCAGCCCGCATGCGACGAATAGGGTTCTCCAGCCGACAAGCCATCCAGTCGGAGGACGCCCGGCCGCGACCTCTTCAATCGAGTTCATAAGCAGGCCCTCAACGCGAAATTCAGTTTTCCTTCTGCCCGTTTAGACCCATTTTCATCCGCGGTCAACAGCAGAGTTCAGCAACGAAGCGGGGTTTTCGGGAGACCGAGCGGGGCGGCCAGAGAATCAGTCCCGGGCCGAGCGGCGCTCGACCCGGGACATCGGACGAATCAGGCGTACATCTCAGGCGTACATCGACGCGAGTGCGTCGGCATTGCTCACCGGCTCGGGCGAGACCCCGGCCTGGAGCAGGCGCGAGCCCGGCGCGCGCTTGAACGGATCGACCAGACCAAGCGTCTTGCCGTAATCGCGCATCGCCGGAATCACCTCGCTGTTGAGCAACTGCAGACAGCGGAGCCGATCCTTCGCGGGCACCGGACCGTCGAGCCAGAAGGAGAAAATTCCGGGACGCAGGATGTCGAGCACCTTGTTGAGCTTCGGAATCACGTTGTCGGGCGTGCCCGCGATCATCACGTAATCCTTCAGCACCTCGGGATAGCCGTCGTAGATGTGCTTCTTGACCGCTTCTATCTGTTCCGGAGTTTCGTCGGGACCGCCCTCGCCGTAGAGCGTCTTGGCTGCGGCGTTCGCGCCGAAATTAGCTTCGGCCAGGCGCTTGGTCGCCGCCTTGGAATTGTATCCCGGCGGGAACATCCATTCCGGACGTGCAAAGTGAGCAAACGCGCCGCCGAACAGAATTCGCTTGCCCAGCTCTTCCGCGCGCTCCTGCGTGTCGGCGACGACAACCGGCTGCAGATAGCCGAAATTTTCGGGACCGGCCTGGTAGCCTTCCTGGGCCGCGGCCTTGGCGTAGAAGTCCCACAGCTCCAGGGTCGGCTCGAGCCGGGTCGCCAGCGCGACGTATGGATAGCGCTTGCGCGCGCACCAGAACGCGGTATCGGGGCTCACCAGGCCGGGGATCCAGAAGGGGGGATGCGGCCGCTGCAACGGCAGCACCCACGGATTGACGTTGCGAAAGTTGAAATGCTTGCCCTCGTAGCGGAAGGGGCCGGGCGTGGTCCACGCCTTGACGATGAACTCGACACCTTCCTCGAACAACTCGCGGTTGAGCGCCGGATTAGTGTTGTTGGCAAACTGCTCGGAGCCGGCGCCGCGCACCCATCCGGAAACCAGCCGGCCGCCCGAGATGAGGTCGATCATCGCCAGTTCTTCCGCCAGGCGCAGCGGATTGGCCACGGTGGCGACCGGATTGCCCAGCAGGACCATCTTGAGCCGCTTGGTGGTCTTCGCGAGGATCGCGGCCTCCACGTCCATCACTGCTCCGAGGCAGAAGGGCGTGCCGTGATGCTCGTTGAGCATCAGGCCGTCAAAGTTCATCAACTCGGCATCGGTGTAGATTTTCTCGTCCAGATACTGGTTGAGCAGCTTGGCTCCGTGCTCGCGCTCGAAGAGGCGGTTGGGAGTGTTGAAAAAGCTGCGCAGGCCGACGATCTGATTCTCCAGCACATTGTACTTCTCCGGGTCGACCTCAGGATCGTAATGGTACGCCCGCTCCGTAAACCACATGAAATGCATCTAGGTCACCGCTCCTTTTAGCGATCTCACAACCAAGGAATCGCTGTGCTTTTGGTTCAGCCTTTACGTTCCCTACCAGATAACTCTTCAGACGATCATCATTATCACACTACGCCAGCGAATGCTCAGCGAAATAAGGCCCGGTCCTACGCGCCGTTGCGCACGATCGCCTCGATCGCCTCCGTGCCGTACCCGAGTTCGCGCAGCACCTCTTGCGTGTGCGCGCCGACCTCGGCCGCCGCCGTCGGCTCGCGCTTGGCCGTACCGTCCACGAAGATCGGACTGTTCACGGTTTCGAGCGCGCCGGCCGTAGGATGATTCAATCGGACGAAGGCCTGCGCGGCGCGCATCTGCCGATCCTGCACCACCTCATCGAGCACCGGCAGCGGCGCCCACTTGATATCATTCTGCTTGAAGACCGTGCGCCACTCGGCCAAATCGCGCGATTCGAACTGCGATTGCAGGATCGCATAGAGCGCGGCGGCATTCCGATCGCGAGCGTCATTGCTGCCGAACAGCTCGCCCACACCGAGTTCCGGTTGACCGAAGGCCCGGCACAGCCGCGGAAATTCGTTGTCCGGGTCGATCAGCACCAGCAGAAACATCTTGCCGTCGCGGCTGAGATAGGCGGCCGTGAGCGGGTTCGGCGGATGCTTGCCCTCGCCGCGCTGAGGAAACTTCGCCTTCAGCAGCTTGGCCTGGATATCGCACGCGTTGGCCCACGCGCCGCTCGCCAGCAGCGAGGTGGTGACACGCGAGCCCTTGCCGGTTCGCTCGCGCTGGTAAAGCCCCAGCATGATCGCGCCAAACATCGACATCGAAGTCGGATGATCGCCCATCCCGGGGCGCGGCGCGCTCGGCGAGCCGTCGGCACCGGTCACGGTGGTCATCAGCCCGGAACGCGCCCAGTATGCGAGCGCGTCGAACGCGGGATCGTCAGCGTCGTCGCCGGTATCGCCATAGCCGGTCAGATGCGCGTAAATCAGCCGATCGTTGACCAGCGAAAGGTCATCCCACGTCAGGCGGAACTTCTCCAGCAGCGACCGCTGGTAATTGGTCAGAAAAACGTCGGACGTGCGCACGAGACGGATCAGCGCCTCGCGCCCGTCGGGCCGCGCGAGGTCGAGTGCGACGCTCTTTTTATTGCGGCCCGTAAGAACCCAACACCAGTCGAGTTCGGCTTTCGCAGTACCAGGCAGCTTCGAGAAAAGGCGCCAAAGGTCGCCGCCGCCCGGACGTTCGATCTTGATCACTTCTGCACCGAAGTCGGACATGACCGTGGCCGCAGCCGGGCCGGCCACGTAGGTGCCGCAGTCGATCACACGGATCCCCGAGAGCAAACCGCCATCGCCCATATGCGTCACTCCAATAAGGTAGGACTCAGCTCTCGCTGTAATACAGCGGGTTATGCCTCGCAAGCGCGCCGGCCGACTAACGCAACTCCAGACGCAGTTCACGATATGGGCGTGAATCGAGGTTGGTAAGTTCGCGCGACCATCCGCCGCGATGCCACAGCACGGTGGAAGACGCGAGTTCGACCGTACGCGAGCGCTCGTCGCCCGCGCGAATCTCGCGCTCGCGGACGGATCCGCCCTCGAGTACGAAAATCGCGGCGTCGCGCGGGTATTCGAGCAGGCCGCTCGCATCGCCGGGACCGAGCGACAGTTCGAGCAGGCGCACGCGGCTGTTTTCGAGCAGCATCGTCTCGCCTCTTTCGGGCGCCTTGCCGGCAACCGCTTCGGTAAGCGCAAATCCAGGAGCGGCGACGCCGCGCGGCAACGGCCGGCGAATCTCGAAAATCGCCTCGCGAAAGCGGCCGGCGCCCACGTTACGCGCGCTCTCCTCGCCGCCCGCCGGCACGTACGAAATCGCTCGCGCACCGACCTGCAACTCGTAAGTCGAGCGGCCGGGAAATCGATTCGAGGTCATCCCGGGCGACTCGACCGCGATACGCCCGCCCTCGATGATGTAGAGCACGTAGTCCAGCGTGTGCCGATGCAGCCCGCACATCCGGCCGGGCGCCAGGTCCATCTCCCACACGCGCACGTGCTCGTTCTCGAAGCGCAGATGCGTTGCGATTGGTCCGTAGCCGGTTTTCTGGCTCATGGCTCTACTCCTCGACCCGAATCGGCGGTCTAAGCTGCCGGCGAATGTAGCCTTATCCAGGCGTCGATCGCCGGAACCTGGCGCGCGCGAAAATCGGCCGCTTCGACGATCTCCTCCTCCGCGCGCGCAGCCGCGATTCTTCCGCCGGGCGTCTCGTGCGCCGGCGCGAATCGGGCGAGTTCCTCGGCGTATTTGCGTTCGGCGAAATGGCTCATCAACGATGACATGAAGAAGGAACGGAAATACGGCCCCCGTTTGGCCGATAGCGCGTCGAAGTGGGCTTTGACGAAGGCAAGCGCCATCTGCGGATGCTCGCCCGCCGCAACCTCCATCATGATACCGTTGGCGATTTCGTTCGGCACCTCGTCGGTCAACGTCAACGCGAGTGCTTCTTTGGCCAGCGCCGGATCGATCGCCGCGGCAAGCGCAACATAGTATCGCACGCGTTCCTCGGTGCTGGTCGCTTTGTGCGCCAGTGTACGCAACTGGTTCCAGATGGTGCTATCGGCCCAGCGGCCGGCGATAAAGATCACGGGCCCGCGAAGGTTCGCATCCAGCGAACGCGGATCTTTCAACAATGCAGCAAACCGGCGCTTCGCCTCGGCGATCACGCTCCTATCGCCGAGCGCGCCAAGCTGGCCGATCAATTTCCCCCGCAGGATCGTGTCGTCTTCGGATTCTCCGGCGCGCCGGTCCCATCCAAGCCGCGCAAACGGAGGTTGAAGCCGCGCTCTCGCGTAGGCCTGAAAAGCCGAGCGCCCGGGCAAGCCGCGCTCGAGATCGTCCACGCGTCCGATCGCGCTCATCACGCGCTCCCATACCGCGCGATTTCGATCGTCCGCGACGTTAGCAACCATCCCGAAATACCGATCCACCGGGACGCGATCGGCCTCGAGCAGCGCCCAGTCGTCGCTCAGCAGGTTGACGCGGTCCGCCGGCGCCATCGTTTCGACCGCCTTGGCCAGGGCGCGGTCGGTCGCGGCGTCGTACTCGACGCGATAGTAGCCGGTATAGCCGAAATTGAGCTTGACCGGCGCGCCGCATCGCCCGGCGCTCACGGAAGCGGTTTTATCCTTCATCAAAAACACACCGCCGGCCTGCTCCGCGCCCGGTGCTCCGAACGCGATCGGTATCTGCCACAGTTGCACGGCGGTTTTGCTCGGACGGATGAGGAAACGCTGCTGCGCGAGCGCCAGCCGCCAGCGGTCATCCGCGCAATGCGCATCGCTCGTGACCAGCGGAATGCCGGGCTGCTCGATGTATGGCGCCGCAATCGACGCGACCTGCTTGCCCGAAGCGGCGCTCAGCGCCGACCACAGGTCGGCTGTGGTCGCATTGCGGTAGGCATGCGCCGCCATGTAGCGGCGGATGCCCGTGCGAAACTGCTCCGCGCCCACGTAGTCCTCGAGCTCGCGCAGAAAAGCCTGGCTCTTGCTGTAGGTGATGCTGTCGAAGACCGATTGCGCCTCGGTTTCGTCGGCAACCGCCTGCTGAACAGGATGCGCCGTCGGACGCGCGTCGGCGTCCATGGCCGCCTGCTTCTGTGCCGCGTCATTGAGCCAAACGTGCCAGTCCGGATGGAACCGGTCTGCCGCCTTATTCTGCATCCAGCTCGCGAAGCCCTCGTTGAGCCACAAATCATTCCACCAGGCCATCGTCACCAGATCGCCGAACCATTGATGGGCCATTTCGTGCGCAAGCACGACAAAGATTCCGCGGCGCAGCGCGTCGGGACTGCTTCCGGGATCGAAAAGCAGGATGCTCTCGTTGAATACGATCCCGCCCCAGTTCTCCATCGCGCCGCCGACGCCGCCGGGCACCGCGACCAGGTCGAGCTTGGGCAGCGGATACTTCACCCCGAAGTAGCCGTTGTAGTAGCGCAGAAGATCGATCGCGCTCGCGAGGGCGAAGCGCCCCTGCTCGCGCTTGCCTCTGACCGCAACCACTCCGACCTTCACGCCGTCCGCATCGCCGGTCAGCCGTTCGAGATCTCCCGCGACCAGCACGAACAGGTACGTGGACATGCGAGGCGTCGCGCCGAAGCTGACGCGCTTGAGATTCGCGCCGACCGGCTGCTCGCGGCCAATCGGCATGTTGGACACCGCGAGAAAATCGCGCGGCACGGTTACCGACGGCTCGAAGCTGGCCTTGAATGCCGGCTCGTCCCAGCACGGAAAAACGCGGCGCGCATCCGCAGGTTCCAGTTCCGTCGCGATCATCCGCCGGGTGCCATGCGCGGTCGGATAGTCGACATGAAAGAGGCCGCGCCCGAATCCGTTGATGCGGCCGGTGAAGGCGATGTCGAGCTTGTGCGCGCCCGGGCTAAGCGGATGAGCAAAGTCGAGCGTCGCCGATTCGGCGTTGGGCATCGGCGTGATGGTCGCGCTTTGCCCGGGCTCGCCAACGAGCGATGCCGAGCGCAGTGTCAGGTCGAGCGCGTTCAGCACCACGCGGCTGGTTGGTGTGAGAACAGTGATGTCCACCACTTCGGATCCGGCGAAGCTGAGCATGTCCGGACTGGGCGTGAGATCGATCCTGTAGTGCGTGGGCACGACATTTTTGGGCAGGCGTCCGGGAGTCGAGGGGAGCGCGTAGGGCGCCTGGGCGCGCGCGACCGAAGATGACGCCGGCAGGCTGATAGTCAGCGCGATCAGGACGGCTGGGATGATGCTGATTGTGCGGGGCAACGGCCAACTCCTGTGGAGATCGATTGGATTCCGAGTCGCCCCGAGCATAGCCAAGTCCATCGCCGGATCCACAGCGCGGTCGGCAAGGGCGCGCATGTCTCCTGCCGGCGAGCATCTGCGTTGAAGCTGCAGCGCAAGCCGTGCAGCGCGCCGACTGCATCAGTATTGCGCATGCGTCGCCGATCGGACGTAAAACTCGCGTTATTCCACTGGTTTTGCGGGTCAAGCAGGCGGCATCATGCTTGCTCCTCATCCGCTCGAATGAAGAATAAGCTTTGGCGGAGGCCACAGCGCGTTTCGAGCGAGCAGACGAGGAGCGCGCGGCCGGGCATCAAATGACGGGCTTCCTGATCGCGGCAATTATAATTTTCGCCTTGTTCCAACGACGCAGATACCGGCGGATGTCCAGCGGACGGTGCGACAAGTGGTCGCGCCACTGGGACCGGATACATTCGCGCAGTGGCGCCCCCGGCGATCCCGGCGACGACAAATGGGACAAGTGGAGCCGCCAGTGGCAGGAGTGGGAACGCTGGACGCATGAGGCGCGGCATCATGCCGCAGACGTCGGCCAGAAGGTCGCAAGCAAGCTTTCAAGAGCCGAAGAAAAGCTGCGGCGCAATGCCGAGCGCTTGCGCGGCGCGGATTCCTACTGGACCCGCCCGCCGTCCGCGGCCGCCGATGCTGATGCGGCGGCAAAGAGACGAAATTCGCAGCGTAGCGACCGTGCGGGAGAATTTCGCCAGGAGCGCGAGCCCGATCTCGATAGCGAAGAAGCGCGCAAGGCGTACGAACGCGCGCGCCGGCGCGCCGCGCGCGAAGCCGGTTTCTACGTCCATCTGATGTGGTACGGCATCGTCATCGGCTCGCTGCTCATCCTCAATCTCATCGTCAGTCCGTGGGTCGAATGGTGGATCTTCCCGGCCGTGGGATGGGGTATCGGGCTCGCCAGCCATTTCGGCGCAGTCTACGGCTGGCGCTGGATCCACGAGCGCGTGTTCGAGCCCGCGATTGCGCGCGAGGTTCAGCGCGAGGTCAAGCTCGAAAAGGAAGTTCTGCGCACTGAAAAGCAGGCGTCGCTCGACGAACTCACGGCGAGCTTTGCCCACGAGATCCGCAACCCGATCGCCGCGGCCAAGAGCCTGGTGCAGCAGATGGGCGAGGATCCGACCTCGAACGAGAACGTCGAATACGCCAAGGTCGCGCTCGACGAACTGGCGCGGGTCGAGCGCAGCGTGTCGCATCTGCTCAAGTATGCCAAGGAGACCGACTACAGCTTCGAAAACGTCGGGCTCGCCGCGGTGCTCGATCACGCGCTGACCGAAATGCGCTCAAAGCTGGAGGCCAACCAAATCAGCGTCTCACGCAGCTATATCGGGGGACCCACCGTCCGCGCCGACGCGGACAAACTGCGCCAGGTGTTCACCAACGTGATCGACAACGCGATCGACGCGATGGAGTCGAACACCGGCGAGCGGCGGCTGGAGTTTGCCATCCGCGGACTCTATCCGGGAACGGCCAGTGTCGTGGTGCGCGACAACGGATGCGGTATCGCCGAAGACAAAATCGCCAAGATCTTCAATCCCTTCTATACCACCAAGAACAACGGCACCGGGCTCGGAATGGGGATCGCGAAAAAAGTAATGGACGCTCACAGTGGACGGATCGAGGTCCAGAGCAAACCGGGCACAGGTACCGAGTTCCGCCTCACGCTGCCGCTCGCCGACGCGATGCGCACCGATGCTGCGAGCGGGAGCGATCGTGCCGAAGCCGCCGGTGCCGAGCGGATCAATTCCGCGCCGGCGATCGCAGACAACGAAAGCGATGCCGCGACTACGCCCCTCGCATCCGAATCCAACCCACGTCCCACCGGCGTGGTTGGCGACGGCTTCGGGGTGCGCCGATGAAAGGCCGGCTGCTCATCGTTGACGACGAGCGCGGGATCCTGGTCGCGCTCAAGGGCCTCTTCGGCAAGGAAGGTTACGAAGTCGAGACCGCCGAGTCGGCGGAAGAGGCGCTTGCGCGGGTCAAGGCCGGGCTGTTTCACGTCATCATCACCGACTTGAGCCTGCAGGGGATGAGCGGCCTCGACCTGCTGCGCCAGGTGCGCGAAATCGATCCCGGATGCGCGGTGCTGATGATCACCGCGTACGGGACGCAGCGCATCGCGGTCGAGGCGATGAAGGCCGGCGCCGAGGACTACCTGCCCAAGCCGTTCGACAATGACGAGTTGCGCATCAAGGTGCGCAACGTCATGGAGAAGCAGCTTCTGCGGCGCGCCTACAACCGCCTGCTCGAGCAGGTCAACCTGGAGAGCGGGCGCTTCGCGGAAATGGTCGGACAATCGCGCGCGATGATGCGCGTGTTCGAGACGATCGAGAAGGTTGCGCCGACCGACGTGACCGTGCTGGTGCGCGGCGAGTCGGGCACCGGCAAGGAGCTGGTCGCGCGCGCGATCCACGGCCACAGCCCGCGCCGCGGCCGCCCTTTTATCCCGGTGAACTGTGCGGCGTTCTCGCGCGAACTCGTTGAAAGCGAGCTTTTCGGCCACGAGAAGGGCGCGTTCACCGGCGCGGTTGCCCGGCGCGAGGGCAAGTTCGAGGCGGCCGAGGGCGGCACTTTGTTCCTCGATGAGATCGGCGACATGAGCCTGGAAACCCAGGCGAAGCTGCTGCGCGTAATCCAGGAAAAGCGCTTCGAGCGCATCGGCGGCAATCAGTCACTCATTGCCGACGTGCGGATCATCGCCGCAACCAATCAGAACCTCGAGCAGATGGTGGCGGAGGGGCGCTTTCGCGAAGACCTTTACTACCGGGTCAAGGTGGTCGAAATACGCGTGCCCGCGCTCCGCGAGCGCCGCGAAGATATTGCACCGCTGGCGATGCATTTTCTCGAGGAGGCGAGCAAACATTTCGGCACGCCGCGCAAGACGCTCGCCCCCGAGGCGATGCGCGCCTGCGTCGAGCATCCATGGCGCGGCAACGTGCGCTCGCTTAAGTCGGCAATCGAGCAGGCGGTCATCCTATCCGCCGGCGACGAGATTATGCCGGCCGAACTGCTCGGACAGTTCGCGAGCGAGGCCGCCGGCGCCGGGCCGTGCGAAGCCGCGCCGGCGGAAGTTGCGCCCTCGCCCGCTGCCGGCGCGGCAGCGGTTGCCGATGGCGACGGCGAGATGCGTTTTCGCGAGGCCAAGGAAAAGTTCGTCGGCCGCTGGGAGCGCGAATTCATAATCAACGCGCTGCGCTCGAGCGGAGGCAACATCTCGCGCGCCGCGGAGCGGGCCGGGATGTACCGGCAGAATTTTCAGCAGAAGATGCGCGAGCTCGGCATCAGTATTGACGATCTCGGGCTGAAGCCGCAGGACAACTGACCCGGCGCGCAAACGGGAGAAAACGCATGGACGAAACCCGAACCGACACTTATCAGGGCGGCGTGCTCAGGATTCCGCCGCCGGTGCTGGCCGGCCTGCTGCTGTTCGGCGCACTGCTGCTGCACGTGGCCGCAGCAGCGCACGGTCATCGCCTCGTGCATCCGCATCAGCTGCTCGGGCTGCTGCTGGTTGCGGCAGGCACCGGTCTTTCGGCATACGCCGCGGCGCTGTTCAGCGCGCATGCGACGACCAGGAATCCTCACGGCCGGCCCACGGCCATGGTGAGCGAAACGCCGTACAGCCTCACGCGCAATCCGATGTATGTCGGTCTCGCGATCGATCTGTTCGGTTTCGCGATCTTCTTCGGTTCGCCGGTGATGCTGATCGCGCCACTGCTGTTCTTCCTCTTGATCGATCGCATGCTGATTCCGGAAGAAGAGGCGCGAATGGAGGAACTCTTCGGCGAGCAGTATCTGGAATACAAGCGGCGCGTCCGGCGCTGGCTGTAACCATAGGCCGAGCAAAGAGCGGCAGGAGTTATCGTCATGTTTCTTTCCAGGCTGGCAAATCTGATCGGCGGCAAATTCAGCCGATGGCTTAAGGCTCGCGAAGCGCACGACCCCGAGGCCGTGTACGAAGCCGCGATTTCCGATCGCATCCGGCGCTATCAGCAGCTCAAGAACGCCGCCGCCGGAGCGATCTACATGCGCAACAAGCTCGAGCGCGAATTCAGGCAGAAGTCGGCGGAACTTGCGGAAGTCGCGGAGCAGGCCGGGCAGGCCGCCGACCTCAACGAAGACCAGTGCGCAATCATCCTCATCCAGCGCAAGCATGAGCTCGAAGGGGAATGCGCGCGCGTCAGGGAGGAACTGTCGCAGCTCACGGTGGAGGCGGACGACGCGAAGAAGAACCTGGCGGGATTCAAGGGCGAGATCGAGAAACTCAAGACCGAGAAGATCACGATGCTGGCGCGGCTGCGCAACGCGCAGGCGCGGCTGCGCGTCGAGCGCGCGCTCGAAGGCCTGGCCTACGACGAGGACCTTCGCGCGCTTGCCGAGGTTCGCGAATCCATCCAGCGGATGCTCACGCAATCGGGCGTCAATCGCGAGCTGCACGGCGCCGAAATCGACCAGAAGCTTGAGGAGATTCGCCGCCGCAACGCGGATGCGCGGGTGCAGGCCGAACTGGACGAGCTCAAGCGCAGCCGGCGTCCGCCGTTGGTACCAATGGAGACATTAACCGGCGGCGCACACGTCAACGGCCACGCCGCGCCGCGCGGCTGATCGCGTCGCGCGCTGGCGGCGGTGGCGGTGACGCGCAACCGCTACGGTCCGCCCGCAGCCAGCGCGCGGGCCGCGTCGGAAATCGCGTTAACGATGAACTGATAGCCGGTGCATCGGCAAAGATTGCCCGCGATGCCGTGCCGGATGGTCTGTTCGTCGGGATTCGGATGGTCGCGCAGCAGTTGCAGCGCCGACATCACCATCCCCGGCGTGCAATAGCCGCATTGCTGGCCATGGTTGCGCACGAAAGCTTCCTGCAAGGGGTGCAGATGATGGATATCGGCGGCGAGCGACTCGATCGTCTCGACCGCGCATCCATCGACGTCCGCCGCGAGCACAGAGCAGCTCTTGACCGTGCGCCCGTCGAGCATAACCGTGCACGCGCCGCAGCTTCCGGTGCCACATCCGATATGCGTGCCGGTCAAACCGATCACTTCGCGCAACAGGTCCGCCAGCACCATCCGGTTGTCCACTTCCGCCCGCCGCGGCTGACCGTTGATCGACAGCTCGAGCGCCGTCCGTAGCCGGCCGCCGACGGCGGCGGCGGTGATTTTGCGCGGCGCCGAGGCGACCGAAACGTTCCGAGTGGCATGAGGCGTCCTTTGCGATGGAGCGTTGCCGGCCGCGACCGTCAGCGCCCGCTCGGCATAGAGCGCCGCCATCTCTCGCCGGTAATCGGCCGTCGCGTTCAGATCGGAAGGTGCGTCGCCACAGGCGTCGCGCACGCGGCGGCCTACCGCGGCCAGGGCTTCGGGTCCGGCGCCGTGCGCGAGTTCCGCGCTCACGTCGAGCGCCACCGGGGTCACGCCGACGCCGCCCAGAGCCACCCGCGCTCCGTCATGGCCGACGATCGCCGCGGCGTTGACGATCGCGAAGTTGCCCTCGAGGCGATGAAGCCGCGCGTACGCACCGCGCGCCGCGCCGAGCCGGGGCACGATCACTTCGACCAGGATTTCGTCCGGCGCGAGCGCAGTCTCCATCAGGTTGGTGAAAAACTCGCGGCCGGCAATCTCGCGTTCGCCGCGTCTGCTCCGCAGCAGGACCCGCGCGCCCGCTGCCACCAGCACCGGGCTATAGTCGGCGGCGGGATCGGCATGCGCCATGCTGCCGCCAATCGTCCCGCGATTGCGTACCTGCGGATCGCCGATGCAGCTCGCGGCCTGAGCGAGCGGCGAGCAGTCGCGCGCGATCAGCGGATCGCGGGCGATCTCATAATGCCGCGTACCGGCGCCGATTCGCAGGGTGTCGCGATCCTCGCGCACGTAGTTGCGTCCGCCGATCCGATTAAGGCTCAGCACCATCCGCGGACGCACCAGTCCGAGCGCCATCATCGGCATCAGGCTCATCCCGCCCGAGAGCAGTTTAACCTCGCCGCCGCCGTCGGCGAGCAGCGCCAGGGCGTCCTCGAGTTTGTCAGGTGAGCGAAATTCGAATTCCTCGGTAATCATCCTGTTGCCCTTCCGCGCGCGCGCTTAACGTTTGCCGCCGTTGCCCGCACGCCTGGGCGCGGACTGGATTGCGCGCCATACCCGCTCCGGCGTAAGCGGCATCTCGAGCAGCCGCAGATCGAGTTCCGGCAGCGCATTCTCGACCGCACCGCAGATCGCGCCGAGAACGCCTGCGACGCCCGATTCGCCGACGCCCTTGGTGCCGAGCGGTGTAAACGGCGAGCGAGTTTCCTGGTGCGCCATCTCGAGGGGTGGAATCTCGACCGCAGTGGGCAGCGTGTAGTCCATGAAAGTGCCGGTTTTGAATTGCCCGTTCTCGTCGTACACCAGGTGCTCGTAGATCGCGCCGCCGATACCCTGCGCGATGCCGCCGTGCGTGTTGCCCTCGGCAAGGAGCGGATTTACTACCACGCCGCTGTCGTGAACCATGCAGACGCGCAGCAGCTTGAGCGCACCGCTTGCCGGATCGACTTCGACGATCGCGCCGACCACCGCATTGGGCCACGACGGATAGGCCGACGATCGCCCTTCCGGATCGCCTTCCTGGTAGATGTTGGGATGACGGAAGTAGCGCGTGGCCTCGAGCCCCGGCTCGATGTCCTTGGCATGGACGCCGAAGGTGTCATTGTAGATCGTGCGTACGACCTCGTTGAACTCGACGTAGCGCGCGGGCGCGTCCTTGGGAAAAATCCTGCCGCCGCGGCTATCGAGGTCGGCCGGCAGAACCTCGAGCATGTGACCCGCCACCTTGAGGATTTTGTCTTTGATGTCGCTGGCGGCAACGAACGTGGCCGAGCCGCCCATGATCACTGCGCGCGAGCTGTAATTGCCCAGGCCCCACGGACATAGCTCGGTGTCGCCCTGGACCACGCGCACGGCGCTTACGTCCACGCCCAGCGTATCGGCCGCCACCTGCGCCATTGCGGTTTCATTGCCGCTGCCGGGCGAGGTCACTCCGGTAAGCACCGTGACCTGGCCCGAGGGATTGACGCGGACGGTCGCGCCGTCGTAACCCGCGACCAGCAGCGAAGTGGGCAGCGAGCAGCCCTCGGCAACCAGTTCCTGCCCCAGTCCGAGTCCGATACGGCGTCCTTGGCGCAGCGCCTCGGCCTGGAGTTTCGGAAAATCCTCGTACCCGATGAGATCGAGCAACTTGCGCATCGCGCCCGGATAGTTGCCGCTATCGAGGATGACGCCGCTCACCTGCTGATAGGGAAATTCGTCCGGCTGGATGAAGTTGCGCATCCGCACCGCGACCCGATCGAGTCCGGTTGCGTTTGCAACGCCATCCATGACCCGGTCCATCAGGAACGACGCGGTCTCCTTGCCGAAGCCGCGATACGCGTTCCAGGGACATTTATTCGTCGCGATCGGGTAAAGCTCGACGCGGCAGTTCGGGACTTTGTACACGGTGGGGATGCAGAAGGTCGTGACCAGGCTCATCTCCCATCCGGCGAGCGCAGCCGGCGCGCCGACATCGGCGACGATGCGCACCTTGAGCCCGGTAACCTGGCCGTCGCGCTTGTAGGCGGCCTCGAAATGCACCTTCTGTTCGCGCGCATGGCCGCCGGTGAGCAGGTTTTCGTTGCGCTCCTCGATCCACTTCACCGGCCGGCCGAGCTTGCGCGCCAAATATGCCGTCAGCGGCTCCTCGGGATAAGTGGGAATCTTCGAGCCGAACGCGCCGCCGACGTTGGGCTGGATGACCCGAATGCGGTTTTCATCCATGCCGATGATGTGTGCGATGTAGGTGCGCAGCGGATGCGGCGACTGGGTCGAGGCCCATACCGTGAGCTGGTCGCGGAAGCCGTCATAGCTGGCCGCGTATCCGCGCGGCTCCATCGGCGCAGCCATATAGCGCTGCGTCGAGAGGCATCCACTGATAACGCCATCGGCCGCGGCGAATGCGCCGGCGACGTCGCCGCTCTCGGTCACGCGATCCATGATCGCGTTGGTGCCCCATGCAGGCTCGATCAGCGGCGCTCCAGGAGCCATCCCCTGCTCCGCGTCCGCGATCACCGGCAACTCCTCGTACTCGACTTCCACCAGTTCCGCCGCCTTGCGCGCGGTGTACTTGTCTTCGGCCACGACCGCGACCAGGGCTTCCCCGACGTATCGCACCTTGTCATGCGCCAGCGCGTACCAGTCATACGCGCGCACGCCGATGCCTGCCTTGTTGTACGGCTGCGGTATCGGCTTGGTGTTGCGACGAATTTCCTCGCCGGTGACGACGCATACCACGCCGGGCAGCGCCCGCGCGGTGCTCGAATCGATCGATTTGATCAGGGCATGCGCATGAACGCTGCGCACCAGCGCCATGTGCAGCATCCCGGGCAACGTGATGTCGCCGACGTAGGTTCCCCGTCCCGCAACCAGGAACCTGCTGTTGAGTCCGGGGACGCGGCTGCCAATCGCGTGCTGCGGATCGTGGTTATTTTCCGCGTCCGCGCCCGCTGTCGCGTGCGAGTTCTCAGTTGCCATGGCTGAACCCCCAAAACTGAATTCAGGCGCTGCCGCATCCGTCGCTCGCCAGGCACTGCCGCTGGCCCTGCGACGAAGTACGCGGCCGTCAGCGGAAATGTTGATCAGGATCGCGCTCAACGCAAACCTGCTCGAAACCGGCAGTGTGGTTCTCTTGCCGACTCCCCGGATATAGTGCGATACGGCGAGCGGCGGGCGCTTGGTCGATAGCCTGGCTCCGTTCACCGAAGGTCATGTCCATGGCGAGCAATACGATTCGCAACAATGTACGCACCGGCGCGCAGATCCTCGTCGATCAACTGCTGATTCACGGCGTCGAAAGCGCCTATTGTGTGCCCGGTGAAAGCTACCTCGCCGTGCTCGATGCGTTGTACGACACACGCGAACAAATCCGGCTCGTCGTCTGCCGCCAGGAGGGGGGCGCGGCCTACATGGCCGAGGCTTACGGCAAACTGACCGGCCGCCCGGGGATTTGTTTCGTCACCCGCGGCCCTGGCGCGACCAACGCGAGCGTCGGCGTGCACACCGCCTATCACGATTCGACGCCGATGATCCTCTTCATCGGCCAGGTCGGCCGCCGGTTTCTCGAACGCGGCGCGTTCCAGGAACTCGATTTCGGCCGCATGTACGGGCAGATGGCGAAATGGGTCGGCAGAATCGACGACCCGCGGCGCATTCCCGAGCTGCTGGCGCGCGCTTTCGCCCTGGCCACCTCGGGACGCCCCGGTCCGGTGGTGATAGCGCTGCCCGAGGACATGCTGCGCGAGCCCGCCGTCGCCGAGGACGCGACGCATTACAAGGCGGTTCAGGCGAGCCCGGGCGCGGGCGAGATGGCAGAGCTTCGCGAGATGCTCGCGGCCGCCCGCAAGCCAATCATGCTACTCGGCGGCAGCACCTGGACACCGCAGGCAATCGCCGATATCGCGGCCTTCGCCGAGGTCAATCGTCTCGCTACCGCCAGCACGTTTCGCCGCCAGGACCGCATCGACAATCTTCATCCCTGCTATGCTGGCGATCTCGCGATCGGTCCGAGCCCAAAACTGGCGGAGCGGGTGCGCGAAGCCGACCTGGTGATTGGGGTCGGCTCGCGGCTGGGCGAGATCGTGAGCTCGGGCTACTCGCTGTTCGACGTGCCGCGTCCGCGCCAGAAGCTCGTGCACGTTTTCATGGGCGTCGAGGAACTCGGACGCGTGTACCAGGCCGACTTGCCGATCAACTCCGGGATGGCGCAGTTCGCCGCCGCGGCCAAGGCGCTCAGGCCGGTCGATTCAAGCGCGTGGAGCGGCGAGACAGCGGCGGCACATGAGGAGTACCTCGAATATAGCCTGCCGGTGAGTAATCCGGGCACGCTGCAACTGGCCGAAATCGTCGCGAGCCTGCGCGATCAACTGCCGCGCGACACAATCGTCGCCAATGGCGGCGGCAATTTCGCCGGCTGGGTGCATCGTTTCTGGCGCTATCGCGAGTTCGGCACGCAACTGGGGCCGACCAGCGGCTCGATGGGCTATGGCGTGCCGGCCGGAGTCGCTGCGGCGCTGGCGCATCCCGATCGCACGGTGCTGTCATTTTCGGGCGACGGCTGTTTCCTGATGAACGGGCAAGAGATCGCAACCGCGGTCCAGCACGGCGCCGCTCCCATCTTTTTCGTGGTCAACAACGGCATGTACGGCACCATCCGCATGCACCAGGAGCGCGAGTACCCGGGCCGGGTGAGCGGCACCGCGCTGACCAACCCCGATTTCGCGGCACTCGCGCGCGCCTACGGATTGCACGGCGAGACCTGCACGCACACGTCCGAGTTCGCGCCGGCCTTCGAGCGCGCGCGCAAATCCGGACGTGCATCACTCGTCGAGCTGCGGCTCGATCCCGAGGCGATCTCGACGCGCACCACGCTGAGCAAAATTCGCGAGACGTCGCTCGCCCGGCGCGAAAAACGGAAATGACCGATTGCGAGTTGAAGCTAACTCCGATTTGCAAGGATGAAATGAAGTAGCGATTCAATGGAACCGCCCAAGCTTAGGCAATGTGATTAATCAGCGGCTTTATGACAGGACGACGTGGATGGCTCTAGTCAAACAACTACGGTACGAGGCGCTCGAAAAAGACACCCGCCACACTGAGGCTGATTGCACGTACAGCGTTATAACTGCGACGAATGGAGACCGGTTACTCCAAATAGATACTTATGGCTCGAAGACCCGTCGCATTCTCGGAAAAAAGAGCCAATCAATTCGTTTCACATCCGAAGCGCTACGCCAGTTGAGATCGATTTTGAATGAACAGTTTCCGTAGACGACACCCCTTCAGCATTTGTGATGCTCACCGAACGCTCGATGCGACTTGGGATCAACCGAAATGACCATATGAGTCACGAGAGGAACGATTGATGGTGGGGCCGCTGGGGCATGTCCGCGTGCTCGAGCTGTCGCGCGTGCTCGCCGGTCCGTGGGCCGCGCAGACGCTCGCCGACCTAGGCGCGAGCGTGATCAAGGTGGAACGGCCGGGAGCGGGCGACGACACGCGCGCCTTCGCGCCGCCCTACGCGCGCGACGCCGACGGAAATCCGAGCAGCGAGTCCGCCTATTTTCTCTCGACCAACCGCGGCAAGCGCTCCGTGACCATCGATTTCACCCATCCTGAGGGGCAGAAACTCGTGCAGGCGCTCGCCGCCCAGAGCGACGTCCTGATCGAGAATTTCAAGGTCGGCGGACTTGCCAGGTACGGTCTGGATTATCCGGCGCTCGCGGCGCGCAATCCGGGACTCGTGTATTGCTCGATCACCGGGTTCGGTCAGACTGGACCTTACCGCCACAAGCCCGGCTACGATTTCATGATCCAGGGCATCGGCGGCCTGATGAGCATCACCGGTGAGCCCGACGCTCATCCGGGTGGCGGGCCGGTCAAGGTCGGCGTGGCGGTGGCCGACATCTTCACCGGGCTCTATGCGACGATCGCGATTTTAGGCGCGCTGGCGCATCGCGAGCGCGAGGGCGCGGGACAGCACATCGACCTGGCTTTGCTGGACGCGCAAGTCGCGGTGCTCGCCAACCAGGCGATGAACTACCTGGTGAGCGGCGTCGCGCCGCAGCGGATGGGAAACGCGCATCCGAACATCGTCCCCTACCAGGCATTCGCCGCGAGTGACGGCCACTTCATCGTGGCGGTGGGCAACGAGGGTCAGTTCGCGCGAATGTGCGAGGTAATCGGTCGTCCCGAACTGGTGACCGACGGGCGGTTCGCCACTAATGCGTCGCGCGTGAACAACCGCGAGGAAATGACGGCGATCCTGCGCGAGATTTTTCTGACTCGAACGAAGCGTCAATGGCTCGATGAGCTCGAACGTGTCGGCGTACCGTGCGGGCCGATCAACACCATCGCCGACGTGTTCGCCGATCCGCAGGTGCGCGCGCGCGAGCTGCGCCTGGAACTGCCGCATCCAACGATTGGCTCGGTGCCGTCGGTTGCCAATCCGATAAAATACTCCGCGACTCCGCTCGCGTACGCCGCTGCGCCGCCGATGCTCGGCGCGGACACCGAGCAGGTCCTGCACGATGCGCTGGGTCTCGCGCCGGAGGAGGTCGCGCGCCTACGCAGAGCCGGCGTTGTTTGACGCCAGCGTCCTCATTTGAGAATCGAATGCTTGCGGCAGAAGTCGCCGGCTAAACGCGCGATCAGGGGCGGATCTTCGAACATCGGGTAATGACCGATGCCCTTGAGATATGACACCTCGGCATTTTTCAGTAGCTTGACCGTCTCCTCGACCAGCGGACGCGGCACCCAGAAGTCGTCCTCCCCGCAGACCACCAGCATCGGGCACTCGACCTTTCCCAGCAGCGAGCGCACGTCGTGCGCGGCCCATGCTTCCAAATCGCCGACCGCGCTGACCTGGGCGCCGCGATGCTGCCAGCGCAACTCGATCCGCTTCTCCGCCGGACAGTTGCGGTTGAGCGATTCGCTAGCCGCTCGCTCGAGTTGATCCTGCCAGCCCGGACCCCACGAGGGATGCGTCAGTCCCGTGGGACTGGGGAAAGTAGGTGAACGCGACAGGCCCTCCATCGGGATACCCGCCGCCATCTCGCGCGAATGATGCGCGGCGTAATCGAGCGTGATATCGCCGCCGATCGAGCATCCCATGATCACCGGCCGCTTCAGGCCCAGGGTGTTTGCGAACGCGTGCACGAACTCGGCGTGCTCGTGAATCGTGCGATGCGGCTTCCAGTTCACCGGATAGGAGCGCGAGTGGCCGGGCAGGTCCAGGGCGTAGGCATGAAAGCCCTGCTCGGCGAGCAGCGGCAACAGGTAGGTGTATTCCAGCGAGCAGGCGCCGGCGGTGTGCACGCAAACTATCGGATGGCCGTCGCCGATTTCATCATAGAAAGTCCGCGCGCCGTTTACCTTGAGGTAATGTCCGCGAATGTCCTCTGTAGTCGCCATGGCGTAATCCCCGTCCTTCAGCGCGCGGTTCCGCGCGCGCAATCGCGCAGCACGTAGGCCATGTGGAACATGGCCTCGGTCAGCCGTCCGGCCTCGAGCAGGTTGCCCTCGGTCCGGATCTCGACTTCGAGCGCTCCCGCTTTCGCCAGCGCGGGGTCGTCGTCGAAGTAGCGCTTTCCCGGGAACGTGAGATCGGACCACAGACGCCGGCCGCTGACCAGCAGTTGCCATGACGCTTCGCTGCCCGAGAACTTGAAGGTGTAGCCGAAGGGCGGAACCGCGGTCTGATGGTCAATCACCTTGCCCTTGTACACCTTGAGCCACAGCACGTCGGAGCCGGCTTCGAGCAGGACAGACCCGTCGAACCATTGCGCCTGTTCATTGAACTCCGCATGCGCGTTGAGAGCGGCGATGAACCGTTCCCGAAACCCGCGATCGGCCAGAAAAGACATGTCGTTCCTCCGTCGTCAGCTCCATGCCTGCGTTTTCGCGCCCGCGACGACGCCTTTGTCGTGGAGCGCCGCAATCTCGCGCGAGCCCAGTCCCAGCACCTCGCTCAGCACCTCGTCGGTGTTTTCGCCCAGAAGCGGCGCGCGTCGCACGGGCACGCGGGGCACGGCGGAAAATTCCAGCGGCGATCCGGGCATCAGGTAGCGGCCGACGCCGGGATGTTCGACCTCGGCGAAAATCGGATTCGCCGTCGAACATCGCGGATCTTCCTTCACCAGCTGACGGAACGTCTGGTAGGGTCCCCACGAAACATTGGTGCCCGCAAAGGTCTCGCGAATGGTAGCTAGATCGCGCGAGGCAAACCATGGACGCAGCAGCGCGGCGATCAGGTCCCGCGCCTGGAAACGTCCGCTTTCCGTATCGAGGTCCTGACCCGTGGCGCGCTCGATACTCCGGCACGCGTCTTCGATGCCGGTGACTTCCTTCAGCGCGGACCATTGACGGGCCGTGAGCGCCACCACCATCACGCGCCGGCCGTCGCGGGTTTCGAAATCGTGACCGAACGCGCCATACAGATAGTTGCCATCCTTCTGCTGATCGCGCCCGCCAAGTTCCGCCTCCGCGATGCGGCCCAAATTACCGACCATCGCAAAGGCAACATCGGAAAGCGAAAGATTCACCAGTTGCCCTCTGCCGTTGAGCCTGCGATAGCGTTCAGCGGCAAGCAGGCCCACCGTCGCCAGCGTGCCCAGTGCGATGTCCCATGCCGGAAGAATGCTGTTCAGCGGCTCGGCCAGATTGCGCGGCCCGGTCGCCCACGGAAAGCCGGTAGCCGGATTGACTGTGTAATCGACCTCGCTGGTGCCGTCAGGATTTCCCGTGAGTGCGATCATCACGAGGTCGGCGCGCCGCTTCCGCAGCGTCTCGTATTCCAGCCATCCCCGCGCGGGAAAATTGGTCAGGAAGATACCCGCCTGCTCGCCGGGCGCGCCGATCAGCGCGGCCACCAGCTCGCGCCCCTCGGGCGTGCGCACGTCGATCTGAATCGAGCGCTTGCCCTTGTTGAGGCCTGCCCAGAACAGGCTCTGGCCGTCGGCCGCGAGCGGCCATCGATGGTAGTCGAGGCCGCCGCCGATTTGATCGAAGCGAATCACGTCGGCGCCGAGCTGCGCCAGGGTCATCCCACCGAGCGGCGCAGCCACGAACGCGGAGCCTTCGACCACCCGCATGCCTTCGAGGATTCCGCTCATGCCATCGCTCCTACCAATCGCCAATCGAGGACATCCTGGGCGCCGCCCTCGCGATCGGCGCGCACGCGCGATCGCAGATGGACCAGTCCGCCGCCGCCCGGGAGCGGATCGACGCGCTCGACCTCGACCGTGCTGCGCAGCGTGTCGCCCTCGCGCACCGGCGCCAGATGATCGCATCCGTGCCACGCCACAATCGTGACCAGGTTGGGCAGCGCACGCGTTAACTGCGCGGCGGCGAGTCCGATCGTGTGTCCGCCGTACACCAGCCGGCCGGCAGGACTTGAGGCGGCATCGTGATGCGCCATCGCGATATTCAAGGTCAGCCGCGCCAGCTCCGGCGCGGCCGATACCACGTCGCCGCCGGTGACTTCGAAAATCGCACCCGCCCTGATATCGGCAAAATGCAGGCCCGGAAGGGCCTCACGGAACGACTTGAGGTTCCATCCATCGATCAGTGCCGCCAGCGCGCGCGGATCGATTTGCTCTCCGACTTTTTCCAGGTCGGCCTCATGTCCGGTCTGGCCGTTGGGGTCGCGCAGCGGAAGCATCGCGCAGCGCGTGTAATCCAGCACCGCACGCCCGTTCTGATCGACGGTGCGCACGCGCAGCGCGGCCAGCCCGGTCGCCGCGCGCCCGGTACGCGCGCGATTCTGCCTAAGCGCCACGACCTCGGTTTTCGTGTAAAGCGTGTCGCCAATTTTGGGGGCGTAGCGAAACATAAAGCCGCGGTAGAACAGATTGGCGATCACCCGCTGCGTAAACAGCGTGGACTGGCCGTTCGCCACGTCCCACACCAGCGCCGGATGCGCGAGCCGGCCACCGAGAACGTTGCGGCTGAGCTCGGCATCCAGTGTGAGCCGCATCCTGTTTCCGACGATCGACGCATGGACGGCGGCAAGTCCCTCGGTCAAGGTCAGCGCCGGAGCACTGTCGGCGACCTGGCCGACGTGGAGATCGTCGAAAAACGGCCCGCCCACGATCTGCGTAATGGCTCCCATCGTCCCTCACCTTAATCTGTCGGATCAATCCGCGATCGGGCAACTGTTGAGCCGTCTTGCGCAGCTCTGTGCCGGGCCGCGCCCACAAGCCGTGCGCTTTCGCCGCGCCTTCTATCAGGCCGCCCTGAACGCGAAGCGCGGGTCGGCAGTACGCACCTCCGCTTCGGGTAATCCCAGTTCCCTGCGCACGATGTTCGTGCCAAGCACCAGCGAGACGCACTTGTAGTGCGCTATGCGGCGGGAAAGCCCTTCACGTCCGAATCCGCAGTCCGCGGTGATGATCAGCCGCTCCGGCGGGACATATTCCAGCGCCTTGCGGATCAGATTGGCGACCATCTGCGGCGGTTCGACGGTCGTCGCAGTATGGTTGACCACGCCGATCGCGATTTTCTTGTTGGTCTTGTGATGCTTGAGCAGGGGCAGATCACGGCCTTGGTTGCTCGAACATTCCAATCCGATCACGTCCGCATTCAAGGCAAACAGGTACGGCAGCGATCGCTCGTAGCTGGGGCGTTCCCAGAAGAAGCTCTGCTGGTTGGGATTGCCCCAGCAGGTGTGCGCCCATATTTCCGTGTTCACGCCCTCGATCTCGCGATTGTAGGCGCGGGTATAAAAATCGAGGTCCTTCTCAGTCGCCGGCGGCGTGGTACAGCAGGCGAAATGATGCGGCGGCTCTTCGACCTGGATCACCGGGCATCCGGCCGCCGCCAGCTCGCGCAGCTCCTCATTGAGCGCCGCCGCGAGATCCATCGTCAATTCCTGATCGTTCTTGTAATGCTCGTTCCACAGCATCATCGGCAGGCAGGTGGCGCTGATCGCGCCGAATTTCATCGGTCGCGTCGTCATGCGCTGGGCCGTCTTCCATACGGCCGTGTAATGGAGCGGCCCGCGCGTGATTTTTCCCGTCACGGCCGGCGGATGGTACGCCTCCTGTACTTCATAGAGGATGTGGCCGGGCTTGATATCCGCATACTCGAGGAAATGCGAGGTGTCGCGATAACCGGAAATTCCGCCGAGCCGCTCGATCGCGTAGAAGAACCACGAGCGCCCGCCTACTTCAAGGTCGAAGCGCGTGTCGCCGTCGGTCAGGATGTCGAGTCCGGCGCGCTCCTGCTCGTTGACGTAGCAGGCGACCGCGTCCAGGTACTGCTCGCGATAGAGCGAATCGCCCATCGCGATCTTGAACGGCCGCCCGCGCAGACTTTCGGTGAACCAGGCCGGTTTCGGAAACGAACCTACCATCGCGGTCACCAGTTTTTTATCGCGCGTACCGTTAAGCATCGCAGACCTCCTTCAGCTCGGGGCAAGTGCAGCCCGATCGAGGCTGATTTAGCCCCTTGGCATATCGCTGTAAAGCAGTCGCGCTTCGAAAAGGCGCCAGATGGCGTCGGACGCTGCGTAGGTTTATAACATACGCGCGAGGCACCAATTCGCGCGTGCGGGTAGCTCCATGCAGCAGGTGAAAATTCTTCTCGAAGAATCGGATATACCGGAACACTGGTACAACGTGGTCGCCGACATGCCCAATCCGCCGGCGCCGCCGCTAGGTCCGGACGGCAACCCGATCGGCCCTGAAGCGCTCGCGGCGATTTTCCCCGCTCCGCTCATCGAGCAGGAAGTTTCACGCGCGCGATGGATTCCCGTGCCGGAACCGGTGCGCGAAATTTATCGCCAGTGGCGGCCCTCGCCTATGTACCGGGCGCTGCGGCTGGAAGAGGCCCTCGGCACGCCTGCGCGCATCTACTACAAATACGAGGGCGTCAGCGCCGCCGGCTCGCACAAGCCCAACACTTCGGTTGCGCAGGCCTACTTCAATCACATCTCAGGCGTGCATCGCCTGGCGACCGAAACCGGCGCCGGGCAGTGGGGCTCGGCGCTCGCTATGGCGGGGCGGATGTTCGGCATCGAGATCCGCGTATACATGGTAAAGGTGAGCTACGAGCAGAAGCCGTTTCGGCGCTCGATGATGGAAACGTGGGGCGCCGAGGTTATCGCCAGCCCAAGCACCAGGACAAAATCCGGCCGCGACGTGCTCGAGCGCGATGCCAATTCACCGGGGTCACTCGGTATCGCCATCTCGGAAGCCGTCGAGGAGGCGGCCGGGCGCAAGGATACCAACTACGCGCTGGGCTCGGTGCTCAATCATGTGCTGCTGCATCAGACCGTGATCGGACTTGAGGCAAAAAAGCAGTTCGCCAAAGTCGACGACTATCCCGATGTCGTCATCGCATGCTGCGGCGGAGGATCAAACTTCGGCGGCACGGCTTTTCCGTTCTTCGCCGATAAAGCCTCCGGCCGCGCGGTGCGATTGGTTGCGGTCGAGCCCGAATCCTGCCCCACTCTGACCCGCGGCCATTACGCGTACGACTCGGGCGACGCCGCAGGGCTGACGCCGCTGATGCTGATGTACACGCTGGGGCGCAACTTCATCCCGCCGCGAATCCATGCCGGCGGACTCCGCTATCACGGCGACTCGCCGTTGGTCTCGCAGCTTTGCCATGAAGGCGCGGTCGAGGCGATCGCGGTACCTCAGCGCGCCACCTTCGAGGCGGGCCTGATCTTCGCCCGCACCGAGGGAATCATCCCGGCTCCGGAAACGAACCATGCGATCCGTGCGGCGATCGATGAGGCGCTGGCCTGCAAGCGCACCGGCGAGCGCAAGACGATCTTCTTCACGCTATCAGGCCACGGCCATTTCGATATGGCGGCGTACGACCGCTATTTGAGCGGCCAGCTCGAAGACAGCCCGTACCCGGACGAGGCTATAAAAGCCTCGTTGGCGGAATTGCCGAAAGTCGCGGCTCGCTCGTCGTGAGCGCGGCGAGCGTCACCGAGACCGCGGCGGGATAAGTGAGATAAGGAGCACGCCATGGTCAAGCCGTACACGGCGGTCGGCCTGGTTCCGACTGTGCGTGGAATCCGCAAACGCGAAGACATCCGCCTCAACCTCGAGCATATCGCGCACATGTGCAAGGCCGCGGCCTGGCTCTCGAGCCTCGACCTACCGGTGCGGCTCATCGCGTTGCCGGAAGGAGCGCTCCAGGCCTTCAATGACGAAGTCATGGACCTCGACCACGTGCAGTATGCGCGCGAGTGCGCGATCGACCTTCCCGGCCCGGAGACCGACGCCCTCGGCGCGCTTGCGCGGCAGTACCAGGCGTTCATAATGGCCCAGGCCAAGGCGCGCCATCCGGACTGGAAGGACCGCTTCTTCAACGTTGGCTTCATCCTCGATCCCGCGGGCGAGATCATCCTGCGCCATTACAAAGTGTCGCCGCTGTTTCCGGTCGAGCACTCGGTCTGCCCGCACGACGTCTACGACTGGTGGGTGGAAAGATACGGCCGCACGGTGGACGCCTTCTGGCCGGTGGTGGACACGGAGATCGGACGTCTGGGAATCATGATGGCGAACGAGGGATCGTACCCGGAGAACGCGCGTGCCCTGGCGATGAATGGGGCGGAAGTAGTCTATCGCGGATCTTATCCGCATCCGGCCACTGGCAACGAGCTATTCGAAATCCAAAGCCGAGCGCGAGCCCTCGACAACAATATGTATATCGTCGCGCCCAACCTCGGCACCTACTATCTGTTTCCGGACAGCGACCTGCCGATCGATACTTTCGGCGGACGATCTTTTGTCATCAATTATCGCGGGCAAATCGTGGGCAAACAGGAGTATGGCGGTTCGTCAACCTATGTGGCCGGGGTAATCGATATCGAGGCGCTGCGCTATCACCGCGGCCACGCCCAGTGGGACAACTGGATGAAAGATTTGCGCACTGAGCTTTACCAGTTGCTATACGAACAACCTATTTATCCGAAGAATCTCTATCTCGAGCGCACTCCGATGAAGCATCAAGAGTACCGCGAACAGGTGATCAAAAAGCAGATCGCCCTGATGCATCAGCGGGGCGTGTGGAAGAAATCGTCCTACGAGTGATTAAGAATGGCAACTACTGCGAACGCGAAATCGATCGATTCCGGACCAGCCAATTTTCTGTTCGAAAAGGACGGCCCGATTGTCACCATCACTTTCAATCGCCCCGCGCGCCGCAACTGCATGGACCGCGAAGTGATGGCCGAGTTCGAACGGCTGATCCAGCGCGTCCGCGATGACCGCGAGGCGCGCGTGCTAATCGTCACTGGCGCCGGCACCGTGTTTTCCGCCGGCGCCGATATCTCGGGCACCGCCGGAGTGCAGGATACGGGCGAGCGGCGGCGCATCTTTGCCGAGCGCAACGGCGGCCTCGCCCGCATGATCGGCCGCATTTTCGATCAGATATCGCGCCTCGATTGCATGACGATTGCCGCGGTCAACGGGCATGCCGTCGGCGGCGGATGGGCGCTGGCACTCGCGTTCGATTTCGTGATCGCCGCCGAGGGGGCCGAATTCTGGGTGCCGGAGGTCGCGCTGGGCGCCGCCTTTACCGGAGTTCCTGCGCTCGCGATGGCTGCGCGGATGGGCCCGTGGCGAGCCAAGGTTGCAACTATCCTGTGCCGTCACTACACGGCGCGTGAGCTTTTCGATATGGGGATGGTCGTGCGCGTCGTAGGGTCGCGTCAGTTGATGAAGGCGGCGCGCGAGTTGGCAACCGAACTGCTCGCACAACCGCGCAAAGCGGCAACCGCGACCAAGCATTTCATCGACGGAGTTTCTCTGACTCCGCGCTTGTACTGACGCGAGCATCACGGTCGGGCACGATCGTCAAATTCCGCTTCAGAGGAGTGGCCGGGCTACCGTTATGACCGCACGTTGGGGGACCTACGGAGGTAGCCCGGCCTTTGCTTGGGGACAAGCGCTGGTGAATCTCGGGGGAGACTGCAGCGCCATTATTGCCCGAAGCAATTGTCGTGCCCTCGCTAAACAAGCACAGTTCTCCTCGATCTCTAGTCACTAGGCTCAGGCTTTTTCCTTCCTGAAATGCGATGAGCGCTGGCTTTCTTTTTCCGAACACACAACTAAATGGCTGATATACATGACTATTCGCAAAACGCTTTGCCTCTCGCGATAAAGGATTCGCGTCGGCGATGCTTCCTACGCTGCGGCTGAGAAGCGGCCACGGAAGCGATGCATGGTCTGCGCACCGGCCAGGCACTTGGCTTTATTCTAGGCGCCACTTTATTTCGGATTTGTTGTGTCCGGCGCATCGCGTCGGAACGGCCACGCGACGGGAGCATCTGGCTGTCGTAATCTGAGATGCGCGCGCCAATCCAGGAGCGGTTGTTTTCTGATGCCCGCGACAATTCTCAAGCGCACACGCGACCACTGCGATATCGCTCGCCTATTGCGCGAGCGCTCGCTCGTCCGCGTGGCACGCGTAGCGCCGAGCCGGAACATTGCGCCGCCCAGCAGGCGTGCGCAGGCACGCAAGGTTGAGAGGCTCGGAAGCGTGTGTTATTCGATATGGGTTCGGGGCGTGGCGCAGCCTGGTAGCGCACCTGCCTTGGGAGCAGGGGGTCGGCCGTTCAAATCGGCTCGCCCCGATTCGCGCCAGTAGCTCAGGGGAAAGAGCAACGGCCTTCTAAGCCGTGGGTCAGGGGTTCGAATCCCTTCTGGCGCGCCAAGCGTGCCGCACTATCGAGCAGGACGAAGCGGCGCGCGCATGTAGAAATTCAGACGGTGGTGAGTGTAGCTCAGTTGGCAGAGCATCGGGTTGTGGCCCCGGCGGTCGAGGGTTCAAGTCCCTTCACTCACCCACCCAAATCCTGCTAAGAACGTACTCCTTTCCGGTGGGCCGTTAGCTCAGTTGGTAGAGCAGCTGACTCTTAATCAGCGGGTCCGGAGTTCGAGTCTCCGACGGCCCACCAAAAATTTGAGATTTTTTCATCGTCGCGACCCAATGATCGCAAAGCTGGTCGTTCCAGTCGTGCTCTGGACGCTTCGACCGCCGTCCGCTGCTCGGCGAAAGGCCACGCCGTCGAATGATTCATCAATAACTCCCGCTCGCACGTCGTGCGGCATCAATTCCAAAACTACCGCTCGGAGCCAGCGGCGAACCGCTCGCGCACCGCGCGCTGGTCCATGACATGCGCCGCCGGGCGCAAACCGAATCAAAGCGAAGAACGCGCTCGCGCAGGTGGGCGGGCGGGTATAGACTGAGCCGCAATGAATCTCCGCCACGCTGCCGCGCTCGCCCTGGTGGTGTATCTGCTGGTGCCTCCCTTCAAAGACGATCCGAATTCGCAAGCGTGCGCTGCCGGCACAAATGCCGCATGCCTGCGCCAGACCTTGAATCCATCGGCGCCTATCGGAAGCTGGCGGGCGCTTCAGGCTTTTGAAACCGCCGAAGCGTGCAACGCCTTCCGCAGTGACCGGATACGACTTTTTCAAAAATGTCAGGGCAGTGCGCAGGCGGCGGATGCATCCTGCCCCGGAAGTCAGGAGCTCACGAGGTTCAACCTGGATATGGTGCAGCAGGGCAGATGCATTCCACTCGACGACCTCCGGCAAATGCTGAAATAGCGCATGCCCGCGCAGCGCGCCGATATGACGCGCCTCTGGCACAGCGTCCCGCGATCACCCGTGAGATTGGCCTCAAGTAAACGAGCAGGCGCTACAGACCGTTGGGAGAACTGTGAGGACAGGGGCGAGCAACGGAAATCGCGGCCTGTCGCTTCGGCGAAGAGACAGACAAACTATCTAAGTGCTTAGGCCGGTCGCTTCACCCCGATAAAGCGCTGACCATAGCGAAACCACACCGGCAACGTTGGCGCTCCAGAATATGACCCAGAACGCGGTCTCCGACGATCGGACCGCGATACCGGAGAGCGCGAGGAGCAGGTTAGCCGCCCCGGCAACCACAACCACGATGCCGGCCCATTTCAGATGATCGATCCGATGCGCCCAGAATCCCAGCGCGATGAGCGCGGCGCCGGCAAGTGCCGGCAACCAGGGATGCGCCTCAAATGCCGCTCCATCGAGTACGGCGGAACAAACCAGACAGAGCGCCAGGATCGTGCTGAGCAGGTTGGGAACCATTTCAGGTCTTACCTCGATGAAGCCGGTCCAGGTGACGCCACGTGACCGTGGGAATTGCGAGATAGCCGGCACAACTGCCCGCGACCAGCAGCTTCCACCATGGATGCAGGGGCGTAACGAGAACTATGGCCGCCGCGATGGCGCAGAGCGCCCAGCAGCTGAGCGACCTGCCGACCTTCACTACCGGCCTTTCATGCGAGTGCGACAGACAGTAGAGCAATCCGTAAACACCCGCCGTAGAGACGAATGCGCCAAGCAAAATCGCGGTTGCAACCATCGCCGCGGGCGTCATGATCCTGCCGCGGCTGTCGCCCGTTCCACGCGGGGTTCGCGCGTTTTGCTGATCGCGGCCAGGTCGTAGACCAGCACCACGTAACCGCAGGCGAACAGCAGACCGAAGGCGACACGCGCCCACATCCCTTCTCTGAACCAGGGCCGACCCTGCATCGCCAGGAAAGCATCCCAGGTCGAACCGCCGATGGCGCGTTCGAAAAAAGCCTGATCGATGCCGGCCACCAGCAGAGCGCCAGCCATGCCGAGCATCCCCGCGTTGAGCAGGGCGAACGACCATTTCCACGTGCTGCCGTCGAGGTCTTCGCAGCCGCGGGTCTTTGCCAGAACGAGATACAGCACCGAGATTAGGCCGCATCCGTATGCGCCCCAGAAGGCGAAGTGTCCGTGCGACGCGGTCCACTGCGTGCCGTGGGCGTAAAGATTGACCTGCGGCAGCGTCATCATAAACCCCCAAACGCCCGCTCCAAGGAAATTGCCGAAGGCCTCGGCCATAGCCCAATAGAATGCCGGCCGATTGGCCGCCCGCAAGCGTCGCTCTCCCGCATCGTAAACCGCGTGCACCACCATGCCGAGCAGCGGCAGCGGCTCGAGCGCGGAGAAAAATCCGCCGATCGCCAACCAGTAGCGCGGCGTCCCAATCCAGAAGTAATGATGACCCAGGCCGAGGATTCCGGTGCCGAGCACAAGCGCGACCTCCACGTACAGCCAGCTCTCGACCACACGCCGGGAAGCATCGACCAGATGCATCAAAGTCCACGCCATGATGCACCCGATCAACACCTCCCACGTTGCTTCGACCCACAGGTGAACCAACCACCACCACCAGAACAGGTCCTGCGACATGTTGGCCATCTCGGGGAACGCATCGAGATAAAGCACAACCAGCGGCACCAGATCGGCGATCAAAACGATCACGATCCCGGTAGGCTTGCGCCCTTTCAACGTGGTCGCGATGACGTTATAGGCGAACACGACGGCCACGGCAGTGATGCCGACGGCGGCCCATCGCGGCGCCTCCACGTACTTGCGCCCCTGGTTGATCAGCCACATGCTCCGCTCGTTGGCCGACCCGTATTGAACGAAGATGAATACCAGCACCACCACCGCAACGGCCGCGCAAAACACCCAGAACAGCAGTTCCGCGAGCCCGATGCCCTCAACCTCGCGCTCGAGTTCCTGCGGAAGGAACCAATAGATTGAACCGATGAATCCCATCAATAGCCAGATAACGAGTCCGTCGATGTGCACGATCTTGGCGCTGTTGAAGTTGAAGACATTCAGAAGCAAAGTCGGATGTACGTAGTAGAACGATGAGAGCAGGCCGAAGACAATCATCGCGCCGAACATCGCGGTTGACGCCACCAGGTACTTGAGGCCGAGCCGCTGCGATCGATACATCGCGCCTGCCTATTTGCCCCCGGCGGCCGGTGCCGGAGCCCCGAATCGATCCGGGAACCCGTTGGCGTCCACGCCCGATATCCATTTCAGATACGCGACCGTGGCTTCCGCCTCGTCGCGCTGAATGTGCAGATCGGGCATCGGACGGGCGCCCAGACGAATCGGATGCATCAAAAATTTGGTCAAACGATCGGCCCGTTTCGGCCCGTCGTACCTGGCCCAGAACGGATCCATCCAGGCGCGTGTGAGATCCGGCGCATAGTAGGCACCATTACCGAAAAAGGTGTGACAATCGATGCACGCGCGGCTCTGGATCACCAGCTTTCCCCGGGCGATCAAATCGGATGCTTCGGCAGCCGTGTATCTGTGCCCGAAGATCAGCTCTTCGCCGCCGATTTTCGGAACGTACTCGCCTCGCGCGGAATCGTACTGATAACCTATGGAGCGGTTAATGACGTCGTACGGCGGAACATGTGCACCACCTGGAGTTATCTGTTGCAGAGTGTCGATGGTCAAAGCTGCGAGAACCACGCACATGAATGCCGAGGCCGCGATCGCTCCCGCGCGCCAGAAGATCGGATCCTGCGTGTACATTTCGTTCCCCCCGGCCGGGCCCCCTGAGCGCGATCGTTGATCGCGGGCAGCTTCAGATCCCTTGTTCAATTTGCATAAATCAACGGTTATGAAAAGTGCCGGGCAGTTTCCTGCGCGTGAAAAGACGATTTCGAGCCAGGACTGAATTGCCAAGGCTGGTGATCCGTCAGCGCAGCGCGTGCGCCGCAGGGCGGATTCCAATGCTAAATCGGCAGCGGAGGCACTGCTGCGTGAGCTGTCGCGGACGTCCGGCTCAAAGACGTATTTGACTAATCGCCGGAGGGAAATCGGCAAGAGAATCTACAAGGGAATATATTTGAAGGGCGAGGCTAAGTGCAGGTTGCCTCAGCCTGCCGTTCACAGCAATGGGCTCCCCAACGCTGTTATCAGTAACCGACTGAGCAAACGCGGAAGAATCGGCGGCTCTTCCGATCACCTGTCGTCGCCGTTGTTGCTGCTCTTGCCGATCTCGTGCCCGACAACTGCTCCGCCCGCGCCGATGCCGGTGTCGGAGCAGCCACCGATTCCCAGACAGAGCAGAACGCCAAGTGCCAACGCCAAGGATTTATGTTTCATTGGGATACCCTCGATCGAAGAGACCTCGACCCGCAAAAGCGGGAATCCAACCCCAGCACCTCGGCGCTGAAGCGAGAAAAGCACGCAGCAACTTCCGAGCCCGCAACGAGACGACAGAAATGCTCGAGAAAAACAGGAAACTGATCTTCTCGCCCATAAGTCATGGACCGCATCGAACAGACGTAGAGCAACGCAAAGGAAGATTTGGCCCCGGACTGTGAAAGAATTGCCGCACGCGTTCGCGCCGAGCGGGTGGGCGCGGGGGTCGACCGGGAAACCAGGCAGACGGCCGGCGCGCGTTACCGGCCATACCTCAGACCGCAGTTAAATCGGCGGTCCAGTCGCTCGAGCGGCCGCGCACCCAGCGTGATATCGCGCGACAGGCGCCGGTTTCAGCCAAGTCACGACCGTGAATCGCGAAAATCCGTTTGCGAAGCGGGTTCGCGGTTTTCTATGCTCGCCGTCAGCGCGGATAGCCTGGCCGATCAGCCAGGCCGCCCGCGACTTCAGCGGAACGAGTTCCTGCGGATGCGCGCGGCGCGGCACCGTCGGTGCGCGGTGCGCAGCGTGCGCAGGTTACGTGCCGGCCGGGTGACGGATGAGGGAACAGTTCGTGGGTAATAACTTTGCGAATAACGTCTTTAATAGTGCTTCGCGCTTCGGTCTGAGCAATGCGGGCCGCCTCGCCGGCCTGGTGCTGGCGCTGGTTACTCTGTTGTGCGCAACCGCCCGTGCGGACGATCCGCGCAACACGACGCGCGCCGATATCGACCAATGGCTCGCGAAGTACGGCAACGCAAAACCGGACTTCAAGCCGGGCGACGTGCTCACCGCCAAGGATTTCGAGCGGATTCGACCGTTCATGATGCCCGGCTATATTGAACAGTTCCGGTTCCCGGAAATGCGCATGGCGATTATTGCCCCGCGCGATCATCGCCCGCGCAAGGACTACATGGATTGCACCGAGAAGTACCAGTCGCAGGTGCGGATCAGTCCCGACGGCCTGATCGAGAATTACTTCTGCGGGCAGGCCTTCGCCAACGCCTCGCTGAGCGCGAGTGACCCGCTTTCGGGCTACAAGGCGGCATGGAACTTCGAAACGCGGTGGTGGAACTACGGTCCGATTATCATGAGTGTGCTGTTCCTCTACGATCGTTTCGGCGGAAGCCATCAGGGTCAGGTGCCGCAGACCGTCGAAGGTCCGCCGGCCGGATGGATCAGCGGAGTGAACTATACGAGCAAGCTGCCGAGTGGTGCGCCGCGCTTTTTCGGCGGCGGCGGCACGTTCGTGAAGACCGCGAATATTCTCTACGAACGCGTGTACTTCAGCCACCTGGCGCCGCGCGCGGAGGCCGGCGGATTGCTGCCGCTGCCCGAGGCGAAAGATATCTATTACAAGGAGTTTTCGGGTTTTTTCTCGCCGTTCGATGTTCGCGGCCAGGTGTTTATCACCTACCGCTACAATGACCCGCATCGCGCCGATGACGCGTGGGCGTACGATCCGCAATCGCGGCGCGTGCGCCGAGTATCAGTGGAAGTCAAAGAGGATTCGCTCGGCGGCAGCGACCAGACCAACGAGGATTTCTACACCTTTTCCGATCGCATCGCGCAGTGGAAATTCAGATTCCTCGGGTGGAAGGACATGCTGTGCGTGATGGACGGCAGAAGCGACTACGGGCACTATTACGGACCCAACGGCAACCTGCCCGACGACGTCTGGTCGATACGCAAAATGGCGGTGGTCGAGCGCATTTCGAAAAAGCCCGAACATCCCTACAGCAGCGTGGTGATGTTCTGGGACGCGCAGAACTGGCATCCCTGGATGGCCGGGATGTTCAACCGCCAGCACAAGCTGTGGAAGACGATCGTATACGCGAGCCGCTGGACCGAGGATTACAAGGAATGGAGCGAAATTAATCGCGGCGTGGAATCGACTCAGCTGCAGGGCATCACCGCCACCGACTACGTCAACCAGCGCGCCACGATCTTTGCCGATTTTGGCACCGGGTACCCTGCCGTAAACCTGGAGCAGGTCGGCAAAATTTTCGACATCAGCAAGCTCGAGGAATTCCATCGCTGAAACATCCGGAGGCCCCGCTTGGCTTGCAAGGAGCACTCGGTCTGCGTCGGCTGTGCACGACTGTCAACAGGAGAGGCAGAACCAGCGGACGCGAAATCTGCTCAAAAAATAGATTATTCTCGTCTTTCATTTGCAGCGCTATTTTTTATTGTCTTAAACGGCTCGTCACATCCGTATCTTTTTTTGCATCAGATGACGAATCCTTCTTTCCTTCAGCATCGGCAGCTTGTTAGATTAATTTCTGTGCGATGGTGATTGGAAAGTCGCTGCGGTGGTGGGGTTCGTATGTTGAGGCGTTTGGGGTCGTATGTTGAATAGAAAGAAGATGCCGAAAAGTGTTTCTCCGCTGCGTGTGCTTCCACTTGGCACGTTGTCGTGGCTGAGCACGGAGTCCGCAAAGGCTTCGGCGAGAGTTGCGGGGACGCTGTTTTCAATCGAGCCTCCGCCTCCTATGGCAGTTCTCCCGGAGGAGCCTCTAGCTTCCGAGGTTCAAGCGCTCATCAACGACGCCGCCAACGTGATCGAATGTGCTACCGGCGGTCATGGGCGCTGCGCCAACAGGGCATGCGGATGCCGCTGTCACAAATCGCGGCCTCGCGCCCGCACCAAGCGGCGCACCGCTATCTGAAGATTATTCCGTAGCCTCTCAGGGAAATTAGTCCTCGGCTCGCCCGACCGGCCGGTCACCTGCCGCGCGGGCGCGCCGAGGGAGGGCCCGTCGCGAATCAGCGATCGGCCGGATTGAGCGGCGCCGAAGCGAGCGAGATGCCGTTGGCGATCTTGGGCACCATCGTCCCTGAACGTACCCTGGTCAGCAGCGCGAGCGATCTGGATTGCAGGGGAAATCGCTCCGCGGAACGGAAGAGCGCGCCGCCATCCACCCGCGCGGTATCGAGCACCACCTGCCAGGCCTCGCCGGATTCCAGCCGTGGCAAGGGAAATTCAATCGGCTCGTGGTTGCTGCTCAACAGCAGGACGAAATCATCATCGATGATCGGCCGCCCGCGATCGTCGTCCTCGTTGGTGGCGTCGCCATGCAGGTAAAGCCCGAGGCATCGCGAATCCGCCCGCTGCCATTCCTCGTCAGTCATCTCGCTGCCGCTCGGATTGAGCCATACGATGTCCTTGACGCCCGTGCTGCGGGTGCTTGGGCCGCGAAAGAAGCTCCGTCGCCGAAAGCACGGGTGCCGCGTCCGAAATTTGATCAGGTTGCTGACAAACGACATCAGTTCATCATCGACGCTGCCCTCATCCCAGGCCATCCAGCTGATTTCATTGTCCTGGCAGTACGCGTTGTTATTGCCGCGCTGGGTGCGGCCGAGTTCATCGCCCGAGAGCAGCATGGGCACGCCCTGGGAGAGCAACAGGGTGGCAAGCAGATTGCGCTTCTGCCGCGCGCGCAGCGTAAGTACGGCGGGGTCGTTGGTCGGCCCCTCGGCACCGCAGTTCCAGCTGCGATTATCATCAGTGCCGTCGCGATTGTTCTCCAGGTTCGCTTCATTATGCTTGCCGTTGTAGCTGACCAGGTCGTCAAGCGTGAAACCGTCGTGGCAGGTGATGAAGTTTATGCTGGCGGTGGGCCGACGGCCGCTCAGCTCGTAGAGATCGCTCGAGCCGGTGAGGCGGTAAGCGAGTTCGCCCAGTAATCCGCCGTCGCCCTTCCAGTACGAGCGCACGGCGTCGCGATAGCGCCCGTTCCATTCGGTCCACAGCACCGGAAAATTGCCTACCTGGTAGCCGCCTTCGCCGATATCCCACGGCTCGGCGATCAGCTTGACCTGCGAAAGCACCGGGTCCTGATGCACCACGTCGAAAAAAGCGCTCAGGCGATTGACTTCGTAAAGCTCGCGCGCCAACGCCGCCGCGAGATCGAAGCGGAATCCGTCCACGTGCATCTCGACCACCCAATAACGCAGGCTGTCCATCAGCAGTTGGAGCACGCGCGGATGGACCATGTTGAGCGTATTTCCGCAACCGGTGAAGTCCATGTACAGGCGCGGATCATCGGGAGTCAGCCGGTAGTAGGCCGTATTGTCAATTCCGCGCAAACTCAAGGTCGGTCCGAGATGGCTGCCCTCCGCGCTATGGTTGTAAACCACGTCGAGGATTACCTCGATGCCCGCCGAATGCATCCGCTTAACCATCGACTTGAACTCGTTGATCGAGCCGGTCGCCGAATAGCGCATGTCCGGCGCAAAGAATCCAATCGAGTTGTAGCCCCAGTAGTTGCGCAACCTGCTCTCGATCAGCCGCCGATCGTCCACAAATGCATGCACCGGCATCAGCTCGACCGCTGTGATGCCCAGACGCTTGAGATGATCGAGGACGGGGTCGCTGGCCAAACCGGCGTAAGTGCCGCGCAAGTGCGATGGGATATGCGGATGCAGTTGCGTGAAGCCTTTGACGTGCAGCTCGTATATGACCGTGTCGTGCCATGGCGCACGCGGCGGACGATCGCCCGCCCAGGTGAAGGCGGTGTCGACCACGCGACATTTGGGCATACCCGGGGCGGAGTCGTGCCGGTCCATCACCAGGTCTTCGCGTGCCCCGCCGACGCGATAACCAAACAGCGCGTCGCTCCAGCGGATATTGCCGTCGATGTGCTTGGCATAGGGATCGATCAGCAGCTTGTTGGGATTGAAACGCAGCCCGCGTTTCGGATCGTAGGGACCGTGCACGCGATAGCCGTAGAGCAGGCCCGGGCGCGCTTCGGGCAGATAACAATGCCACACCAGGTTGGTCTGCCAGCGCATCGCGATCCGCTCGGTCTCGCGCCGGGTGCGCGGATCGAACAGGCACAACTCGACGCGGTCCGCGCGTTCGGAAAACAGCGCGAAGTTGACGCCTTCGCCATCCCAGGTGGCTCCCAGCGGGTCTGGTTGCCCACGCCATACGGCGCTTTTCGAAGGAAGATGCATAGCGGTCACCGGTGACCTACAATCATAAACGATAGCGGCGACCGTCGCACGATTTTTCCATCACGCAATCAGCGGGGACTTGACCGACTTATGTCTCGCTTAGTGATAGAGTGACGCGTCATGAGGGGGGAGGCGAAGCTCCACGTGCTCCGGGGTGTCCCGACGAGACGCGTCCTGCGCCCGGCTCTCGCGGTATCGATGACCGTCGCAATGGTGCTGTGCATCAGCGGATGCTGGATGGCCGCGCTGCAGCTGGCGCCGACCGCTATTCAGGCGGTCGAGGCGGTTGGCTCCGGGGTAGCCAATATGGCGGCCGGGACGGCCATGGCGCATCAGGCGAGCAAGATGCAGAAGGAGGGGCAACCGCCTCCAGACAGCGATGTCTGCGACGAGCTGTCACTCGAAGTACCGATGCTGGTCGAGCTCAGGACCGACGCACAGGGCGTCACGCGCTATCGCGAGTTGAGCCTGGTCGGCGGCGATCTCGATCCCGAATGGGCCGCGATGCCCAATCAGGACGTGAAGGACGGCGGATGGAAGGTGGCGAGCAACTTCACCCGGATGAATTTTCAGCCGCCGCTCAAGAGCGAGCTCACCGCCAATTCGGTCTCGTACATTGCCTACGCCGCGGCCGACGCGCGCGATGCAACCGAGCAGGACCAACTGAACGCGCTCGAGATCGGGTTCGGCCCGGCAATGGGCACCTTCACCTGGAACCAGCGCTCATTTCGCTACGCGCTGGTGCACAAGCTGCCCTGCTTTCCGCCGCCCTCGGAGCCCAAATCCTGACCTTCGCGCCTGAGCGATCGCCGCGCCGAAAGCTCAACGCCGCAGCATGATTTCGGCGCTCGCGGGTTCAACCGCGATGCGATCGCCCACGCGAACGCGCTGCGCCACCCGGATTACTTCGCCCGCAGGTTCCGCGGTTATCGCCGTGACCTCGCCCTCGCATCGAATCGTCTCGCCGGCGAAAACCATCGCGCGCAGCCTGAAGCTCATCCGCCGGATGAACGCGCGCGGTCCGAGCCAATCGATGAGCGCCGCGGCCAGCAGCGCGCCGAACATCTGCCCGTCCGCGACGGGTCGTGCGATCCCGCGCGCCGCCGCGTACTCGGCCTCATAGTGCAGGCGATGCCAGTCCCAGGTCGCGGCGCCATACGCGACCAGCCGCATCTGCGAGAGCGTGCGTTCAAGCGTCGGAATGCGGACGCCGACTTCGAGCGCGGCAGGGCCGAAGGTCTGCGAACTCACCGCTGCTCCTCGAGCGGCTGGAAAATGAGCGTTTCACGATGGCGCGCGAGCGGCTCGCCGTGCTGATTGCTGTAGCTGGCGGTCGAGATCACGATGAGCATCGATCCGCCGCGCGAGGAACGGTGCTCCGAAATGTCCTCGAGCCGCCAGGTCACATCGATTCGATCGTCGGCGACTACGGGGCGAAAAAACTCGTACTCATGTCCGCCACGCACCATCCGGCAGCCCTCGATCGGCAGATCCCACGCATGGCCGATGTAGCCATCACGGTCGGGCGCACGATGCGCGTACTGGCAGGTCTCGCACACGAAGGTCGGCGGAGCGACGATCGACGGATAGCCGGCCGCCCGCGCATAAGCATCGTCGACATACAGCGGATTGTCGTCGCCGATGGCCAGGGCGAAATAGCGGATCGACGCGCGCCCAATCGCTTCCGGCGAAGCATAGCTGACCTCGCGCCCGATCCATCCCCGCAGCTCGTCTGTCAGGAGCGTGCCCATGGGTGTCACTCCCGCGCGCCCGCGGCCTGCGCCGGGGGCAGAATCGCCATCGAATCCACTTCGATCAGATACTCCGGGCGCAACAGCCGCTCGCATACGCATCCGGTGGACGCCGGAAAAGGCGCGCGCAGCGCGCGCGATCGGACACCGGCAACCTCGCGATAGCGTTCCAGTCCTGCAGGCGCAATATACTCTGTTGTCCGCGCCAGATGCTCCGGGCCGCCGCCTGCGGCATCCAGCACGCGCAGGATGTTTTCGTAGACGAACGCAGCCTGTGCCGCTATGTCGCCTGCATACGTGGGTTCGTTGGTCACTGGGTCAAGCGCCGTGTGCCCCGAGACGAATAGCAGATCGCCCGCGCGCACGGCCGGGCTGTAAGTCAATTGCGCATAGCGCTCCCACCCCGGGTTTACCGCCACCGGCCGAGCGCGGGCCGCAATAAAGTCGACCTGGATCATCGCTTCGGGATACGCCAGGCGAGGCATGATTATGCCGGTCGCCGCAGGATAAACCGGCCCGAGCAATTCGCGCCGCACGCCGCCGGTATGCCGATAGCTCCCCAGCGCGCCGGGCACAATATAATCAACGGTCTTGACCACGCTCTCGAGCCCCAGACCAAATGCGCCGAGCACGCTCCGAGCCCGCTCGAAAATTGCGCGCGCCTGGGCCGCCACGTCAGCACGCGCCACTACCGCACCCGCTTGGTCAAGCGGCAGGAGCGAAGAGAGATAGACGAAGCCGTCGGCGATACGCGCGGGCGCTGATGCGGGTGGCCATGAACCATCGATCCGCATCGGCGCTTGTGCGCGTTCCGCTTCCACTTCGATCTCAATCAGCGCGTGCGGTCGCAGCAGCCGGTTCACCACTACGATACTGACCGCCGGCCGGGTGTCGCCGAGCAACCTGCATCGCACCTCGGCAGCCTCGGCATAGCGCTCGATCCCTGATGGCGTGACGTACTCGACAATGCGAACGATATCGCCAGGATCCTTGCCGCCCGACTCCAGGATGGCCGCAATCTTGGCCCATGCGGTGCGCGCCTGCTCGCGCATCCCGCCTCTGATGACCATTCCGCCCCCGGACGGGTCGTATTCGGAAGCGGAATGGCCCGAGAGCAGCGCGCGGTTACCCACATTTAGACCAAGCGAGAACGTGTAACGCGAGTAGTCGTACCACGGAAAATGGTGCGGCCTTAGCGCGGAGCGTTCCATCGCGCCATCGTTACTCCGGCGCTGTGCGCCTGGCAAGGCGCGCGCGCGTAACCCGTCCCGCTGAGTCTCTTCGCTATTCCGGGATGCCGAGGTTTATCTGGCCGCCTCCCGACGGCGCGATCGAACAGTTCGGATTGCCCGGTGTCGCGGTGTAGCTCGGACTCGAGGGCGTTCCGCCGGGTGTGATGACGGAATTACACGAACTCCTCGGACCGCTCGCAGTCAGCGTGTATGCGACGCCCGCCTGCAACCCGACCAGGTCGAAATTCGAGTTCGTATCTCCTTCCACCAGGATCGGCACCACAGGGTCGATTGCAAGCATCGTGCTCGGCGGAGCGGCAACGAAGTAGCTGAGCGTTGCCGGTGTGCCCGGCGGGACCTGACCTGCCCAGGGCGGCGACGGCGCGGGAGCGTTGACGTTACATACCGGCGCAGGATTCGCCGTGGAATGAGGAAAGGCCGGATTCGTCGTATTCGGCACTGCGGTTACGTTCGTCCCGTCCACCAACACTAACTGATTCTGTGACGCAGGCGTCGGGGCTGGAGTGGGTATATCGCCGTCAGGCGCATACGGCGTGCAGTTGGAGGGTCCGGGCTCGTAAGCAGCATCGTTCAGCGTCACCGCATAGAGCGGGCACCCCGCGGCCGGACAGGCGTAATAGTCTTCGCCCGTTGCCTGCGGGCATGGATTGTTGGCGTTGCAGGAACAACCCGGCCATGGCTCCTGGAACATGCCGTCGGCGCAACTTGTGAGGCACCCCTTGGCTTTGTTGGGCACGAGACAGGCGCCGAGCGGCGACGGGCCCTCGGCGTTGGGATGCCGCTGCATCACGTAGAAGAACAGCATGCCGGTCTTCTCGTCATAATAGTACTTGTCCGGCAGCGGGTGCCCGCTATTGTCAACAAGCTTCGCAAGCGCGTCCACCAGGCTCATCGACACAGGATCCGCTGGACAACCGCCCTGGATATTTTTGATGTTTCCCGGAGCGGAATCGATGTTGTAACAGTCAGGATGATAGTTCCAGTATGTATTGAGCAGCGAGTCGGTATTGGAAGGATTGCCGAGGCCCCAGCTCTTGACACCGCGCTGCACGGTAAACAGCTTCTCTGGCGCATCGGGATTCAATTTGGGGTGACGCCCGACCTGGTCGGCATAACAAATACCGACTCGAATGTAAAATGGATTGCTCGGACTGAGATTCGATTTCTCAGCCTCGGTGAACCCCAGGTCGATAAACTTGGGAATCCCGGCTTTGTCCGGCACTCCCGTATTCGGCATCACTGCTGCGCTGATCGTATAGCCATAGCCGCCGATCACTTTGGGTTCCCAGAGCCCGAGTCCGTTGCGGCCGGTCAGAGTCATCGACTCGTGATTGCCGTACGGATCGACCTGATCTCGGGTAAACGTGATTTTCTGCTTGTATCCGCTTTCGAGCAGGTTTCCTTCTTTGTCGAAGCGCCGCGGATAGAGCGCAGAGAACTCGAAGGTGGCGATGTCACCAGGCATAATGAGAGACGTTGGACGCTGCTCGAACAAAGTATCCTGCCGGCCCTCCGCCAGACACTCGTCCACTGCGTTGGATGCGGCGTTATAGGGCAGATTGTTGAGCGAAAACGGGAAAACATCGGAAAGGATCGTGGCGCCGCTGAGATCAGCAACCTTATAGCCGGTCAGCGTGCCGTCGCGATCGACCAGTACTGTATTCTGATCGCCATCGGCGAACCCGCCGAAGTTTACCAGCGAAGTGAAAATTTGATGACGCAGATCTACATTGTCCCAGATGAATTCCTTACCCACCTGTGAATTAGGATAGCTGCTCTGATTGACGTTGAACCATCCCAGCGCCGCATCTCCCTCGTAAACCCTGCTCCCGTTGGGGAAGCGATTATTCACCGAGTACCAGCCGAGAAATGCCTGGTCCTGCGCCGTCATGAATGGGCTCGGGTCGCGAAGGAAGTTCACAAACCGATTGTGAAAGATGCGTGCCGGGCCGTCGTAGATCATGAACCCGGCCATATTCCACCACGCCGGCGCGTAGCTCCGTCCTATATCCTCGTTGACGCCCGGCGTGAAATCGATGCATCCGAAGTTGCTACCCTGCGAGCCGGTCCCGGGACCCGCCTGGTTCGGGTATGGGCACGGACCGAAGCGATCGACGTTGTTGCGGCTGATGCCGACCACCACGCTGTCCTCAAAGATTGACCAGTTACCGGGGGCGGTGCCATCCACTCCCCCCGCGGTGACCAGCGAAACGTCGTCGCGGCTCGTTGCCAGGCGCGCGTTCTCAACGATGTAGTACGAGGGACGCAACCATACGCCGCGATCGCGGATGCGCGTGGCGGTAATGCTATTGAACGTGGCCGTGATCGGCTGACCCAATCGCTCGCCCTTGACGTGCGGGAAAAGCTGCTCGGACCGCACTCCGTCCTCGGGCTCCGCATACAAGCCTGCGTAACACCCGTGCACGCGATTATTCAGGAACTGGCCGACAGGCAGGTATTTAAGATCGCCCGACGGCGGAGGCACGTACCAATAGCCGCGCCCCGTCCCCTGGCAGCCGGCGATCGAATTATCTATGAGCGAGGTGCCTGGGTTTACGATCCAGAATCCACTCGCCGGCTCGTAGTACACCAGCGGCCGAAAGTTCGCTACCTCGGGGCACGTGCCGTCCGCATTCGGCGGCCGGAACACTGTATTTCCGGCATTGTCGGTCGCCAGGCACGATCCATGAGTGGGATTCGTGACGTCGTCCTTGTTTGGAATGTTGAAGCCGTCGTAGCCAATCGGCTGAGCCAGGTTGTCGCCCACCCACCAGTAATCAGACACCAGCAGGTTTTGCTGCTGCGGATTCGGCGCGTTGATGTTGAAGCTGTTACTCATTGCGCCCATGCCCAGATTGCCGGTGAAATTTATTTTGAATTCGTCGCCCATCTCCTCGTAGAAAATATGGCCGACGATGCGCGCGCAGACATTATTCTGGATCATGAGATGATCGGTCGAATGCACGGTGATGCATTTGTTATAGCTATGGTCAACACTATTGGCATTGACCAGCGGCGCATCATTAACGTTGCCGTCCTTGTGAAAATGGATCGGATAGCTGCCGAGCCGGTCTTTGCCCATTTTTTCGAACTGCACCCCCTGGATGGCGACCTGTCCGAAACCCTTGCGGATCTTGACCTCTCCGCCCCAGTGCGGATCGTATACGCCGACGTTTTTCCACACGACGCCGCCGGCGCAATTCGCCCCGACCCCGTTGTCGCAGATTTCGGCGCCGAGCGCGTGCCGAAACGCCGGCATGGCAGCGCCGCTGGTTCCGGTGGTTTGTGCTGTGAAAACCCACGCCCTGCCGGCGGCCGTCGCCTGGATGGAGGAAGTCGCCGTGGTATACGATGTGTTGGCTGTCCAGGCCGGCAATGTCGCAGCGTCCGAAGTGAACTGTATATTTCGGCTGATCAGCCCGACCTCAGCGCGCTCGTCTATCCCGTAGTTCTTGCTGTAACCATCGCAGAACGAGGCGGGCTCGACCTTGCCCAACGGATCGGTACATGTCCCGGTCGAGGGCGCCGGACCGCCGAAGTGGTAATACGCAAGTTCCTGGGCGAGCGGAATGGTAATCTGACTGCCACCCGCCACCGGAGTCACGCCGGCGATTTGCACGAACTCGGTCTCGAACGGGCTGTAGCTTGTGGTTGCGACGGATATCCAATCGCCCACCTTCCAGTCGGACGAAACGTCGGCGGCCAATTGTAAAGTCATGTTGCCGCCCGACGGCACCGGCGAGCCCACGCCACTGGCGCCGTCGTATCGCAACGGCCCGGCCGGCGCGCTCAAGTAGGTCCAACTGATCCCGCCGCTCTGAGGCACACCTTCCGCTCCGTACAGCGAGAGCACGCCTCCTGCGCATACTTCAAGACCCTTATGGAAAGCACTACCGCCCTCAGAAGTCGGACAGTCATCGGAATCACGACCGAGCGTCTCAGGACGATTGCCCGTAAACCTGATTATGACGCGTCCGGTGATCGGGCCGGGACTCGTACCGGGCGCTGTACCAACTTCAAAAGTGCTTGATTTGCCGTAAATGGTTATGCGTCGAACATCCAATTCGAGCGGCGGGTTGCCTGCGCCTGGGTCCGGCACCATCAGCTTTCCGCCGTCAAGGATCTCGATCTTTCCAAGCGCGTCGGCCGCGGCAAATGACTGGTCAACGCAAACCGACTTGCATGCGGCGGTCGCCCCGACCGTTACCCGGCGCGTTGCCGCGTCGAGACAATGGGAAGTCGAGAGTGGCGTGGATCCCGCCGGACATGTGACCTGAGCCGCGGCGGGTCCGACGATGCAAAGCGCGATTGCGATGATTGCGCTCGAGCGGAAGGTGACGAACCAACCCGTGCTCCGCTCGCTGTGTCTTGACCATCGCCCGGTATCAGTAGCCCTCTCTCCCATATGTTCCATCGATTCTCCTGTCCAAGCTCGGTGCGCGACTTCATCGCGCCCGGGATTAGCCTGATCTCACCTCCAGATCGCCTTCAGCAGCACGCAAATCCGTTCGCTTTGATTTGACGGGCGACCCAGGATGATTCGATACTGACCTCGAATGCCAACGCCCCCCTCAACCCCTCTCCGCCCCGGTCATCGCGCGGCGGTGGCGAGAATCGCTGAAGCGTTTGGAAGCAGTGCAGCGTTTTAGCATTATAAAGTTTAAGAGGCCATCTTATGACGTATGACATTGTTATTAAAGGGGGCACAATCGTTGATGGCACCGGCGACCCACGCTTCGACGCCGATCTCGCTGTGATCGGCGGGAAAATCGGCGAAATTGGCAGCGTCAGTGCCGATGCAAATGAAATTATCGACGCGCGGGGTCTCGTCGTAGCTCCCGGTTTTGTCGATCCGCACACTCACTACGACGCACAGATCTGCTGGGATCCCTTGATCACCTCGTCTTCGTGGCACGGCATCACCTCGGTCGTGATGGGCAACTGCGGCGTCGGCATCGCGCCATGCAAGCCCGCAGTGCGCGAGGTCGCCGCCTGGGACCTGGTAAACGTGGAGGCGATCCCGTTTGACGTGCTGCGCCAGGGCATCACCTGGGAATGGGAAAGCTTTCCTCAATTTATGGATGCGGCCGCGCGGCGAGGCTGCGGGATCAACCTGGGCTTCCTCGCTCCGCTGACGCCGTTTCGCCATTTCGTGATGGGCGAGGAATCGATGGAACGAGCGGCGACGCCGGAAGAGACCGCGCAAATCGCGGGGCTGCTGCGCGAGGCGGTCGGCACGGGCGCGCTGGGCTTTTCGACCACCATCCTGGCGCAGCATATCGGCTACAAGGGCCGTCCGCTCGCCTGCCGCAACGCCAGCCGCGGCGAACTCCAGGCGTACGCGCGCGTGTTGCGCGAGCTAGGCCGCGGCGCAATTGAGATTTCGCTAACGCGCGCGCCGGGGATCCTTGCCGAGGACGAGTATGAATTTCTCGACATGCTGCTGAGCGCAAGCGGGCGTCCGGTAACCTGGCTGGCGTTGCTCGGGCGCGATGACGACCCCGAAGCGTGCCTCAAATCGCTCGACAAGGCGGAACCGCTGGTGCGGCGAGGCGGAATGCCGCAGGTCACCTGTCGTCCGTTGATCGTGCAGATCAATTTGCGCGAGCCATTCATCATGGCCGCGATGAAGACCTGGAACCCGGTGTTCAATCAGTCGCCGGAGGAACAGAAGAAATTCTACCGCGACCCCGCGTTTCGCGATGGCTTCCGCGATGAACTGAAACGGCCGGGAATTTTTTCCGGCCGCTGGGAGCGCATGGAGATCAAGGAAGTCGCCAATCCCGCGATGCGCGTACTGGAAGGTCGGACGGTGGCCGAAGTCGCGCGCGAGCGAGTCCGCGACGGACTCGACACCTTTCTCGATCTCGCGCTGGAAGACGACCTGCGCATGGAATTTAGCTATCCGGTGTTCAACGCCGACGAGGCCCGGATACCCGAGCTGCTGCGCGACCGGCGCACGATGATCGGTCTGTCCGACGGCGGTGCGCACGTGGACATGCTGATCGACGCCGGCTATACGACCTACCTGCTCGGCACCTGGGTGCGCGAACGCCAGGCGCTTACCCTCGAGCATGCGATCAAACGCATCACCTCCGAGCCTGCCGATTTTTTCGGGATGCGGAGGCGCGGACGGCTGAAGCCGGGCCTGGCCGCGGACGTCGCGATCTTCGATCCAAAGACGGTCGGATCGGCGCTGCGCGGTACGATGCGCAACGATCTTCCAGGAGGCGGCAGGCGCCTGGTGATGGAGGCGCGCGGGATGTACTGCACGATCGTTAATGGTCAGGTGCTCTACCGCGAAGGTAAAGCAACCGGCGCCCGCCCCGGCGCGGTGCTGCGCTGCGGCAATTGTTGAGCGGCTGCAATGACTCGGCTGCTGCAGGACATACGCGTACTCGAGCTGAGCGAGGGATGCTCCGCGGCCTTCTGCGGCAGGCTCTTCGCACGACTCGGCGCCGACGTGGTGCTGGTCGAACGGCCGCGAGTCGGCAGCGCGGTGCGATCGCTGCCGCCGTTCCTGGACGGCCGCGCCGGTGCCGAGCGGAGCGGCATATACATGTTTACCGCGTCGGGCAAGCGCAGCCTGACGCTCGATCCGGCGCATCCTGACGGCGGCGCGATTCTCAATCGATTGCTCGCGCGCGCCGACGTGGTGATTGACGATCGCGGATCGCGCGAAAGCGACGACGCCTGCGCGCGCGCGAACCCGGCCCTGGTGCGGCTCGGATTTCGCCGGTTCGCCGCAGGCGGGCCCTACGAGCGATGGCTCGCGACCGAACTCCAGCTTGCCGCGCTTGGCGGATGGATGGCGCAATTGGGCCAGCCACGGCGTACGCCGCTCGTAAGCAACAGCCGCACGATGACCGCCTTCGTGCCGGGAGTGATCGGCGCGATCGCGGCGCTCGCCGCTGTGCGCGACGCGCGCGCGCACGGCCACGGCCGGCGTATCGACGTGGCCGCCCATGAAGCCTTGCTCTTCACCACACGGTTTAATGAAACGTTCCTGTCCTATACCGGGGTCGAGATCAAGCGCGCGGGCGATCGCTTTCCGGCGTGGGCGGCATACCGCACGTTCAAAGCCGCGGACGGCGACGTCACCGCGGCTGCCGCCACGGACGCGCAAATCGAGGCCCTGATGAAGGTGGCCGGGGTTGACGATCCACGCTTTCGCACGCGCGCCGATCGCGAGGCGCGGATCGATGAATTCGGCGCTGAGCTCAGCCGATGGACGATGGCGCACACGCGAGAGGAAATTTTCCGGAAGTGCCAGGAAAATCGCATTCCGATGGGAAAGGTTAACCGCATCGACGAGGTCGCGACGATGGAACAGGTCATCGCGCGCGGCTTCTTCGAGAAGGTTGAGTGGCCCGGCGACGGACAGCGACGTTTTCCCGGCGGCCCAGCCAGATTCAACGGCGAATGGCCGGCGCCCCGGCGCGCGCCGCTGCTCGGCGAGCATACAGCGCAAATTCTCAGCGGTGAACTTGGATACAGCCCTGCGGACCTGGCGAGCCTTGGGGAGATGGGAGTGATATGAGCACGACGCTGCCCCTGGAGGGAGTCCGTGTTGTCGATTTCACCGCCTACTGGGCGGGCCCCCTGCCCAGCGCGATCATGGCCGACCTCGGGGCCGAAGTGATCAAGATCGAATCCATCCAGCGGCCGGATTTGTTCCGCATTGTCGCGGTGTCGGGCGATCCAATGGAAGTCTATGAGCTGTCGCCTCCTTTCAACGCCACCAATCGCAACAAGCTCAGCCTGACGCTCGACCTTACGCGGCCCCCGGGCGTCCATCTGTTCAAGGAACTGGTGAAGCGCAGCGATGCGGTGGTGCAGAACTATTCACCGCGTGTCATGCCGCAGTTCGGTCTCGCCTACGAAACCCTGCGGGAGGTGAATCCCGCAATTGTCGTAACGTCCGTCTCCGGCTTCGGTCAGGACGGTCCGTGGCGCGACTACGTTTCGTTTGCCGCCATAGGCGAAGCGCTCTCGGGAATCTCGGGCATCAGCGGTTATACCGGCGAAGGAGCGCTGATTCATGGCGTCGGCGTGTCCGATCCGTTCGCCGGCTACCTCGCCGCATTCTGCACGCTCGCAGCAGTTCACCACGCACGTTCCACCGGCGAAGGCCGGCACGTTGATGTCTCGCAACTGGAAGCGAGCATGCAATACATCGCCGACGCGCTGCTCGAGTTCGACCTGACCGGGCACGCGCGCGCGCGCACCACCTGTGACGATTCGCCGGCGGCTCCGCACGGCGCATTCCCGACCCGCGGCGAGGATAGCTGGATAACGATTAGCGTTGAGAACGAGGAGCAGTGGCGCGCGTTGCTCGATGCCATGGGTGCGCCCGTATGGGCTGCAGAGGAGCGCTTTGCAACTCCGCTGGGGCGCCTCAAGCACCGCGGAATGCTGAACCAGCACGTCGCCCAGTGGACGGCGGAGCGCGACCGCCACGAGCTCGCTCGCGAGCTGCAAGAGCGCGGAATACCGGCTGCGCCGGTGCTTGCGCCCTCGGATCTGCTCCAGGACCCGGCGCTTAGGGCGGCCGGATTTTTCCAGGAAGTCGATCACCCTGTCGCCGGCCGGCATCCGTATCCCTCATTTCCCGCGCTGCTGGACGGAATTCATCCGCCAATCAGGCGTGTCGGCCCGATGCTTGGACAGGACAATCATTACGTGCTGTCAGAAATTCTCGGGCTAAGCGAGGCGGCGATCGCGCAGCTCGAGGAGGACCGGATAATCGGAACACGACCAGCCTTCTAGCCGAAGTTGCCGAGTGGCATTCCCGGTTTCGCTGCTCGCCCTAGTAAAGCCTCGAGCGCCGGCGCATGCGCAGAATGTAATATGCAATGGGTAATGCGGCGAGCATTATCGCGGCCGCTCCACGATGCATATCCACCCAGGTCGCGGGAGCGTGGCCAAGCGCACGATCATCGAAGCTGCCGTGTGCCGCGTAATCGCCTTGAACCGGTGTCATGAGGTTGTCCGGCCTTTGCGGATCGACCGGCTGCCCGGTCTGCTGCGCGGCATAGCCCGAGCGTCCAAGAAATAAATCCAAGGGACCAGGCGCGATCTTGTTTGCGACGATGGAAGCCAAAGTCGACACACCAACGCGAACCTCGCGGCGGCGATGGTGCGCTGCCCAATACACCGCGCGTGCCCCGACTTCGGGGTTGTAAATTGGCGGCATCGGCGCAGGATGGCGCGGCATGCGATTGCGGCACCACGCGAACTGCGGGGTGTTCAGCGCCGGCATTTGCACCATCGTCAGATGCACGTTGCTGCGATCGTGTATCAATTCGGTTCTAAGCGTATCGGTGAAGCCCATGACCGCGTGCTTGGCACCGCAGTACGCCGCCTGCAGCGGTATCGAACGATAGGCCAATGCCGATCCCACCTGGACGATAGTGCCGCAATTGCGCGGTTTCATTTTTTTAAGCGCGATCATCGTGCCCCACACGGCACCCAGGTAAGTCACCTCCGTGGCGCGTCTGTATTCGCCAGGTTCAATTTCGACAAAGGGCGCGAAGATCGTGGTCATGGCATTATTGACCCAGATATCGATAGGCCCGAAACGCTCTTCTACCTGGTCCGCAGCCTGGTTTACCTGCTGCGGATCGGCCACGTCGGCTGGCAGCGCGATCGCCTCACCGCCAAGCCTGACCATTTCGCGAACCGCGTGCTGCAGCCGCTCGGGATCGCGCGCGATCAGCCCAAGGCGCGCTCCATGCCGCGCAAATTCCCGGGCGATCGCACGACCCAAGCCCGCGGATGCTCCGGTAATCACCACTACTTGCGGCGCCCCTCGGCGCACGCAACCATTGCGAGGATTCATGATGCCGCTCCGCTCACGCCCTGCGCGTCAGGGCCGGCCAGTAATTCCGCCAGATGCAGAGCTCGGCGGCCGGTACTCTGCTCGATCTGCGTACTGCAACTGAATCCGTCCGCAAGTATCAGGTTTTGGCGCGCGGCGGCGCGCACCGCCGGGAACAGTACGCGCTCGCCAATCTTCATCGAGACATCGTAGTGGCCTCGTTCGAAGCCAAACGCTCCAGCCATCCCGCAGCATCCCGAGTTAAGCACCTCGAAATCGAGACCCGTGCGCGCTAACAGCTCACGATCCGTATCGAATCCGAGGACCGACTGATGGTGACAATGCGCCTGCACGATTGCCTTGTGGTCCTTGAGATTGGGAGGTTGGTAACCCGCCGCATGATTGATTAGAAAATCGCTCAGCGTCATGCTTTGCCGGCTCAGCCTTATCACGTCGCGATCGCCTGGAAAAAAGTTGTGAGCTTCTTCGCGAAAGACCGAGAGACAACTCGGTTCGAGAACAATGATAGGCGTCCCCTCTGTGAGATGCGGCCTCAGGTCGTCGACTATCCGGCTGAGGTATCGTTTCGCCGGAGCGAGAAAACCGAAATCATAAAGTGGACGTCCGCAGCACAATTGACGGCGTGGTATCGAAACGCGAAAGCCCGCCAGCTCCAGTGTGCTTGCCGCCGCAATAGCGATTTGCGGACGGAAGTAATTGTTGAACGTGTCCGGCCATAACAGGACCGAACGTCCCCGTTGATTTCGCTGTTCATGCGTATCAAACCACGCCCGGAAAGACTTTTTGGCGAAAGCGGGCATCGATCGTTGCGGAGCGATGCCCGCTAACCACTTGGCCGCACTACCGATGCCATTTGCCTGGGTTATGAAATTCGCGACCGAAGGCATTACCGATGCGAGCCTCGCCCACACGTTGATGCGCCCCATGGCATGTGCGGCAGCCGGTCGAAAGTGACGCTTGTAGTAATGCGCCAGAAACTCCGCCTTGTATGCAGCCATATCAACATTGACCGGACATTCGCCCTTGCAGCCCTTGCAGGACAGGCACAAGTCGAGCGCCTCTCGGACCGCCGGGCTGTTCCAGCCGCGGCTGACCGGGTCACCCTCGAGCATCTCGAACAGCAGACGTGCGCGGCCGCGGGTGGAATGCATTTCTTCGCGCGTCGCCATAAAGCTCGGACACATTACGCCGCCTTCAGTGCGACGGCATTTCCCGACACCCACACATCGCAGCGTAGCGTCGGCGAAGCTCCCGTCTTCCGGAAACTTGAGATACGTCTGAACCGCGCGCGGGCGGTAGTGGGTTCCCATTCGCAAGTTATCCGTGTTGCTGTAGGGATTTACCACCTTGTGCGGATTCATCTTGGCCTGCGGATCCCACAGGGATTTGAATTCGCCGAAAACGCGGACTAATTCCTCTCCGAACATTTTCGGCAGAAAAACGGCACGTGACTGACCGTCGCCGTGCTCGCCTGAGAGCGAGCCGCCGTATGCGACAACCAGATCCGCGGCATGCGAGGTGAACGAGTGGTATTTTTTTATTCCTTCCGCCGTTTCCAGGTCGAAGTCGATACGCGTGTGCACGCAACCCTGTCCGAAGTGTCCATAGAGCGCGCAGGCATAGCCGAAACGATTCAGCAGTTTACGAAAGTCGCGCAGATAATTGCCCAGCGTGGCCGGAGGGACCGCCGAATCCTCCCATCCTTCCCAGGTAGGTTTTTCGCCAGGGACCTGGGCAGTTGCGCCCAGGCCGGCCTCGCGAATTTTCCAGATCAATTGTTCCTGCTCGGGATTGTCGTATAAGCGGCTCGTCGGGGTATCAGCGTGACGTTTGAGCGCTCTCAGCAATCGATTCGCGCGATCGTCAGAGGCCTCGCGCGATTCGCCGCCGAATTCGAGCAGCAGCCATCCGTGACCTTCCGGCAGAAATTCCAGGTCGCCACTGTGCATCCCCTTGAGCCGCATATTCTCGACGAGCTTGAAATCAATGGCCTCACAGGCGATCGGCTCGTACTGGAGGATCTCGGAAACGTGATCGGCCGCCCGGTAAATATCGGGATAACCGAGCACGACCAGCGAACGGCTGGGGGGGCTGTCCACGAGGCGTACCCTGGCCTCGAGCACGGTGACGCAGGTGCCTTCAGTGCCGACCAGCGCGCGCGCAACGTTGAAATTATTTTCCGGCAGCAACTCGTCAAGATTGTAACCTGAGACGCGCCGGGGAATTGCCGGATACCGCTCCCGGATCAGCGGCGCGTACCGGTCGCGCAGCTCCTTCAACCCCCGGTAAATGGCGCCGCGCCGGCCGCCCGCAGTGATTATAGCTTCGAGCTGATCCTCGCTCGTCGGGCCGACCCGCATGCGATGACCGTCATAGGTAAGAATCTCGAGTTCTCTCACATTGTCGGAGGTCTTTCCCGCCATCACCGAATGAGTACCGCACGAATTGTTTCCGATCATTCCGCCGAACGTACAGTGATCGTGGGTAGAGGGATCGGGACCGAACGTGAGATGATGCTTTTCGGCCGCATTGCGAAGGTGATCCAGTATTAGTCCCGGCTGGACGGTGGCCTCACGAGCATCCGGATCGAGCGCGATGATATTGTTCAGATACTTCGAGAAGTCGATCACCACGGCGACATTGGTGGTCTGGCCCGCAAGGCCGGTCCCTCCGCCGCGCGAAAGAATCGGCGCGCCGAAATCACGGCAGATCGAGACCGCGTTTACGACGTCGTCGATCTCGCGCGGTATCACCACGCCGATTGGAACCTGTCTCCAGTTGGCGCCGCCGGTCGCGTACAGCGCGCGGCTGCCGGCGTCAAAACGGACCTCGCCATTGATCGACGCTGCCAGCGTTCGACCGAGCGCGGCAAAATCGTTTGCGTGTCCAGCGCGGGATCCAAGCTTCGCGCGGTGATTGACTAATGACTGCTGCATACTCATCTAAATCCTGAACTTCTCCGCGTCCCGCCTCTTCAACTCGAGCCCCATCCCCGGCCGCGAGCGGTCCGGCGTCAGCCGGCCGTTTACTGGAGCTTGCACGCCGTCGAACATCATGCGCTCGATTCGCACGTGATCGTGGAAGTACTCGAGATGGACAGCTCGCGGGGCTGCGCAACAGAGAGGCAGATGGAGCGCGGGGCAGCAGTGCGCGGAGAGCGGGATGCCGTGAGCTTCGCAAAGCGCCGCCACCCGCATGAAACCGCTGACGCCTGCACAGCGCGAAGCGTCAGCCTGGAGCACGTCAACCGCTTCGGCCTCGAGCATTCGACGGAAATAAGTGGAATCGTACCCGTATTCGCCGGCCGCTATGTGCTGAGCTGCCGGAACGCGATTGCGCATCAAGCACAGGCCCTCGAGATCGTCGGAACTCACCGGCTCTTCGAACCAGGTAACCTCCGCTTCGGCAAACCTGAACGCAAGCGCAAGCGCCTGCTTGCGGCTGTAAGCTCCGTTGGCATCGACGAACAACTCGACGTGCGGCCCGATAGCTTCGCGCGCGGCCGACACCCGTGCGGGATCGCGCAGGGGCTCGCGGCCCACCTTCATTTTGACTCGACCGATGCCCTGGCCTGCCCATCCGGCGAGCTGTTCGCAAAGTCGAGGTATTGCGTAAGATGTGAATCCGCCGCTGCCATAGACTGAGATATTCTCGTGCGCGCCGCCTAGCAGGTCGACCAGCGACAGCCCCAGCACGCGCGCCTTCAAATCCCACAGAGCGGAATCGACAGCGGCGATCGCCATCGATGCGATTCCCGGGCGCCCGAGGTTCCGGATCGCCGCCAGCATCCTCGACCAGTTCGACGTGATGTCCAGCGCGTCGCTGCCGGTGACCAAGGGCGCCAACAGAACGTCGATCAGGGAGGAGGTGGCGGTGTCGGCATAGGTATAGCCGAGACCGCTCGCGCTTCCGCCCTCTATTTCAACGATCACAAGGGTCGTCGAATTCCATTCCAGGGTACCGTCGGACTCCGGATAGTCAGTTGGTATCCGGTACGTACTAACAGAGAGGCTTTCGACCTCCACCTCCGGCCGTTGCATAATCGGGCCTCTTCAGATCAGCTCGCGAACCTTGTCGCCGAACACCGTGAGCGCGATCTTCTCTCGATTCGGCTCGCCCTTTATCAGCGACTTGGCAAAGTGACTTGCCTGATCGAGCGTAATCTTCGCCGGTAGTGGCGGTTCAAAAGGATCGACGACGGCCTGCACCACAACCGGTCCCGGATTGGCCAAAGCCTCTTCGACGACGTAACCGCAATCCGCCGGATCTTCGATCGTGAAACCGGTGGCGCCGCAAGCGCGGGCGAATCCGGCAAAATCGATCGGCTGTAGCTCGACGCCGTAGTCGGGATTACCAAGAAAGACCATCTGCTCCCATTTGATCTGTCCAAGCGTGTTGTTCTTCACCACGAAAACTTTCACCGGCAGCTTGTGCTTTACACACGTTACAAACTCAGCCATCAGCATCGAGAATCCGCCGTCGCCGACAAAGGCCACGCACTGGCGATCGGGAAAGGCGATCTGCGCCCCGACCGCGTAGGGCAGCCCGCAGGCCATCGTGGCCAATGTTCCTGAGACCGAATGCATCTGTCCTCGCTTGACCGGGATGTGTCGCGCCCACCAGGTCGTAATCGTTCCGGAATCACAGCTCACGATCGCATCTGCACGCAAACGCTTGCCCAACTCATGAGCCACCACTTGAGGCTTCATGGGCTTTTCCTTGCGCGTGGCTCGCTCGAGCATCGCCGCGTTCCACTTGCGCATGCCCTCCTGCGCGTCAGTGAGAAACCGGCGATCGTCCTTTCGCCGCAGCAGTGGTACCAGAGCCGCGAGCGACTTGGCGCTGTCACCGACCAGTCCGACTTCGACGGGATAACGGAGTCCGATACGGACCGGGTTGACGTCTATCTGTACGGCGCGCGCGCGGCCCGGCTTCGGCAGAAACTCCATGTACGGAAACGAGCTGCCGACCATCAGCAGCGTGTCGCACTCTTCCATCGCGTCCTGCGACGGACGGGTGCCGACCAGCCCGATGCCCCCGGTCGTATATGGACTGTCATCGGGGACGCTCGCCTTGCCGAGCAGCGCCTTGACGATGGGCGCGGCGAGCAACTCAGCGGTCCGCTCGAGCTCGGCGGTCGCTCTGAGAGCGCCGGAGCCCGCCAGAATGGCAACTTTGCTCCCGCCGTTGAGAATTTCCGCTGCGCGTCGCAAAGCGTCAGATCCAGGCATCGCGGCGGGCGCAGCGAAATGCGAGGAGCTATGCTTGGGAACATTGTGTTCCGAGCGTTGACCGCTCGAGAACGTCTGGATGTCTGTCGGAATGGTGATGTGCGCCACGGTCCGGTAACTCAGTGCGGTACGGCACGCGAGTTGGGTGACGGCGGCGACATGCTCGGGGCCCATAACCCGCGCGTTATAAGCCGCCACGTCGATGAACAGCTTGTCCAATTCCACGTCTTGTTGGGAATGCGTGCAAAGCAAGTCGTGATGATGCAGCCCGGTAATGGCAAGGACCGGTGCGCCATCGAACTTGGCATCATAGAGACCGTTGAGCAGATGAATGCCGCCCGGACCGGAAGTGGCGAGGCATACGCCGAGCCTGCCGGTAAACTTGGCATAGGCGCACGCCATGAACGATGCACCCTCTTCGTGGCGACATTGCACGAACCTGATCTTTTCCTGTCGAACCCGGAGAGCCTCCATGATGCCGTTTATGCCGTCGCCGGGGAGGCCGAAAACCGTATCGACGCCCCAATTGAGTAGTGTTTCGATCAAAATGTCTGAAGTGTTCATCGTTTCATCTTCATAAGTTTGCTGGAAAAATTTCCGTGGCACTCGCGTAGCTTTTCCAAATCGAGCGTTCCGCAGGGTCAGACTTTTGCCGATTTATGGAAGGACTGGCCCCAATAGTTGATGTAAATCGTGAGTCGCATTAAGCATGCCCGTGCGTTTTTTGCGGCCGCGCAGGCATGAGCATTGCGTCGCATTTTCACATCACGAACGAAAAGGAAGGTGATCTGGATGCCTACAAAGCATGGCGGACGAAAGTACGGACGCAAAGCCTCGCAAAAGGTCGGACGCGCGATGCACGAAATGAAACGCGGCAAGCTCAAGTCCGGCAGATCCGGAAAAAAGGTGAAAAGCCGTAAGCAGGCAATTGCAATCGGACTCTCGGAAACTCGGCGCTCCGGCGGCAAGGTGCCGCGCAAATCATCGAGGCCGAGATCCTCGCGATCGCGATCCTCTAAGAAGTCGCACAAGCCTTCGCGGTAATTGCGCCGCGACTGTCACATGGATCAGTCGCAAAATCTCCCGCTCCGCCCGAACAGGTTCGAGCGTGGAGACGGCCATCCGTTGTCCAGCGAAGAATTCTCACCCGTGGAACTGGTGAAATGCGACGTCCATGTACATCAGGTCGGTCCGCAGCAAGGCGAATTCTTCCGGTTGTACGCGACGAGATACTTCCGCGATTCGCGTCCGGGGGACGAACCGGGTCGGCGCGCGCGGTCAATCAGGACGAGGCGCGATAAGTCCCGGTCAGGCAGACTGCCTGCGGCTGGTTCAGCCTCGGTCCAGGAGCAGATCGAGCCTGAGCGCGCGGCCGCCAGTGCTGACGGCGTTGATGGTGGTTTTGGCGCCCATCACGGCGACCGGGTTCTTTGCCGCGATTGCGTGCGCGATTTCGCGTACGGTCGGGTACAGTCGCGCTTTTTCCACGACTTTGTTGACCAGTCCCAGCGGAAGTAATTCTTCGGCCGTGTAGCGCCGGCAGGTGATGATGACTTCCTTGGCTATTGCCGGACCGCACTGGGCGGCAAGCAGGCCAGTAGCCTCGGGGCTCAGCGGGACTCCGAGATCGACCTCGGGAAACCAGAATTGCCCCCCGGCCACGGCGATGCGCATGTCGCAGCCGAGAGCGATGCCCCATCCACCGCCGATGGCGTAGCCGTTCACGGCCGCAATCGTAAACTGCTCGAGGCTCGCCAGCAGGGTGAGCGCGCGGCCAATCAAGCGCGAGCGGCGCTTGGAAAGCGGCGCGAACAAGCGCTGGCGCTCTGCCGGATCGGTCACCTCCTTGAGCGTGGACAGGTCGGCGCCGGCGGAGAAAGTGTTGCCGCTGCCGGTGACGATCAGCACGCGAATTTCGCGATCGTCGCGGATCTCCTGCAGCAGACTCTCGAACTCCAGCACCACCTCTTCGTTGAGCGGATTGCGCTTTTCCGGACGATTGAAAATGAGGGTCGCGACGCGATTCTCTCTTTGCAGCAGAAATTGTCCTGCCATGATACGCTCTCTCCGGCTGTAGGCTTGTTACAGTTGGTCTGAGAGTGCCGCAAAATGAGCACGCTTGACAATTCGATCGGGGTTTCTTAACTGCTGACCCAGGATTTGTCTCTGCGCGCGTCGAAAGCGAATTCTGCGACTGCCAGTTCGGATCAGCGAATGAATCCCCCTCGCCCGGCCCACGTTCTTGACGGTTACAGCGTCCTCGATTTCACCCAGTTCGTCGCCGGCCCCACAGTCACAAGAATGATGGCGCAGATGGGGGCGGACGTGATCAAGATCGAAATCGCGCCTGGCGGCGATCGCACTCGGACGCTCCCCCTGATGCGCGACAACCGCAGCGGCTACTTCGTCCAGCAAAATCTCGGCAAGCGCAGCGTGTGCGTGGATGTCAGGAATCCGGCGGGTCTCGCGATCATCAAGGAACTGGTGCCGAAGGTCGATGTGATGGTGGAAAATTTCGCGCCCGGCGTAATCGGCCGGCTGGGACTGGACTACGAGACGATTCGCGCGCTCAATCCGAAAATCGTGATGTGCTCGGTCTCGACCTTCGGCCAGCAGGGTCCGCTCGCGCATCTGCCTGGCTACGACTTCATCGCGCAGGCCTACGCCGGGATCACTTACATGACGGGCGAGGCCGACGGGCCGCCATACTTTCCCGCGGCGGCGCTGGGCGACGTGAGCACCGGCGTGCACGGCGCGCTCGCCGTCGTCGCCGCGCTGCTGCATCGCGAGCGCACCGGCGAGGGCCAGTTCCTCGACATCGCGCTGCTCGACGCCTATTTTCATTGCCACCAGACGGCAATCCAGATGCACAGCCTGAGCGGAGGCGCTATCAAGCCGGCGCGCAGCGGCCGTCACATCTCGTACACCGCGCCGTGCGGGATATTCAAAGGACGCGAGGGCTACATCTTCATCGTCGCCGGAGTCGATCATCAGTTCGCGCAACTGTGCGACGCGGTGGGCCGCTCGGAACTGGCGCACGATGATCGCTTCAGGACCAACGATTGCCGGGTCGAACATTTATCCGAGCTCGTCAGCATCATCGAGGGATGGCTCGCGTCAATGCCCGACGATGCCGCCGCCTTGGCAAAGCTGTCGCAGCATCGAGTGCCGGCTGCGCCGGTGTTGTCCCCGGACGAGGCCCTCGCCCATCCTCATCTGCGCGAGCGCGGTACGGTCGCGACGGTGAATGACGCGATCCTCGGCAGGTTCGACGTGCCGGGCTTTCCGCTTCATTTCTCGAGTTTCCCGCAGCCGGCGGGCGGCAGCGCACCGATGCTCGGCGAGCACAACCGGCAGGTCCTGACGGATTATCTCGGTTATACGCGCGAACAGGTCGAGGAACTCGAGCGCGCGCGGATTCTGCACCGCGAAATGCGCTGAGCACATCGCGGGCGATTCGATTACGCCTGCATGACCTCGCGATAGTGACGCCAGATGCCGCGCTGGGTGGTCTCGTCGGTCTCGTGGCCGGCGATGGTCCCGGCGCTCTCGCGGCGTTCGCGATGCAACCCGCGGCGCAGCACCAGCCATTCGTTGGCGCGCGCGCGAAACCCCTCCTGGTTGCGCTCATAAGCCTCGAAGTCGTCGGGCGCGACGCGCCCGGCGGGTCCATGAATCAGATAGGTCTCGGCGAGGCGGCGCTGGTTCATCTCGTCGGGCGCGCCCTTGAGCATGGTCGGATAGTAATAGACTACCGTTTCCTCGACGCTCACCGGCTGAATTACGCGGAACTGATTGAGGATGAAGATGATGTTCGGAAAGATACAGAAATGCGGGCCGCCGACCTGGATGATCTCGCGCGCACGATCGACGCCCCAACGCCGCTGCATCGCGTCCAGGTATTGCTCCCAGGCCATGGCGCTCCAGCCGTGCGGCACGACGCGGCCGCCGCGTTCGCGGTTGATCGGCGTGAGATCGAGCTGGGCGCTGCCGCCGCCGAGATCGCGCGCGAGGGCATCGGTATGTTCGCCGAAGACCGCTTCCATATCGACCTTGCGCCCCTTGGTGATCAGCATCATCGCGGCGTGATGCAGGATGTTCGGATGATAGCCGTCAACCGAGTTCTCGAGCGCCATCTTCCAGTTGCCGCGAAAAGAATGCTTGAGCACGCCAGAGCGCAGGATCACTTCGCCCGCGGGCGCAAGATCGATGAACTGATCGATCAGGCGCGCAGCGTTGCCCAGGCGCTGTTCCAGGCCGGGACCCGACGCGCTCATGCTGCCGAAGATCAGCCCGCGATAGCTCGCACTCCGAGGCACGCGCGCGAGCGCGTACTCCTCGCGCGCGAACGAGCCATCGTATCCTGCGGCATAGGGCACCCCGACCAGCGCGCCGCGATTGTTGTAGGTCCATCCGTGATACGCGCAGCGGAACGCGTGGGCATTGCCGCGCTCGCTCTGGCACACGGTGTTACCGCGATGCATGCAGCGGTTGAGCAGAAGATGGATATTGCGGTCCTCGTCGCGCGAGACGATTACCGGCTGCAGCCCGATAAAGCGCGTCACGTAGTCGCCCGGTTCCGGAATCTCGCTTTCGTGCGCGACATAGATCCAGTCCCGGTACCAGATTTTTTCCAGCTCTTCGTCGAAAACAGCGGCGTCGTAGTACAGCCGGCCGCTCACCCGATCGTCCTGTACCAGTTCGCGATAGTCATTGCGCCCGGAAAGCATCCTGGTGTCCTCCGGCGGGCGCCTTCAACCGCGCCCGGTTTTGCGTTCAAGCCGCGCAGGATCGAGAAACGGCTGCAGCTCCTCGTGTCGCACCGCGGCGAGTGCCGCGAGCTCGAGTGGATCGAGCAGGACACTGCGCCCGCGCTGAAGGTCGCGAATCATCAGCCGCGGGCCGTTGCCACGCTCGTCGCGCGTCACTTCCACCGCCGCGAATTCGCTCACCAGTCGGAGCATTCCGTTGTCTGCGTTTCTACTGTTCGCATCCATGGTCAAATCAGGAACATCAGGTTCGGCAACGGCTCATCGTTGTTGATCAGCACGACCTTTTTCGAACGGATGCGCAAGCCGCTCGGCGCCGAGATCAGTTTGTGAACGGAGCTTCCTGCCCACAAATGTTGGACGTGCCGATGCAACTGCACGAGAACGAAATTCGAACTGGCGGTTATCTCGTCGGCGTTCTGGTCTTCGATCTCAACGTTCGAAACCACGCGGCTCAGGCGCGGCGCGCGCTCGCGCAGCCACAGGGTCTCATTCAGGCGCGCAACTCGGTTACGCAACTGCGTGCGCGTGTCGTAGATTATCGAAACGTTGGCCTTGGGGTCGAGGTCATCGCCGTTGCAGGGCACCCAGTAGGTGAGCGGACCTTCTTCAGCCCACAAAGCGAACCAATCGGCGTAGCGATGATTATCCATCAAATGCGCTTCCCGGTAGAGGAAGCGCTCGATCGCGCTGCGTTCGACGCTCATGGTGCCGTCCTGTGGTAAATGGCGCGCCGTCACGGCGGAGGCATGCCAACCCCGAATCGCATGCCGCCCGACAGAATTGTGCGTAGGCCCGCGCAGCGATAAAAGTCAAGCCGCGCTACCGTCACCGAATCATGCCGACGGCAACGCGGCCGTCCACAAGCTTTGTTGGTTGGCCTGCGCGGCAAGGCTTGAAACTGAGCGCCACTATGCTCAAATCTTGGCAGTGATTGCTCTTGCGGCGGCTGTTGTCGACCGCGAGGTTCCGCTGGAGCGCAGCTTTGAACAGCACGCTATATCTGCTCGAGAAAGTCGCGCACGCGACCGTAGGCATTCATTCCGTGGTGCCGGCCTCGCATCCTTCAGCCAGCATTGGGCTGGGCACCGATCGCAACGGCACCGGCACGCTGGTCAGCGCCGACGGACTCATCGTCACCGTCAACTACATGCTGATGGGCGCGCAGAGCGTCTCGGTCACCTTCGACAGCGGCCAGGAGGTGCCGGCGAAAATTGTCGCGCAGGACTTCACCACCAATATCGCCCTGCTGAAGGTCGATGGTCACGGTCTTCCGTTTCTGCAGGCGATATCCTCATTGACCTGCACGGCGGGCCAGGAAGTCTTCATGGTGTCCAGCGTCGGCGGCGAGAAGCGCTGCGCCGACGTGGGACATATCACCTATCTCGGACCATTCGACGCCGCATGGGAGTTCGTGCTCGAGCGGTGCGTCTGCGTGACCGCCTCCGCGCTCAACATCGGGCTGAACGGCGGACCAATCTGCAATTCGCGCGGCCAGGTAATCGGCATATCGTATCTGAATTTCGCCGATCTCAGCCGCGCCATCCTGGCGATCCCGGGCGAATGTTTCATCCTCGGACGCGACGAACTGGTGCGTCACGGGCGCCGCGTCAGCGTGCCGTCACGCCTGTGGCTGGGCGTGCTCTCATACACACTGCGAGAGCACGTGGTGATTGCGGGCGTGATGCCCGGCAGCCCGGGCGAGAAAGCGGGCCTCAAGCAGGGCGACGTCGTCCTGGCAGCCGACGAGCGCGACATCCACGATCGGCGCACGCTCTACGAGACCGTCAACTCCCACAGCGCGGGCGAGGTGGTCAAGCTCAAGATCCTGCGTGAAAACCGCGTGCGCCAGATTCCGGTGACCGCAATCCGCGTTGAAGACTATCTCGGCTGACCCCGCTAGACATCCTTGAATGCGCGCTTGGTGCGCCGCTCCTCGATCGCGGCCTGCGCCGCGGCCAACCGCGCGATCGGAATTCTGAACGGAGAACACGAAACATAGTCGAGTCCCAGCCGATGACACAGTTTAACGCTCTCGGGATCGCCTCCGTGCTCGCCGCAAATACCGATCTTGAGCCGGCGATTCGCTTTACGGCCGCGCTCGATAGCGATACGCATCAAGCCGCCGACTCCCTCGGGATCGAGCTGCGCGAAGGGGTCTGACTTGTAGATGCCGCGATTGATGTAGTCAGCGAGGAACTTGCCCGAATCGTCGCGCGACAAGCCATAGGTCATCTGCGTCAGGTCGTTGGTGCCGAAGGAAAAGAACTCGGCCACCGCGCCGATCTGATCGGCCTCGATGCAGGCGCGCGGCACCTCGACCATCGTGCCAATCGTGTATTTCACCGGCGTGCCGATCTGCCTGGCGACCTCTCGCGTTTCCGCCGCGAGCACCTCGAATTCGCGGCGCTCGCCGATGAGCGGCAGCATGATCTCGGGCAGCACGCGCACCTTCTCGGTCCGCAACTGTTCCGCCGCCTCGAGGATGGCGCGCACCTGTGCCGCATATATTTCCGGGTAACTGATTCCCAGACGCGATCCGCGATGACCGAGCATCGGGTTGAATTCAAACAGGCTGTCGCGCACCTGAGTGAGATGCTCGGGCGTGACCCCGATCTTGGAGGCCAGGTCGCGGATCTCGGAATCCTCCTTTGGCAGAAATTCATGCAGCGGCGGATCGAGCAGGCGAATCGTCACCGGCAGACCCGCCATTTCGCGCAGAATGCCGACGAAGTCCGCGCGCTGCATCGGCAAAATCCTGGCCAGCGCGCGCGCGCGCTGTTCACCGTTCTCGGCCAGGATCATCTCGCGCACGGCTTCGATGCGCTCGGGCGCGAAGAACATGTGCTCGGTGCGGCAGAGGCCGATACCCTCGGCGCCGAACTCGCGCGCGACCTTCGCGTCGTGCGGCGTGTCGGCATTCGCCCTCACGCCCAGGCGCCGCTCGGCATCCGCCCAGCTGAGAAACTTCTTGAAGAACGGCGACATCACGGGCTCGACCGTCGGCACGCGACCCTCGATCACCTCGCCCGCCGCGCCGTCGAGCGTCAGATACTCGCCGCGGTGGATTACCTTGCCGTCGGCGCTGAGGGTGCCGGCCGCGTAGTCGATCTCGATCTCCGAGCATCCGGCCACGCAGCACTTGCCCATCCCGCGCGCGACCACAGCAGCATGGCTGGTCATCCCGCCGCGCGCGGTCAGAATACCCTCGGCCACCTGCATGCCGTGGATGTCCTCGGGCGAGGTTTCGACGCGCACCAGGATCACCTTGCGGCCCGCGTTCGCGACCGCAACCGCTTCATCGGCGTTGAACACCGCCTCACCCGCCACGGCGCCCGGCGAAGCCGGCAGGCCTCGCGCCAGCACGTGCTTGGTGGCGCGTGGATCGAGGCGCGGGTGCAGCAGCTGTTCGAGCTGCACCGGTTCAACGCGCAGCAGCGCGGTGCCGCGATCGATCAATTTTTCCTGCGTCATCTCGACCGCGGCGCGCACCGCCGCCTCGGCGGTGCGTTTGCCGGTGCGCGTCTGCAGCATGAAGAGTTTGCCGCGCTCGATGGTGAACTCGAGGTCCTGCATGTCGCGGAAATGCCGCTCCAGGCGGGAGGCAACTTTCAGCAACTCACGGTAGGCGGCCGGAAAACTCTCCTCGAGCGTCGCGTGCCTGGTCCGGCGTTCGTCCTCGCCGACGCGATTGCGCTTGGCCCACTCGCGGCCGGCCCGCAGACTGATTTGCCGCGGAGTGCGGATGCCTGCGACCACATCCTCACCCTGCGCATTGGGCAGGAACTCGCCGTAAATTCCCTTTTCGCCGGTCGAGGGATCGCGCGTGAACGCGACGCCGGTCGCGCAGTCCTGCCCCAGATTGCCGAACACCATCGATTGTACGGTTACGGCCGTGCCCCAGTCGCCGGGGATGTTGTTTATCCGGCGGTAAGTCACGGCGCGGTCGTTGTTCCACGATTCGAACACGGCGCCGATCGCCGCCCACAACTGCTGCCACGGATCCTGCGGCACGTCGTGGCCGGTGCGGGCGCGGATGAGTCCGCGAAACTCATCGACCAGCTCGCGCAAATCATCGGCGGTCAGATCGACATCCTGCACCACGCCGCGCACCGCCTTTTTGCGATCGATCAACTCCTCGAACGGATCGGGATCGTTCTTGTTTTCGGGCTTGAGCTTGAGAACCACGTCGCCGTACATCTGGCAGAAGCGCCGGTACGAATCCCACGCGAAACGCGGGTTCTGACTTTCCGCCTCGAGGCCCTTTACCGTCTCGTCGGTCAGACCGAGGTTGAGCACTGTGTCCATCATGCCGGGCATCGAGACGCGGGCGCCCGAGCGCACCGAAACCAGCAGCGGAAGCTTCGCATCGCCGAAGCGCCGGCCCATCGCCTTCTCGATTCGCGCGATGCTCCTGGCCACGCCCTCGCGCAGTCCGGGCGGGTACTTGCCGCCGTGCGCGTAAAAATAAGTGCACACGCGAGTCGTGATGGTGTAACCGGGCGGAACCGGCAGCTTGAGCGATGCCATCTCATGCAGTCCTGCGCCCTTGCCGCCCAGAAGCTCCCGCATCGACGCCCGGCCCTCGGCCGAGCCCGCGCCGAAGAAATAGATTTCAGGATGAACACGCGCCATATCGGAAATGACTCCCCTTTCGCCGCTTGCGCGGCCGATCGAAAAACGGCGCGCAACGCGCCGACCACGTGTGCCCGCATAGCTCGCCGCCGCGCGCAAGCGCGATTCAGCGAGTCCAGCCGATGCGTTCGTTCAGCTCGGCGGGCAAGGCGCCGATTTTAAACCGCACCTGTTCGGTCGAGTCGCGGTCGCGCAGCGTCACGGTATCGTCTTCCATCGTCTGATGATCGACAGTGATGCCGAACGGCGTGCCGACCTCGTCCTGGCGGCGGTAGCGCCGCCCGATCGAGCCCGCCTGATCGTACGCAACGGAGAAGTGCCGCTTAAGCATCCGCAGCACCTCCTGTGCTTTCTCGGGCTGCCCGCCCTTGCGCAAAAGCGGATAAACCGCGGCCTTGACCGGCGCCAAACGTGGGTCGAGCCGCAGCACGATTCGCTCTTCGTTCTCGACCACGTCCTCGTCGTACGCGTCGAGCAGAAAGGCGAGCATCGCGCGATCCACGCCCGCCGCCGGCTCGATCACCCACGGACGATAGCGCGCGCGGGCCTCTTCGTCGAAGTAACTCAGGTCTTTGCCGCTGTACTGCGCGTGCTGATCGAGGTCGAAACTGCCGCGCTTGGCAATGCCCTCCAGTTCGCCCCAGCCGAACGGGTACAGGAACTCAACATCGGTGGTTCCGCGCGAATAGTGCGAAAGCTCGTCGCTGGCGTGCGGTCTGAGCCTCAGATGCTCCCGCCGTGCGCCGTAGTTCACATACCAGTTGAAGCGTTCCGCGACCCAGTATTCGAACCAGCGCGCCTCATCAGCCGGATCCGGCTTGAGGAAGAATTCCATCTCCATCTGCTCGAACTCCCGCGTGCGAAAGATGAAATTGCCCGGCGTGATTTCGTTGCGGAACGACTTGCCGATTTGCGCCACGCCGAACGGGAGTTTCACGCGCTGGGTATCGACGATATTGGCGAAGTTGAGAAAGATCCCCTGGGCGGTCTCGGGGCGCAGGTAGACCACGCTCGCGCTGTCCTCCACCGGCCCCATGAAGGTTTTGAACATCAGGTTGAAGCTGCGCGCTTCGGTCAGCTCGCCGCCGCACTCGGGACATCGATTACCCCCGACCTGATCGGCGCGAAAGCGCTGCTTGCAGCTTTTGCAGTCAACCAGCGGATCGGTGAAATTCTGCAGGTGACCGGACGCTTCCCAGGCGCGCGGATGCTGCAGGATTGCGCTGTCGAGTCCGACGACATCGCTGCGCGTCGTGACCATCGCGCGCCACCAGGCCTCCTTCACGTTGCGCTTGAGTTCGATTCCAAGCGGACCGTAGTCCCAGGTCGAGCCGATACCGCCGTAAATCTCGCTGGCCGGGAAGACAATCCCCCGGCGTTTGCAGAGATTCACCAACTTCTCCATCGTGACCGCGCGCGCGGCGCTCGCGGGCGATGCTTCTTCGGCTTTTGGTGCGGACAAATCGAAACTCCTGTGCCGGCGCGCTCTTGGTCGGTGCGCAGCGCATCACCGGAATGCTCCTGTTTAGTGGATGCGCAAGCCTAAAAACGTACCATGCGCTTGCAGCCCCGGCAAATTTCGCACTCGCGCAAGTCCGCTGCGCTTATCCGGCGATTGATCTCCCCTCCGGCGGCGCGACAGTCGGAACTTCAGCGACGCACGGCCGGCACTTCATCACGGGTCAAGCCTGTATTATCCTACTTCGTATCACTCGACAGTGGCGTTGAGCGGCACGACAGCGTCCAAGGGGGAAATTCATGAGAGCGCCGCGAACAGATTCCGGCGTAGGCGTGCAACGTCGCGCCATGGGCCTCCGGAAACGGACATTGATCGCGGCAGCCGCCGCCGTTGCTACCCTGGTGGTCGCGGGATGCAGTCACCGCGTGGTCGCCAGTTCCGGCGAGCACACGGTCAGGGTGTATCCGGATCAGGCCACTTACGACAAAGTCGCAAAGATGAGAGCGCAGAACGGGCCGCTCGGAATGCTGGGCGGCATCGGTGCGAACCTGGCAGCCAAAGAAGTGGACGATCAGACCCCGGTGCGGATCGTCACCAGCAATGACGAGGGTAGCGTGGTCGAGGTCACCGACGGGCCGTTCAAAGGCGTCATGGGATTCGTACCGAAGCAGAACGTAAACTAATCAGCGGCGTCGCGCGGCAAGTTCAGCCGTCATCGGCGCCAAGTTCAGCCGTGATCGGCGCGCCGTGCGGCAGGCGCCCGCACGGCGTCAGCTCGCGGTCACAGCGCCGAGGACCCTCGCTCGCCTGTGCGAATCCGCACCACCTCTTCCATCGGCATGACGAAAATCTTGCCGTCGCCAATACGGCCGGTGCGCGCGGCCCGTTCGATCGTCTCCACAACCTGGGCCGCCAATTCGTCGGCCACGATGATTTCCAGCTTCACCTTAGGCAAAAAATCCACCACGTACTCGGCGCCGCGATAGAGCTCGGTATGGCCCTTCTGGCGACCGAAGCCCTTGACTTCGCTGACCGTAAGCCCCTGCACGCCGATACTCGACAGGGCTTCCTTGACCTCATCGAGTTTAAACGGCTTGATAATCGCTTCGACCTTCTTCATATGGCTCCTCCCGGCACGCGGCCGGACGGACTTTCCCTCCCCCTTGCGAACAAGCTTATCTGTTCCAGATAAGCGCCGGCTCGCGCAAGCCCCTGAGTCGACGCGCCGCGGCACGTTCCCGGTCGGCATCGCGGGACTGTCCGAGCAAAGTTCGCGCCTTTTCGTGTCAAAACACCGGCGGTCGCATTCATCAAGTCTGGAAACAAACCGCCCGCGATGCGAATGGGCGATTCGTTTTGCACTGCTGCCTTAAGCGGCAGCCGAATGTCTAACGCAATGTCGTACCGAATTCGACTTGCTGCACCGCCTGCTCGCATATCCAGGAACCGCACGTCGTATGGACTATTGTCCGGCGCCCGCCGGCTGGCGGCCAGTCTTCTTGCGCTCCGCCGGACGCTCCTCGCCCTTGATTAATCGGGCGATATTTTCATGATGACGCAGCAGGACGAGCGCCGTCATCACGATTGCCAGGCCGACAAATGGTCGCGGCAATCCCATGACGGCGGCGGCCGGCGGCAGAACGATTGCCGCCGAAATCGAGGCCAGCGAAACAATCCTGGCCACGGCGAACACGATGCCAAACACCACCACCGCCACCAGAGCTGTCATCGGGGATATTGCCAGCCAAATCCCCAGCGAAGCGGAAACGCCCTTGCCGCCGCTAAATCGCAAGAAAATCGAGCTTATTGCGCCCGCAAAGGCACCGAGCGCGACCAAAGCGACGATTCCGGTCGGCAGCCCGGCTATGCGTGCGCACAGAACCGGCACCAGCCCCTTGAGCAAGTCGCCGGCGAAAGTAATCGCGCCCGGCCCGCTGCCGCCGGCCCGCGTCACGTTGGTCATTCCGATATTGCCGGACCCGACTTCGCGCGGGTCGAAGCCGAAGGCGCGGCCGACAAGTACGCCTACCGGAATCGATCCGAACAGGTATGCACCGATGACGAGAAGCGCAATGCGCACCGAGTCAGCCTTCTACCTGGCGCAATGAATGGTCGGGGTGACTGGATTTGAACCAGCGACTCCTGCGTCCCGAACGCAGTGCTCTAGCCAGGCTGAGCTACACCCCGTAATCCGCAATTTTCGAGCCGGGCATCACTTATAGCATCGCCGTGAGCTCGATTGCGAGGCGTCACGCCCCGGACGCCCGCTCGTGCATCCGGGCAATAATAGTACGATAATCGTCATGGCCGAAAATCCCGGACCCTGACACGAAGACGTTGGCACCGGCCGCGGCAACTGCGGCGATGTTGTCCAACTTGATGCCGCCGTCGACCTCGACATCGACCTTGAGTCCGCGCCGATCGAGCTCGCGTCGCACCTCGCGCAGCTTGTCCAGGGTCGCGGCAATGAATCCCTGGCCGCCGAAGCCGGGATGCACGCTCATCACCAGGATCATATCGAGATGCTCGGCCGCGGCCAGCGCGCGATCTACCGGCGTCTCCGGGTTGATCGCGACCGAGGCGCGCGCACCGAGTTCGCGGATGCGGCTCGCGATCATCGGCAAATCGTCGCATACCTCCGCATGCACCGAGATCGAGTTGGCGCCGGCTTCGATGAAGGTCTGCAGGTAACGCGCCGGCTCCGCGATCATCAGATGAGCATCGAGCGGCAGGCGGGTGACCCTGCGCACGGATTCCATCACCGGCACGCCGATCGAAAGGTTCGGAACGAAGTGACCGTCCATCACGTCGAAATGAATCAGGTCCGCGCCGGCCTCCTCGACGCGGCGGATCTCATCGCCCAGGCGTGCGAAATCCGCGGACAGGATCGACGGCGCAATTTTGTGCTCGGCTCCCATGTATAGACAGTAGCGGCTCGGCGGGCATGCGGCAAAACCCGCTCACCGACGGCGCATGCGCGCGGCGTAAAAGCCGTCAAGACCGCCGCGTTCAGGGCTGAGCGCCATCGAACCGTCGTGCTGGATGAAAGGCGCCAGTTCGGGCACGGGCGGCCGCTCGAGCGTGAACTCGGCACGATCGCGCAAAAATCCGCGCACCACGCCCGCGCCCTCCTGCGGCGCGATACTGCAGACGGCGTAAACGATGACTCCCTGCGGCCGAACCAGCGTGGCGGCGCGACGCAGCATTTCGCCCTGTAAACCCGCCATTCGCTCGAAATCGCGCGGCTTCAGGCGCCATCGAAGCTCCGGATGCTGACGCAGCGTTCCCGTCCCGGTACAAGGCGCATCGAGGAGCACGCTTCCCGCAGATTGGGCGCGCATCGGCGGCGCTGCGGCGATGTCGGCGTTGACGAAAGCGATATTGTGATGTCCCAGGCGGCGGGCAATGTCGCGCGCGGCTTTCAGCCCCTGCAGGTTCAGATCGAGCGCGATGACGCGCCCACGCGCGTCCGCCAGTTCAGCGAGATGGCTTGTCTTGCCGCCGGGAGCGGCGGCGCAATCGATTACAATCGCGCCCGGCGCCGGCGCGAGCATTCTTGCAACCAGTTGCGATCCCTCCGATTGCGGATGAAACAGGCCCGCACGATATGAGGGGCAGTTGAAATCGGGCGCGGCTTCGAGCAGCGCCGTCTCGGGCAGTCGCATACCGGGTTTGATTGCGATTCCGTCCACGGCCATGCGCGCAACGATCTCGTCGCGCGCTCCGCGCGCGAGGTTGAGCCGCACCGCGTTGGGCGCGGCTTCGTTATTCGCCGCCATGAGCGCTTCAGCCCGCGGCATGCCGAACCATTCGATGAAGTTGGTCACGAGCCATCGCGGATGCGAATAGCTGATTGCAAGATAGCCGATCTCATCCGCGCCGCGATCGGGCATAGCCGCCGGACCTTTTGCGGCGCGCCGCAACACGGCATTGACCAGCCCGCCCGCGCCGCGGCCGGCGGCCTCGCGAGCCAGGGTCACCGCGGTATCAACCGCCGCATGCACCGGAATCCGGCTCAGATGGCGCAGTTGGAAAAGCCCCAGTCTGAGCGCCGCCGCAACCGCGGGCTCGAGCTTCTCCAGCGGCTGCGTGCAGTATTGCGTGAGTTCGTAATCAAGCCGCATGCGCCAGGCCAGCACGCCGAGCGTCAAGCGCGTGATCAGACGCCGATCGGCGGGCGCAAAATCCGACAGGCGATGGCCCAGCAGGACATCGGCGAATGCTCCATGCGTTTCAACCCGAATGAGGATTTCGGCCGATACGCGGCGCGCCGCGAGCCCGGCCGGCTCCCCGCGTCCGACGTCTGCGCCGCTCGAGCGGGCCGCGCCCGGCTTCCCTTTTGCTTTGGGCGCCACTCGCCATGAGTTGCCACTGCCTGCAGGCGGGCGACGCATCATCCCAGCCGCTCGCCCGAAGCGACGCGGCGTCCGCGCATAAAGTCTGCCGCACTTATCCGCTTGCGCCCCGGCGCCTGCACTTCCAGCAGCACGATTCGCCCTCGTCCGCACTGGACCGCGACCTCCGGCTTGATGCGCACGATGGTGCCCGGGGCCGCGGTCGGGTCGGACGGCGGCGTCTCGCCCGGCGCGGCGCGCCATATGAGAAGCTCGTCACCGCGCAACCGCGTGCGCGCAATCGGCCATGGATCGTAGGCGCGCACCATCCGTTCGATTGCCGTCGCCTGCGCGTTCCAATCGATAAACGCATCAGTCTTGCTGACGGGCGTTGTATAGGTCGCGAGGCTCTCATCCTGCGGTGTTTCAGTCACCGCGCCACGCGCGATCAGCGCAAGCGCCTCGATGAGCGCCGTCGCGCCGAGGTCCGCAAGCTTTTCCTTGAGCGTGCCCTGGGTTTCGTCCGGCGCCAGCGGAATTGCGCGCGCGAGGAGTATGGGACCTGCATCCATTTTGCCGATGACGCGCATGATCGTTACGCCGGTCATGCTGTCACCCGCGAGGATGGCGCCTTCCACCGGCGAGGCTCCGCGATGGCGCGGCAGCAGTGAGGCGTGCACATTGATCGGAATGATCCGTGCGGTTTCCAAGACTGCGTCAGGCAGGATTCTCCCGTAGGCGGCAACCACCAGGACGTCGGGCGCAAGCGCGCGCAATTCAGTCAGAAAATCCTCGCTACGGATCTTCGCCGGCTTCAACACCTTAAGACCGCGACGTTCGGCCACTTCGGCGACTTCGCTCGGCTCGAGCCTGAGTCCCCGGCCGCGAGGACGGTCCGGACGCGTCACCACGCCCACGATCTCGCAATCGAACCCCGGATTCGCCGGATCGCCGCAGGCATCGGCCAGGCGTTCGAGGATGTGCGCCGCGAGCGCCGGCGTCCCCATGAAGACGATTCTTAATGAGCGAGCGATTTCAGATCCGCACGCTGGAGGGCCGGTGGCCATCGGCCTTGCCCTCCTTGATGAGCTTGGCCAGCTTGCGCCGGTAGAGTTCGCGCTTGATCCGGCTGATGCGATCGATGAACAGCTTGCCGTCGAGATGGTCGATCTCGTGCTGCAGGGCTACCGCCAGCAGGTCGTCTGCCTCGATTTCGATTTCCTTCTGCTCCGGCGTCCAGGCCCGAACCAGCACGCGCGCCGCGCGCTTCACGTCGGCGGTGTAATCGATAACCGAAAGACATCCCTCTTCCCACATGACCGACCCCTCGGCCTCGACGATCTGCGGATTTATCAGCTTAAGCAGCTTCTTGCCGGGATTCTTGTGGTCCGTATCGAGTACGATCACCCGCCGCTTATCGCCAACCTGCGGCGCGGCCAGGCCCACGCCCGGCGCGGCGTACATCGTCTGCACCATGCTCTCGACGAAATTGTTCAATCCACCATCGATGTTGGTAACCGGTTTGGCCGGGTCCTTGAGCGCGGCATCGGGGTATTTGCGGATGTTGAGCAGGGCCATGGCCGGTCAGCTCCCGGCATCTCCGTATGGGCAATGCCGTCGCGCGACGCAAACCTGTAACTTATCAGACCTTCGCCAAAGCCGGAAGGCGGTGCTGACGCGGCGCGCGGCTAGTCGACGAACCGGCAGACGCGCAGGAATGCCTCCATCGCGCGAACGCATTCCTGGGGACGCTCGACCTGCAGAAAGTGCGAGGTTCCCGGTATGGCGTCGTAGGCAATCGGAGTTTCCTGTGCGATCGCGTGCCCGATAAGCGCCGGCAGTTGTTGATTCTCGATCGCGGGATCGCCGCAGATAAGCTTGCACGCCACGGGAAGGTCCTTCATGCGGGGCCATATGGTCGCGTCCCGATTGCTCTCGAACACGTGGGCCTCCAGCTCGCGCGGGCAGGCCAGCACCCAGTCGCCGGCGGCTTCGTCGCGTCGCAAGGTCGCGCGCGCCATCAGCTCGTAAGCCTCGGGACGCCAGCGGCCGAAGTGCGGGACTCGGGCGAACGATCGCGCAAGGTCATCGGGACTCTTGTAGCGCTCAGTGCGGCGGCGCGCGCGCGACGCCAGGTCCGCCTCGCCGGTGCTCTGAATCGACTGCAGCGGATGGCCCTCGCGCGGATAGATGGGCGGATCGAACAGCACCAGCGGATCCCAGCGCGCTCCCTTCTCCAGCGTGTGCATGACCGCGGCCACCGCCGAAAGCGAATGGAAGACCCCGGCTGCGGGCTTTGCGCCCCATCGATCCCGGATAGCGCGCCAGATGCGCTCGTCATCCTGAATGAAATTGCGCCAGTGATGGTGCGCCGGATGATGCGGCGGATTTTGGCCGTGATTGCGGAAGTCATAAAGCACCAGGTCATATCGGTCGAGGAGCAGGCGCCAGAACGAGAAATATCCATCGATTGCCAGTCCGTTGCCGTGGCTCAACACGAGGCGCGGACCTTGTGCCCGCCCATGCCGACGCAGACGGATGACCGCTCCGTCATCCATAACGGCATCGAAAACCTCATGCGGCGCGGGAATTGTTACTGACCTGGATCGCGGCATTGCATCCAGATTACCAATTTCAACCAAATCTTTTCCGCACGCGAGTGAGCCTGTCGTGCAGAGGCAGGCACTTTCGCGTTGCCTAAGGTGCCTATCGTGGTTATGGTTCACTTATGGATAACAACGCCATTTTAGTCTCCACCATGAACGACGTGCCGGGATACAGAGTTGTGGCGGTATTCGGAGAAGTCTTTGGCCTCATCTGCCGGGCGCGCAATGCGTTCTCAAACATGGGCGCAGGTCTGCGCACCATTTTCGGCGGCGAAGTCGGCGGCTACACCCAACTGCTGTCCGACAGCCGCGAACAGGCGATTGAGCGCCTTCGACTCGCCGCGATGGAAAAAGGCGCCAATGCAGTGCTCGCGATGCGCTTCGATTGCAACGAGATCGGCAATATCATGAGCGAAATCGCGGCCTACGGCACGGCCGTGCGCATCGAAAAAATCTAGAGCCGCCGAATTCGCCGATTCGGCCGATCGCAGACTAGCGGCGAGCGCGACCGCATTCAGCTCGAGGTGTGAACGCGCTCGAGATGATAGCCCTTCGCAGTGATGAGCCACTCGCCCTCGACGCGATGGAAGGTGAGATAGTCGACGAACACGTTCGTGTTGATCCTGACGCGAACCTTGGCCAGGGCCTGGGTGGGCGAAGCGAAATCGAGCATCAGGATTTCCTCCTCGCGTGGCGCTTTGAGCGACTTGGGCGACGGCCGCCCTTCCAGCACCTCCTTATACGCCGGCGCCGACCACATCGTCAGCTTGCCCTCGCGAAAGCCGTGCAGCTGCGCGGAAGAACGGAACACGCGATCGAAACGCGAGGTGTCGCCGTCGTACATCAGGTCGAAATAGCGCTGCACGGCCGCCGTCAGGCTCTCGATACTTGAATGGTCCATCTCGATATTGCTCCCCGGAGATTTCTGTCACGCGCAGCTCTATCAGACCGGCCTTCAGATTCGCCAGCGGCGCTGCACCAAAGCCGGCTCAGAGCATGTTCACCGGATCGAGATCGATCCCGACGAATACACCGTCATGCGTGCCGAGACGCGCGCGCATGGCGGCCAGCGCCGCGCGCATCGCGCCGGCATCGGACGACCTCACCATCACCTGCCATCGATAGCGCCCGCGCAGCCGCTCGAGCGGCGCCGGCGCCGGTCCGAGTACGCGAATCGAATCACTGAGGACGTCCCTGAGCTGCTCGCGAAGTGTCCGCGCCGATCGCTGCGCGAGCGCGGCCACCGCGGATGCTTCGCCACCTTCGATTCGAATCAGCGCCATGCGCGAGAATGGTGGCCATCCCAGTTGCTGGCGCAGTTGAAGTTCGCGCCGTATGAAGCGCGCGTAATCCTGGTCGCGCGCGGCACGGATGCTGTAATGATGCGGCGCGTAGGTCTGGATAAGCACGCGTCCGGGCCGTTCGCCGCGGCCGGCGCGCCCCGCCACCTGGGTCAGTAACTGAAAGGTGCGCTCGGCCGAGCGGAAGTCAGGCAGGTTGAGCCCCATGTCGGCCGCGACCACGCCGACCAGCGTCACCCCCGGCAAATCGAAGCCCTTGGCGATCATCTGCGTGCCGACCAGCACGTCCAGCTCGCCGCGCCGCAATCGATCGACCAGCTCGATACGCATCCCGCGCCGCCCGCTGGTGTCGCTGTCCATCCGTGCAACCCGCGCATGCGGCAGCGCCTCGGCAATCGCCGCAGTCAGCCGCTCGGTCCCGAAACCCTGCCCGACCAGCCCGAAGCCGCTGCATTCGGGACAGCTTTCGGGCGCGGGCGCGTGCGCGCCGCACCAATGGCATCGCAGCGAACGATCGCGCAGATGAAAAGTCATGCTCACGCTGCAATTGGTACAGGAGATCACCACGCCGCAGAGATGGCATTGCAGGAAATTATGAAACCCCCGGCGGTTCAGAAAGATCACGCTCTGCCCGCCGGCGGCGAGATTGTCGCGCAATGCATCGAGCAGCCGCGCGGAAAGCGGGACGGCCTGCGGCTGGTCCGGCGCGGCGGCTTCGCCCGGCTTCGCGGCGTCATTGTCCCGCGCTCGCTCTCTTCTGAATTCTTCGCGCAAATCGATTATTTCGACTTGGGCCAGCGGACGTTCCAGCACCCGCCGCGGCATCCGCAGCAGTCGATATCGTCCGCGCCGCGCATTGAGGAACGACTCGGCCGAAGGCGTGGCCGAGCCGAGCACCACCGGGCAGGCGGCGAGCCTGCCCAGCATCACCGCGAGGTCGCGCGCGTTATAGCGGATTCCCTCCTCCTGCTTGTAGGCGGGGTCGTGCTCCTCATCGACAACGATCAATCCGAGCCCGCTCAGGGGAGCGAAGATAGCCGAGCGGGGACCGATGGCGATGCGCGCCTGGCCGCCCAGGGCCGCCTTCCAGCTCGCCCATCGCTCGGTCACGTTCTGCGCGCTGTGCGCTACCGCGACCAGCGAACCGAAACGCGCGCGAAACGACCTCACAATCTGGTCGGCGAGCGCAATCTCGGGCACCAGCAGCAATACCTGGCGTTCCGCTCGCAAGGCGACCGCCGCAAGATTCAGATAAACTTCGGTCTTGCCGCTGGCGGTAACACCCCACAGCAGGAACGTCGCTTCGCGGCCGGCGACTATCGCGGGCGCGATCGCGTCGATCGCCGCGGCCTGCTCAGGCATCAGGTCCAAAGCTCCGGTGGATAAGCCTGCGGGCCCGTCCGCGGGCTGCGTACCGTCCGGATCCGACGCCGGCCCCGCGGCTGGCTCGATCTTGACGATCGCACGCGCGGCGAGCGCTCGCGCGGCGATACGGCTGCCGGGCATGCGTCTCTCGATGTCCGCCAGCACCACCGCCTCGGGCGCAGCCTCTGCCAGCAGCCGCACCAATTCGCGCTGCCTTTGACTGCGCAGCTTTGGCGGATCCGCAAGCTGCGGCGCCAAACGGACCGCGAGCGCGACGCGATGGCGTCCGCGGGTGGATTGCGCCGTTTGCACGATTCGCTCAGCGGCTAGCCGAGCCAGCGCGGCGGAGACCTCGCGCGGTTCGCCGAGCCGGGAAAGCTCGCGCGCGGTCATGTTGCGACGCGCGAGCGCCTCGATGATCGTCCGCTCCGCCGCCGACAGCGTGGCCGCGCGCAAGGCATCGGGCGGAGCGCCGAGACGCCAAACCATCCGCGACTCGACGCGCGCGGCGGCGGGAACCACGCTGCGCATCGCATCGCCGAGGGGCACCATGTAGTACGACGCCATGAACTCGATGAGCCGCAGATGGGCGCCGTCATACAGGGGCCGCGCCTCGGACAGTTCGAGAATCGCCTTGAGCGGACTGCCGTTCGCCTCCAGCGCCTCGCCGACTTCGGTCACGATCCCGGTGAGGCGGCGCGCGCGCAGCGGAACGATCACCCGATGGCCGCACTGGATGCGGCCCTCCAGCGCCGGCGGAATGGCGTAGGTCAATTGCCCCACGCCACGCGCCGCACCGATAAGAACCACCTTCGCCTGCATCGCGATCCGCCACTGGCAATTTACACGGCCGCCGGCAGCGAGCAATCGCCGGCCTCGCGCGCGCCGGTGCGCGAGAACCGCCCGCGAAGTCAGCCTTAAGCGAGCGCGTCAGGCGGTTGCGCGGCGTGCACTCAACGCCAGGACGATTTCGGTCCAGCCATCGAATACCATGTCGATTCCCACGAACAGCCCGATCACCCACAGCCCCGAGACCGGCCATGAGTCCCAGATCATGACGCCGAGCAGAATCGAGATCGCGCCGTTGAGGATGAGCCATCCGCGATGATGCAACGAGGTGCTAAAAGCAATGAACAAACGAAAGAGCCCGGCCACGATCAGCATCATCGCGATCAGCAACGTGAGGGTGACGGCCGCAAGCGCCGGATTCGACACCATCAGCAACCCAGCGATCGCATAGAGCAGTCCGCCCAGCAGGTTGACGAAGAAGCCGCTCCAGGCTCGGTTAGTGAATCCGTGAACTATCTCGAACACGCCGGCGACGATCAGCAGCCAGCCGAGGAACAGCACCGATACGATCGTCATTTCGACCGTGTAGCCGATCGCGATGAGGCCTAGAATGACGAGCGCGATTCCGACCAGCAGGAACCAGGTCGAGTGCTTCCGCACTTCTTCGATTCCGACACCCGGCAACAGCAGAGCCATTTGGAGTCCCCCCGTCGATGTCAGATGTGCGAACAGGCATCCGCTAGCATAGCCGCGCTCTCGCGCGCCAGTGTTTCCCCGCGTGCTTCAACAATCCGCGCCACCCCGGACCCGCGGCATCTGACCGGCTTTCCCCGCCCCTTCAACTCTGGTTGAATCGTCTGACGCGGATGGGAGCCCTGGCGTCTCCCTCCACCAAGCGAATAGGCTGAAAATGCTGCGTTTTCTTACTGCCGGCGAATCCCACGGTCCCGAACTGATAACCATCGTCGAGGGTTATCCGGCGGGCTTCGATATCGATCCGGCGAAGATCAACTACGACCTCGCGCGCCGTCAGAAGGGTTACGGGCGCGGCGGCCGGATGGCGATCGAACGTGATGAAGTACGCATTGTCTCGGGCGTGCGCTTCGGGCGCTCGACGGGCGGTCCGATCACGCTGATTGTCGAAAATCGCGACTTTCAGAACTGGACGCGGCGGATGTCGGTCGATCCGGCCGATCGCGGCGAGGCCGAGCCGGTGACTCGGCCGCGTCCGGGGCATGCCGATCTGGCTGGCGTGCTCAAATACAACCTCGACGACATCCGCGACGTGCTCGAGCGCGCCTCCGCGCGCGAGACGACGATGCGCGTCGCCGCCGGTTCACTGGCCAGGCTGATCCTCGAGCCCTTCGGCATTACCACGCTCGGCTACGTGGCGCGCATCGGCTCGATCGAGGCGCGCACGCCGCTCGATCTGAGCATCGAGGACCTGCGCCGCATAACCGAATCTTCGCAGGTGCGCGTCGCCGACGCGGAGGCCGAGCGCGCGATTATCGCGGAAATCGACGAGTGCAAAAAGGCGGGCGATACCCTCGGCGGCGTGGTCGAGATCGTCGCAACCGGACTGCCGGTGGGGCTGGGCAGTCACGTGCAATGGGACCGCAAGCTCGACGGCCGCCTGGCGCACGCGCTGCTGAGCCTGCAGGCGGTCAAAGGCGTAGAGCTGGGGCTGGGTTTTCGCGCCGCGGCGACGCGCGGCTCGGCGCTCCACGATGAGATCGCGTACGACGCGGCGGCGCGCCGCTTCGTCCGCCGCTCGAACAATTCCGGCGGCACCGAGGGCGGTATGAGCACGGGCGAGCCGCTGCGCGTGCGGGTCGCATTCAAGCCGCTGTCGACGCTCATGCGCCCGTTGCGTTCGGCCGACATCCGGACCAAGGAGGAGTCGGTCGGCAACACCGAACGCTCCGACGTATGCGCAATTCCCGCGGCGGCGGTCATCGCCGAGGCCGTGGTCGCCTTCGAACTGGCACGTGCGTTCGTGGAGAAATTCGGCGGCGATTCGCGAGCGGAGATCTCGCGCAACTACCAAGGCTACCTCGAGCAGGTGCGCAATTTCTGATTCCGGTTGGGGGGCCGATCGCGTGGCGCCCAAGTTGATTCTCACGGGCTTCATGGCCAGCGGCAAAAGCGCGGTCGGGCGCGCGGTGGCCGCACGCCTGGGCTGGCGGCTGCGCGACAGCGACGCGGAAATCGTGGCGCGCGCGCGCAAACCGATCCCGGCGATCTTCGCCGAGGACGGCGAGGCGCATTTTCGCACCCTCGAGCGCGAGGTGATCGCGGCACTCGCCGCCGATCGCGCGCGTTGCCCGCAATGCGGCAACCCGCGACCCGCGGTAATTTCGACCGGCGGCGGCGCGCTGGCGGATGAACGTAACTACCTCATGCTCAAGCGCATCGGCACAATCGTATGCCTGAGCGCGCGGCCCGAAATCATCGCGGCGCGCGTGCGGCGTGCGCCGCACAAGCGCCCCAAGCTGCTCGAGGGCGGCAAGCCGCTCGACGAGCGCATCGCCGAGCTGATGGAACAACGGCGCGCGGCCTATGCGCGAGCCGACTTCACCGTGGATACGTCGGATCTTTCGGTCGCCGAATCGGCCGAGCGCGTGCTCGAAGCGTTCGCCCGCAACGGCGGGAGCGGGCATCGATGCAATCGTTGCGCGTAGAACTCGGGGCCGAGTCGCATGCCGCGCACGTGGGCGCCGGCCTGCTGGACGAAACCGGGCGCCTGGCGCGCAAGGCGGGCCTGGGTGCCGGCCGCGTGCTGGTCGTCACCGACGCAAATGTCGCGCGTCTTTTCAGCGCGCGGCTCGTCGCCGCGCTCGAGGCATCGGGCTTCGCGCCGCGGGTGCTCGAAGTCGCGCCCGGCGAACCCAGCAAATCGCTGCCGACGCTGGAACTCGTTTACGACGCGCTCATCGAGGCCGAGCTGGATCGCGGCGGCGCCGTATTCGCACTCGGCGGCGGCGTAGTCGGCGACCTGGCCGGCTTCGCTGCCGCGACCTACATGCGGGGCATCGCGCTGGTGCAGGTCCCGACCACCTTGGTCGGGCAGGTGGATTCAGCGCTGGGCGGCAAGACCGCCATCAATCATCCGCGGGCCAAGAACCTGGTCGGCGCGTTTTACCAGCCACGGCTGATCGTCGCGGACGTGATGACGCTCGCGAGCCTGCCCGAGCGCGAATTTCGCGAAGGACTGGCCGAGGTCATCAAGTACGGCGCTATCATGGACGCGCCGATGATCGAGGCGTTGGAGGCGCATCTCGAGGCGATCCTGCGCCGCGAACCCGCCGTTTTGGAGGAAGTCGTAACCCGCTCGTTGAAGCACAAGGCGGCGGTGGTGCTGAGCGACGCGCACGAACGCGGCCTGCGCAAAATTCTCAATTTTGGCCACACGGTCGGCCACGCACTCGAGGCCTCCTCGGGCTACGGGACGTTCCTGCATGGCGAGGCTGTGGCGATCGGCATGGTCGCGGCAAGCAAGCTTTCGCAGGCGTTCGCTGAACTGACTCCCGCTGAAGCCGACCGGTTGCAGCAGCTCATCGCGCGGGCCGGTTTGCCGACCGCCCTGCCTGCGGGATGGCGCGGCGAAGAGTTCGTGAATGCGCTGCGGATGGATAAAAAGCGCGCGGGGGACGAGGTCGAGTTCGTGCTGCTCGACCGTCTGGGCGACGCCCTGACGCGCAAGCTCACCTTCGCCGAGATCCTGGCGCACCTGGGTTGAGCTGAAATCCTGCTTCGATCCGGCCACGTCCGAGCTGGCGATTGGCCAGCGCGCGCGCGACAATGTTCAGCGCGTGTGCCGCATCAACTTGACTCGTCCGAGGAATTTCGGACGCAGGATGACCGTTTCCAGCGGCAGCACGCTCATCGCGAGCAGCCCGTTAAAGGCCATCACCAGCGCCAGCATCAGCCCCATCTCGGCGAGAAAGCGCAATTGCGACAGGAAGTACCAGGGCAACACGCCGAGCACCATCGTAAATGCGACGAAGAAGGTCGCCTCGCCGGTGGTGAAGACCGCGCGCGTCACCGCGGCCTGCACATCGCGGTCCGCCGCTCCCTGAAACTCCTCGCAGACGCGGCTTAACAGGTAGATCCCGTAGTCGATTCCCACGCCCAGGCCGACCGCGACCACCGGCAGCGTGTTCACGTCGAGTCCCACGCCGCGCAGGTACATCACCGAATCCGTCGCGAATTGAGCGAGCAGCAGCGGCACCAGGAGCATCGCCGCGGCAAGCGCCGAATGATACGTCAGCACGCACATCGCGAAGATCGTCGCGAGCAGGTAGAGAAGGATCTTCAGGTCCGCTGCGCGCACCACGTGATCGAGCGCATACTGCAGCGCAACCGAGCCGGTCGCGAGCCGGATGCGGTACACGGGCGAGGGATGCGGCTGGATTTCGGCGATTGCGCGTCGCGCCTGCGCCATCGCCTCGTCCACGGTGCTCGCGCGCAGGTCCTTGTACCAGAGAATCACGTCGCCGTTGGTGCCGTTGGGCTGGATGATGTTGCTGAAGTTTTCCAGCGAATGGCCGGTGCGGGTCCAGAACAGATAGGCGCCGACGTCATGGCCGGTGAGGTCGATAGGCAGCCACTTGGGATTGCCGCCGCGCAGGATGAGGCCCGTGTAGGGGATGTAGTCGGCGAGCGAGAGCGTGGCGACCGCGCCGTGGCTGCGCTCGATCGCCTTCTGAAACCGCAGCATCGAATCGTAAACTTCGGGCCGGTAAAGCGCGCGCGGGAATTTGCCCTCCCACACCACGTTCAGCGTAGCCGTACCGGCTAGATTGGCGTTGATCTCGCGCTCGGCGACGTTGAACTCGTTGTCAGGCCATAGCAGCGGACTGCCGATCGAGACGTTGCCGACCGGGCGGCTGAGCGCGACGAAGGCGAGCAGCGCCGCAACCGGCACCGCGACGACCGCCGCGGCAATGCGCGCGCCCGGCCTGAGCAGCGTCGCCAGCAGGCGCTGCACCGGCTCGATCAGCCGGGTGCTGAGCGAAGGCACTTCGTGCGTGATGAACACGCTCACGTCGCGGGGCGGCGGCAGAATCGAGAGCAGCACGGGGGTGAGCAGCACCGCCGAGGGGATGATCAGCAGCGACCACGTGCCGCACAGGACTCCGAGCTTCTGGATGATCGGGATTGGCGCAAGGCAGATCATATAAAGCCCGGCGACGTCGCACATGATGCCGAGCAATGCCGGCGCGAGCATCGAGGCCAGCGCGCCCGCCGCGCCCGCCACGCGCTCATGGGTCTCGTAGAGGATTTCGTAGTAGCGGCGCGTGATCTGCAGCGAATGGCTGAGCGCGCGCGCCATCAGCAGCACCGGCACGACCACGGTCAGCGGCTCGAGGTTGAGGCCGAGCCATCCGCCCGCGCCGAGCCCCCACACGGTGGAAACCGCGGCGGCGATGATCGGGGTGAGCGCTCCGGCCAGGCTGCGCATGTAGTCGATGTGAGCGCCGATGATCAGCGCCAGCGACAGAAGGAAGATCCACAGCGCCTGGCGCCCGTAGCGATACACCCATCCGATCAGCATCACGCGCCCGGCGGTGTAGTACTCGATATTCGGGTCGCTCTCGCCCGCCAGCATCTGATGCACGCGATTGAAGACTTCGGTGTAGTCGAGCCCGTGCTCGAAGAACGCCGCATCGATCAGCGTCGCGCGCTCGTCCGGCGAGACCAGGATTCCGGTGACCCCCGCCGCGTGTCGGGCGCGCTCCTGCACCGCCGCGGCCTCGGCAGGAGTGGACGGAATCTTGTTGGTCATCACCGGCTCGGAACTGAGCCCCGGCGGCGTCGGCCGTATCACGCGCACCTTTTCGCTCGCGATCGAGGTCAGCGTGACGTGATCGATCCCCGGCACCAGGTCGAGCGCGCGCGTAATGCGCCAGATGCGGGCGAGCGTCGAGGGCGTGTAGATCGTGCCCTGTTTTACCTTGAGCAGAATCTCCACCGTGGCCGGCTTGCTGAAGCTCTGGTAGCGCTTGAAGACGTCGGTGATGGGATTGTGCGCCGGCACCAGGTCGGCCACCGAGGTCTGAGCCTTGAAGCTGTGCGCGATGCGGACCACGCCGACGCAAAAGAATCCCGTGAGCGCGATATAGATCGCGATGACCTGCCATCTCCAACGAAGCAGGAAGTCGGCGGTCTTCTGTCCCATCGATGCCATGTTCAAAACCTGGTCGTGTCGTCCCGCAAGCGTGCCCTCCGGCCACAAGGGCGGCAAGCAATTGACCGCACCTTCTTCCCCAGGCCGGCGCCGGTTGCATTCCCAGCTAGAATTGAGGTGCAGTGTACAATGCCGGGGGCGGCGGGGCTTTTCAACCGTCCGCCGAAGCATGACGGATTAGTCTGGAAGCGGATCGCATCGCGGAACGGTCTGACGCCACTTGAACAAACGCATCTATTTCAACGCGTTTCACATGAATTGCGTGGTGCATCAGTCGCCCGGGCTTTGGATGCATCCCGAGGACCAGACGCATCGCTACAAGGACCTCGGCGCGTGGATGGAACTCGCGCAACTGCTGGAACGCGGCAGGTTTGACGGGCTCTTCCTGGCCGATGTGATCGGCGTCTACGACGTGTTCCGGGGCAGTCGCGACGCCGCTGCCCGAGGCGCGGTGCAGATTCCGGTAAACGACCCCAGCCTGCTCATCCCGGCGATGGCGCATGCGACGGAGCATCTCGGCTTCGCCTACACCAGCTCGGTGCTGCAGGTACATCCGTTCACCTTCGCGCGCCAGATCTCGACGCTGGATCATCTGACCAAAGGAAGGATCGCGTGGAATATTGTCGCGTCCTATCTTGAAAGCTCCGGCCGCAACTTCGGACTCGCGGGCCTGCTCGATCACGACGAGCGCTACGCCTTCGCCGACGAATACCTCGAGGTCTGCTACAAGCTGTGGGAGTCGAGCTGGGAAGATGACGCGGTGCTGGAGGATCGACGGCAAAGAATTTACGTCGACCCGGCCAAGGTTCACGATATTCACCACGCGGGTGAACACTTCAGGGTGGACGGATGCCATCTCTCCGAGCCGTCGCCGCAGCGAACGCCGGTGCTCTACCAGGCCGGATCCTCCCCGCGCGGCCGGCTTTTCGCGGCGCGGCATGCCGAGTGCGTTTTTGTGACGGGGCCGACTCCGCAGGTCGTCGCCGAGTGCATCCGCGACACCCGCGAGCGCGCGCGGCAACAAGGCAGAGACCCGCGGGATCTGCTGTTTTTCATGTTTCTGAAGGTCATAACCGGCGCTACGGAATCCGAAGCGCGGCGCAAGCACGATGAGTTCATGGCATATGTCGATTACGAGGGCGGCCTTGCATTGCTTGGCGGCTGGACCGGAGTCGACTTCAGCCGCTTCGACCCCGACCGGCCGGTCGAGTACATCGAGACCAACGCGATACGCAGTCTGCTCCAGGGTTTCACCCAGGCCGGCGCGGATCGAAGATGGACCATCCGCGACGTCGCCAAGGCGGTCGCGATCGGCGGCGCCGGCCCGGTCATCGTCGGCGCTCCGGAGCAGGTGGCCGATGAGCTCATGCAATGGGTGGACGCGGGGGCCGACGGATTCAATCTCGCCTACATGATTACGCCCGGTACCTTCAAAGATTTCATCGAAGGCGTAGTTCCGGTGCTGCAACGGCGCGGGCTCATGCAGAGCGAGTACGGGGAGGGCACCTATCGCGAGAAACTCTTTGGAGCGAGACGCGCGCGGCTGCCCCAAACCCATCCCGGCGCGCGCTATCGCCGCCGTTGACCCCTGCGCCCCAAACGCGCACGCGTTGATGATCAGATGACCGCGAATGCCAGTCAGCCGTTGCTGGTAATCGACGGCGATTCGTTCGCGCATCGCGCGTATCACGGACTGCCGAAGACTGTCCGGCGACGCGGCAATCTCGGCGCAGGCGCCATCGTCGGCTTCGCCAATTTTCTGCTGCGCCTGTACGAGAGCGAGCGGCCGCGTGCGGTGCTGGTCGCCTGGGACACGCTGGACGTCCCGACCTACCGGCACGTCGCGTTCGCCGGCTATCAAAGCGGACGCCAATTCGACGCCGAGCTGCTCGAGCAACTTGCTGCGCTGCCGCAATTCGTTGCCGCCTGCGGCTTCCTGAATGCCAAGGCTGCGGGATACGAGGCTGACGATTTTCTGGCGGCGGCCATGGCCGACGAAGAACGCCGCGGCGGCACGGCCTTCATCGCAACCGGCGACCGCGACGCTTTTCAGCTCGCGTCTGAGCGCACGACGATTCTTCAGCCCGTGCGCGCGGGCGAGATGGCGCGCATCGGACCCGAGGAGGTGCGTCAGCGCTACGGCGTCGAGCCTGAACAGGTGCCGGATTTCATCGCGCTGCGCGGCGACGCCTCGGACAAGCTGCCAGGCGCGCCGGGCGTCGGGCCCAAGAGCGCGGCCGCCCTGCTGCGCCGGTACGGCTCGCTTGAGAATCTACTGGCTGAAGGCAGGTTCAGGCAGATCGCGGATGAACTGCGCCTCTATCGGAGAATCGCCACGATGGACAAGTCCGCGCCCATCCCGCCGCTGCCGGACCAGACCCCGACCTGGGCAAGGGCCTCCGCGCTGGCCATAGAATGGGAGCTGAACCGTCTCGCCGAGCGTCTGGCCGGTCTCGGCGACGGCAGGTCTGAGTAATCAACGATTGGCGCAAGCCGCAGGCCGCGCGGTCAACGCGGCTCGTTGTCTTCTCCGCGGGCGCGCCGCTTTGGCTATCCGTTCAACCGCTCCAGGAGCTTGCGTGCTTCAACCAGATCGGCAGTGTCCAGGCCCTCGGTAAACCAGTTACAGACTCCATCCAGGGATTTGCGCGCCTCGTCGCGCCGTCCTTGCTGCGCCAGCAACGGGGCCAACGCCATGGAAGCGCGCAGCTCGCTATATTTGTCATTCATCGCCGCCGCGATCGTCAGCGACTCGCGATATTCCTTTTCCGCCGCTCGGTCGTCGCCGGTCGCGCGCAGGACGTCGCCGCGCAGGCGATGATAAAGGGCATCGTTCAGCACGATCGCGATTTTCTGCCGGGTGCTTTGCCACGCTTCGAGCAACGCGGCGGCGCGTTGCGCGTCGCCAATCTTCACACAGGCTTCGGCGGTGAAGAGCAGATTATAAAAACGGAGCACGTCGGCTTCGGTATTCGAGAACCGCGCCATCTCCTCTTCCATCATCTCAATCCCGGCCCTGACCTGCCCCTGCAACGCCAGCGCCCAGCCTGACATCCGTCGCGCGAACGACAGCCAGAAGGGATAACCGTGGCGGTCGCACAGCGCCAATGCGCGGCCGAGAATCTCCAGCGCCTTGTCCGGCTCGCGCCGGAAATTATAAATCTCGGCGGCGATCGTCAGCGCCATCGCGAAGCTGAAAGGATCCGTTTGGGAATCAACCGCCTCGAGCGCCTCGCGGGCCCGCTGCAGGGCCTGGTCCGGATAACCGAGTGCTATCAGCACCTCGCTCAGACCCGTCAGACACAGCATGTCGGCATCCGGTCCGACGTTTGCCCCGCGCGCCCAAGCTCGCGACGACCCGTCCAGCGTGAGCGCCTCCTCGAGATAGCGCCGAGCGCCGAGCAAGTCGCCCGTGTAGGTCAGCGCTCTGCCCATCGCACGATAGGAGTCCTTCAACATTCCGGGCTCGCGCACATCCTGTGCGATCGACATCAGCTCCTGCGAAACTTCGAGCGATGATTTCGGATCGCCGCGCGTGTAGTGAAAGGCCCACAGGAAGTTGAGCGCGGCGAAGAGCTGCGCCCGCGCTCCCCGCCGGCGCGCGAGATCGCACGCCCGCTCGCAGCTCCGCCTGGTCTCCTCGGACGAGAACCCCTTGACCGCCATGAGCGCGGGCCCCAGCTTAACGCGCAGGCTCAGTTCGTCCAGGTCGCGCTGCTCGCTCTCGGGCAGTTCAGCCAGCAGCGCCAGGCCCCGGTCGATGTACGCGATCATCTCCGAGTAGGCGGAGCGGCGTCCCGCCTGCTCGGCCGCGCGGCCCATGTACTCGAACGCTTTCGTCAGATCGTTGCTGCGGCTGTAATGATGAGCCAACTCACCCAGCCGATCGTCGACATTGGACGCGAACTGGCGCTCGATAGCTGTCGCGATTCGCTGATGCAGCAGCTTGCGCCGCTCGTGCAGGACCGAATTGTAGGCCACTTCCTGGGTCAGGGCGTGTTTGAAAGTGTACTCGATCTCGGCAATCGCGGGCTGCTCGTAGAGAAATTCCGCAAGCTGCAGATTGAACAGCGACGGCATGATTTCCTCGTCGGACTTCCCGGTCACTTCGCGCACCAGTCCCAACCCGAACTCCTTGCCAATCACCGCCACGGTCTGAAGTACGTCCTTTTCGGCCGGCGGCAGCCGATCGATGCGTGAGGCGAGCACCGCCTGTACGGTCGCGGGAATTCTCAGGCTCTCCAGCGAGCGGGTGAGCGTGACGATCCCATTGCGAAGAAGCGCCCCATCCTCGAACAGCCCCTGCACAATCTCTTCCATGAAGAACGGGTTGCCCTCGCTCTTATCGACGATCAGTTTTCTCAGCGGCGCGAGGCCCGCTCCGCCGCCGACCAGCACCGCCATCAACTGCTCGGCACTTTCCAGGCTGAGCGGATCAAGGCGCAACTGGGTGTAGTAGCTCTTGTTCGCCCATGCGTGCGAGTACTCCGGGCGGTAATTCACCAGCAACAGGATCCGCGACGCCGCGATTGAGTCCGCGAGCACCTCGAGCAGCGCCTGGCTGTCCGCGTCAATCCAGTGCAAATCCTCGAAAATCAGCATCAGCGGCTGGTTCAACGCTTCGCGCAACAGGATGCGCTTGATCGCATCGAGCGTTCGCCGCCGCCGCACCTGCACGTCCATCTGCGGGAAAGGATCTTTCGCCTGCGCTCCCAGCAGGTACTCTTCCAGACGGTCGAAGCTGTGTTCCCAGTGCTTGCGCAAGCGCTCGCCCTCGCTGATTCCGAGCAGCCCAAGCACATACGGCCTGGCATCTTCCAGGGCGGGATCGAGGATCGCGAGTCGCCCGGCGACCTTTTCACACCGGCTGCGTTCGTCATCTTCGTCGACAATCCTGAAATAGCTGCAGAGCAGCTCGATCACCGGCAGGTATGCGCTGGCCTTGCCATGCGAGACCGAGTACGCCTCCAGCACCATCCAGTCCGACGCGCTCCGGGCCTTGAATTCGTACAGCAGGCGCGACTTGCCGACCCCGGCTTCCGCGACCATCGCGACGATCTGGCCGCGGCCCTGCGCGGCAAGGCCCGCCGCGTGCCGCAGCGTGTCCAGTTCCCGCTCGCGTCCGACGAACTTTGTCATTCCGCGTCCGGCCGAACGCTGGAGACGCGTGCGCAGCGGTCCCAGGCCCGTCACCTCATAGACGTTGACAGGTTCGCTCACGCCCTTGACCCTGGTCGGACCCAGCGGTTTGAGCGCGAAATAGCCCTCGCAGAGCTTGCGCGTGGCGTCGGCGACGGCGATTGATCCGACGGGCGCAACCGCCTGCATCCGCGACGCCAGGTTGATCGCATGGCCGATGGGCGTGTACTCGGTCTGTCCTCCGCCGGTCGCAATCGAGCGGACTACAACTTCCCCCGTGTTGACGCCGACGCGGCATTGCAGCGGGATGCCACCGCTTGCCACGAGTTTGCTCGAATACCGCCGCAAATCCTCCTGCATGCGCAGCGCGGCATAGAGCGCCCGCTGCGGATGGTCTTCGTGCGCAGACGGCGCGCCAAACAGCGCAAAAACCCCGTCGCCGGTGGACTGAACAATATAGCCCTCGTAGCGGCGGGCGGCGTCTATCATCAGCTTCAGCGCCGGATCGATGATTGCGCGCGCCTCTTCCGGATCGAGGTCCTGCTCCAGTTCGGTCGATCCCTTGATATCCGCGAACAGCGCCGTGATAGTCTTGCGCTCGCCCTCGGACGCGTCCGCCGAAGCTTCCTCCTGCTGCAGCACGGGAACCGGCGATGCGGAACGGCTTTTCGGTTTCGAACGGCCCGCCGCGAGCGGTTCGCCACATTCGTCACAGAACCTGGCTCCGGGCTGGTTCAGCGTCGCGCAGCGAGCGCATGTAGCTGCCAGCGGAGCCGCGCATTCGCTGCAGAACTTGGCGCCGTCTCGATTATCGGCTCCGCATTTGGCACAGCGCATTCTGATTTCCCGCTCGTCGAAGCAAGATCACAGTGTAACTCGACAACCGCGACCCAGCCTACAAGACCAGGCGCAAAAGCGACCGAAGCGAAGTTTGTGCTGAGGTCTGCTCGCCATCGAGCGCGGCTGCCGACAAGGCAAGCTATTCCGCAGCCGGCCCGATTGCAGACCCGTTGCTATCGGCTGACGACGCCGATGGCCATATTCGCAAGCGCGCGCGCCCACAGCAGGCCGGGCTTGGGCGCCTGAACCTGCGGCCTCGGAATAGCCGCCGCAGCGCCGACCGTGGCGACGCCGGCGTCGATTTGCTTCAGAGCCCGTGCGTAGTTCAGCACATCGCGCGCGAAAAGAGCTTTCTCGCGCTCATTGAGCGTCGACAATCTGATGTTCCTCTGCGTATCGAGGACCAGCGTGGCCGGAGTCGGCAGGCCGGGCTTTTCATGGTCCATGAGGCCGAACGTATGCGCCGCGGTGAAATGCGCGTCCGACAACACCGCGAACGGAAGTTTAAGGCCGGTTCGCATGCGACGCGCCTTGCGCGGAGTCTCCGGCGAAAGCGCGAGCACCTCGACTCCGGAGCGTCTGAACTCCGAGTAGTGCTCCGCGTAGTCCGAAAGCTGGCGCAGGCAGAACGGACACCATGCGCCGCGCGCGTAGACGACCACGGTGGGGCCTGATGCGGTGAATTCGGAAAGCGCACGCGCGATACCGTCGGTGTCCTTGAGAGTCAGGTCCGGAGCTGACTTAGCCGGTGTCGCGGGGCTCGCATTGCCATTAGCCATGTCGTTGAAGCTCCTCATGCCGGTACCGTTAGTTGAGTCCGCGGCCTCCAGACGCGGCGCGCCCTCGGCACCGAAGCCGGATTGCGCGCCGCCGCTCGCCTCGACGAGGCAAACCGGCGCCAGCGGAGTTTCGAATACCGTGCTCGAAGGCGGAGCAAGCGGTGCGATCCCGGGAACGTAGCATTCGTGGCAATCGGGTAACAAAGCTTCGTAGTTCTGGAACAGCATCGCGTTCTCGCGCAGCCGCAGTTCCTTGACCAGCGGTTCGATCCGATGCCATACGGCCACGGCGTAGCCGCCGATCGTGGGCAGCATATCATTTTTGTCAATCAGCCCGTGGCGCACGAGATTGCCGACACGGTCGTAGTAACCGCCCACGCGATGTATCGCACGCTCGCAGCGCTCGCCCCTGCCAAGCCGGCAAAAGTCCTCCCATGTCGCGCATGGAAGAAAATGCAGCAGGTAGAGCTGATCGTGCTGAAAGTCAGGACTCTGCCAGATCTCGAACAGGTGCGCTGTGATGGTGAAGTAGCGCTCGCGCGCCGCCTGGCGAAGTTGCAGGATAACGACGATCGCGCTCGCGATGAAGGCGAGGGTGGAAATAACCGTCGCGACAGCCGCCGCAAGCTGCCAATCTATGACCGGCATTCTGTGCCGACACTAGCCACCGCGCCCGGGCGAATCAATAGCGCGCTTGCAGCGGCACCAGGTGCCGGCATCCACTCTGGAGCTTGACCCGGTTAACGCAGCCGGATGTAAACTCAGGGATTGCAACTGTACCGCGCCGAAACCGGAAAGCATCGCCGGATCTGTGGCGTGCTGAACACCTGAAGAGGCAAAGCCGTCCATGCCTGGCTCGGTCACTACCAAGGATCAGTCTCCCGCCCGTTCGTTTGCCGGCCCGGAATCCCACGATAGGAACGAACCGTTGTGCAGCGGAGAAATGGCTCAGCGAATCGACGCGTTCGATTGGTCGCGAACCGCCATCGGGCCGCGAGAATCATGGTCGCCGACTTTGCACAGCACGCTGCCGGTAATGCTCGCCAATCGGTTCCCGCAGATTCTCTGGTGGGGCCCTCAACTCGTCCAGTTCTACAACGACGCGTACGTGCCGATTCCCGGCAGCAAACATCCCGAGCTGGCGCTGGGCCGGCCGGCACAGGAATGCTGGGCGGAGATCTGGGATTCGATTGGCCCGCTGATCACCCGGAGCTTTCAAGGCGGACCCTCGGCATGGGACGATGACATCCTGCTCGAGGTACAACGCCACGGGTTTGTCGAGGAATCTCATTTCATAATCGCATACAGTCCGGTGCCCGACGCTACAGCGCCAGGCGGTATCGGCGGCGTGCTCGGTACGGTTTACGAAAACACGGACAAAATCATCGGCGAGCGCCGGCTGCTGCTGCTGCGCGATCTCGGGGCCGGCGCCGGAGAGGCCAAAACACCGCTGGACGCGTGCCGGATAGCCGCGCGAACGATCGCCGCGCACGACAGGGATGTCCCGTTTGCCCTGCTTTATCTCCTTGACGCGGAAAGCAGAACCGCCCGCCTCGCCGCATCCGCCGGCGTCACCCAGGGCCTGGACGTGTCTCCGCTGCGCATTGAGCTGGCCTCGGAGAGCCAGGGGTGGCCGTTGTGCAAGGCCTTCCGCAGTGGGCGCATGCAAATCGTGGAGGACCTGTCGCGCCGGTTCAATTCTGTGCCGCAGGGGCCCTGGCGCGACCCGCCCCAAACCGCGGTAGTGGTGCCGATTCCATCGAGCCAGCCGCACGAAGCGGCCGGCCTGCTGGTGATCGGAATCAGTGCGCGGCTGAAATTCGACGCGCGCTATCGCGATTTCCTCGAGCTGTTGAAGACCCAGATTGCAGCGTCCCTTGCAAACGCGCGTGCCCATGAAGAAGAAAAAAGGCGCGCCGAAGCGTTGGCCGAGCTGGACCGCGCGAAGACCGTGTTCTTCTCGAACGTTTCGCACGAGTTTCGCACGCCGCTGTCGCTGATGCTCGGGCCCATCGATGACGCTGCCAACGATGCCGTGGAGCCGCTTGGGCCGCGGCAACGCCAGCGGCTCGAGCTTGTGCGACGCAACGGCCTGCGCCTGCAGAAACTGGTCAACGCGTTGCTCGATTTTTCCCGGGTCGAGGCCGGCCGGGTTCAGGCCGTCTTCCAGCCTACCGACCTCGCCTCGCTGACCAGAGACCTGGCGAGCAACTTCCGCTCCGCGTGCGAGAAGGCGGGCCTGACTCTGAGCATAAATACACCGCCCCTGCCGGAGCCGGTATATGTCGATCGCGAGATGTGGGAGAAGGTTGTCTTCAATCTCATCTCCAACGCCTTCAAGTTCACTCTCTCCGGCACCATCACTGTGGCGCTTTGCGCCGAAGACGCTCACGCCGCGCTGCGCGTCAGCGATACCGGTATCGGCATACCGCAGCCCGAACTGCCATTCATCTTCGAACGCTTCCATCGGGTAGCAGCCGCGCGCGGACGCACGCACGAAGGCGCCGGCATAGGGCTCGCGCTGGTACAGGAGCTTACAAAGCTGCATGCGGGCGCGATCAGCGTGGAAAGCGCGCCCGGCCGCGGCAGCACGTTCACGGTTCGGCTGCCGTTCGGTACCGCCCATTTGCCATCCAGGCAGATAAAATCCGAGGGCGCGGCGGGATCGTCGTTGGTCAATGCGGAGGCCTTCGTAAGCGAAGCCCTGCGCTGGCTGCCGGGGAGCAACGCGGGCCTGACGCTCGATTCACTGGACGCGCCCCGGTTCGCAGTCCCGCTGGGATATGACAGGCGCTATTCAATACTGGTCGCCGACGACAATGCGGACATGCGCGATTACATCGCGAGCCTCTTGCGCGATCGCTTCGAGGTGCGCACGGTGTCCGACGGGCGAACCGCGCTGGCGCAGGCGCGCGCCGGTCGGCCCGATGCAATTCTGAGCGATGTGATGATGCCCGGGCTCGACGGGTTCGCGATGTTGCGCGAACTGCGCGCCGATCGCGAGCTGCGCGCGATCCCGGTGATTTTCCTCTCGGCGCGGGCGGGCGAGGAGAGCCGCATCGAGGGCCTGGCTTGCGGCGCCGACGACTACCTGATCAAGCCGTTCAGCGGACGCGAACTCATCGCGCGCGTCGAATCAACCGTGAAGATGGCGCTGCTGCGCCAGGAGACGGAACAGGCCCTGCTCGAGAACCAACGCCGTCTGTCAGCGGAAGCCGAGGCCATGGCCAGACTTAACGAATTGAGTGCGCGGCTGTGGCGATGCCGCGATCTTGAGACCGGATTGAATGAAATGCTCGGGGCGGTGCTCGACCTGCTCGGTGCGGATAAGGGCAATGTCCGGCTGCTGAATGCGGACGGAAAACTCAATCTCGTTGCGCAACAGGGATTCAACAGCGAGGTTCTCGAATATTCAGAGGAGGTGACGGACCAGGGAAACTCCGCCTGCGCGAGGGCGCTGCGATCCGGAGAACGCGTCATCATTGAGGACGTCGAAAACGATCCTCTCTACGAACCATTGCGTGCGCAGGGGCGCGCGGCCGGATACCGCGCGCTCATTTCAATCCCGCTGCTTGCGGGCGAGGACGCTCCACAAGGTGTGCTATCGATGCACTTCCGGGACGTTCATCGTCCCACCGAGCGGCAACTGCGCCGGCTGGATTTATATGTCCGGCAGGCGAGCGATTTTATCAACCGTTGCAGGATCGAACAGGCGCTGCGCGAGACCGAACGCGCGTTGCGCGAGTCGGACCAGTTGAAGAATGAGTTTCTTGCGCTGCTCGGGCACGAGCTGCGCAATCCGTTGGCGCCGATCTATACCACGAGCGAAATCCTCTCGCGCACGCTGGCCGGGCATCCGCAGGCGCAGGCCGGCATCGCCGTAATCAAACGGCAAACCCGGCTGCTCACACGCATGGTCGATGACCTGCTTGATGTCGCACGCATCACGCAGGGCCGCATCTCGCTGGAGCGCCGGCCGGTCGACCTGTCGAGCGCGGTCGCGCAGAGCGTCGAGACGGTCGATCCGCTGCTCAGCGAGAAGCGCCATCAGCTTTCAATTATTTCCGGCCCGCGTCCACTGTACGTGCGCGGCGACGCGGCGCGGCTGGCGCAGTGTATAAGCAATCTCGTCAACAATGCCGCCAAGTATACCGACCCCGGCGGACGCATCCGCGTCGAAACGCGCGCGGAAGGATCGACTGCAGTGATCGAGGTCAGCGACAACGGATGCGGCATATCCGAAGAGCTCCTGCCGCGGATCTTCGAACTGTTCGTGCAGGGAGACCAGAGCCTCGACCGGGCGCGCGGCGGGCTGGGAATCGGGCTGCTCGTGGTCAAACGACTGGTCGAGATGCATGGCGGCAACATTACCGCGCATAGCGCGGGCGCCGATACGGGCGCGACTTTCACGATTCGATTGCCGCGAATTGAGCCGGAAAGATCGGTTGACGCGCAAGCCGAACCGCTGGCCGCGCCTCCGCGGCGCATCTTCATCGTTGATGACAATCAGGACGCGGCCGAGAGCCTCGCCGAACTCCTGCGTCTGGACGGCCATGAAGTGGCAGCGGTGAAATCTCCCGCCGAGGCGCTGGCACGAATAGAGTCGTTCAAACCGGACGCCGCGCTGATCGATATCGGCCTTCCCGAAATCAACGGCTACCAACTGCTCAAACGTCTGCGCTCGATGCCGGCTTTGGCCGGCGTGCGATTTATCGCAGTCACCGGCTATGGCCGCGCTGAGGATCGCAATCTGATTAGGCGGGCGGGATTCGACGATCATCTGGTCAAGCCGGTAAGCCTGCCCGCCCTGACGCGCGCGCTCATTGGAAACGAGCCTCGACCGCGCTCCTCCGAGGCGGCACATACTCCCGCGGTAGAAGACTAGGCCAGATTGCGGCCCCGCGCCGGTTTACCATCGTTGACATCTTGTAAACCAGGCGATACTGGCGAGTCAGGAGAAAACGCTGATGACCATCGAACAGATGAACGAACTCGAGGCAATCCGCCAACTCAAGTCACGCTATTTCCGCCTGATGGACACGCGGCAATGGGAGGCCTGGACCAATTGCTTCACCGCCGACGTATGGGCTTCATACGAAGGCGCGCCGCGCGCGAACTCGAAGCTGCCAACAACGGTTACTTTGCAGGGACGGTCGCAGCTGGTTAAAGGCGTGAGCACTCTGCTTTCGGACGGCAAATCGGTTCACCAGGGATTCATGCCGGAGCTCGAGCTGATCTCGCCAACCAGCGCGCGCGGCATCTGGGCCATGTTCGACTACGTGATGCTACCGACGTGCGAGTTCAAGGGCTGGGGCCATTATCATGAGGAATACGTCAAAGAAGGCAGTGAGTGGAAAATCAAGAAGATTCATCTGACACGCCTGCATACCGAAGAAAAGTTCTTGTAGTTCTGGCCCTGGCAAGGCGCTGACGCGAACTTGAAACGCGCTCGGCTCTATACGTCTTTACGCAACCTTCAGCCATACGATTGTAGTCAGAATCGACCCCAATGCAGGTCTAGTTCGACGGTAATGGTTCAACTTACGGCTTGATCGCTTCTGCGACTAGTAAGGCTCCGCCTCAATAAAGCTATTTTCCGTGGTTGCGCCGGCATTCTAAACCTGTAGGATACAGTTAGTAGTTACTGTGGAGGTGTATGCCTTGGATATTGACAGAATCGTCGCGGAACTTGAGCACGAAAGAGAACGCATCAACCAGGCTATCGGCCTGTTGAAGGGAGTTAGGTCTACTGGAAAGAGTCGGAATGTCGCTGCGGCTAATGGAAGGACGGGAACGCGAAGGCGTCGTGGGATGAGCGCAGCCGCCAGAAAGCGCATTTCCGAGATGATGAAGAAGCGCTGGGCCGAAAGACGTAAAAAGGCCAAAACTGCGTAGGGCCGACGTAGCTTCGATTCATCGATTCGGGCGGCATGAACCCCGATAAGAGTCGGCTGGCTATAAGGCGGATAACCTGCGGCAACAAAGTTGCCGCACATCCCCTGTCGCGTTGCCGGCCCCACATCACCAGGGCGCACTCGCGGCGGACGTGGATTGTTTGAAGCAACGCTAAGCTAACAACCCACGTCCTGCGCAGGTGTGAGAAGAGTGCGCACCGATCGTTTTGCACCAGGATCCAAATAGAATTTCAGACCCACAGCCTGGGATTCCATGAAGTAACGAGCTACCGCGAAGCCTGTATACCCTCGCCGTAGCGTGCGCTGAAACGGCTGCTCGGATCGAACACCAGCCGCAACCTCCGAATATCACGAACGGCAAAGCCGGTTTGCCGGCGCAGCGACCGCGCGACATTGCCGCACGACCGCCGAGCTTGCGAGCAGCTCAATTCCGTCGATCTTCCGCTCTCAGGTGTAGTACTGGATGGCTATTCCGCCCGAATCGTGACGCTTGCCTGTTTTTCGCGCCACCACGTGTTTGTACACATTGCTCACGTTCCATTTGTTCAGCCGATCGCTCATCTCGAACAGCCGTTGGCCAATCGGATACGGATCCAGCCTGGTGACGTCGAACTGCTGCGCCAGGGCTTCCTTTTCACTCATGCCCTTCTGCACGAAACCTTCAATCAGTTCGATCCAGTTTTCGATGATTTCGGCCTGGCGCCTAAGATAGCTCTTGTCGCAGGGCTCGCCATGGCCCGGGACGATCGTTTCGACGTCGAGCGCTTCGATGCGTTTGAGAGCGCCCAGCCATTCCCAGGGATCGGCTTCCTGGATAAATGTTTTGCATTTTTGAAATACGTTGTCGCCGGTGAAAACCACCCCTTCCTCAGGCAGATGAATCGAGGTCTGCGGAGCGGTATGGCCCGGCATATGGATGATCCTGACCGTGTGATTGCCAACGTGCAGCGTCAGTTCATCGTTGAAAGTGCGCTTTGGCGGATTGGAAGCCGGAAAATCCGGGTGATTGAGGAGGAATACGCTGTCAGGATCTTCTTTTTTCATTCGTTCGAGGCGCACCTCGGGAGTGAACATCATGTTGAGATACTGGTCGAAGCAGGCCTGAAGCTTGACCTGACCGATAACCTCCACGTCCGGAAAATAGGCATTGCCCAGGGTATGGTCGGCATGCGGTTCGGTGTTGATCAGGTGACGAATGGGGCCTTTTTCCTGCAGCATCTCGCGCCATCGCATCGCATCGATTGGCTGCTGCGGCGAGTCGATCATGACCACGCCCTCGCTGGTTTGCAGAAATCCCGGATTGCAGCCCCAGAAGTAGACTTCGGTAAACACATTCCTGCCGACTCTTCTCATGGTCCTCTCCTTAAGTGTCCCCGGCGGGCGGCTTCGTCCCGTACTATTGCGCAGCTGCGGCACGCGACACCAGCGTCCAGGCCCGGTTGCCGGCGGCTTATACCGCAAAACGTGTTGACCTCCGGGTCAGCGCGCAATCCAGAAGCCGCGCCGGGGCGCATGCTCGGTGATGAGCCTCTCATTGCGTCCGGCGGCGTTCTCCTGCGATGCGACGGCAATGGTCGAGCGCCGCGCCGATGAGATTTTCGCTCGCTTCGCGGGTGCGGAATGCCGAATGGGCGGAAAGCGTAACGTTGTCCAGCGACGTGAGCGCATGACCGGCGGGCAGCGGCTCGAGCGCGAAAACATCGAGGCCGGCGTGGGCGATATGACCCGAGCGCAGGGCCTCGATCATCGCCTCTTCGTCGACCAGCGCACCGCGCGCCGTGTTCACGAGAATTGCGCCCCGCTTCATCGCCGCGATGCGCGCGCGTGAGAGAAAGGCGCGGGTGTCGTCGTTCAGCAGCAGATGCAGCGAGAGCACGTCGCTCTCGGCGAGCACGCGTTCGAGCGAAAGGAACTCGACGCCTGCATGGCTCCGCGAGCTGCGATTCCAGGCGACCACCCTCATTCCCGCTCCCAGTGCAAGCCGGGCCGTCTCGGTGGCGATGGCGCCGAAACCAATCAGCCCCAGAGTCTTGCCGGTGAGCTGGACGCCCTCGACCGGCAGCCAGCGGCCCGCGCGCATCGCGCGGTCCATTCGCGCGATGCCCTTGGTCGCCGCCCACATCAGCGCGATCGCGCATTCCGCGACGGCTATATCGCCATAGCCCTTGACGATGTGAACGGCGATCCCGTGCTCGGCGAGCTGTTCCGGGTTCATGTAGCTCCGCGCGCCGGTGCCGAGGAAGACAACGTGCCTGAGGCCGCGGCACTGAGCCGCAATCGCGGTCGGCAATGGCGTGTGATCGACGACGGCAATCTCGGCGTCGCCGAGCACGTCAGGGACCCGCTCCGGCTTCAGATCGACTTCGCGGTTGATCGCGAGCGGCGGATCGCCCGAACGCCTGAGCTGCTCGGCGATGCCGGCAAGGGCTTCGTCGGCATCCACGAATACGGCGCGCATCGCAGCCTCGCAATTGCAGATCGCCGGCGCCCGACGGCGCCCGCGACTCTTACGGATACTTCTTGGATTCGTCGATCTTGGCGATCAGCCGGTCGAGAATTTCATGCACGTCGAAATCCTGCGGCAAAGTCATCACGTTCGAGCGATGCGCGCGGCGCGAGCGGCGCGATTCCCGATGAAGCTCGCGCAGCGCGCGTTCTTCGTGCGGCTCGATGATGATCGCGATGTCGAACATCCCCCCCCTCCTGCTCGTGCCCGTGGCGCGATCTTAATGGAACTCTCGTTCTGAAGGATTGAGCAACGCGCCCCGCAATGAGTCGGCCCGACGGATAAAGCGTCTTGAGATCGGAGGCGCGCTCTTCGCCAAACCGCGAGAGTGTCATGATAGCGATGGCGCTGACTCGTCCCGATCGGCCCGCGGTTCATTGCGGCGACTCGCTGTTACAATTCGGCTATGGTCGGTTGCGCGTTGCCCGCACCGCGCGACTTCCAACGCGCGCTGCGCATTGTCAATGCTTTACGATGGAGAGCTGTCGGTATCCTGGGACACCACGGCGGCTGATACTCTCCCCCCCTCCCGCTTCGGCGAGGCTAGATGCTGATCTGAGCAGTGTCAACTGCTAAAGCGATTACGACTCATAGTCATACACAACGCGTGGATTTCCCCCCACCCAATGCGTTTTCGGGACGATCGGAGGCCAACCTCCCGGCGCACCGGCGGTCCTCACGCAATCGAGCCGCTTTAACCTCTTGTCAGGCGCGCGATCGCATCTTCGAGCGGACGCGCGGAACGTGGGTATTCGCGCCAGGCAGCCGCACCGGCGAGCAGTTCAGGAGCGGTGCGCAGGTTGAAGCGAGACGGATCGAGTCCTGGGGCAACCTCCGTCCACCGCAACGGCATCGATACCGGCGCCCTGGGCCGCGCCCGCGGCGACAGCACCGCTACCGCGGTCGAGAGGCGATCGTTACGGAGATAATCGAGATATATTTTCCCCCTGCGCGCGCTCTTGGACATCGTCGTCAGATAGCGGTGCGGAGCGTCGGCCGCCATCCGCTTCACAACTTCGTGCGCGAATGCTTTGGCGATCGACCAGTCGAGGCCCTTTCCTTTCCTCGGATGCGCCAGCGGCACGACGAGATGCAGGCCCTTGCCGCCGGTCGTCTTGCACAACGCGACCAGGCCGAGCCGCTCGAGCCGCTCCCTCAGTTCCTGCGCGGCCTCGATCACGACATCAAAGTGTACGTCGGGCGCCGGATCCAGGTCGAAGACCAGACGTCCCGGCGTTGCGGGCTCGTCCGGCGCACAATTCCAGGGATGCAGCTCGACGGCGGCAAGCTGCGCCGCCGCGATCAGGCCTTCCACGGTATCGATTTGCACATATGGCTCGCGATCTCCGGACACTTTCACTGACTTGATATGCTTCGACATGCCGCGCATGGCGTGTCGTTGAAAGATGTGCTCGGCGTCGATGCCGTCGGGCGCGCGCACGAGCGAGCACGGGCGCCCCCGCAGATGTTCGATCATCCATGCGCCGGTCGAGGCGTAGTATTCGGCCAAATCGAGCTTGGTGACCGGCTTGCCGTCCGACCCCACGGGCCACAGCGCCTTGTCCGGATTGGAAATCACGATGCCCATCACGGCGGCGCCACCCTTCGGCTTCGATCCGCGCGAAGCGCAGCGGTGCGCCTCGGCGCGCCCACGATGTGCCGGCGGCTCGGTCCCGTCGGGCGGATCAGCCGCGACCTCGGCGACCACTTCGGAAGCCGGCTTGTCGTCGCGCAGTCCTTTGAAAGCGCCGGCGCGCACCATGCCATCGCCGGTCCATCCGGCAAATTCGATTTGCGCGACCAGTTCCGGTCTCAGCCAGTGGACGCCCTTTTGCGGGCGCGGCGCGTTCTCGCCCGTGAAGGGGCTTTTATCGACGGTGAGCGATTTCAGACGCGGCAGAATCCGTCCGACCACATCCTGGCCGAAACCTGTTCCGACGCGGCCCGCGTACGAGAGGTGACCGTCGCGATTGACTCCTACAAGCAGCGAACGAAATCGCTCGCCGTCGCTGGTCCATCCTCCGAGCACGACTTCCTGCGCCGCGCGACACTTGGTCTTGGTCCATGCGCGCGCCCCGGGCCGGTAGATGTCGTCGAGCTGCTTGGAAACGATCCCTTCAAGCGACATCCTGCGCGCCGTCTCCAGCATCTCTTCGCCCGAGGTTTCGAAATGGTCGACGTAACGAACAGGCGAGTCGGCGGCGCCGGTCCCGTCGACGAGCGCCTTGAGGATGCGTTTGCGCTCGCTCAGCGGCTTGTTCTGCAGATCGCGACCCTGCGAAAACAGCAGATCGAAAACGAAGTACACCAGCCTGTTGGTTCTGCCCTGCGCCAGCGCATCCTGCAGAACTCCGAAGTCCGGCGCGCCCTTCGCGTCGAGCGCGACCACCTCGCCGTCGTAAATTCCGTCCGCAAGCTGCGACGCCGCACGCGCGATCGATCCGAATGTGGCGGTCCAGTCGAGCCCCTTGCGCGTCCGCAGCGTCGCGCGCCCGTCTTCGACCCGGGCCTGGATGCGGTAGCCGTCGAACTTGATTTCATGCACCCATCCCGGCGCCCGCGGCGGCCGTTTCACCAGCTTGCACAGTTCGGGAGTTATGAACTGCGGCATCTTCGCGCCGCTGCCGGGCGCGGGCCGCGCGCGCGTCGTGCTCGTCGCCGGCTGTCCGATGCCGCGCGCGTCACGAGCGGTATCGGCGGCCCCGTCCCGGTTCGAATTCCATACCGCGTCGTTGGTCGTCGGATGATCGCCGGCGACGATGAACGGCTTGGGCGGGCGCCCCTTGCCGGCAGCGATCTCCGCCATCGTGCGGCCGGATGCGACCGAACGGTCCTGATCGAGAAGCGCGTCGTCCTTGTCGTCGCGGGCGTACTGGTCGCGATGCTTGATCAGCAGCCAGTTATTTCTCTTCTCTCCCGGCCGGCGATTTTTGATTCGCACCAGCACCCATTCGCCGCGCAACTTATCGCCTGCCAGCGCGAATTTCAGTTCGCCTTCGGCGATCGCCGAGGCGGGATCGTCGCCGGCCGGCATCCAGTAGCCGCGATCCCATAGCTGCACCGTGCCGCCCCCATACTGGCCCTTGGGAATGGTGCCCTCGAAGTCGCCATAGTCGAGCGGATGGTCCTCGACTTCAACCGCGAGCCGCCTGGCGTGCGGATCGAGCGACGGCCCCTTCGTCACTGCCCAGGATTTGAATACGCCATCAACTTCGAGCCGGAGATCGTAATGCAAACGGGTCGCAGCGTGCTTCTGGATGACGAATCGGCGGAGTTCCGCCGCGGGCACGGTGAGGTCGCCACTGGGCTCGGCGGTTTTGCTGAAATCTCGCTTGGTGCGGTATTCGGAAAGTCGGCTGCTGGTCGGCACAAGATGCTCACCGAGTGTGCTGCTCCAGTTAATTCTAACCGGAGTGCCGGCGCGAGGCAGCTATCCTTTGATGTAATAAGCGAGGAGCGCGCGCGTTGTATCCTGCCATGCGCAGACGGATCGCCGATGTTTGAACCGTTACGCGAGTTATTTTCGCGCGGACGCGCGGTCATCGGCTGCTTCGCGCAGGTCCTGACGTCCTGATGCGAGAATCCGCGTCTTCGTCGATGAACGCGCACATCGAGGGGCAGGCCGAAAGCGGCATGTACCGCCTCGGCCGCCGAGGGCGGAAACGAACAGAGACGAAGAAAGCAACGGGGGCGCGACCGACGCACCCCCGTTTTAGTGACAGTCTGCTACCAGCGATCGCGGCCGCGATTTCCGCCGCCGCCGCGGTTGCCGCCGCCGCGATTTCCACCGCCGCCGCCGCCGAAGCTCGACTCGCGCGGCTTGGCCTCGTTCACCTTGATGTTGCGGCCCTTCAGCTCGGTCTCGTTGAACTGCTGAATCGCCTTGGCCGCCTCGTCCGCAGTGGACATCTCGACGAAGCCGAACCCCTTGGATTGGCCGGAGAATTTGTCAGTGATAATCGCGACGCTCTGCACCTGTCCGACCTGCGAGAAAAGCTGCTGCAGGTCATCGTTGGTGACCGCGTAGGCCAGATTGCCTACGTACAATTTGCTGGGCATCAATTGCCCTCCGTGGGTACTTGTCGGGAAGCTCTCGAACAGAGGACCCGGGCTCATTCCCGGGCGTTTGATAGGGAACACTCCGACCGTTGTCGCACACAGCGTATGCTATTGCCGGGCGCAATGGAAGTGGGGTGCCGAGCGAGCCCCGGTAAACCCGCCGCCCGGTTCCCTGGCCGCCCTGCCGAGCGCATTTTGCCCTAGCCGGCCGCTTTACGGGTCGCGCGTCACCACGATTCCGCTTCCGCGCAGCATCGGCGAGCCGTCGATCGCGCAAACCGCCGACGCGCCCGGCACCTGCCGCGGCCCGGCGCGCCCGGTAACCTGGAACACCGCTTCGGCGATGTGCCCCATCCCGTGCAGCCGACCCTCGCTCAGGCTGCCGCCGAAGGTATTGAGCGGAAGCTCGCCGCCAAGCGCGATCCGCCCGCCCTGCACGAACTCATGGGCCTCGCCCCGCGCGCAAAAGCCGGCGGCCTCGAGCCAGTACAGCGCGGACGGGGCGAAGCCGTCGTACAACTGGGCCGCGTCCATCTCGGCGGGGCCGAGCCCGGCGTTGGACCAGAGTTTGCCGGCCAGCGACTGTCCGCATGCCACGTAGTCGTCGAGCGTGTAGAAGAGCAGCGTGGGCCGGGACACGGTGTTCTGCCCATGGCCGGCGAGATACGCGGGCGGATGGCGCAGGTCGCGCGCGCGCTCGGCCGTGGTCATCACCATCGCCACGCATCCTTCGACCGGCACGTCGCAATCGAACAGGCAGAAGGGCTCCGCGATCATGCGCGCGGCGAAATAATCGTCGCGCGTCATCGGTTTGTCACGGAAGAACGCGCGCGGATTGAGATTGGCGTTGCGCCGCGAGTTGACCGCGAGCGCGCACAGCGCCTCGCGCGTCGCGCCATAGGTATGCATGTAGCGGCGCCAGGCCAGCGCGTGCGACTGGATCACGCTGATGCATCCCCAGGGCGCGAGAAACTGCGCCTCGCCCGCCGCGCGCGCGCCGCTGAACGCGCCGTAGCGGCGCGGCTGATGCATCGCGCGCCAGATCAGCACGTAATCGCACGCGCCGGCGATCAGCGCGTGCGCGCCCTCGATCGCGGGAGCCGCGATCATCCCGGTTTCGACCTGCGCAAACCATCGCACCTCGGGCGCGAGCTGCAGATGGTTGACGATCCACGACACGCTGACGATATCCACGCCGTCGCGATTGCCCGCGCCCAGGAACGGCGCTTCGGGATAGGTCGCGAGTCCGTCGATCTGCCGCGGGCTCAGGCCGGCGTCGTCGATCGCCGCGCGGCAGGCGTCGAGCGCGAGCAGACCGAGCGGCCGCTTCGATTCGCGCACCAGCTCTGAAAAGCCGATTCCGGCGATCGCCGTCTTGCCCTTGCCTTGCCACATCGCACTCATCTCGCCTCACGCCAGCCGGAACTGCGGCAGCACCACGTCCGCGCCGCGCTCCTCGAACCAGACCTCGACGCGGCCGCCGATGCGCACGCGCTCGAGCTCGGCGCGCGGCAGATTGGCCACCATCAGCAGCATCGGCTGCTCGTCGAGTTCGACCACGAGATTGACGTACGGGACTTCCGACTCGAACCCGGCGATGCTCGGCTGATGCATCACGGTGAAGCTGTAGATGCTCCCGCGGCCGGAGAGCGGCGCAAACTCGAGCTCCTGCGACGAGCAGCGGTCGCAGGTCGGACGCGGCGGATGATTGTAGTAGCCGCACTGCGCGCATCGCTGCGCCACCAGCCGCCGTTCCTTTGCCGCGTCCCAGAAGGGCTGCGAAAGTTCGTCCGCAACCGGGACCGGCTTTTCACTGCCGATTGCCATCGTGAACCTTCTCCGTCGCGCCGCCCCGGACCCGCGGGCGCCGCGCGCGCGCAACGTTATAGCAATTTTGAGCGCCGGAACGTCAGCTCTCGACGGCTGCGCCGTCGGCATTACCACCGAGGCGGATTCGTGTGCACGCCCGGGAGTGCGCCCCGGGGGGCCCGCCCATCCGGGGCGCCGGCGGCGCTCAGTCGAGATAACCGGCGTGCCGCAGATATTCCGCCAGCAGGACCGCGCCGCGCCCCGCGCCCATCGCCGCGTTGTGCGTGACCAGAAGGTACTTGACGCCGTTGGGCAGAACTTCGTCGGCGCGGATGCGGCCGACCGAGGTGGTCATGCCCCGCTCGGCGTCGCGGTCCAGGCGCGGCTGCGGTCGCATCGGATCGCGATGCACCGTGATCATGTGCTGCGGAGCGCTGGGCAGCCTGAGCGCGGTGAACTCGCGGCCGAAGCCCTCGAAGGCCTCGCCGACCGCGTCGAGCGCGGCGTTTTTTTTCAGCGCCACCGCGACCGTCTCGGTATGACCGTTGAGGACGGCCGCGCGCGTGCAGGTGGCGCTCACGCGCAGGGCCGATTCCGCGATACCGCCCTCGCCGATTCGCCCCAGGATCTTGCGCGTCTCGAGCATCACGCGCTCCTCTTCGCGCGGAATGTACGGGATCACGTTCTCCACGATATCGAGCGCCGGCAGGTCACGCCCGGCGCCCGAGATACCCTGCATGGTCGTGACCATCGTCGCCTCTACGCCAAAGCGCTCATCGAGCGCCTTGAGTGTGATCGCGAGCCCGGTGGCAGTGCAGTTGGGCAGCGTCGCGATGTAGCCCTTCCATCCGCGGCGGCGGCGCTGCTCGTTGACCAGCGCCAGATGGTCGAGATTGACGCCCGGGATCACCAGCGGCACATCCGGCTCCATGCGAAACGGCCGCGCGGTGCTGATGGTCGGAAGGCGCGCGGCGTAGAGCGGCTCCAGTTCGCGCGCCGCTTCCGATTCGACCGCGGCAAATACGACGCCGATTCCATCAAGGCGAAGCCTCCGCGCTTCCTGCACCTCGAGCCCGAGCGCCTCGCGCGGCGGCTCGCATCCGCCCACGTACCATCGCCGCACGCCGCTTTGCGCATCGGTAATGGCCTCGGCGAAGGTCTTGCCGGCCGAGCGTTCGGAGGCGCCGAGCGCGGCAATTTCGAAATGCGGATGACCGTCGAGCGCGGCCAGCACCTGCTGGCCCGCGATACCGGTGGCGCCAACTATTGCCGCTTTGATTTTCATCGACAACGGCCCGTATGACCGAGCCAGTAAGGTACAGCCATCAGGCCTTGCGATCCATACGTGCGATGCGCGGACAGGTTGCGTCTGTTATTCAAAATTGCCGCGTGGCGGCGCGCCGAAACCTTCGCTCAGGCGATGACCCGCGCGGGCGCGTGCTGCAGCCGCCGCTCTGACCCATCCCCGCTGCCGGCGCGCGGCCGATCGCGCATCGCCATGAATCGGCGCTCGACAAAACGATAGTGCAGCCAGGCCGCGATCCAGGTGGCGACAAGCACCAGCACGGCGGCAATCGCAAACGCGCTCAGCGAATACGCGCCGGCACGCAGCATACCGGCCCGGTCCGCGGCCCTCAGCAGCAGCCACGCGATCAGCGTGTGAAACAGATATACGCCATAAGAGACCTTGCCCAGCGACACCAGCGGCCGCCATGACAGCGCGCGCGCGACGATCGAGGATGGACGGGCGAGCAGCGCGATAATCAGGATCGCCACCGTATATGCGCCGAGCGAATAGCCGAAGGTCGCGCTGCGCCATGAAGCGCTCGAGGGCCGGCCGCCGGTGACGAAGTAAACGCACACGCACAGAGCGGCCAGCGCCAGGCTCGGCAGCCATCGCGCCATCCGCATTCGCGCCCAGAGCCGGCGCGAATGTGGATGGTTCAGCAGCAGCGCCGCCGTGCAGCCGACCAGGATCACTCCGATCCGGGTGTCGCTCGCGAAATAAATCCAGATTGCCGAGGCGGGCGTCGGGCGGTCGAGATGGCCCCAGTTGAGCAGCGCGTAGAGCCCGGTGCGGTAGGCGCACAGCAGAACGGTTGCGCCGGCGCAAAACCACAATGCGCGCTGCGCCTTGAGATAGCGGAGCAGCCACGGCCAGACCAGGTAGAATTGCTCCTCGACGCACAACGACCAGACCACGACCAGAACGTCGAAATGCGGCCCGCGCGCGGCGAGCTGATAGTTGTAGGTGTAGGTGGCGAGCGCGGGCAGCACCTGCGGCACGCGCGCCAGGGCGGCGCGATCGAACACGAGCGCGCCGGCAAACACCGCCGCCAGCATGGTGGCGTAAGCCGGCCCCAGACGCAGCACGCGGCGCAGGTAGAAGCGGCCGATGTCCAGCGTGCCGGTGCTCTCGAGTTCTCCCAGCAGAATCCGCGTGATCAGAAATCCGCTGAGGACGAAAAAAAGATCGACCCCGTACCAGCCGCGCGTCAGTTCGCGCAGCAGGTTGCACGACGGCAGCGCGTCGACGCCCACATGCAGCATCAGCACCGGCAGGATGGCGACGCCGCGCAGCCCGTCGAATGCCGCAACGTAGGTGTGCCTGTTTCTCTGCACGTCGAAACCGCGAAAGCGATTTGCGGGAGCTGCCGATGGCCGGCGGAGGCCGACTACCGTTCTCTTAGCATGCGCCGCCAAGCGGATCGCCCGCGCGGATCCGATTTGAACGCGTTAGCGCGAATTTTCGGCAGAGATTCGCAACGATCGTCTCAGAACGCGCAAGCTCTTGCTGAAAAAAGCCGACCGCGCCGGTGGGCGCGGCCGAAGCGACGATTCATCCGAGCCGTTCTTCGATCCACTCGCCGACCGCGGCGAGCAGACCGTCGCCGTTATCCGTGAAACGATGATCCGCTCCGGGGAAAAGCTTCAACGTCCTGGGCTCGTGCGCGCGCTGGTAGATTTGCTCGGAGGAGGCATGCGACAGGATCGAATCCGCGGTGCCGTGCACCAGCAGCAGCGGCCGCGGAGCCAGGGCCTCGACCACGTGCGCACCGAAGAGCTGGCTCGAAATCGCGACCACCGTGCTGACCAAGGGCGAGAGCGTGCCGGCGTTGATCGCCACCGCTCCGCCGAAGGAATGGCCGACGAGCGCAGCGCGCCGGCATTTCATCGCGCCCAAAAACGACAGTCCGGCGAGCGTATCCAGCACGCATTCGCCGAACTCGTTGGGTATCCGATAGTCGAGCCGCACGACGGCGATGCCCGACTGCGGCAGCGTCGCGCCGAGGCGTGGGTAAAGCTCGGCCGGTCCGTCGAAACCGCCGAGCGCGCCGCTGACACAGAGCGCGACGCGTTCGGTTTCTCCCGCCGGATGCACGATCAGCGCAATCGCGCCGCGCGTGGTCCTGAGCCTGAGCCGGCGCGCGCCCCCGATGTCGCCATCGTTCTCGATACCGACGATGCGCAGCTTCAGATCGTCGTCGTTCATGGCCTTGGGACGCGGGCCCTGAATTTCAGACGTACAGGGCGGCTATGCGCTCCAGTTCAGGGCGGAAATTATCCGGCCGCAGCCGGCCGTCGAGCATCATGACGACAAAGCGATGCGCGCCGACCGCGGCGTACTGCTCGAGCCCGCTTTGGACCTCGGCGCGCGCGCCGCGCAGCTCGCGCCGCATGATCGTGATATCCATACGCGCGAAATCGCGTTCGGCCGCATCGCATTCCGCGCGCAGCCGGCCCAGCGCCGTCTCGAGCTCGGCGGGCGAGAGAAAAATGGGACACCATCCGTCGCCCCATCGCGCCACCCAGCGCAGCGCGTTCCTGTCCTTGCTGCCGATAATCACCGGCGGGCCGCCCTTGCGCGCGGGCTTGGGATAGCATCGCACCGGCGGGAAGTTGACATAGCGGCCCTCGAACGAGGCCTCTTCCCTGGTCCACAACTCGCGCATCGCGGCGACGTACTCGCGCGTCTGGGTCCATCGATGGGCGAAATCGGCGCCGAGAATTTCCGATTCCTCGCGGAGCCAGCCCGCGCCGATGCCCAGGATCACGCGCCCGCCCGAGAGACGGTCGAGCGTGGCCAGCTCGTTGGCCGTGAGCAGCGGATTGCGCTCGGGCACGAGCAGCACGCCGGTCGCGACCATCAGGCGCGTGGTCGCCGCCGCCGCCATCGCCATCGCCACCATCGGATCGCAGATGTGGTAGTAAATGTCCGGAATGCCGCCGTCGCCCGGACGCGTTTCGGGCAACGGCGTCGCGCTGTGCACGGGCATCACCGCATGGTCCGGCATCCATAGCGACTCGAAGCCGAGCGCCTCGGCGGCGCGCGCGAGATCGGCGGGATTGACCGTCCTTTCGTTGGGCGCAACCAGCAGTCCGATTTTCATCGCGATTCAAACTCCGCCCGCCGCCGAGGTTCAGGCAGCCTGATTTCTTTTACTGCGCTTGCGCGATGAAAGCCAAGTTTCGCCGGCCTCGTTGCCGGATCCGGACCGGCCGACGGCGTGATGACGGATGGCTTTGAATCGAACGCGCGATAGGCGATTTTCGCCGGGCGCGCGGAGCGAAGTCCCGGCTGTCTAGAGCTGTACGACGCTCCGGCGCATGGTGAGCGTGGCCGAGGCGGTGACGTTGATGTCGCGCGCGGGCAGCCCGCCCAGCACCAGCAGGGCCATGTAGCGGGGGACTTTGCGCTCGAGTCGGATCGTGAGCACGCGGTTATCCGCCGAGAGCCCGGTGAAGACGATCTCGGCGCGCGCGATGCCGTGGCGTTCGGCATACGCGTTCGCTTCTCGAACCGCGGCGTGCGGATGCGCCGGCAGATAGCGAGCGCCGACGGTTACCGCGCTATTGGCGGTCAGTTGAAGAATATCAACGTTGAGGTCGTAGTACTCCCTGGCCAGCCGGCCATGCGCCAGCAGCTCGATCGGCACCAGGATGACCGCGAGCGCAATGAGCGCCAAACGGGCGCGGAACGACAGTCGCCTCAAGCGCCGGTTGGCCACGCCCCGCATGCTATCCACGGCTTGCTTTCTCCATCGAAAATCCGCGCTCGATTGCGACGCCTGAGAAGACTCCCTACTGGGTGAGCATCGTGTGAGTGCTCGACAGCGTTGCGGGAAACGGGATGCCGAAAAAACTCGGGCTGCCGCTGCTGCCGGTATTAAAGAGAAGAACCCAGCTGGTGTCCATGGTCAGGGTGATCTGCACCGCTGTGCCCGCCGCACGCTGAGCCGCACAACTGGTCGCGGTATTTATCGCGCCCTTCGAGTCCGCCTGCAGACAGGTCATGGCCACCCCGATTCCGCCCTTTGGCGGCGCGCCGCACACGGTGCGACCGCTGCCGTAGCCGATCTTGCCCATGTAGCCCGAGGCCATCGCAGGCTCGGCCTCGTAGGGAGAAGGCGGAGTGGTCGGAGTGCCCGAGATGAGATTGGCGACGTCGCTGCATTGCGGGCTGTTGGTGTTGGCCAGGGTGTTGTTCGCCGAATCCGTCGCCCACCGCGTTACCTGATAGTCCAGCTGTCCCAGAGCCATCGACTCTCTGCCGAGCACGGCAAATTGAATCGCCACGAACAGAACGATCGCGGCGACGAACGCCGCGAGTATGAACTCGGTCATCGCCTGGCCCCGCGGCGTGCGGCTCAGGCATCGAATCCGGCGGCTGATACGCGTGTTCACGTCTTTGCTCCGTATCGATAGCTCTGCCTAGTTCGTGAGAACCGGCGGCGCCAGCGCGCCCAGCTGTGGCGCGCTGCTGCTGCCCAGCACATTGCTGGTGGTCGATCCCTGGACGAAGCAGGCGTCTATGGCGCTGGTGGTGCTGTCCTGTTCCAGGTAAACCTGCGCGAACCCCTCTATCTTGAAGCTGCAGCTTCCGTTGCATCCGGTGAAATCAACCGCGGGCACGGTCACCAGGCAGGGATCGTTGAGCGGCACCGCGCCGACGTTCGTTCCTCCGATGCCGTTCTGCTTCCCGCTGGACTTCGCCAGCAAGGCGCCGTTCCGGCACGGATCGGTCGAACTGGTCAGAGGATTGCTCGCCGCCGAACATGAGGCGAGCCTGGCGGCGAGCCCGTTTTTCGCCGGACCCGAGTTCGCCTTGTTGCCCGGGTCGCTGCCGATCGTTTCGCCGATCGTGAACGTTCCTGACGCGCCGTATTGCAGCACGTGGCCGAGCGCGCTCGCTCCGTTGCCTTGTCCGACATCAACCCACTGCCAATTTCCGCTGGCGCCGATCGATCCCACAAATTTCTGCCCGAAGGTAACGCCCTGGCCGGGGTTCAGGTTGGCCAGGCTGCACGGGCTCGTGCATTGGAGTCCGACCGGGAACAACCCGTTGGCTCCGCCCGGCGGAAAGATGCCTGCGGTGGCCTTGGCAGCAACGGAAGCATTCTGGAGACCTATCAATTTGCCGAAAGAATAAGGCACTGTTCGCTTGATGCCGACCGAAACCGTGGTGTCGGTATTGGTGGTGAAGACCATGGTGTCGGGTCCGGCATGTGCGGCGCAAAGACTGCTCGTGCCCGTATTCGAGATGCCGTTAAGGCAGGCGTAGCCGTTGACGTATTGATCCACGGCCGGCTGCACCGTCGACGCCGACCCACTCACCCCCGTGAGCTGCGACGCTCCGGCCAGCGCGGCCGCGTCCGCCGCCTTCTGGATGACCGTCCAGTTCACATAGATAACGGCGAAATCCGCGCCCAGTGCCATTGCGCCCAGCAGCACGGGCATAAACAGCATGAAGATGACCATGATTTGGCCCTTGGCGAGCCGAGGACGAGCGTTCATCTGGTGACCCCCGTGTTTAAGTAGCCCCAAAGGGCACTGACGACGGCCGCGGCCAACGCGCCCCCCGAACGTTCGCTGTAACTGCCTATGTCGTGCTTTATTTATTTATATCAGTGGACACATCAATGCAAGCCCGCGTGAAGTTGTCCCGAGGGCACTGTGCGACTGACTGGAAGACTGGCCAGTTCTCAAGCGAAACCTTTTGCCTTGAAAAGGAAACGACAACATAGAACTCAAAGATCATGCGATCTCGTCGCCACGCTGCGCATTAAGCAGTTAGGCGCTCAATTGCACGGATGGCTCGACTGCTTCACTCGAAATCGAGGACGCAACGAACGCCGGCATTCCGAGACATTGAGTGAAAGTATTTCGATATAGCTCGCGATGAGACTTTTGAAGCCCGATAAACAAAAATGAAATCAAATTAGTGCCTGTTGCGAATACTCGAACCGAGCCGTTGCACCCTTGCCACACGCAGAACCCGGAATCGCGTCTTTCGAAATCGACGGGGCGCTAAGATGATCTTAGCTCAATGTAGTTCGACCGCGTCCGGCGGCACGCAGATTGCTCAACGCGAGTAAAGAGGTTTTTTAAGCGCGGGACACGAATTTCAAGCTCGCATAGATGATTTCAACGTGAGGTCCGATGAGTACCTTTCGCGGTCAGGTAGCTGCGCTATATGCGGTCGTGATCGTCGCCGTCGTCGGAGCGATCGCCCTCGGCTCAGACGTAGCCGTGATGTACGTGAACTGGCTGCACGTGCAGAAGGTCGCGGACGCTGCCGCGCTCGCCGGCGCCAACTATCTTACCGGCTACGCCTTTACCGGCACCGCGGCGAGCGGCTGTAGTGCGCTATCGGATGACGCGAAAAAAGTCGCGTGCACATATGCCTCGGACAACGGCCTGGCGCCGGCGAGTCTCACCATAAGCGAGCCGAGCGGCACAAGTATTCGGGTTCTGGCGCAGCAGAGCGGTCTGCCTTACTACTTCTGGAAGGTTCTCGGCCTTAGCACGTACAGCGTTGCGGCGAGCGCCACCGCAGCCGCAGGCGGCCCTATCAAGACCGTCACCCAGGGGCTCTTTCCCGTGGGACTCCAGTGCACCTCGCCATGCAGTCTGTCCAGCCTCGACCCCGGCCAGTCGGTATCGTTCGGCCAGAAATTCGTGGGCGGACTCGCACCCGGAAATTGGCAGTGGCTTGACCCGACAGGCGGATCGGGCGGCGGCGACTCCGCCCTGGCCGCTGCGATACAAAGCGGCGCCTCGGCTTCGTTCTCGGTCGGCGGCAGCATCCAGTCCGAGCCCGGCAACAAGGGCAAGTCCGGGCCTGTCAAGAGCGCGTTGTCCAGTCGCCTCAACAGCTGCAATTCCATCTCCGATCCGTGCACCAGTGGGGGTGGTAATCCGGACAATATTCCGCCCAACGATCCTTGCCTGGTGGTCGTTCCGGCGGTCGATTATCACGGCTGCAACGGCAACTGCAGCCTGACCATCGAGGGCTTCGCCTTGATTTACCTGGAACCCTCGACCACCACCAGTACGAATATCAACGGATGTTTCGTCCAGGCGATCGCGCCTAACAGCATCGCCGGATCGGGCGCGCCCGGGCTCGGCGCATTACAGGTTCCGACGCTCACTCAATAAAAACCGGTACACGTTATGGGTCGATCTACCAGACAGCGCAATCGGAACTTCCAGGACACTACGCGCGCCCGGAGGCGGCGGTTCAGCCGCGGACAGGCGATGGCCGAGATGGCGTTTATCGCACCCGTCGCGATAATCGTGGTTCTGCTCGGCATCCAGTTCGCTATGATCGGCCAGGCGGCGCTGGCGCTGAGCCAGGGCGCATCGGCGCTGGCGCGCTATGCGGCGGTAAATCCTGGCACGATGGGCCCGAATGGAACCGTTACAATGACGACGGCGATGCAGCAGCTTTTGTCGTCGTCGATCTTGACCAATGGCGGAAGGGATCTCACCGTAACCATCGCGTCGTATTCCGGAACCTCGACCACTACGACCAATTCGCCCGGATATACCGACCGCCTGGTCATCAACCTCAGCTACAACGCCACCTCGAAGATCGCGCTGCCCAATCCGTTCCTCGGGGTCAGATTCCCGACCACGCTGAGCGCGTCCGACTCGCAGATGTACGAATGAGATGCGGGGCAGCAGCCCCGCATCCGCCCGATCGACGGTCGACGGCGCAATCGCAGCGGGCGATTCGAGCATTGCGCGCGCGCGCGGTTCGATCGCGCGCGGCGGCTATTTCTTGGGCGCGGTGACTTCGGTGAAGGCGCGGATCGCCTCGACCGCGGTGGGCACGCCGCTGTACTGCGAGAGATGAAAGATCATCTCCTTGATCTCGGTGTGCGTGATGCCGAGGTTGAGCGCGCCGCGCATGTGCACGCGCAGCTCGGCGCCGCGGCCGAGCGCGAGCAGCGCCGCCATCGTGATCATCGAGCGCGTCTTGATCGGCAAGCCCGGGCGTCCCCAGATACCGCCGAACAGCTCGTCGTTGAGGAACTTGCCGAAATCCGGATCGAAGCCGCTCAAGAAATCGTTGCCCGCCTTGGCGCCTTTCTCGCCCCACAGTTGCGTGCGTATCGCCATGCCCTTTTCGTGCTTGTCGTCAGCCATTTTCGGTTGCTCCTTGGATTAGCCAGTGACGGAACTTGCGCGGTCGAATCGCGGCGGCTGGGCCGCTTCAGGTGGCGGCGCGCACCTTCACGCCGGCGCGCTCTTCCTGGACCATGAAGGTCGCGGACGAATCCTTCTCGCCCCAGCCCTTGTTCAGCGCCTCGAGAAAGTCCTGCTCTGCGTGCGCGGCCATCGGCATGGGCACGTTCAGCTCGCGCGCCAGCTCGGTGGCGAGGCCGAGGTCCTTGCGCGCCAGCTTGAGCGCGAACGTCACCCGATCGAAAGTGCCGCGAAAGATCATCTTGGGCAGCGCCGCGTTCAACACCATCCCCTGCCCGTAAGCGCCACCCTGCACCGCGCGCAGCAGCGCCTCGGGCGACACTCCCGCCTTCACTCCCATCGTGAACGCCTCGGCCAGCAACTGCGTCGAGCAGATGGCGATCATGTTATGCACCAGTTTGGCCACCGAACCGGCGCCGATCTCGCCGATATACGTCACCTTATCGCCGATCGCGTCGAGCACCGGCTTGACTTCGTTGTAATCCGCCTCGCTCCCGCCGACCATCACCGCGAGTGTCGCCTTGCGCGCGCCGACCACGCCGCCGCTCACCGGTGCATCGAGCATCCGGATGCCGCGCGCCTTGAGTCGCGCGTGAACCTGGCGCACGACGGTCGGCGAATTGGTCGAGAGATCGATGTACAGGCTGCCCGGCGCCATCGCGCCGATGAGCCCGCCCTCGCCAAGCGCCACGGCTTCGACCTCGCGCGGTCCGGGCAACGAGGTAAAGACGACTTCAGCTTCCCGGGCGACGGCAGCCGCGCTGTCGGCCCATTTTGCGCCGCCGGCAAGATGCGGCTCGGCCATCTGGCGGCGCACGTCATTGACCGTAACCTGGTGGCCCGCCTTCATCAGGTTGAGCGCCATCGAGCCGCCCATGTTGCCGAGCCCGATAAATCCAATACGCATAGGTACCTCCCGTGCCGGGAAAAATTGCGGCCGCGATCCGCCGCAAAAGCTCCGGTGGCAAGCCCCCTTAAAGCATCGCCCGACAAATCCCGCAAGGAAAAACGCCCCATCGTGCGATACGCGGCGCGTCTTACTCCTGCCGCCGGCTTGCGCAATTCGCGCTCGCGCGCCGGCTTCGATGGCGCCTGACCGATAGGTCGGCGGTTGACTTTGGGCCGGGGCTCCGGTAACCGTAATGGGCCTGATGGCCTTATCCAGAGCGGCGGAGGGACTGGCCCGATGATGCCGCAGCAACCGGCCCGCAACAGGGTGCTGGTGCTAACTCCAACGGAGCCCGCACGAGGCTTCGGTAGATAAGGCGAGAGTCCTGGTACCCTCGTCCTTATCCGGAACGAGGGTTTTTTATTTTTTGCCCCTCGCGACGCAGCACGGAATGGCAAGGCCGGGCGTGAGGATGACTTGGCAAATCAATCGATCCTGATCATCGGCATGGGCGGCCTGGGAGTTCCCGCCGCGTGCGCCCTCGCGCGCGGCGGCGCGGCGCGGCTCGGCCTGGTCGACTTCGATAGCGTCGCCCTCTCCAACCTGCCGCGCCAGGTGATCTATGGCATATCGAGTCTCGGCCGGCTCAAGGTCGAGGCCGCCGCCGAACGTCTGCGCAAGGATTACCCGGGCGTGGCGGTGGCAACCTACCCGGTCGCACTCGACGCCGCCAACGCCGCGGATCTGATCGGGCGTCACGGTTTCGTCATCGATGCGACCGACGATCCCGCCTCCAAGTTTCTCATCAACGACGTCTGCGTGGCGCTGCAACGGCCGTTCGTTTATGCGGGCGTGCTCGGGATGAGCGGGCAGGCGATGACCGTGATCCCCGGCCGCACGGCGTGCCTGCGCTGTCTGTTCGAAGAGCCCCCGGCGCCGGGCGAGATCGCAAGCTGCCGCGAAGCCGGAATCATCGGGCCGGTGGCCGCGGCGATCGGCGAGGTCGAGGCGGCCGAGGCATTGCGATGGCTTCGCGGCACGGAGCCGGAACTCGCGGGCAGGATTCTGACCTACGACGCCGGCGCGGGCGCAACGCTGCGCACGCTCGCGGTCAGCGTGCGCGCGCAATGCCGATGCGCGCGAGCGCCCGGCATCGGGCCGAGCGCGGCGGAGGCGGCCGCGCGCGAGCACACGACCAACCATTGAGGATCATGCGATGAGCCACGTCACCAATCTGAAATGCCGCGAGTGCGGCCAGGAGTATCCGATCAAGCCGCTCCATGTATGCGAGGACTGCTTCGGGCCGCTCGAGGTGATCTACGACTATGCCGCGATTCGCGCGGCGGTTTCGCGCGCCGCGATCGGCTCGCGCCCGCACAACCTCTGGCGCTACCGCGAGCTGCTGCCGGTCGACGGCGAACCCGAGGCCGGGCCGTTCTCGGGCTTCACCCCGCTGCTGCACGCGCGGCGCCTGGGCGCGGAACTGGGGCTCAAAAAACTCTACATCAAGGACGACACCGTCAACCATCCGACCCTCTCGTACAAAGATCGGGTGGTGTCGGTGGCGATCACCAAGGCGCGCGACTTCGGCTTCACCACGGTTTCGTGCGCCTCGACCGGCAACCTGGCCACGGCGGTCGCGGCGCACGCGGCGCGCGCCGGGCTGCGCTCGGTAATCTTCATGCCCGAAGGCGTCGAGTCGGGCAAAATCGTCGGCTCGTCGATCTACGGCGCGCGCGTGATCACGATTCGCGGCAACTATGACGACGTCAACCGGCTGTGCAGCGAGATCGCGGACAAGTACGGATGGGCCTTCGTAAATATCAATCTCCGACCCTATTACACCGAAGGCGCCAAGACCTTCGGCTTCGAGGTCGCCGAGCAGCTCGGATGGAAGCTGCCCCACCACATCGTGCTGCCGACCGCCGGCGGCACCATCCTGCCCAAGGTCGCCAAGGCCTTCAAAGAGCTGAAGGAAGTCGGCCTGGTGCATGGCGGTGAGTTCAAGATTCATTGCGCCCAGGCCGCGGGCTCGGCGCCGGTGGTGCACGCGCTGCACAAGAACACCGACCTGATAACTCCGGTCAAGCCCGACACCATCGCGAAGTCGATCGCGATCGGCAACCCGGCCGACGGCTTCTATGTGCTGCGCGCGGTGCGCGAATCGGGCGGATGGGGCGAAGCCGCCGCCGATGCCGAGATCATCGAGGCGATCAAGCTGCTGGCGCGCACCGAGGGCATCTTTGCCGAACCCGCCGGCGGCACCACGCTGGCCGTGGCGCTCAAGCTCATCGCCTCAGGGCGCATCAAGACCGATGAGAGCGTGGTGGTATCGATCACCGGCAACGGCTACAAGACGCTCGAGGCGGTCGCGCAAAGCATCGAGCCGCCGCTGGTGATCGAAGCGCGGCTCAAGGATTTCGACGCGATTTACGAGCGGCTCGGCGACGGCAAACGCTCGCTCAAGGGCGCGGCCTGAGCCGGCGCTTTTGCCGGTGGCGCAGCATTCGCATGACAGATAATCTCTTGTGAGGTAGGAAATTCAGCATATGGCAATCAAGGTGCGCGTACCCACCCCCCTGCGCCGGTTCACCGGCGGCACCGATGAAGTGGCGGCCGTCGGCGAGTCCGTGCGCGCGGTCATCGAGGACCTCGAAAAACGTCATCCGGGAATGCGCGAGCGGCTGCTCGACGACAAGGGCGAGCTGCGCCGCTTCGTCAACATTTATCTCAACGGCGACGACATCCGATTCCTCAACCAGCTCAACTCGCAGGTCAAGGATGGCGACGATATTTCAATCGTCCCGGCAATCGCCGGCGGCCGCTAGCCTCGAGCACGTTCCGCCGTCGCGCGCGCACAGCGTGCTCGAGCTCATCGGCAACACGCCGCTGCTCGAGATCACGCGCGTGACCGAGGGCCTGCTGCGCCCGGGCGTGCGGATTTTCGCCAAGCTCGAGGGCTTCAACCCCGGCGGCTCGGTCAAGGATCGCGCCGTGCGCCAGATGCTCGAGCTGGGGCTCAAGCGCGGCGAGCTGCGCCCGGGCAAGGTGATCATCGATTCGACCTCCGGCAACACCGGCATCGCGCTCGCGATGGTCGGGGCGGCGCTCGGCTATCCGGTCGAGATCGTGATGGCCTCCAACGTGAGCCGCGAGCGCAAGAAGATCATCGAAGCCTTCGGCGCCAAGCCGATCTATTCCGATCCGCTCGAAGGCTCGGACGGCGCGATCACGCTCTCGCGCAAAATCATCGCCACCAACCCCGAAAAATACTTCAAGCCCGATCAGTACAACAACGAGGCCAACCCGCTGGCGCATTTTGAAACCACCGGGCCCGAGATCTGGTGCCAGACCGCGGGCGAAGTCACCCACTTCGTCGCCGGCATCGGCACCGGCGGAACCGTGATGGGCACCGGCCGCTATCTGAAAGCGCAAAACGACGCGATAAAAGTGATCGCGGTCGAGCCCGACGACGCAATGCACGGGCTCGAGGGGCTCAAGCACATGGCGTCCTCGATTGTCCCCGGCATCTTTCACGCCGAAGAACTCGACGACCGCATCGCGATCGGCACCGAAGACGCCTACGAGATGGTGTACGCGCTCGGCCAGCTCGAGGGTGTGCTGGTCGGCCAGTCCTCGGGCGCGGCGATGGTTGCGGCGCTGCGCGTCGCGCGCGAGCTGCGCGACGGCTGCGTGGTGACTGTGTTTCCGGATTTCGGCGACAAGTATCTATCCACCAATCTCTGGATCGGATGGGAACAGTGGCGCAAGGAGCGCCTGGAAAAGCTCGTCAGCAAATGGAACGCCTCCGCGAGCGCTACTACCTGACTTACCCCAAATCGCTCATCCGCGAGCCCCTGCTTTATCACCTGGTCAAGAAGTTCGACCTGGTGTTCAATATCCGCGGCGCGAGCGTCTCGGAAGAGATGGGCCTGGTCGCGGTGGAATTCGAGGGCTCCAACGAGCAGATCGAGCGCGCGCTTGCCTGGCTGCGGCAAAGCGGCGTGACGGTCGAGCCGATCGAGAAAAACGTGATCGAGTAGCCTGCCCGCTGGGCGCGCATCCGCGCGAAGCACTGCGGTGCCGCGTCCGAAACCGCCGGCGTATGATTCTGAGCGACGAACAAATCGAGCGATACAGCCGGCAGATAATCGTGCCGGGCTTCGGCGCAGGCACCCAGGAGCGCCTGCGCACCGCCCGCGTGGCGATCGTTGCCGCGCCCGCCGCCGCCGAGACCGCGGCGTTGTACCTGGCAGGAGCGGGTGTCGGCCATATCGCGATCCATCCCGCGGCCGAACCTCGGACGTATCGAAGGCTGGTCGGGCGAATGAACGACCTCGACGCCGATGTCGCGGTTGAAATCGCCGCGAAGGATGCTGAGCCGGCGCCGGGCGTCGGCGCCGATCCGGTACTCGCGTTGCTCGGCGACGCCGCGGCCGCCGCCGTCGCCGAGCGGCTTTTCCGGGCACGGCGCCCCCGCTCGGCGATCCTGGCGCGGCTCGACTCACCGGGCCGGATCGCGATGTTGCCGGCGCCGCCGCCGTGCCCGCTATGCGCCGACGCGAAGCTGCTGAGCGCGATCGGCGATCGCGCCGCAAATGCCGGCGTCGTCGCGATGGTCGCGGTGGCCGAATGCCTCCGCATGCTGGCGGGCGTCGGCGAGATGTCCGGACCGCGAGTGATCGAATTTACCGGCTTGGCGACCCGCACAGCTGCACTGACTCGACGCCCATCGGAGGGCGTCGCGCCGGCGCGCTGCGCCTGCGAGACGCCGTGAGCACGCCGCGCGCGTCCGGCCTCGCCGCAATCCCCGGAAAAGCGCGCGAACGAGGCGCCGGCCATAGACTTTGGATGTTCGATTTCGATAACACACTGGCGCCGCTCGAGCCGGCGGTTGATTGGGCCGCCGGCAGGCGCGAATTGCAGGCATGGCTCGCCGCGGCGGGCATCGCGCCGGCGCTGTTCGAGGAAATTCCGCGCGGCAACCTGTTGTTGTACGAGGCGTTGCGCGCGCGGCTCGCCGCCGGCGGCGAGCCCGCGCACGCCACATGGCCCGAGGCGGCACGCGCCGCGTTTGCGCGCGAGGCGCGCGGCGGCGCCGCGGCCGCGCTCCTTGACGGCGCATGCGCGATAATCGAACGTTACGAACTCGCCGGCGTCGATGCGGTAAGTCCGGCGCCCGGCGCGCTCGAGCTGCTCGGCGCGTTGCGCGCCGCCGGCGCCGCGATCGCAATCGTCACCTCGAATTCGTCGCGCACGGTCGCGGCATGGATGCGCGCGCGCGGCGCGGCCGGCCTCGTCGATCGGATCGTCGGACGCGACAGCCGCCTCGCCCTCAAGCCCTCGCCCGCAACCCTGGAGCGCGCGCTGGCGGATGCCCGGCTCGAGCCGTCGCAGGCGGCGTTCGTGGGCGACAGCGAGAGCGACCTTCGCGCCGCGGCCGCCGCGCGAGTTCGCTTTTACGGCGTGAATGCGCGGCCACAAGGGCGCGAGCGGCTCGTCGCGCTGGGCGCGTCGCCGGTCTTTGCTTCGCCGGCGGAAATGAGCCTCCATCTCGGTCTCGCACCGCGGAACGCGGCCGACTAGGCAATATTGCGGCGCGGGCCTGCATTAAATAGCTTGATTTGCTCGATCCCTAATCCTTAATCGGGAGATGAATTCCAACACGATGAGCGAGGGCTTTACCTTGTGGTTCACCGGTCTCTCGGGCGCGGGCAAGTCCACCCTGGCCAACCTGGCCGCCGAGGAGTTGCGCCGGCGCGGATACCGGGTCGAGGTCCTGGACGGCGACGAAGTGCGCACCCATCTGTCCAAGGGGCTCGGCTTTTCCAAAGAGGATCGCGACACCAACATCAGGCGCATCGGCTACGTATGCAAGCTGCTCGCGCGCAACGGCGTGATTGCGATCGCCGCGGCCATCTCGCCCTATCGCGAGGTGCGCGACGAGGTGCGCGCCCAGCACGCGCGCTTTTTCGAAACCTACGTCGAGTGCCCGCTCGAAACCCTCGTCGAGCGCGACGTCAAGGGACTGTACAAAAAAGCGCTGGCCGGCGAACTCAAGGGCTTCACCGGCGTCTCCGATCCCTACGAGCCGCCGCTCGCCCCCGAGTTGACGATCGTCACCAGCCGCGAAGCTCCGCACGAGAGTCTCGCCCGGCTGCTCGCCAGTCTCGAAGAGCGCCGTTTTATCAGCCGCGATGGAGTCGGACGATGAGCAACGGACCCGGTGAAGCAATCGGCGCGCACGGCGGCGGCGCGCTCGTCGATCTCAAGGCGCCGGCGCCCGAGCGCGCCGCGCTCGCGCGCCGCGCCGAGGGTCTCACGACGATCGCGCTCGGCGCGCGCGAACTCGCCGACCTCGAGATGCTGGCGTCGGGCGCGTTCTCGCCGCTGCGCGGCTTCATGGGCGAGGCCGATTACGTTCGCAGCCGGGACGAGATGCGGCTGGCCGCTGGCGCGCCGTGGTCGATCCCGATCACACTCGGCGTGGGCGAGGCCGAAGCGCGCGCGCTCAAACCGGGCGACGAGGTCGCGCTGGCCGACGCCGCCGGCGCGCGGCTCGCGATAATGAAGCTGGCGGAGATTTTCCGCGTGGACCGTGCGCGCGAGGCGCAGGCGGTATTCGGGACCGCCGACCTGGCGCATCCGGGAGCCGCCAATGTGCTCGCCACGCCGCCCTGGTGCCTCGGCGGCGAGGTCACGCTGCTCGCCGAAATCCCGAGCCGCAACTTCCTCGAGTACCGGCTCGAGCCGCGCCAGACCCGCGCGGCGTTCGCGGCGCGCGGATGGCGCAAGATCGTCGCGTTCCAGACTCGCAACCCGACCCATCGCGCGCATGAATATATCCAGAAAGCGGCGCTCGAGATCTGTGACGGCCTGCTGCTCCATCCGCTGGTCGGCGAGACCAAAGGCGACGACGTCCCGGCCGCGGTGCGGATGGAGACCTACAAGGTGATGCTCGAGTTGTACTACCCGCGCGATCGGGCGATGCTCGCGGTGATGCCGGCGCACATGCGCTATGGCGGGCCGCGCGAGGCGATTCTCCACGCGATCGTGCGGCGCAATTACGGCTGCACGCATTTCATCGTCGGACGCGATCATGCCGGCGTGGGCAGCTACTACGGCACTTACGATGCGCAGAAGATCTTCGACCGCTTCAGCCCGGACGAAATCGGCATCGTTCCGCTAACTTTCGAGAACACTTTCTATTGCCGCAAATGCGCGGCGATGGCTTCGTACAAGACCTGTCCGCACGACGACGCCGACCGCCTGCTGCTCTCGGGCACCAAGGTGCGCGAGATGCTGCGCCGCGGCGAGGCGCCGCCGCCCGAGTTCACGCGGCCCGAGATCGCGGCGATCCTGACCCGCGCGATGCGCGCGACGGACTGAGCCGGCGCTGCGCCGGCACCCCGCAGACGATCATTCGCGGCTAATTGTCGTCGTCGGCGGGAGCGACGGGAGCGTCCTGGTCGGCGTCGTTATCTGACGATTGCTTCCGCTGCTCGGCCGACGAGCCGTCGTCATTCTCATCCGCGGGCGGCTGCATATTGGTTTGCGGAAGCTGCGCATCGGGATTGTCCTGCGGCCGATCGACGCCCGCGTTGGGGTCGGTCATGCCGCCGTTTGCGCCTGCTCCCTGATCTTCAGGCGCCGCCCCGGCATCGGGAGGCGTTGCCGCATCCGGGTCGGCACCCTCGGTCTGCCCGGCCTCGGACCCGTTTTCATCGCCCATCCCGGGCGCCGGGACGTCTGCGGAACCCGGCAAGGCGACCGGCGGATCGGTCTGCACCAGAGCGACGGGCGGTCGTGCTGACGAGGTTCGCGGCGCGATGCCGCGCAAGTTCGGCGTCAGGCATACGGCCAGGAGCAGACTGAACGCCCAGGTCATCGATGCGGATTTCATAATTGCCTCTTGTTGTGACTTCCTATTGCAACGGCGGCTCGCCCGACTGCGACGGCTCAAGCACCGGGGAGCCGTGATGCGACACGAGCCACCATCGATCCTGCGCGCGCTCGAACACGTTGGTCGCCAGCACCTGCGAACGCGCCGGACCGTCGTAACCGCGCTGGACCAGGTTCTCCTCGACGATCACCACCGCCAGGTCGCCGCTGGTTACTATCTGTGCGTCGCCCAGCTCGATCTTGACTTCGAACACGCTCTCGAAGATGCGCTCCCAACTGGTCATGATCGGGCCCCAGCCGACCAGTCGACGCCATCCGGGATGAATGCATACGATGCGCGGGTCGCGCAGCCAGACCGCGCTCATTTTTTCAATGTCCAGGCTTTCGAATGCGCGATAAAAAGCGCGATTCGCTTCAAGAATCGATTGCTGCTCAGACATGGGACCGCTCCCCGGCCAGGTCCAGCGGCTCATCGAGTTTATCTGACTTGCAACAGTATACGCCAGCCGTCCTTCGGGCCCGACAGGGCGCTTTGGCGAGCGGGGCCGGGCCGCGCGCGCTCCGGCGCCGGCCGGGCCAAACGACTCCGGATGCCCACTGCCGCGAGCGGTACAGGCTGGAACCAGACCCCGCAGTCAGTGAAGTCTATTGGTTGTCCGCCGTGGCGGCCAGGCTTCGCAGGTAAGGGTCCTGGAACGAAGCCCAGGCCTGGAGACGCAGTTTGTCACGAGCCATCGTTGCGGCATAAGTCGAATCGCCGGCGAGATCATGACGCTCATCGGGATCGGCCGCCAGATCGTAGAGCTGCGCGCGGCCAAGATTGAAGTCGTAGATGTACTTCATCATGTGCGCGTCAATGACGCCGAGGATGAAGTTGGTATCGTCCGCGAACAGGTAGGCGCGCCGATGCGGCCGCCAACGGAACAGCGACACGCCCTGCCACTGCGCCGGCGAGGGCAGACCGAGCAGGCTCAGCAGCGTCGGCGCGATATCAATTTGCCGTCCCGGCTGGTCCACCGGCAGGCGCTCGCGGAACAGGCGCGGATTCACGATCATCAGCGGCACCTGCAATTCTTCGTTGTAAACCGTGAAGCCGTGCACGGTCTCTCCGTGCTCGCCGAAGGCTTCGCCATGATCCCCTGTGATCACCAGCAGGGTGTTGTCTGCAAGCCCCATTTGCTGGAGCCGATCGGCCAGCCTGCCAATCAGCGCGTCGATCGATTGCACGCCGTTCAAATACCGGTTGAGCATCGGATCGCGCACGGCGAAACTTCGGTCGCCGGCCGCGATATACGGATGATGGGTGTCCATCGTCCACAGAGTAAGAAAAAACGGCTTCGTCCGGTGCGCGTCGATCCAATCGACTGCGGCCGATAACAGCGGTGGATCCTGCGGCAGGCGCGGATCGCGATGCTCCGCCACAACGCTGGTGAAACCGTGATCGAGCAGGAACTCGGAGCGCCGATCCTCGGATATGGATCCTGAATCGATGAGCGCGGTCGCATAGCCGTGCTGCTCGAGCAGCGCGGGCAACCCGCGAGAGGCCAGGTCCGGATGCCATCGCGGAACCGGAAACCAGTCAAGCCGCGGATACAGCGAGCAGAACAACGCCGTCATTGCGGCGGACGTGTTGCCCTGCGCCGCGTAAATGTGGTTGAAAACCGCCGCGTGGCTCTCCAACCGTTTTAGTTGCGGAGTGTCATCGTATGGTGCCCCGTACAGGCCGAGGTTGTGCGCCCCCACCGACTCCATCACCACCATCACCACATTGTACCGCGGCGTCGTCGGCAAAAGCGCCGGCCAGACCGAGGCATATGCGGGACGTCTCCCTTCGGGTTCGAAATCGTCGTAGTAATCAGCCAGTGCAGAGCTGGGCAGAGGTTTCTTCTCGAACCACGGCGAGATGAACGCCCATTCCGCATTGAGCGCCGCGGACGGATAGCGGAGATGCCGCGCTGCCCAGGCATGCGCTCCCACAACATAAATCAGGATAAGAGCCAGGCAGAGCGGCGAATAGAAGCGCGCCCGCGCATGGCGCAGAAAATCGGGCGCGTAGCGCGACAGACCCTCGGTCACCGCTATCGTGGTCAGAATTCCTATGAGCACCCATACGTACGGCGTAGCCGCACCCATCGCGTACGGAATTGAGCCCGAAATCAGGTGCAGATCATCAGAGAGAATAAACAGTTTGTAGGTGGCGTCCGTATGGAGATACGAGAAGATGATGTTATCCACGGCACCCCAGACCGCGAGCAGCAACACCACGCAGTAGCCTGCGCGTGTCACGCTTCGGGACGCGCGCGGGCTTCGTGCAAACCAGAAAAACCCGTGCGCCACCCATGCCAGCACCGTCATGACAAACACGTCCTGGTAGGCGAGCAGCGGCAAGTAGACCCATGGCACTGGCCGACAGAGGAAGTACACGTTGGTTACCCGTTGCCGAAGCATCTCGACCGCGAGTCCCAAAACAGCGGCAAAAAGGAATTCCGAACCTGTGATTCGGCTGCAATTCAGACGGAAAAAAGGCGAAACTTCGACTTCCTTTGCCGCCGAGCGAGATCTGATGTCATACGATAAGAGGAAAGATCCCATCTTGAAGCAGATGGTATCGTTCAATTAACAAGCAGACAACCTATTTCGGATTTGAAAAGTTGAAATAGGTCTTTAAGACTTGAATTGATGATTATAGCTAAAACAAATCACGCTCTGGGCTAAAGAATCCCGGCGAGACAACTGCAATTCAGATCCCCGCGCCCGGCACAACGGACAAGCTCAGGTACGATTCAAACCCGCATTCGTGCATGACCGTCTGCAGTGCGGGTCGCGTCTCGGCGTCGGCGAACAATTCGTGACCCGTGTTGGGATTACGGTCGAATCGGGGAAAATTCGACGAACTGACCTCCAGCCGCACCCGATGGCCGGCCTTGAACACGTTGGCCGTCGCCCACAGATCGATCCTGAACTCGTATACCTTTCCCGCAACCATCAGGCGCGGCTCGCTTGGCGATTCGCGCACGCGCGCGCGGATTATCCCGTCAGTCAGGTTGCGCGCGAACCCGCAGGGCCCGACATCCACCAGCTTGGCGGTGAAATCGGTATCCGGCGCTGACGATGACGCGTACAGCGTCACGCTCACCGGACCGATAACCGCCAGGTCCTCGGCGAGCGGCTCGGTCGTATAGACCAGCACGTCCGCGCGATGCTCGACCATGCTCTGGTCGAGCGCGCCGCCCGGTTGCGCATTGGCGTAGCAGCAGAGGCCCCCGCCGACGGTCGGCACCGGGTTGAGCGGATTATAGAGAAACGAATCGGGCGGCTCTTCGCCGGGCGCTTCGCGCGCGAGCGCGCCGTCGCCATAGGCGCTGTTGGCTTTGCCGCGGCTGTGCAGGTAGTAGCGGCGCTCCTCGGCGCCCGGCGGCGGCCAATCTTTCTCCTCGCGCCATTGATTGATGCCCATCACGAAGAGCTTTACCGGCGCGTCCCGGTCCACGCCGTTGTCCGCCCCCTTGAGCCAGTGATCGAAAAATCGCAGTTGCGCGCCGTCGTAATCGATCGCCACCGGGCCCGAGCGGAAGCCGTAGTCGACCTGGCCGACCAGGCTCGAGAACGGCACGGCGTGATGCCACGGTCCGGCGAGCAGGCGCTGGCCCGAGCGCGCCGCGGGCGAGCCGCCGCGCGCCCGCATTCCGCGGTAATTGCGCAGCGAGCCGCCCATGAAGATGTCGTGCCATCCGGCGACGTTGAGCGCCGGCACCTCGATGCGGTCGTGGCGCTCTTCGATGCTGATCGCGCGCCAGTAGTCGTCGTAATATGGGTGCGCGAGCCAGTCGAAAAAGTACGGCGCCCCGGTGCGAAACAGTGGAAACTCGCTGAGCGGCATGAACTCCATCCGCTCGCGCATCACGTCGATGCTTTCCATGACCGCGCTCAACTCCGCGGCCGCCGCGGGATTGTCGCCGCGCTCGCGCATCAGGCGGCTCAGCCCAAGCGTGATCATCAGCCAACTGACGCCGAAGAACAGCTCGAACGCGCCGCCCTGGTAAACCCAACCCTCGTGGTAGTCGCTCGCCGTGATCGACGGCACCATCGCTTTCAGACTCGGCGGACGCTCGGTCGCCGCCAACCATTGCGTGGCGCCCATATACGAGGCGCCGAAGGTGCCCACTTTGCCATCGGCCCACGGCTGGCGCGCGAGGAATTCGATGGTGTCGTAACCGTCGCGCGCTTCGTCGACGAAGCATCGGAAGGTGCCCTGTGAGGCGAACAGTCCGCGGCAGTCCTGCACCACGACGTTGTAGCCGGCGCGGGCGGCGCGGACCACGTCGAGCGTGTTGAGCGTAATCAGCGGGAAGGATTTGTCGTACGGCGTGCGATTGAGCAGCACTGGCAGCCGCGCCGGCCCTTCGGGCCGGTAAAGGTCGGCCTTGAGCACGCAGCCGTCGCGCATCGGAATTTCGATATCTTTCTCGATGATAATCCGGGACATCGATTCGAGTCTCCTGCACGCAGCGCGCCGCCATTTGCGCTTGACCGCGCATGCGTCTAAGGTCGCTTGTAGTCCGACGATTCCGGCTCTTCAAGCGACAGCAGACGCGGGCCATTTGACGCCCCGCCCGCCTACGCACCGGTCTCAGTTCAGGCGGACGGACGAGGAATCGATGGCGACGGAGCGACAGCGCGAGATTAGGCGGCGGCGCAAGCGGCGCGAAAAGCGTCTCAAGGCACGGGTGCGCGAAGCTCGCAAACAGAAGAAAAAGCGCTGAGGCGAATTTCGCGGGCGACGCCGGCCGCCTTGCCGCCGGCGGCATGAGGAAATATATTTAGAACTTATCGAGTCCGGTTTGTTTCTTTCATCTGTCCGTCGCGCATGTTCTCGATTGAGCTTTGCGATCACGTTTCCCCAGGGTTTCCGGGGAGATGCGCGAAGGGACATAAGGAAGCGTGGAACAGTCAGGTACGGGCGCCCGGCGCGACGCTTGAATTGCCAGGGCACAGGTGCCCGGATCCGATCGTATAAGAACATGAAGGAGGTCGGTCATGGCTTTGGCAATTAACGACGTTGCACCGGATTTTGAAGCGGAGACGACGCAGGGGCGGATTCGCTTCCACGAATGGATTGGGAATTCCTGGTGTGTTCTCTTCTCGCATCCCAAGGATTTCACTCCCGTCTGCACGACTGAACTGGGCTATATGGCGCGGATGAAGCCCGAGTTCGACAAGCGCGGGGTCAAAATCATCGGGCTAAGCGTCGATCCGGTATCCAATCACGCCAAATGGGCGGACGATATCAAGGAGACCCAGGGCTTCGCGCCCAACTACCCGGTTATCGGCGACACCGATCTGAAGATCTCGAAGCTCTACGGAATGCTTCCGGCGAGCGCCTCGGGCGACGCGTCGACGCGCACGCCGACCGACAATCTCACCGTGCGCAACGTCTTCGTCATCGGGCCGGACAAGAAGGTCAAGCTCATCATCGTTTATCCGATGACCACCGGGCGCAATTTCGACGAGGTGCTGCGCGTGCTCGACTCGCTGCAGTTGTCGGCCAAGCACAAGGTTGCGACCCCGGTCAACTGGAAGCCGGGCGAGGACGTGATCATCGCCGGCTCGGTATCCGACGACGAGGCGAAGAAGCTCTATCCGCAGGGATGGAAGGCGCCGCGCCCGTATCTGCGGATCGTGTCGCAACCCAAGGGCTAGAATTCCCGGTTCGTCTCGCGATCGGAGCGCTGCGCGACGAGTCTCCGCATCGCGAGCCGAGTTCTGACGATGCGCCGGAAGGGGTGCGATGCGCTCCTTCCGGCGCATTTCGTTTCGCCTGGTTTCGTTCGCATGTTCTATGGTTTGCCACGTTGAATCATTCACTTGCCTCAGCCAAGAAACCGGCGTTAGATTTGAATCGTCAATTAACGAGCCCCTTGTCGACACTGCTGTCGATCGCGCGATTCGAGTCTTCCAATCGCTCGGCGGCCCGATGGATTACAAGGACAAACAGGCTTCATCGCCAGGTTCCGTGATCGCCGTCCCCACCGCCCATCCGCCGGGAAGCGGCCGCCTGGTGGTGATGTCGAACCGGGCGCCGATTCGGGTCGTGCGCGAGAGCGGCAGGCAGCGCATCGAGCCGACCGTGGGCGGCGTCGGCACCACCTTCCTGCGTCTGCTCGAGCATCAGGGCGGCCTCTGGATCGCCTGGTCGGGAACGCAGAAGAAGACTCCCGGGCGGCTGCTGATGCCGCCTGACGCGGATCCGGCGCGGTTTCAAATCGTCTTCTGTCCGCTCGACGAGCGCGACGTCTCGCACTACTACTACGGCATGTGCAATCGCGGGCTGTGGCCGCTGATGCACTTCATGACCGCGAATTGCCATTTCAGCGCTCTCCACTGGCGCTATTATGAGACCGTAAACCGCAAGTTCGCGGCGCTGGCCGCGGCCGAGTCCACCGACAATGACGTGATCTGGGTGCAGGATTTCCATCTCGCGCTGGTTCCGCGCATGCTGCGTGAGCAGCGGGCGCGCGCGCCAGTTGGGCTGTTCTGGCACGTGCCGTTTCCGCCCGAGCAGATTTTCCGCGTCTTTCCCTGGCGCGCCGAGCTGCTCGAGGGGATGCTCGGCGCCGACCTGATTGGCTTTCACACCCGCTCTTACGTCGTCCAGTTCCTCAACTGCTGCGAGCGCATCCTGGGACTGCGCGTTGACCGAACCCGCAGCGAGATCGCGACCTACCGCGGCCCGGTGAGGGTCGGCGTCTTCCCGCTCGGCATTCCCGCCGACTACTTCGCCAATCTCGCGGCCACCCCGCGCGTCAAGGAGCGCACCGAGCGGATCCGCCGGGCGCTGCGCACGCCGCACGTGGTGCTGGGCGTCGATCGTCTGGATTACACCAAGGGCATCCTCGAACGCCTGCAGGGCTTCGAGCGCTTCCTCGAGACCAATCCGGCCTACCATCGCAAGGTCACGCTGGTGCTGATCGCGGTGCCCTCACGCACCAAGGTCGCCGACTATGCCGCGCTCAAGCGCGAGCTCGACGAGCTGGTCGGCCGCATCATCGGACATTTCTCGTCCGAGGGATGGGTTCCGATCCGCTATCTGTACACGCAGTTCGGGGCCGAAGACCTGGTCGCCTACTATCAGGCGGCCGACGTCGCGCTGTTGACGCCGCTGCGCGACGGCATGAACCTGGTCGCCAAGGAATATATCGCGGCCCACCTGGGCGAGGACGGCGCGCTGATTCTCAGCGAATTCGCCGGCGCCGCCGAGGAGCTGACCCAGGCGTTGCTGGTCAACCCGTACGATATCGACGCGATCGCGGCGCGCATCAAGCAGGCGCTTGCGATGGCGCCCAACGAGCGCGCGGCGCGGATGCGCGCGATGCGTACGCACGTGCATCGCAACAACCTCGAACACTGGTCCGAACTTTTCCTGAGCGCGCTGCTGCCGGAGCGAAATCCTGCCGCGGAGGCCTCCGCTGGCTATTAGACCGCAGCCGCCCCGCCTGCCCCCCGCAACCCTCGAACGGCTCGCCGCCCGCAGCCCTCTCCTGCTCTGTCTCGACTACGACGGCACCATCTCCGAGCTGGTAAGCCGGCCGTCGATGGCGGTGCCGGTGGCGGGCGCGATCGAGGCGGTGCGCGCCATCGCCGCCCATCCGACGCGCGCCGCGGTCGCGATCGTGAGCGGCCGGCCGGTCGCTCAGTTGCGCGAGATGACCGGGCTTGGACGCGAAGTGATGTACGCCGGCGTGCACGGGCTCGAAATCGCGCTGCGCGACGACGCCGAGGTCCGCACGCTGGGAGACGCCGCGCACCATTTGCCCGAGCTCGAACGCGTCCGCGCATGGCTGGCCGACAACGTTCCGCGCGACGGCGGCTTTGAAATCGAGGACAAGCATCTCTCGGTGGCGCTGCACTACCGCAACGCGGATCGCACCACGGCCATCGCGCTCTGCCGCCGTTTCGAGGAATTCGTCGCCGCCCACGCGCCGCATCTGCACGTCGCGCACAACAAGCTGGTGGTCGAGGCGATTCCGGCCGCGGCCTCCAAGGCCACGGCGCTGCGCGCGCTGAGCGATGCGGTCGGCAAGGCGTTCGAGCCGGTTTACTTCGGCGATGACCGCACCGACGAGGACGCGTTCGCCGCATTGGAGGACGGCCGCGGGCTGGGCGTGCTGGTGGGTGAGGCGCGGCCCTCGCGCGCGCACTTCCGCGTGGCCGACCCGGCGGCGGTCGCGCTGCTGCTCGAGCGGCTCGCCCGCGCGCTGGAGGCTGGCTGATGCGTCATCCCGGACGCCAAACCGTCGGCGACGGCGGTCTGTCCGCAGCGGCGGCCAGGTGCTAGAGCGTTCATTGAGGGATTCCAAAGCGACGCGCGCGCACGGGAGCATTGAAGATGGAAAATCCGGTCGACTACCGAATCACCACCGTCGAACACTTGCGGACGCTGATGGGCGAGCCGCATCCGGCAACGCCGCGCAAGCTCCTGCGCGCGCTCGACGACCTCGCGGTCGATTTCATCCGCCGCGCGCCGTTCATGGTGCTCGGCACGGCCGACGCCGAGGGCAACCAGGACGTCTCGCCCAAGGGCGGCGCGCCGGGCTTCGTCGCGGTCGAGGATCGCCACACGCTGCTCATTCCCGACCGCAAGGGCAACAAGCTGCTCTTCGGTCTGCAGAACGTGCTCGCCAATCCGCACGTCGGCCTGATCTTCATGGTGCCAGGCACCGACGAGACGCTGCGCGTCAACGGCGCCGCGGAGCTGAGCGTCGATCCGGCAATCCTGTCGCGCCTTTCGTCCGGCGGATCGCCGGCGCAGCTCGCCATCCGGGTGCACGTGCGCGAATGTTTTTTCCACTGCGCCAAGGCGCTGATTCGCTCGCAGCTATGGAAGCCCGAGAGCTGGAGCGAGAAGATTCGCTTCTCGTGGGGCAGGTATCTCGCGACCCGGAGCGACGGCGAGGGCGCGGCCGAGAAGATCGACCGCATGGTCGAACTCGACTACAAGAACAATCTCTGAAACAACCATCGCCGGGTAAAACCGCAGGTCGGCAAGGCTCTGGCGGGTCGCCGCGGAAGGTCTTTGCCGCCTTGAACGTGTCTGCGGCTTGTCGACGTTCGATCCCGACCGGGTGAGCCGGTGAAGCGATACCGGCGCGCACCCTGCATTCGGAAAGGGACGGTTCATATGTTTGGATTTGCGGTGATCGTGATGCTTTACGCGACGATCGGGCTGATGGCGGCGGCGGGCGCCATCTTCATCGTCCGGAACATCCTGGGTTCCAGGGGCGAGCAGATCTTCTACGCGATTTTTCTGGTGATGATCGCCGGCTTCTATTTGGCCTTCGCCAGCTACTTTGGGGCGACGACGGCGTGGCGGCTTGAGATAGTCGCCGTGGCGGCATTTGCGGCAATCGCTCTGCCGGGCGCGCGCTTACCCGTGGCCCTGATGCTCGGATACTCGTTGCATGGTATGTGGGATCTGCTGCACGAGCTTCAGGCGCACGGAGTTTACGCCGCCTTTGAGCCCGGTCGGCTCACCCCTGTACCGCTCGCCTACGGGTTCTTTTGTGCAGCCTTCGATTTCTGCATGACCGGATATTTCTATGCGCGACGAGCCCAATGGGCGGCCGCATGGAAGGCAATCTGACGAGACTGCTGCGCGAGCGCGTGGCACTGAACGCTGCGTAAACTGCGCGAACGAATAATTGCCCGGCCGCCGGCTGATGGCCGCGCGATGGCCGACGAGCCGTGTGTGAGCCCGAGTGCGGAATAGGCGACGGCGGCCGGGCGCGGCGCTCAGGAGCTTTCGCGCTTTTTCTCCGGCTCCCACAGCCGCTGCCACGCGCGCAGCCCTTCCTGCAGCGTGCGCTGAGCCATTTCCGCCTGACGGCGCGCCTCCTCGGTCCATTTGCCGGAGTCGCCGAACGCCTGCTCGGTCGCCTTGCGCCAGTTCTCGGCCCAGGCTTCCATCGGATTGACATGCGTCTTTTCGGAGCCGCCGCCGGCCGCGCCGCCTGAGCGCCGCACCTGCTCGCGGAGCTGGCGCTCCCACCATTGAAAGCCCTGCTCGAGCGCCGCGACCATGCCGTCCTTGCTCATGCGCGCGGCGCGAATCCAGCTTTCGACCATCTGCTCGCGGTCGATGCCGGCGCCGGTCTGTGCGGCGAAGTCCCTGGCCGCCTTGTTGACGGCCGCAAGCGTATCGGCCAATGCCTGACCGGCCTTGCGAATGACTTCTTCGATGCCTGAGAGATCTTCGGATGCCATCGGCTCACCGCCCTTCGGTTGTTTTGACGATCGAGAACTCGCGCGTGCGGGCCAGAGCCGCCCGCCGTGCTCGCGCGCCGATTGCGATTGGCGCGCCGGCGCGCCGTCTTTATCGTCCTACAGATCGCGGCTTATTTCGAGACGCGACCAACGCCGCGGTTCACGCCAGGTAGCGGTAGGCGATGGCGCCGATCGCGCGCGTCACGGGTAACGGCAGCCGGCGCCAGAGGCGCGTAAGGGGGCGTCCGGAACGGTCGGGATCCTCGGCGCTGATACGACGCGGCGCGGCGGGAAAGAAGCTGTACGGCAGGGGCGAAGGCGTGGCGCCCATTTCGGCCTTGAAACGCGCAAGCCCGCTGTTGCGCAGGTCGGTGCGGCCGAGGTCGAGCGCCGCCGCCCGGCCCGCGTGATGTTCCAGGATGCTGAAGAACAGCAGGTGGGAAGCGCCGGGGGCGCTCTCCGCGGCGCGCGCCGACCACTTGGCATAGAGCTGCGCTTCGTCGCGCAGCAGCACGACCGCGGCCTGATCGTGCCCCGCCAACGAGGCGATCCAGATCTCGAGACCGCCCCCGGGAGCAAACGCCTCGCGCACGAGGTTGAAGAAGCGCAGCGGCTGCGGCGGAACACCCAGCCGCCGGCGCGTCTCGAGCTGAATCGCATAGAAACGCCGCAGCATCGCGAGCGTGTCGCCGTTTTCGATGCGGAACTGCTCGTTGGCCGCGCGTTTGACCTGGCGGCGAAAATTCCGGTCCGCGCCGCGTTCGATCGCCGGGAACGGCCGCGCCAGATCGATTGACCATTGTTCGAAACACTCGACCGTCTGCCACGGCGCGGCTCCCCGGATACCGCGAAGCTCGAAGGCCCCGCCGAGCGGCCGCGCCGACGTCAGCGCATCCATCAGGCGCGCAACCGCCTCCGCGTCCACGCCCAGCGGCGGACACGAGTCCGAAAAGGGCAGTCCGACCATTCGCCGCGCCAGCGGATTGCGCGTGCGGGCGAGCAGGCATCCCGCGAGCGGCTGTCCACGCCATTCGAGCATCGCCGCCTGCACGCGAAATCCATAGGCGCGGCGCAACACGTCAGCCCATGCCGGGGTATGAAAGAGGGTGGCGTGTTTGGCGGCTTGGCCAAGCCGCGTCCACTGGCCGAGCGCCTGGTCCAGCGGTAGAACGGTGATGCTGGCTCTCTCGGCTGCCGGCGCGCCGTCCATCACGGCCTCGAGTTTGAGCGCGGGATCATCAAGCACCTGTTGCAAAGTCGCCACGGCAAGTTCCTCGCGCCAGCACATCGTGCGTGACATTCATCCACGCTCCGCATCCGCGCATATCCGGCCGATGACATAGGCTCGGGCGAACCCGAGTCCCCACGGTTCGAGAATGCCGCCTTCAGCGGCGAGCGTGAAATGGCCCTTTTCAGCCACTCGAATCGAGGGCTCATTGATCGACTCGACCACGTACCACAAACGCCTGTGCGGCCGGGTGAGCAGCGCAACTGCTCGTGCGAGCCCGGCAGACGCGAGCCCCTTGCCGCGATATGCGGGATCGGTCCAGGTGTCGCCGATTTGAAAATCGCCGTTGGCGATAAACGGGAAACGCCAGTAGCGCGGCGTGAATCCCGAATAATGCGCCAGCCGATCGCCATCGTAGATCAACACCGCGCCGAATCCCGGTTCGGCAAAGATGTGCAGGCGGTCGAGCACCCAACGGAACAGGAATCTCAGCCGCAGGCGCGCGCCAGGCAACCCATGCGGCAGGATGCGCCAGCCTCGAGGCCGCCAGATGACGCACCGATATTGTGGCCCGAGCCGGCCCAGCCCATTCTCGGCCTCGATCCGCTCGTCCTTAGCCTCACCGCATACGTATCGATAAAAAAGATAGCGCGGGGCCGCAGACGAGTGCGAGTCGCACGTGCTTCCCTCGAGTGAAAGAGTTTCGGTTTCTGTTTCGGACGCGCCAGCGGACGAGGTTATTGTTGCAGACATCTAAATGCAGTAATTGCCGACTGTGCTTTGGCCAAGCGCGTGAAGCGCAAAACACATGCCAGAAGCGAAGACGCCCGGACATGCGAAATTTGTTAGGATCAATGAGCCCTCATCACGTCAATGCTTGATATCATCGAAAGAACTCACCTAATCCGGGTAAAAACAAAGGAAATTTTACATAGCTTGATTCGCCATCCGCTTATCTTGAACGCGATCGAGAAAAAATGAGCAATGCCCTCCCCTGAAATATTCAACCTCGACGGTCGTGTCGCGGCGGTCACCGGCGGCAACGGCGGCATCGGACTCGGTATCGCGCTCGGCCTTGCACAGGCCGGCGCCGCCATCGCCATCCTGGCGCGCAACGCGGCGCGCAACGAGTCCGTCATTGCGGAGCTTCGCGCGACCGGCGCAAAAGCCATCGCGATCCAGCTCGATGTGACCGAGCGCTCAGCGCTGACCCCTGCGCTCGAGCGTGTCGAGCGCGAGCTCGGCCCGGTCGACATCCTGGTCAATAACGCGGGCATCGCGATTCCCGGCGGCGTGCTCAAGGCCGACGCCGCGAGCTGGGACCGCGTGCTCGAGACCAATCTCAGCTCATGCTTTCTGCTCGCTCAGATCGCGGCGCGCTCGATGGCGGCGCGCGGGCGCGGCAAGATCATCAATATCGCAAGCGAGTATTCGACCTTTGGCAACCCGATCGCGCCGTCCTACGCCGCCTCCAAGGGCGGGCTCGTCCAGCTCACCAAATCGATGGCGGTCGAGCTGGCCGCGCACAATATCCAGGTCAACGCGATCGTGCCCGGATGGATCGAGAGCGAAATGACCCGGCCGATCAAGGGCCGGGCCTTTTACGACGACATCATTCGGCGCACCCCGGCCGGACGCTTCGGCACTCCCGAGGAATGCGCGGGCGCAGCCGTCTTCCTCGCCTCGCGCGCCTCCGATTTCGTGACCGGGGCGACCGTCATGGTGGACGGCGGCTACGCCATACGCTGACCCGCGGCCGCGGCGCCTTCGTCGCGCACCCGACCCGTGACGCGGCGCGGCCGCTCGTGATAGCCTTTGACGACATGCCCGACACACGAGGTTGAGCCATGGCGAATTCCAGCAACGGCGCTTCGCACGACAGTTTTCGCGTTATCGGCACGCGGCCGATCCGTCACGACGGCGTGGACAAGGTCACCGGCCGGGCCAGGTACGGCGCCGATTACTCGTTTCCAGGGATGCTCCACGGGAAGGTCCTGCGCAGCCCTCACGCGCACGCGCGGATCGTCGCGATTCGCACGGAGCGGGCGGCCGCGCTCGAGGGCGTGAAGGCGATCATCACCGGCGACGATTTCCCGGATATCCCCGGCACCACCGCGATGATGGGCGAGCTGGTGATCAACACGCACTATCTGTCGCTCAACGTGATGGCGCGCGGCAAAGTGCTCTACGACGGCCACGCGGTCGCCGCGGTCGCCGCGGTCAGTCCGCACGTCGCCGAGGAAGCGCTCAAGCTGATCGAGGTCGACTATGAACCGTTGCCGCCGGTGATGACTGCGGAAGAGGCGATGCGGCCGGACGCGCCGGTTCTGCTGCCCGAGATTCGCCAGAAGTTTATCGCCGGGCGCTCCGATCCCGGCTCGCCCGAGGGCCCCGACCGGCCGACCAACGTGGCGGCGCATATCCAGTTCCAGCGCGGCGACGTGGCGGCCGGCTTTCGCGCGGCCGACCATATCGTCGAACGCGAGTTCAAAACCGCCACGGTGCATCAGGGATATATCGAGCCGCACAACGCCGTTGCGCTCTTCAGCTCCGACGGTCACGCGACGATTTATTGCTCGACCCAGGGCACCTTCAACGTGCGCACGCTGACTGCCACCGTGCTCAAGATGAACGAGGGCGACATCAAGGTCGTGCCGGCGGAAATCGGCGGCGGCTTCGGCGGCAAAACCACGATTTACCTCGAGCCGCTGGCGCTGTTGCTGGCGAAAAAGAGCGGACGGCCGGTGAAGATGACGATGAATCGCGCCGAGGTGCTGCGCGCCACCGGCCCGACCTCGGGCACCTGGATCAAGGGCAGGATGGGCGCCACGCGCGACGGCAAAATCACCGCCGCGCAGTTCTGGATGGCCTACGAGGCGGGCGCCTATCCGGGCTCGCCCTTCGCCCCGGGCGCGATGTGCTGTTCGGCCCCCTACGACATTCCCCATCTGCTGATCGATTCATACGACGTGGTGGTCAATCGGCCCAAGGTCGCGGCCTACCGCGCGCCGGGTTCGCCGAGCTCGGCGTTCGCCTGCGAGTCGCTGGTGGACGAGCTTGCGCTGCGCTGCGGGATCGACCCGCTCGATTTCCGCATCCTCAACGGCGCGCGCGAGGGCACGCCGCAGCCGGCCGGCCCCCCGTACAAGCGCATCGGATTCATCGAGACCTGCGAGGCGTTGAAGAACAGCGAGTATTACCGTTCGCCGCTCGAGGGTCCCAACCGCGGCCGCGGCGTCGCCGCCGGCTTCTGGTTCAATGGCGGCCTGCAATCCGCCGCCGCGGTCAACCTGCACAACGACGGCACGCTCAGCGTCGTCACCGGCTCGGTCGATATCGGCGGGTCGCGCGCCGCGATGGCGATGATCGCGGCCGAGGTCCTGGGGGTCGGCGCGCAGGACGTGCGGCCGATGGTGGTCGACACCGATACCATCGGCCACACCGACGTGACCGGCGGCAGCCGCATCACACTCGCCACCGGCATGGCCGTGTATGAAGCGGCTCAGGACGTGGTCCGGCAATTGAAAGAGCGCGCGGCAAAGCTGTGGGAGAAGAAACCCGAGGAGATCGAATTCCGCGACGGCCGCCTGAGCGCAATCGGCAACGGGGTCAAACCGATGACGATCAGGGAGCTGGTGCCGCGGCTCGGCCGCACCGGCGGACCGATCACCGGCCGCGCCACGCTCAACGCCGGCGCGGTCGGCGCGGTCGGCAACGCCTTCGCCGTCACCTGTGTCGACGTCGAAGTCGATCCGGAAACCGGCAAGGTGAAAATTCTGCGCTGCGCGGTCGCCCAGGACGTCGGCCGCGCGATTCATCCGTCATACGTCGAAGGACAGCTGCAGGGCGCGACCGCGCAGGGCATCGGATGGGCGCTCAGCGAAGAGTACGTGTACGACGAACGCGGCACCATGCGGAACACGGGCCTGCTCGATTATCGCATGCCGACTTGTCTTGACCTGCCGATGATCGAGACAATCCTGGTCGAGGTTCCCAATCCGAGTCATCCGCTCGGCGTGCGCGGCGTGGGTGAGGTGTCGATTGTCTCGCCGATGCCGGCGGTGGCGAGCGCCATCTACCGCGCGGTCGGCGTGCGCATGACCGAATTGCCGATATCGCCGCCGCGGCTGCTCAAGGCGATTGTGCACAGCCAGGGTGCGGGCGCCGAATTGCACACCGCGGCTGCGGATTAGTGCATGAATGAAGATTGGGCAGGCCGTCGCGGCGCACGAGGATTGGCAAAAGCGAAGCTGGTCAGTTTAGGCTAGAGTTGCGGCAATAAGGCGTAAATTGAGGTTATTGCGCTTCTATTCATCATAGAACCTATTGCAACTAATTAAAACTGGCGTACAATGAGGAAGCTGGCCGGGGTTTGCCCCCCCTTTTCCCGGTTGGCTTGGGGCCGAACGGCGCGAGCCGTTCGGCCTCTACTACTCTTTCGACCACACGGCGCATCCGCGACCGTATCCGCGCGCGCGCCTCGGGCGCGAATGCGCCAGCGACGACTTGGATGAACGTCACACCGGAATTCGTTACCGCCGGTCTGCAGCGCGCAAACTATGTGACCAACGAGCGCGTCGAGACCGCGATTTTTCTCGCACTCGCGCTGGACAAACCGTTGCTAATCGAAGGGCCCGCGGGCTCGGGCAAGACCGAAGTCGCCAAGGTGCTGGCGCAGATGCTCGGCGCCGAACTCATCCGGCTGCAATGTTACGAAGGGCTCGACGAAGCGCGCGCGCTCTACGAATGGAATTATCAGAAGCAGCTTTTGCGTCTGCAGGCCGACGAGCATCAGGGCATGCGCTGGGAGGAAACCTCCGAGCACCTGTTCACGCGCGAGTACCTGCTGGAGCGGCCGCTGCTGCGCGCGATCCTGTCGCCACGCCGCGTGGTGCTGCTGATTGACGAGATCGACAAGGCCGACGAGGAGTTCGAAGCCTTTCTGCTGGAACTGCTCTCGGACTTCCAGGTCACGGTGCCCGAACTGGGCACGCTGCGCGCGCACGAGTACCCGGCGGTGGTCCTGACCTCGAACCGCGCGCGCGAGCTGTCGGAGGCGCTGCGCCGGCGCTGCCTGCATCTGTTCATCGACTTTCCCGGACTCGAACAGGAGCGGCGCATCATCGAGTTGAAAATTCCTGAGCTCGACGCCCAACTCGCGGCCGACGCCGCGCGCTTCGTCAACGCCCTGCGCAAGCTGGGGCTCAAGAAACCGCCGTCGATCGCCGAGACCCTCGATTGGGCGCGCGCCCTTCTGCGCCTGGGCGTCACGCAGATCGACGCTCCCGCGATCCGCGCCGCGCTCGGCGTGCTGCTCAAGCACGAGGACGACCGCGCGCGCGTGGAAGCCAAGGCCGGCACGCTCGCCGCACGCCCGCGATGAACGCGCTCAGCGCCGAGCTGCTCCGTTTCATCGTCGCGCTGCGCGATGCGCAAATCGCGGTTTCGGTGGCCGAGACGCTCGATGCGATGCGGGCGGTGGCGGCGGCGGGGCTCGAAGACCGCGTGCGCGTGCGCGAAGCGCTGGCCGCCGCGCTGATCAAGGACGAAGCCGACCGTGCTGCGTTCGACGAGACCTTCGCGCGCTTCTTCGGCGCGGGAGGCGGGACGGCCCGCGACGCGGGCCGCCCCGCCTCCCGCAACCGCGCCGCAGCCGCCGGCGGCGGCCGCGGCGCCTCCGGCGCCGTGGCGCGCGCCCTCGATGAGGGCGCACCCCCGCCGGCGCCGGCGGGGGCAGCAGGCGCTGCCAAAGATGCGCCGGCCGCCGAACAGCGCTCGCCGGCAGCGGCGGCGGACGCGGATGCGTCCGCCGCCGCTGCCGGCGACCGGCCGACGGAACGCGCGGCCGGCGCGGCTGGCCGGGAACATCCAGCCGGCGCCCTCGATGCCGGCAGCTCGCGTCCGCGCGCCGCAGCGCGCGGACGCGAGCTGCCGGCGGCGGACGGCGCGGACGGCGACGCGCGCCGCCGGGCCGCGGCGCGCGTCGCGCGCCGCACCCCGTTCGCCGCCTACACCGCCCTCGAGTACGAGGCCGCGCGCGAGGCGCTCGCGCCGCTCGCGCGCCGCTTCCGGCTGCGCCTAGGCCGCCGACTCCATCCCGCCCCGCGCGGAAGGATGGACTTCCGGCGCACCATCCGCGCCTCGTTGCAGCACGGCGGGGTCGCCGTCGATTTGCGCTTTCGCGCGCGCCGTCCGCGCCACGCCGACCTCCTCATCCTCGCCGACGTCTCGGGCTCGGTGAGTTACTGCTCGAACCTGATGCTGGAGCTGGTCGCCGGCGTGCAGCGATATTTCCGCAGGGTGCACACGTTTGTCTTTGTGGACCACCTCAAAGAAGCCGAATTCGCCGACGGACATGTCGCAAGCGAGCCGGGACTGGATCTCTATGCGCGCTCGGATTTTGGACGGGTACTCGGCGACCTGTGGCAACGGCGCTCAGAATTCGTCTCGCGGGCGACCCTGATGCTGATCCTTGGAGACGGACGCAATAATCGGCGGCCGGCGCGCGCGGACGTGCTGCGCGATTTGCGTCGGCTCTGCCGTACGGCGATCTGGCTCATTCCGGAGCCGCGTGAGCGATGGGGAACGGGCGACAGCGCGATTTTCCAATACGCGCGCGAGGTTGATGCGCTCTATCCATGCGGCAATCTGGTTGAACTGGAGCGGGGACTCGAACGGTCGCTCAAAACTTTATTTTAAAACGCTCTTGGATTATCGGTTTCGCCCATCTATGCTGATGCCTGCTCGGATTGTGGGCAATTGACACGGATGTGACGGAACGCTAGAAATGCGCGATGTGAGGCGTCATCACTCTTCAAAAACGCCTTTGCATGAATAACTATACCAATTTACGCTTTCTGTTAGCTTCGATTGCCTCATCGATGCTATTGTTTGTTAATATTGCGAGAGCGCAGACGCCTGCCGGATCTGTTGCAGCGCTAACGGGCGACGTGCGCGTGCAGCGCGCCGGGACCACCGTGCCGGCCACTCCCGGGATGACCATCGATGTGGGCGACCGAATCATCACCGCCGCCAACAGCCGCGGCACGATCACCCTTACCGATAACAGCAAGCTCGAACTGGACGAGTCCAGCACGCTGGCGATCGATCAGCAGATGGTCTCGGCCGGCTCGCGCAACACCAAGCTGAGTCTGTTCGGCGGTCTTGTTCGATCCTTCGTTTCGTACTCGTCGTCGCCGAAGCCCAATTTCGAAGTTCATACACCCAACGCGGTCGCCTCGGCGCGCGGCACCGAGTACGACACCTCGACCCAGACGCAAGCGCCGAACACGATGAGCGAGGAGGACAAGCAGAAATACAAGGACTGCCGCCGCTTCTCGCAGGTGCTGGTCTATGAGGGCACGGTCGAGGTGACAAACACCACCAACCCGGCCGGTGGATCGGTGCAGGTACCGGCAGGCCACAAGACGCTCGTGGTATGCGGTCTGGCGCCATTCCCGCCCAGCGAAATCGCCGCGGCTGCGGCGGGAGCGGCTGCGGCCGCCGCCGGCACCGGCAGCGCCGCGGGGCTGTTCCTTGGCGGAGCCATAGTGGTGGGCGGTGCCGTGGGCGGACTTGGCGCGGGAGGAGCTTTCAGCGGCGGCAGCAGCCACGCTCCGCGTAACCCGCAAAGCCCGAATCAGTAAACATCGCGAGCTTCTCTCGACTTCGCTTTTGATCAGCGATCCCGAACCCGCTCGGTCTTTGATTCACTGGCTGCGCTGAGCGGCCGGCGGCGCGATGACCGGCGGCTCAATCCGGTTATGCGGACAGGCCGGATGCCTGGTTGGTCGCGCCTCCGGCGCGCGCTAAGCTTGGGCGGTTCGCCCGGCCATGGCTACCACGACCAGCGTCAAAACCCGCCGCTATCATCGGCACCCGTGGCGTCCGCTGCTCATCGGGCTGGCCACGGTTATCGCGGTGTTCGTCTTCAACGAGCAGCACCCGGCAGTCTTCGATCTGGCCGACCTGAAGGCCTCAGATTTGCGCATGTACGTGACACGCCGGCCGCCGCTCACGGGCGCGGTCGCAATCGCCGCGATCGACGAGAAGAGCGTCGCCGAGCTGGGGCATTGGCCGTGGCCGCGCAGCGTCGAGGCGCGGCTCAACGACGCTCTGCGCGACTACGGGGCTGCGGCCATCGGCTATGACGTGCTGTTCAGCGAGCGCGACGGCGACGATATCGAGGCCGAGCAGATTGCGCAGCGGCTCAAGCGGCGCGGCGTCAGCGACACCGCCGTCCAGGAAACGCTGGGCACCGGCAACGACGCGGCTTTCGCCGATGCCATCAGGCAGCAAGGTTCGACCTTTCTCGGCTACGCATTCGAAAAGCATTTCGATCGCGCAAGCGAGCGCGCGATCCTCGAATCCGCCGTACCCACGGGGTTCAAAACCGAGCAGGTCGCGCCGCCGCCGCTCGCGTTCGGGATGGTGCGCGAGCTGCCAGGGCCGCCGCCGGACCTGATCACCGCGCGCGCCTATCTGCCGCCGATCGAAGTTCTCAACCGCGCGGCGCGCGGAACCGGCTACGTCGACGTGGATCACGACTCGGACGGCGTGCTGCGCTCGGAGATCGCCGTGATTCGCTTCGGTCGGCGCTATTGCGTTCCGCTCTACCTGGCGCTGACCGCGGCTTATCGCGGGAATGCGCCGCTGCGGCTGGTGATCGGCCCTGAAGGCGTGCGCCGGTTGACGCTGGGCGATGAAGAAGTTCCGGTGGACGAGCTGGGACGGATGCTGATCAATTTTCGCGGTCCGCCGGGCACGTTTCCCGCCTGGTCGGTTGCTGACCTGATCGCGCGGCGCGTGCCGCGCGCGGCGATCGCCGGCAAGATCGTGCTGGTGGGTCTGACCGCGCATGCGCTCGGCGATCGCGACGTGACGCCGACCGCGGGCGATTTTCCGGGCGTGGAAGTGCATGCCAACGCGATCGACAACGTCCTGCACGGCGACTTCGTCCGGCGCTCGCGGGTCGAAGGCACCGCCGAAGAGGACGCGGCGGCGCTGGTGCTGGTGCTCGCGATCAGCCTCGCTGCGGCCTATCTTTCGCCGCTCTGGCTGGCGCTGACGGCGCTGTGGGCGATCGCGGGCTTCTCGGCTTACGCGCAGTACCGGCTGGTGGACGACGGTGTGCTGATCAGCGTGGTGCTGCCGCTGACGGCCGGATTGCTGACCTACATGCTGCAGTCGACCTACCTGTACTTCACCGAGGGCCGCGCGCGGCTCTACCTGCGCAACGCGTTCGAGCACTACCTGAACCCCGAGGTGGTGGCCTCGGTGGTTGACGATCCGCAGGGCCTACGCCTGGGCGGCGAGCGGCGCCACCTGGCCATCCTGTTCTCGGACATCGTCAACTTCACCTCGCGCGCCGAGCGCTATGAGCCCGAGCGGCTGGTCGCGCTCCTCAACTCGTACATGAGCGAGATGAGCAAGGTGATTCTCGATGCGCGCGGCACGCTGGACAAGCTGATGGGCGACGGCATCATGGCGTTTTGGGGCGCGCCCAACGCGATCGACAATCCGGCGCGCGCGGCGATCGATTGCGCGCTCGAGATGCTCGAGCGGCTCAAGCGACTGCGCCAGGCCGACGAGCGCTTCGCCGACCTCGATATCGGCATCGGCATCGCCACCGGCGACGCCATCGTCGGCAACCTCGGCAGCGAGCATCGCTTCGATTACTCGGCGGTCGGCGACACGGTCAATCTGGCCGCGCGGCTGGAGGGGCTGACGCGCCATTTCCAGGTCCACCTGCTGGTCAACCGCCAAACCCTGACCGAGGCCGCGGGCGGCTACTGCGCGCGCGAGGTCGGCCTGGTCAAAGTCAAAGGCAAGGCCCAGCTGGTGCCGATCGTCGATGTCGCCGGCCGCGCCGGCAACGGCATCGACCCGACCTTTTACGAGCGCTTCAACCAGGCGCTCGAGCACATCCGCAACGGCCAGGCGACCGCGGCCAACGCGGTGCTGGCCACGCTCAGCCGCGAGTCGCCCGACGACGCGCTGGTCTCGCTCTACCTGGAAAAGATCATCGAGGCGACCGACGGCCAGCCGACCGAGATGGTCTTCGAGTTCGAGACCAAGTAGCCGCGCCGGCTTCGCTCAGACGATCGCGTAGTCGCGCGTGATGATGAACGGCACCGGGCGCGACGCATCGATGAAGTTGGGCTCGTCGGCGCGCACGTCGCGATACTCGGGCGTGGTCGCCGACTCGCGCATCGCGTCGGTCGAATCGAACCAGACCTCGGCCACGCCGTCGTAGCGCGGCCGGCGCCCGTCGCGATAGGCCGACGGGCGCACGTGGCATTGCACGTAGCGCCGAACCATCGGAATTTTCGCGCCGAGCGGGCCGTGGATCGCGCTCCAGTGGCGCTGGAACGCTTCGACGGTCATCCCCGGCTTGCGCGTGACGAATTCGACCAGGTGCGCCATCGTCGGCGTCGTCGGCGCGTCCTTCTGCACGCGCTCCTCGGTGATGATGAAATCGAGGTTGGCGACGTCGAGGAAGTTGGGCTCGTCGTTGCGCACCGCCTGGAACTCGGCGCTGCGCGCGGTCGCGCGCATCGCCTCGGTCGAATCGAACCAGACCTCGGCCACGCCGTCGTAGACCGGCTCGCCCTTGCGATAGCCGGACGCGATGGTGTGGCACTGGACGTAGCGGCGCAGTCCTGGAAGGCGGGTGACGATCGGCGCATGGCGGGTGCGCCAGTATTGTCCGAACTCCTCGCGATCCATCCCGGGCTTGCGTTTAATGAACGTGATGGTCTTGACCATGACTGTCTCCTGGTCGCGCGGGCGCGGCAGGCGCATGCGCGGCGGCTTGAGGTCCCGCGTCGAAGCCGGTCCCCGATGCGCTAGATATCGAAGATTTCGCGCATTTTCGAGAGCAGCCAGCTCGAACGGCCGCGCGATCCGCCGTCGCCCTGCTGGCTCGCGTCGAGCAGCTCGCGCCGCTGCATCATGCGCGCCGCGATAATCTCGCTCATCTGCGCCGCGGCGTCGGGATGGCTCTTGAACAGTTCGGTAAAGCCGGCGCGGTTCATCTCGATTACCTCGACGTCGGTGCGCGCGCGGATGGTCGCGTTGCGCTTCTCGCCCGTCATCAGCGCCATCTCGCCGAAGAACGCGGGCCGCGTGAGCTCGCTCAGATGGATCGGATGCCCGTCGCTGCCGTTGGCGGTCACGTCGACCACGCCGCGGCGGATGATGTAGAGCGCGTCGCCGCTATCGCCCTCGCGCACCAGCGCTTCGCCGGCGCCGAACTGATGCACGCGCACGGTGCCGGCGAGCAGACGCATCTCCTCGTCGCTGAGCTCGCGCAGGAAATCGACGTTGCGCAGCTCGGCCTCGATCTCGCGCTGCGCCTCGGACTCTTCGATCCGGCGCTCGCGGCTCACGATCATGGTGCGCACCGGGAACGGGATTTCGATCCCGTGACGGCGCAGCGCGTACCACAGGCCCGACACCACGCGCGCGTGCAGCCGCTCGCTGTGCTCGTAGTCGGCGAGCCAATACTTGATCCGGTAGCGGATCGCGTAGTCGCCGAACTCCCACGGCATGATCTCGGGCTCCGGCCGCTGCAGCACCTCGGGAATGTCGTGCAGCACGTCGAGCACCACCTCGCGCACGCGGTTGGGCGGCTCGCCGTAGGCGAGCCCGATCGAGATCTCGTCGGCCACCGCGTGGCGGCCGTAGTTGAACAGCAGATCCTTCGAGAGCTGCGCGTTGGGGATGTCCAGGCGCTCGTTCGCGCGCGTGATCACCGTGGTCGCGCGCCATCCGATGTCGTGCACGCGGCCGACTTTGTCCGATACCCGCACCCAGTCACCGGGATGGAACGGGCGCGAGAGCTGCAGCGTCAGTCCGCTGAAAACGTTGCCCAGCGTCTCCTGCAGCGCGAAGCCGAGCACCACCGTCAGCACCGCCGGCACCGCGATCAACGCGCCGAGGTCGATATGGAACGAGGTCCGCAACACGACCATCACCACCACCACCCACAGCGTGAGCGTGAGCAGGTCGCGGAAGATGGTCGAGAAATGCTCGCGTCCGCGATGGGTCGCGGCGTCGGCCAGCTCGAGCGCGATGCGGATGATGCCCCACAGAAACAGGATCAGCGCGCCGGTGTCGATGAGGAAGGCGAAGCGCGAATGGCTGACGATCGGCGTGATCACGTCGAGCACCAGCCCCACGCCGGCCATCGCGACCGGCCACGCCTTCAGGTTGCCGTGGCGATGGCGCAGCGCGAGCGCATAGAGCAGCGCCGCGGCCGCGGCGATCGACTCGAGCGCCACGCGGATGTCGACCGAGAGGTTGTCGAGCCCGAGCACCGTCTGGAGCTGGGTAACGCTGCCAAGCATCTAAAGACCGACGATCTCCGCCAGTTCGGCGAGCAGGCGATGGGCGTCGAAATATTCGCGCGCGATCTCGCGCGCGGCGCGCGCGTGGCGCGCATGGTCGGCGCTGACCGAGCGCAGCGCCTCGATTGCGCCGGCTTCGTCGTCGAACCCGACCAGGCCCGCATCCGCGGGAATGAATTTTTCAAAACCGGTGAACTGGGTGATCGCCGGCCGGCCGGCGGCGAGATAGCACACGGTGCGGTCGCTGAACCATCCCGAGCGCGTGCCGACGTAGAGATCCTTGGCCACCGAGAACTCGCCACGCGAGGCCTCGATATAACTGCGGTAGGTGTCGATATCGAGCGACATCGGAACCACCGGCCGGAAGCTGTAGCCGCCCGCCAGCGCCCGTTCGTATTCCGGGCCCGCGTCGAGGCTGGTCGCCAGCTCGACCGCCTGCCCGGCGCGGCGCGGAACGTCGAGCATTTTGGCAAAGTTCAGATGCTTGGACCAGTAGTACGTCCGACCGCCGAGCTCGACGTCGTTGCCCTCGTTGCGCCAGGTGCCGACGGTGGTGAACGCCGCCGAATCCGCCGGCGCGCCCTGCGCCGGCCATTCGTCCAGCAGCACCGGCGGCCGTGTCGGGTGCCAGCGCAGGCCCAGCGTCGGCAGCGGGCAGTCGGGATTGCCGATATTGGCGGCGTAGGTGAAATGCACCTGGTGCGCCTCGAGCAAGCGCCGCGCGCTGTCGTCGCCGTGGAGCGCCCGGATCTGGTACACGCCCGGGTCGGTCTCGAGATAGACCAGGCAGCGGCTGGCCCGATGCTCCTCGCGCGGATGCGTCGCGGCGCAGAGATTGATCACCGCGTCGGCCTCGCGCAGCAACTCGAGGCTGCGCGCGCGCCCCATCCCCACGTACTCGTCGCTGGTCACGTCGAGAAAAGCCCAGCGATCGCCGAAGCCGAAGCGTTCCATCACCTGCGCGAAGCGCGCCAGGTTGCGGCTCGCGTCCGGCGAGACGGTCTGCACCACCGGGTCGTAGACCCACGCCCGATGGTCTTCGAGGTAGTAAACGTCGAGGCCCAGAGCGCGCAGGCCGACCAGATGATGGAGCAGTTGCCACACCACGCCGGCGAACGGATAGCGCGCGGCCAGGTGCAGGACGACGACTCTGCCGTGGAATTTTCTGTTCATCGCGCGGGCGCACCGGCGGCGGCCCCGGGGATCAAAGACTGCGCATCGTGCGCCGGCGATGCAAGCGCGGGGGCCATCTCAGCGCGCTCCGGCGATGCGTTCGAGCTCGGCGCGCAGGCCGGCAAGCGCAAGGCGGCGCTGGCTGAGCTGCGCCGCCTCCTCGTCCGAAAGCTCGCCCAGGTATCGTCCGCTCTGCGGCAGCAGCAGCACCGCGCGATAGGGAAACCCCGGCCGCATGTTCGGCCATACCCGTTCGGCGACTACTCCTTCGAGCGCAGCCTCGCTCACGCGCTCGTGGATGCGACCGTCGGCGCGATAGACCAGGGCCGCCGCCGCGCGCAGCCGCGCGCCGCGCTGGTCCCGCGCGACGCCGGCCATCCGGCGAATCACCTCCTCGGCCAGTGCGCGATCGAGGTCGCCGTGCGCGCCCGCGGCGGGATGGCGCTCGCCGAGCCAGCGATGAGAGCGCACGCCGGGCTCGCCGCCGAGCGCATCGACCGCCAGCCCGCCGTCGTCGGCGATGGTCGGGAGATCGGCGCGGGCGAAATAGTATCGCGCCTTGAGCAGCGCGTTCTCGGAGAAAGTCGCGCCCGTTTCCTCGGGTGCATGGCCGTCAACGCCCGCGTCGCTGAGCGAAATCGGCGCGAGCTCGTACTCGCGCAGCAACAGCCGGTACTCGTCCAGTTTGGCCGGATTGGTGGTGGCGACCAGCAGCGATTTCATCACACGAAACGCAACAGCCCGCGAACCCGGGCTAGCGATGCTTGATCTCGTAAGTGATCTTGAGCGCGGCGCGTTCACGCGACTCCTCGAGCGCCAGCTCGATCAGCCGGTCGATGAGCCGCGGCAGCGGCAGACCCGAAGCCTGCCACAATTTCGGATACATGCTGATCGAGGTGAAGCCGGGGATCGTGTTGACCTCGTTGATGTAAATTTCGCTGAGCGCGGGGCGCGCGAGAAAGTCCACCCGCGCCATCCCCCGCAAGCCGAGTGCGCGGAACGCGGCGCAGGCGAGTTCGCGCACGTGCTCGGCGCGAGTGGGGCTCATCTCGGCCGGAATCCTGGTCTCGGAGCCCTGCGGATCGACGTACTTCGATTCGTAGCTATAGAACTCGTGGCCGCCCTTGACGATGATTTCGCCGGGGACCGATGCCTCGGGGCGCTCGTTGCCGAGCACCGCGCATTCCAGCTCGCGCCCGATGCAGGCCGCCTCGATCAACACCTTGCGATCGTAGGCGAAGGCCTCCTCGAGCGCCGCGGCCAGCTCGCTCTCGCCCTTGACCTTGGTGATACCGACCGAGGAACCAAGCGCGTTGGGCTTGACGAATACCGGGTATTCCAGGGCGCGCGCGCGCTCGGCCACGCGCGCAGGCTGGTCGCGCCACTGCCGGCGCTCGACCGCGACGTAGCGCACCACCGGCAGGCCGGCCTCGCGCAGCAGCCGCTTCTGCATGTCCTTGTCCATGCCCACCGCCGAGCCGAGAACGCCGGCGCCGACGTAGGGAATCCCGGCCAGCTCGAGCAGGCCCTGCACGGTGCCGTCTTCGCCGTAGCTGCCATGGAGCATGGGAAACACGACGTCGAGCGCGCCGGGCAGCGCCTGCCCTGAGTCGGCGCGCGGCCGCGCGGCCGCTTGGCCCGCGGCGCCCTGGCCGTTGCCGGGCGCTTCGACCAGCGCGTTGGCGCACGGGCGCGGCAGCAGGCTCACCTCGACGCCGCCGCCGGCGAGCTCTTCGAGCCGCGGCGCCGCATCCGAAAGCATACGTATCGCGTCGGCACGCAGGTACCAGCGGCCGTCGCGACCGATACCGATCGGCACGATCTCGTAGCGCGCCGGATCCATCGCCGACATCACCGTCAGCGCGGATCGCATCGAGATCTCGTGCTCGCTCGATCGTCCTCCGAAAAGAACGCCTACCCGAATTTTGCGATGCTCACCCATCTGCGCCGACCCCTCGCGCGCTCTTGCGTGCGCGCCCCCCCTGTTGCGTGCGCGGCCTCTGGCTTAACGATTCTGCCATGCGCAGGCGCAGGCATCGAGGGCCGGGCAGGCAATGGCGGGATTGGCTCCGGCCGCGCGGCAAAGGCCCTGTATCAAGGCGCAGCCTGCGGTTTCAGGGCCGATAGTTGGGCGCTTCCTTGGTCACGAACACGTCGTGGACGTGGCTTTCGCGCTGGCCGGCATCGGTGACGCGGATGAAGCGCGCGCGCCGGCGCAGCTCGGCCAGATTGGCCGAACCGACGTAGCCCATGCCCGACTGCAGGCCGCCGACCAGTTGCTCGATGTTCGAGGCGAGCGACCCGCGATGCGGCACGCGCCCCTCGATCCCCTCGGGCACGAGTTTGCTCTCCTCGACGTCGCTCTGGCCGTAGCGGTCGCGCACGCGCTCGTGCATCGCGCCGAGCGATCCCATCCCGCGATACAGCTTGTAGGTGCGCCCCTGGTAAAGAATCGTCTCGCCCGGGCTTTCCTCGCTGCCGGCGAACAGCGATCCGATCATCACCGCCGCCGCGCCCGCGGCGAGCGCCTTCACGATGTCGCCCGAAAAGCGGATGCCGCCGTCGGCCACCAGCGGAATCCCGCGCGGCTCGGCCACCGCCGCGCAGTCCATGATCGCCGTGATTTGCGGAACGCCGACGCCCGAGATCACGCGCGTGGTGCAAATCGATCCCGGGCCCATGCCGACGCGCAGCGCATCGGCGCCCGCGTCGATCAGCGCCTTGGCGCCTTCGGAAGTCGCGACGTTGCCGGCGACCACGTCGAGTCCCGGATGCTCGAGCTTGGTCGCGCGCAGGGCATCGATCACGTTGCGCGAATGGCCGTGCGCCGTGTCGATGCACAGCACGTCCACGCCGGCGCGGGCCAGCGCCGCCGCGCGCTCCTCGCGCTCGGGCCCGACGCCGATCGCGGCGCCGACGCGCAGGCGCCCCATCTTGTCCTTGCTGGAATGCGGATGGCGCGTCGCCTTGTCCATGTCCTTGACCGTGATCAGGCCGCACAGGCGCTGGCGCTCGTCGACCAGGGGCAGCTTTTCGATCCGATGCGCCTGCAGGATCTCCTTGGCCTGCTCGAGGCCGATCCCGGGATGCGCGGTGATCACACGCGTGGTCATCACCTCGCGCACCTGCTTGTCGAGCCGCTTCTCGAAGCGCAGGTCGCGATTGGTGAGGATGCCGACGAGGCGGCCGTCGGCGACCACGGGCAGGCCCGAGATGCCGTGGCGCTCCATGATCGCGAGCGCATCCGCGATCTTCTGCTCGGGATGCACCGTCACCGGATCGGCGATCATGCCGCTCTCGTATTTTTTTACCGCGGCGACCTCGGCCGCCTGGCGCTCGATCGGGAGATTGCGATGGATGAAGCCGAGCCCGCCCATCTGCGCGATCGCGATCGCGGTGCGCGACTCGGTCACGGTATCCATGGGGCTGGCGACCAGCGGGATGCGCAGGCGGATGTTCGGCGTGAGCGCGGTCGAGACGTCGCAGGCGGAAGGCAGCAGATCGGAAGACTGTGGCAGCAGCAGAACGTCGTCGAAAGTGAGGCCCTCGCGAAGCTCCGAAAGCGGCATGTCGAGTCTCCTTATGCAAAAAAGCCCGCGGTGGTCCGCGGGCTCGAAATCATGTCACAGGATTGGTGGTGCGCCATGTTGTAATTTAGCAAAACCGGCACGGACGATCAAATCAGGCGCGCCGCTCAGTCCTCGTCGTCGCTTTCCTCCTCGCCCGCATCGCCCGCGCGATCCTCCGAATAAAGCAGCAGGAGATCACGGCCCAGGCCGCGCACCAGGAAGCGCTGCACCTCGGCCACCATGCGCTCGAGCGCGCGTCCGCCGACGAGCCAATGACCGCGTCCGCGCACCACGCGCAACGTCGCGCCGATACGCTCGGCGAACGCGCGGGTCATCTCGAGCGGCGCAAACGGATCGGAATCGCCGCTCACGATCAGCCGCGGCGCCATGGCTTCGCCGGCCGGCGCGCAGCGACCGCGCACCACCTCCACGGCGGCGCGCGCATCGTCGCTGACGAGCGCGCGCTCGAGCGCTTGGCGCTGGAACGGATCGGCGTCGGCGAAAAGATCGATCAGTATCCTGCCGCGCGGGACTCGGAGCGCTCCGCCGAACCGCCGCGCCCGCCAGTTGGCGATACCGCTGACCAGCGGCGAACGGACGCCCGGCAGCATCGGGGCAAGCGCCACCGCCGCCCTCGCCTGCGGATGGCGCGCGGCGTCGAGGGCGAGCAAGCCGCCGATGCCGTGGCCGACAAAGATCACGTCACGCGCGAGCGCGTCCAACGCGCAGGCGAGCGCCGCGCGCAGCTTCTCGAATCCGCTCGCGCGAGAGATCCGTGAAAGCTCGTCGGCGCCCGATGCAGACCGCAGATCGGGCGTATAAACCTCCCATCCGAGACTGGCAAAGTATCCGCGCGCGAGCGCGAGATGAGTTGCGCCGGTGAAAAGCTCGGGCAGCAGGATCAGAGGCCACGCGAACTTGAGCGGCTGGGGCAGCTCGTGTTCGGTCGTAAATGGCCCAAGCCGCGTCTCCATCAGCGCTACGTTGCGCCACGACTGCGGCGCGCAGCAAGCGGCATCGCCGCAGGTGCGGACGGTCGGTCGATCCGGCCGGTCCTGAAATCGTACCCGCTTGCCGGGCGCGCGCGGGTTCATGCGATGACATGTGCGAGGCGACTGCATCAAAAAAAAAGAGGGCCCCCTTTGTGGGGGCCCTCTCGCGGTACGGGGTTAGCTCACCCCGGCTTATCGCAGCAGCATGCCCGGCATCATGGCCAGCCTCCGGAATTCCGGAGGAAAACTTATGCCGTTACTTCTTCTTCTTCTTGCCGGCTTTCTTCTTCATACTCGTCTTGAGTTTCGGTTTGGATTTTCTAGCGGAACTTCTCTTTTTCTTTACTGGCATAGATACCTCCTTCATTTGCTGCTGCCGGACAAGCGTCCCAAAACCCCGCAAACTTTTCTGGCCTAGCCGTCGAAGGCCTCGCCTTCGTGATGGATTATAGAAACGTGTTATTCATAAATCAAGCAGTAGGCGATATCTTTATAAAGAAATTTTAAAACTGTAAGAAGCCTCGCCGAATCTCGCCTTTGCGAAATTAGAATGACGTTCAGTCATAAGCCCGCTTGAAGTTCCGCCTAAGCCTTTTTACGATGCAACTTGTGAGTCGGCTCGCTCTCCATCTGCGCCGTCAATGGTTGACCATCGTCCTGGGAGCCATCGCCGCGGCGCTCGCCGTGGATTTCGCCGTCGGCCCCCTGGGCCTGCGCGACCTGATGGCGCTGCGCGCGCGGCGCACTCAGCTCGAAGCCACCCACCGGCAATTGCTCAGCGCCAACGCCGCGTTGAAGTTCAAGCTCGAGCGACTCCGCACGGATGACCATTACCTGGAACGCCGCATCCGCGAGCAGCTGGGATACGTGCGTCCCGATGAGCTGGTCTATCGATTCGCGACCGATCCCTCTGCGGCCGATCGCTAGGTCGGGCGCGGCAAACAAATCGTAGCGCGCTGACATTTCCGCGAGCGGCTCGATGCGGCGCGCCGCGGGCGGCGCGCTCGCGGCGGCGGGCGTTTGCGTCGCCGCGAGCCGCGCTCCGTGCGCGGCGCTTGCTTGACTGCGAGGCCGCCATACGATTTCCTTCATCGTCGCACGCCGAGAAAAATCCCGATGCCGACTTCGCAACCATCCAAGGCGGCCGCGCCTGCTGCGGCCAACGGCAGCGCCGCGCGCTTCATCCTGTTCGTGACCGTATTCTTCGACCTGCTCGGCTTCGGCATCGTGATTCCGTTTCTGCCGATGTACGCGGCGCGGCTTCGCGTCGGCGCGGGCGCGATCGGGCTGGTGCTGGCGGCGTACTCGATCGCGCAGTTGCTGTGCGCGCCGTTTCTGGGACGGCTCTCCGATCGGATCGGACGCCGTCCGATCATTCTGCTCGGTCTTTTCGGCTCGTCGGTGAGCTACCTGATCTACGGCTTCGCCGCCTCGTTCGCGGCGCTGCTACTCTCGCGCCTGGTGCACGGCGCGTGCGCCGCCACGATCTCGACCGCGCAGGCTTACGTCGCCGACACCACCGAGGAAACAAAGCGGGCGCACGCGATGGGCATGATCGGGGCGGCCTTCGGCCTGGGCTTCGTGCTCGGACCGGCAATCGGCGGCGTGCTTGGCGCGGTGAGCCTGCGCACGCCGGTGCTGTTCGCCGCGGCGCTGACGTTTGCGAACCTCATTTTTGCCGCCGCGCGCCTGCCAGAGTCGCGCACCGTCCGCGCCGGCGGCGCCGCCGCGCCCGCCGCCAAAGCGCGCGCCGGCCGGCGTTCGCTTTTCGACCTGCCACGCCTGCTCGAGCGGCATTGCGCGCTCGCCCGCCTCTTCGTCGTTGCCTTTCTGATCACCTTCGCCATCGCCGCGCTCGAAGCGACTTTCGCGCTGACGGTTCCGGCGGTCTACGGCTACGCCGCGGCGGGCGTGGGCGGATTGCTCGCGCTGGCCGGATTGGCCCAGGCGCTCGCGCAGGGTTACCTGGTGGGCAGGCTCGCGCCGCGCGTCGGCGAGACAACGCTGGCGATCGCGGGAGCGGCGGCGCTCGCGCTTGGGCTCGCCCCGCTGGGCAGCTGGCCCTCGCGCGCGGCGCTCTACGCGATGCTCATCCTGATCGCCGCCGGCTACGGCTTCGGCACCACGGCGGTGGCGACGCTGATCTCGCGGCGCACCCGACCCGAGTTGCAGGGCGAGGCGCTGGGCCTCAATCAGTCGATGCTGTCGCTGGCGCGCGTATTGGGTCCGCTCGCCGGCGGCATCGCATACCAGGCGCAGGGACCGGCCGCGCCGTACCTGGGCGGCGCCGCGGCCGCGTTCGTGGCCATGGTGCTGGCGACGCGGATCGGCCATATTCGAGCGGCCTGAAAAAAGGGGAGAGCGGATGGCCAACTGGACCGGCCTTATCAAGTGGGCGATCGTCTTTCATCTGTTCGGCGTGATCGTCTGGATCGGCAACCTGCTGGTAATCGCGTCGATGCTTTCGCTGGTGACCGAAGAAGTGGGCACGGCCCGCGAACGCCTGGTCCTGGTCGCGCGACGGCTGTTTCAGATCGGATGCAATCTCGGGGCGCTGGCTACGGTCTTCTTCGGTATCGTCCTGATCCTGCTCGATCCGGGCGTGCTGACCGTGGGATGGCTGCACGTGAAGCTGCTGCTGGTGCTGGTGCTGCTGTATTTCCACTACCGCCTTTACCGGCGGATCCTGAACCTCGAAAGCGATCCGGCCAGCGCCTCGGCCGGCGAGTTCAAAATGATCCACGGCCTGGTCAGCGCCTTGCTGCTGGCAATCCTGGCGCTCGCGCTGATCAAGCCGTTTTAGAGCAGGCGGCGAAGCGGTCCTCGACTCCGGCGCGCACAGCCACCGCGTCGCGCGCCGCGGGACACGCCAACGGCTTCCGCAAACGCACCGGCGCGGGTCGCCGCGCGCCGCGGCCATTGCAACTATCCGCGATGCAGTTGTAGCACGCGCCCGCTTCGCTCCTGCGGCTGCTCCGGCACATAGCGCGGAGCGCGCCGGTTGATGCGCGGCACGATGGGAAACGGATTTTTGAACTGCAGGGTCTGACCGTCGAACGACTCAAAACTCACTGCGGCGGCAATGTTTACGGTCATCTCGAGCGCCACGCCTTCGAGCACCATCGGTTGGACCCATGCGGGCGAGCCGTCGATCGCTTTCGCGTAATGCCATTGGAAGGGCGGACCAACGCGAGCGAAAGTCTTGTACAGCGAGCTGGTGTCGCGCGGCTTGATCATCACGTAAACCATGATCGCCTGCGCTTTGCGCAATCCCGCCAGGATGTAGCCCGCATGACGCGCCAGCCGCGCGGCTCCAGGAGCCAGCGCCCACAACTCCCCGCACTCGTACACATCTTCGGGCGGCAGATGGGTCAGGTCGGGACGCGGATAACTCTGCGGAAAGGTCGCCAGGTTGTGGATAACGAAGCCGGCCAGCATCTCCTCGGGCTCGGGTCCGCTTTCGTCGAACAGCGCGCATACCTCGCCGTAATTGAGATGAATTTCACCGACGACCGATTGACCGGTTTCAGCAAAGCCGAGTCCTTTGCTCGCCCGCGCGCGCACCAAGCGTTCCGCGAACTCGCGTCGGTGGGCCTTCGATGTCAGGATCCGTAATTGCAATCGATTACTCTAATCTTCTGCCCAGCACCCGATATCACTGTCTTTTACACTTCTCTTTTAGCTTAATGTTGCAGATTTGCAAAGCCCTTGATGCAAGATCGCCAGCTTCTTGGCGTCTAAAAGCCTCATTTATGGCCATTTAGCTCGATCTTTCCGGGGCATGCTGCTTGCGTAGGACCGGCTCTTGAAGAACCTGAGGCCTTCCGCATGCGCGCAACTATGCCTGTAACTCCAGAAGAGCTGCGTCAGGAGCTGTTTGACATCAAGCCGGCACTGCCGGATGACGCGTGGGCGGTGCTGCTCACCCGGGTCGGCATCGTGGTCATCCTGATGACCCAGCCGCTGTTCATCATCTCGGAACTCAAGCTCGGCCGCGCATACGAACTCAAGCCGTGGCTGCTCGCCGGTTTTCACTTGTTCAACACCGCGGCGGCGTTGGGCGGACTGAGCATCAGCTGGACGCGCGGTTTTCGCGCTCACTGGCGCGCGGCCGCGTTCGCGCTGTGCGCGATGCTGATCGTGAGTTCGACCGTGATGAGCATCGCGGCGGGCGGCCGGCACGAGGCGCTGTTTCTGTCGGTGCTGCTCATCATGCTGGGCTCGGCGATGCTCGTACCGTGGGAAGCGCAGTGGCAACTGGGGCTGGGCGCGCTCAGCGTGCTGGCGCTGCTGGCTAACACGGTGATGGCGGCGCAACTCGATCCCAACCTGCTCTACCACTGGCTCGGCGTGATCACGGCGGCCTGTCTCTCGCAGTGCGCGACCAGCTTCGGCGTGCGTTACCGCGAGCGCACCCAGCAGTACCAGGCGCTGCGCGAGCGCGACCTGCAGTTGGGCGAGAGCGAGGAAAAATTTCGCCGCGTATTTGAAACCAGCGCCGACGGCATCGTCATCACCCGCAGCGCCGACGGCCACATCATCGACGTCAATCGAGAGTTCATCGATCGCACGGGCTACAGCCGCGATGAGGCGCTGGGCCACACGCCGACCGAGCTCAACCTGTGGGAAGACCCGGAACAGGCGCGGCTGGTAGCCGAAGCGATCAACGCCATCGGCTCGGTGCGCAACGTCGAAGGCCGCTTCCGCATGCGTAGCGGCGAGACCGTCAGCGCGCTGATCTCTTCGGTGCGCGCGATCATCAACGGCGAGGAATGCGTGATCAGCGTGGTGCGCGACGTGACCGAATTGCGCAAGACCCACGAGGCGCTGGTTGCCGCACGCGAGGTCGCGCTCGCCGCCTCGGAAGCCAAGTCGCAGTTCCTGTCCTGCATGTCGCACGAGATCCGCACGCCGCTCAACGTTATCCTGGGCTCGGCCGATCTGCTGACCGACACCCAGCTCGAGCCCGAACAGCGCCTATACGTCGATCGCGTGATCCGCAACGGCGCCAACCTGCTCGAGCTCATCAACAGCATCCTCGACCTTACCCGCGTCGAGAGCGGCCAGCTCAACCTGGAGCAGACGCCGTTCAACGTGGCTGAACTGACCGAGCGCGTCGCCGACACGCTCGCGATCCGCACACGCGAGCATCAGATCGAACTGGTGGTGCGCTGTGCGCCGGATCTGCCGGCCGCGCTCATCGGCGACCCGCTGCGGCTTAACCAGGTCCTGACCAACCTGATCGGCAATGCCCTGAAGTTTACCGAGCGCGGCGAAGTGGTGATCGAGGTCGGGCGCGACACGCAAAGCCGCGACCCCGGCGCGCTGCGCTTCTCGATCCGCGACACCGGCATCGGCATCGCTCCCGAAAAGCTCGGCTCGATCTTCTCGCCTTTCGCGCAGGCCGACTCATCGACCACGCGCAAGTATGGCGGCAGCGGCCTCGGTCTGGCGATCGTCGACCGGCTGGTGCACCTGATGGGCGGGCGCGTATGGGTGGAGAGCGAAGTCGGTCGAGGCAGCACTTTCCATTTCACCGCGCGCTTCGGCGTGCCGCCGGCGGCCGCGGAAGCGCCGGCACCGGCGCCCGTCGATCTTACGGGAGTCCGGGTGCTGATGATGGATGCCAACGCGACCTGCCGCGCGGCCGCAGGCGAGATCTTCGCCAGCCGCGGCGCCGAGGTCATCGAGGCCGCCTCGGCCGGCGAAGCGCTGGAGCAGATCGAGCGGGCGACGCGCGCGGGCAGACCGTTCGCGCTCGCCTTCCTCGATTGCTCGCATCCGGACGCCGACGGCCTCGCCCTGGCGCGCCGAATCGGCGCCCGGGCGGGCGGCGATTCGGGACTTACCGTCGCGACCATCAGCGCCTACGATCTTTCGCACGCCTTCACCGGGCTGCGCGAAGCCGGGCTCGAACATTACGTGGTCAAGCCGCTCAAGCGCGCCGACCTGCTGGCGGCGGCGGCTGCTTTCGCGCGCCACGCCCCGGCGTCGAGCCGGCCTGCGGCGGCGTCAGTGACGGCCGCGATAGCCGCGGTCGCGGCAGGGCAGCCCGCCGATCCTGCATCCCTGCCCCCGCCGGCGCAGCCGACCCTGACGCTCGCCGGCGCTGATCCCGCCGCCGCGCCGTGCCGCATCCTGCTCGCCGACGATTCGCTCGACAATCGCCTGCTGATTCGCGCCTACCTCGGCAAGACCGGTTACATCCTCGACGAAGCCGAGAACGGGCAGCTAGCGGTCGATCGCATGCTCAGCACGCATTACGACCTGGTGCTGATGGATATCCAGATGCCGGTGATGGACGGATTCACGGCCGTGCGCCGCTTGCGCCAGGCGGAGAGTGAGCGCGGGCTGCGCCGCACGCCGATCATCGCGCTCACCGCATCGGCCTTCGACGAGACGGTGCGCAAGGCCGCAGAAGCCGGATGCGATTCGCACCTGGGCAAGCCGCTCAAACGCGCCACGCTGCTGCGGGTGATCCGCGAGGTCGCACTGGGCGATACGCCGGCCGAGCTCGCGCCGGCGCCGAAGACGGAGCCGGCGGCGGCTTGAACCGCTACGCGGCCGAACCGGCGTAGGCCTGGTCGGCGGCGGCCAGCGACTTGCCGCGCGCGATCTCAAATCCCATCGAGTCCAGGATCGTCTCGAGCGCGCTCAGCACGAGCATCACGTTCTCGCGTTTGCACGACTCTCCCATCAGGCCGATACGCCAGACCTTGCCCCGAAGTGGCCCGAGGCCGGCGCCGATCTCGATGTTGAACTTTTCCAGCAGTTGCGTGCGCACGCGCGCCTCGTCGATTCCGGCGGGCACCGCGACCGTGGTCAACTGCGGCAGGCGGTAACCCTCCTGCGCGGCGAGTCCCAGTCCCATCGCCGCGATTCCGACCTGCAGCGCGGCGGCGTTCGCGCGATGGCGCGCGAAGCGGGTTTCGAGCCCCTCTTCGATCACGATTCTCAACGCCTCGTACAGCGCGTAATTCATCGTGATCGGCGCGGTGTGATGATAAACGCGGTCGGGGCCCCAGTACTTTTCGATCAGCGAAAGATCGAAGTACCACGACGTGCACGGCGTTTTGCGCTTGCGCACAACTTCCATCGCGCGCGGCCCGAAGGTCACCGGCGCGAGCCCGGGCGGGGCGCCGATACCCTTTTGCGTACAACTGTAGCAGGCGTCTATCTCCCAGCGGTCGATCTCGAGCGGCATGCACCCGAGCGACGTCACGCCGTCGGCCACGATCAATGCGCCGCGCGCGTGCGCCATGCGCGCGATCTCCTCCAGCGGCTGATGAATACCAGTCGAGGTCTCGGCGTGTACGATAGCGACCAGCTTGGGCGCTTTGGCGGCCGCGAGCGCCCGCTCGATAAGGGCCGGTTCGACGATCCTGCCCCATTCGGCCTCGACCCGATGGATGCGCGCGCCAAGGCGCGTGGCGACCTCGACCATGCGCGTGCCGAAAACTCCGGCGGCGCCGATCACCACCTCGTCGCCGGCCTCGACCAGGTTGGCCATCACCGTCTGCATCCCGGCCGAGCCTGTGCCGGAGACCGGGAAAGTAATCTCGTTGGACGTGCTGAACACGATCCGCAGCATCTTCTTGATGTCGTCCATCACGCGAATGAAGTCGGGATCGAGATGTCCCACCACCGGCGAAAGCATCGCCTTCATCACGCGCGGATGGACGTTGGAGGGGCCCGGGCCGAGCAGCACGCGGGCTGAGGGTTGCAACTCCGAAAACGAAGAACTGGCCAAGGGCGGTCCCCCTTTTGTGCGGCGCCGGCGGGCGCATCGGCGGCGAACTGTCGCGCGGCCGCGCGCCGGCGCATTTGTGTTACAGCCATTATTGACCGGACCGGAGCGCATGGCAAAAGCACCCTTCGATGAACGGCCGGACAATTCCGATCCGCATGACGCACTGCCGCGGCGCACCCGCTTCGATCCCGCGCGATCGTGCTACAGTGGCATGCGATGGAGAACCTCCCCGTCCCGCCATCGCGATTCGACGCCGACACCCGGCTCTCCGGCCTCGCCGCCGAGCTGGCGGAAATCGTCGGCAACGGCGGCGTGATCGCCCGCGCGGGCGAGCTCGCCGTCTACGAATGCGACGGATGGACGATCGCCAAGAGCGCGCCCGACCTGCTGGTCCTGCCGCGCACCACGGCCGAGGTGAGCGGCGTGCTGGCGGCGCTCGAGCGCCGCGGTGTGGCCTTCGTGCCGCGCGGCGCGGGAACGGGGCTATCGGGCGGATGTCTCCCGCTGCAGGCGCCGGTGATGGTCTGCACCTCGCGCATGAATCATATCGTCGCGTGCGATTTCGCCAGCCGCCGCGCCGTAGTGGAAAGCGGCGTGGTCAACATCAACGTCACCAACGCGGTGAAGGCGGCGGGATTTTTCTACGCGCCGGATCCCTCCTCGCAAGCCGCCTGCACTATCGGCGGAAACATCGCTGAAAACTCCGGCGGGCCGCATACGCTCAAGTACGGCGTCACGACCAACCACGTGCTGGGCCTCGAGCTGGTGCTGGCGGGCGGCGAAGTGGTCGAGCTGGGCGGCATGGCCGAGGAGCGACTGGGCTACGACCTCGTGGGCGCGGTCGTCGGCGCGGAGGGCACCGCGGGCATCGTCACCCGCGCCACGCTCAGGCTGGTGCGCGAACCGCAGGCGTATCGCACGATGCTCGCCGTGTTCGCCGACGTCGAACACGCGACCGCCGCGGTCAGCGCGATCATCGCCGCCGGCATCATCCCGGCGGCGGTCGAGATGATGGACGCGCTGATCATCCGTGCCGTCGAAGCGGCATTCCACGTCGGCTTTCCCGCCGATGCCGGCGCGGTGCTGATTGTCGAGGTTGACGGACTCGCCGCGGGCCTGGACGAACGCGCCGAGCGCATCGCGCGCCTCGCCACGGCGGCTGGCGCGGCCGAGGTCAAACTGGCACGCGACGACGCGGAGCGGGCGCTCTTGTGGAAGGCGCGCAAGCGCGCCTTCGGCGCGGTCGGGCGTCTGGCGCCCAACTACGCGACCCAGGACGGCGTGGTGCCGCGCACCCGCCTGCCCGACATCCTGCGCGTGATCGCGATACTCAGCCGGAAATTTCAGCTCGCAATCGGCAACGTGTTTCACGCCGGCGACGGGAATATCCATCCGATCGTCCTTTACGACGAGCGCGACCCCGGGCAGGTGCGACGCGCAATCGAGGTCGGCCGCGAAATTCTCAAGGCGTGCGTCGAGATGGGCGGCAGCCTGACCGGCGAGCACGGGATCGGAGTCGAGAAGCAGGCCGAAATGCCGCTCCTGTTCGCACCGGAAGACCTGATTGTCATGAGCGAACTGCGCCGCGTGTTCGACCCTGCCGGACACGCCAATCCCGGCAAGGTCATCCCGACGCCCGGCGGATGCGTGGAAGTCGCCGCGCCGCGCCGCCAGGCCCCCCTATAGCCGGTGAACGAAGCGCAGACCGACAGGCTCGAAAACGCAATCCGCCGATTGCTCAACTCTGACCGCGTGCGGCGGCCGCAGGATCACGAGGCCGGCGTCGCGGCGATCGTCGTTGAACCGCGCGATGCCGACGAGATCGCTGAAATCGTGCGCCATTGCGAAGCCGAAAAAATCGCGACCGCGCCGATTGGTGCGGCGCGCACTCTCGGCCAAATCCGCCGCGCGCCCGCGTCACTCGGCGTTTCGCTCGCCCGCATGGCGCGCATCGTGTCCTACGAACCCGAGGACATGACCGTCATCGCCGAAGCCGGGATGACGCTCGGGGCGCTTAACTCGCGCCTGGCCGGGCAGGCGCAGCGCCTGCCGCTCGATCCGCGCGCGCCCGATGCGACCACGCTCGGCGCGCTGGTCGGCGCGGCGCACTCGGGTCCGCTCAGGCATTCCGAAGGCACGCCGCGCGATCTTCTGATCGGCGTCCGCTTTGTCGGGCATGCCGGACGCCTGGTGCATGGCGGCGGACGCGTGGTCAAAAACGTGGCCGGCTATGATTTGATGAAAGTGATGACCGGATCGTTCGGCACGCTGGGGATGATCACCGAGACCGCCTTCAAGCTGCGGCCGATTCCCGAGGGCTATGCGATCGCGCTCGCGCCGTTCGCGCGCGCCGCCGACGCCTTCGGCAGGGCGCGCGCGATCAATGACGCGCTGCCGCTGGTCCATCTCGAGGTGCTGAGCTCCGCCCTCGCGGCGAGCATCGGCTATCCCGGGGCGTTTCGGCTGGTCGCGGCATTTGCCGGCAGCGCCCGTGAGCTCGAATATCAGCGTGAACAGCTTGGCGAAAAGCTGGGCGCGCCGAACGCGGTCGAATTCGTTGACGGTCCACGCGCGCTCGAACTGTATCGGAGGGTGCGCGACTTCGAATTCGCCTCGGCCTCGATGACGGCCCGGATGGCGACCGCGCCGGCCGAGCTTGGCGGCTCGCTCGAAGCGCTGAGCGTCGAATTTATCGCCCATGCCGGATGCGGCGTCGCGGAGATTTTCACCGGCGGCGAACTCGATTCGACGCGAGCGCGCGAGACCGTGAGCCGATGGCGCAGCGCGGCGCGCGCCGCCCGTGGTCATCTGCGCCTGCTTGCGGCGGCGCCCGCGCTTCGCGCGCACGTGGATTTTTTCGACCAGCCCTCCGCCGGAGAGCTCAAGCTGATGCGCCGGCTGAAGTCGACGTTCGACCCGGCGGGAATTTTCAACCCGGGATGCTTCGTCGGGGGTCTGTGATGGCCGGTACGCAGGTCGAGCCGAAGTCCGGCTCCGGCGCCGGGCGCCGGGCGCCGGCGCGGGACGTGGTCGATTACGATCTCCTTTTCGACTGCGTCCATTGCGGGCTTTGCCTGGAAGCGTGCCCGACCTATCTGCTCACGCGCGCCGAGACCGATTCGCCGCGCGGGCGCATCTATCTGATGAAGGGACTTGCCGAAGGGCGCGTGACGCTCGACGATGACGTCGTACGCCATCTCGATCTCTGCCTCGGATGCCGCGGATGCGAGAGCGCGTGTCCCTCGGGCGTGCACTATGGCCGGCTCCTGGAGCGGGCGCGCGATTTCGTCGAGCGCAATCATCGGCGGCGTTTCGCGAACCGGCTGCGCCATGCCGCCGTGCGCTTCGTCTTTCCATATCCGGCGCGCCTCAGGGCGATGTTGGCGCCGCTCAGATTGATGGAATGGCTCGGGCTGCGGCCGCTCGCGCGCCGGCTGCTGCCGCGCCCGTTGCGCGACTGGATCGATCTAGTGCCGTACTCGAACGCGACGGCGGCGGCGTACGGCGGGCCGGTGCGCGAGAATTCCGCCGGGCCGCTCGCCGTGGTGCATCACGGATGCGTCGCGCAGGTGCTCACGCCGCAGGAGAACAGCAACCTCGAGCGCGCATTGCGCGCGGCCGGCTACCGCGTCGCGCAGCTCGAGCCGACCGTATGCTGCGGCGCGCTCGATCTGCACGACGGCAATCTCGCGCGCGGGCTCGAATTCGCCCGCGCCAACGCGCGCGCGCTCAAACGATGCGGCGCGGAGGCGATCGTGTCGGCGGCCTCGGGATGCGCCGCCGCAATCGCATCCTACGGCGAGCTGTTGAAGAACGATCCGGAGCTGGCCGCGGACGCGGCCGAGATTGCAAACCGCGCGACGGATATCAGCGCGCTGCTGCTCGCGCGCGGCGGAGCGGCCGGCAAGCTTGACTGCACGATCACTTACCACGATTCGTGTCATCTGGCGCACGGGATGGGCGTGCGCGAATCGCCGCGCACGCTGCTCGCCTCAATACCGGGGGTGCGGCTGGTGGAGATGGCGGAGTCGGACCTGTGCTGCGGCTCGGCCGGCACCTACAACCTGATCGAACCGGCGATGGCGCGCGAGCTGGCGCGGCGCAAGGCCGACAATATCGAGGCCATCGGCGCCGATTACGTGGTGCTGGGGAATCCGGGATGCGAATTTCAGATCGCGGCCGAGCTGCGCCGGCGCGGTTCACGCACGCGCGTAATCCATCTCGCGGATTTCCTGGCGCTGGCTGCAAATCCGCAAACCGCCGCGCCGCAGGCCGCGAATACACCGTAGCCCGCCGTTACCCGAGCGATGCGCGCGTGTTGGTTAATCGGCACGCGCGAAGATCGAATGCATGAGTATGATCGCGACGCCGATCGTGATCGCGCTGTCGGCGAGATTGAACACCGGGTAGCTCCAGGCGTAATAGTGCACGTAAATGAAATCGACCACGCGGCCCCGCATCACGCGGTCGAGCAGATTGCCCGCCGCACCGCCCATGATCAGCGCGAATGCGAATGAAATGGTCGTCGGACGCGCGCCGCGCGCGAGCAGGTAGCCGAGCACCAGCACGGCGCCGCCCGAGAGGCCGTCGAGCAGCACGTCGCGCACGACGGGCGACATGTTCGCGAACAGGCTGAACGCCGCGCCCGAGTTGAGCGTGTACGTGATCGCGAACAGATGCGGGATCAGGTCGATCTCGGCAAAGAGTCTCAGGTGCGCGACGATGTAGAGCTTGCTGAGCTGGTCGAGCACGAACACGGGCAGCGCGACCAGGCCAACCAGCGCGGCGAACCTGCGCCATTCGGTCGTCGTCTCGGGATGGTTCGCGACCGCCGCCTGAGCCTCAGCCGAACTCACGCCTTGAGCGCCTGCACCACCGCGCGGCATCGCGGGTCGAGATCCGAGCCGGAATCGTCGTCGAAATACATCCAGCAGCGCTGGCATTTGCGACCGCGCGCGCGCCGTCCGACGATCACCAGCGGCGGATCGCTCACAATGCGCCCGTAGGCTCCGTCCAAACTGAACGTCTCGGCGCCGTTGGCCTTGCGCCGCAGATCTTCCGTCTCGGACGGGTCGAGCGTCGCAACCTCCGACACAATGAGCAACTCCTTGAGCGCCTCGCGCTGGCGGACGAGCGCGTCGCCTAGGGCGCCGTTCTCGCCGCCCGCCGCGCCAAGGCTAACTGCCGCCTCCAACGGCGCGCCGATCGTGCCCGCCTGGCGCATCGTTTCGAGCAGCTTGAGCGTTTCGGATCGCAGCTCGAGCAGCCGCTCCCAATGCGCTTCCAGTTCGGCGTCCCGCCAATCCGGATTTTGCGGCGCCAGCGTCAGCAGATGAACGCTCGCCGCACGGTTGCCCGGCATGTACGAGTACACCTCGTCGGCGGTGAACGGGATCAGCGGGGCGAGCATCCGCACCAGCGCGTCGATGACGTGGTAGAGCGCGGTCTGCACCGAGCGGCGCTCGGGCGAGGCGGCCGCCGCGCAATAGAGCCGGTCGCGCGCAACGTCGATATAGAGCGAGCTCAGATCGATGACGACGAAATTGATGATCGCGTGATAGGCGGCCTGGAAGTCGTAAGCCTCGAACGCGCGGCCCACGTCCTCCTTGAGATGCTCCAGGCGGGCGAGAATGTAACGATCGAATTCGGTCATGCGCGCGAGCTCGAGCACGTCGCGCGCCGGATCGAAATCCGCGAGGTTGCCGAGGATATAGCGGCAGGTATTGCGAATCTTGCGATAGGCTTCGGCGACCGCCGTATAAACCGTGTCGCCGAGCGCGATTTCCGAGGTGTAATCGAGCGAGGCGTAAACCAGGCGCAGCACGTCGGCGCCAATACGATTCACCGCGTCGGCCGCGTCCTCGGAGTTGCCGAGCGATTTCGACATCTTGCGCCCCTGCTCGTCCACCGTGAGCCCGTGGCTTATCACGGTGCGAAACGGCGCGCCGCCGCGCTCAGCCACAGCGCATGCGAGCGAGGAGCCGAACCATCCGCGCGCCTGCTCGACCGCTTCGAGGTAGGCATCAGCGGGCCACTTCAGCTCCGGACGCCGGCCCAGCACCGCGGCCTGCGAGGAGCCCGAGTCGAACCATACGTCGAGCACGTCTTCTTCCTTCGAGAACGACGCACCCCGGCACTGCGCGCACTTGACGCCCGGCGCGATGAAGTCGCTCGCCGGCCGGCTGAACCATGCGTCGGAACCCTCGCGCGCGAAGATGCGCTCGGCCGCGACCATCACGTCGTCGTAGAGACCGACGTGGCCGCATCCGTCGCATCGCAGCGCCGGGATCGGCACGCCCCACGCACGCTGGCGCGAGAGACACCAGTCGGGCCGGGTCTCGGTCATGTTGCGGATGCGGTCGCGCGACCACGCCGGAATCCATTGCACGCCGTCGATTTCCTCGATCACGCGCGTGCGCAAGCCGTCATGGTCGATGCGCATGAACCATTGCTCGGCGGCGAGAAAGATGAGCGGCGTCTTGCATCGCCAGCAATGCGGATAGCTGTGCGAGAAATTCTCCGCATGCAGCAGCGCGCCGCGCTCGCGCAGCCGCTCGACGATCGCCCCGTTCGCCTTGAAGACATTGCGCCCCGCCCATTCGCCGCCCTCGGCCGTGAAATTGCCCGCCGTGTCCACGGGCGTGAACGGCTTGAGCCCGTACTGCGCACCGACCACGAAGTCTTCGTAGCCATGGCCCGGCGCGGTGTGAACGAGGCCGGTGCCGGCGTCCGCGGTCACGTGGTCGCCGTACATCAGCTTGACCTCGCGATCGACAAACGGATGGCGAAAGATGTCCTGGCCGTCGAGCGCCTTGAGTGCCTCGCGGTCGAGCGCGATCGTCTTTTCGGGAACGAGCGAGCAGGCGCCGGCAAACGCCTCGGCAAGGCGCGCGGCGATCACGTAGTAGCGTCCGCCCGCCTTGAGCGCGACGTAGTCGAACGTGGGATTGAGGCTGATTCCGAGATTGGCCGGCAGCGTCCAAGGCGTAGTCGTCCAGATCACGGCGGACAAACGATGCTCGCGGTGCGCCGAGGCAAGCTCATCGCGATCTGCGGCACTTGCGGCCAGCGCGCCCGCATCCCGCAAATGGTCGTTGAAGGCAAAAGCGACGTATATCGACGGCGAGACGTGGTCGCGGTACTCGACCTCGGCCTCGGCCAGCGCCGTGCGGTCGGCAAAGCACCAGTGCACCGGGCGCAGGCCGCGATAGACGTAACCGCGCGCGACCAGGTTGCGCAGCACTCCGATCTCGGCGGCATCATACTCCGGGTCCATCGTTATGTACGGATGGAACCAGTCGCCGATGCATCCCAGGCGCATGAAGTCCTTGCGCTGCAGGTCGATCCATTTCTCCGCCTCGGCGCGGCACAGCCGGCGCAGCTCGAGCTTGGGCATCGCGCGCGCCTTCTCGCCCAGGTCGCGCGAGACCTTGAACTCGATCGGCATCCCGTGACAGTCCCATCCGGGCACGAACGGCGTGCGCCGCCCCATCATCGAGCGCGAGCGCACGACAAAGTCCTTCAGCACCTTGTTGAGCGCGGTGCCCATGTGGACGCGGCCGTTGGCGTAGGGAGGGCCGTCGTGCAGGACCCACGCGGGCGCGTTGGCGCGCGCTTCGAGCAGCTTCTCGTAGAGCCCGATCTCCTCCCAGTGCTTGAGCATCTCGGGTTCCCGGCGCGGCAGATTCGCCTTCATCGGGAAGTCCGTCTTAGGGAGCTTCAGGGTTGCTTTATAGTCAGTCGTCTTCCGCTCGGGTTCGGCCACGGGCAAGACGGCCGGCGGCGAAGCGTTTCGCGCCGGCCCCTCCGCAAATCAAAGTCACGTCTCCGGATGCGTATGCCGGTTCAGATCGAGACCTGAGAGTAACGTAACACATGGGGGCGCGCGAGTGCGTGCCGCGCGGTCCGCGACCGGCGCGATTATCACTTGGGCAGGGGCGCCTGGCGGAAAATTTCCCTGAAAAAATCCTTCATCGCCTGCCATGAGCGATGGTCCGCTTCGGCATCGTAGGCGATGCCTGCGACGTGATACGCGTCCGCGTTCGGATTGGTAAAGCTGTGCTCGGCGCCGCCGTAGATGTTGAATTGCCAATCGGCGCGGGCCTTGCGCATCTCGCCCTCCAACGCCGCGATCTGCGCCTGCGAGGTGAACGGATCGTCGGCGCCGTGGCAGACGAGGATGCGCGCTTTCACCGCGCCCGGCCGCGCCGGCGCGCCGGTATCGTAATGGCCATGAAAGCTGACCACGCCGTTGACCGCGGCGCCGCTGCGCGCGAGCTCGAGCACCGTGGCTCCGCCGAAGCAGTATCCGATGGCCGCGGTGCGCGCCGGGTCCACGTGCGGGTCGCTCTTTAGTTTGGCCAGCGCAGCGTTGATGCGCGCGCGCAGCTCGGCGCGATCGCCCGCCTCGAGTGGGGCGACCCATTTTTCCGCCTGCTTCGGATCGGCGGTGGTTTCGCCCTCGCCGTAAACATCCACCGCCATCGCCACGTAGCCGAGTTGCGCGAGCATCCGCGCGCGCATCTTCGGATAATCGTTGAGGCCCCACCATTCCGGCACCACCAGGACGCCGGGACGCCTGCCCGTCGCGCTGTCGTCGTAGGCGAGGAAGCTTTGCGCCTCGACCTGTCCTTCCTTGTAGGTGACGGTTTCGGTTTTGATCGCGGCGCGCGCCGCACCGGCGAGCAGCAGGATGCTGCCGAACGCGGCGCACCACGACCATCCAAGCGTACTTTTCATCGCGTGCTTCTGCTCCCGGCAAATCTGCCGGGGCTCGATGCTCATGCTCTAGTGCATCGCGATGGCCGTGACCAGCACCACGCCGAGCAGTATCGCTCCCGGCAGGAGGGCGGCGCCGAGCGCGCGCCAGGCCGAGAAGCGATGCGCTTCGCCGACGCAATGCAGCATCACGACGAACGACCAGATCGAGACGATCGCCTCCATGCCTCTGACGGTCGTGAATTGTTTCACTGCGGCCGTCGCTGCACCGGCGTTGGGATCGGGCAATGCCGGCACCAACGCCTGCCAGACCCCGCTGCCCAGCAGCACGAGCAGCATCGCGACGGAAAAGCAGATCTCCGGTACCTGCGACCAGGCGACGGCCGCGCGCACGTTTACCGCATTGCCCACGCCTCCGAACGCACGCCCGCACCATTCCATCGCGAACCCGCCGATGTAGACCCCGGCGATACCGAGGCCGGCGCCGAGGAAGGGCGCGGTGAGCGTCAGCACCGGCATGTACGGGAGCAGTGGCGCGGGCGGCGGCGTGGGAAGGAAACCGAGCGCCGCGCTCAAAAAGAAATTCAGGACCGTGAGGCCGCCGGCCAGGGCGCCCAGGACAAGCACGTGGCGCCTGGGGTCGCCCTTGAGGATCTTCTTCATCGTGTCGCGCGGGCTGATCCAGATTGAAATCCACGGATTGTCGAAGACGGTGAGGACCTGATCGGCCCTGCCGCTGGTGCGCATGCCGAGTTCGGCCAACCGGTCAACTCTGAAGCCCGAATCGTTGGCCATGATCCCCCACCTCCCGCGGATATTCCGACATGCGCATGCAGGCAGCCCGAAGCTCCCAACAGCAGATCCTATACGTCCAAGGCGGCATGATCGATACAAAGCGATGTATCTTTGCTCATACTGTGTCTGTCACGGCGCTTTTGAGGTCCCGGCAGTTTAAGCTCGTCAATGCCGAGTATTGCCACTATGCACAGCCATTAAGCCGGCCATGCTCAAATCATGCGTATCGGAAAAATTTGAAAATCGTCGCATGCTGCCCTAATATCGCGCTTCGCGCGGTTCAGCGTTTTTTCCCGCATCATGTCGCGTGACGCATCCGGGGCATCAGGCGCAGATGCGCCGGGTGAACAGATGAATGAAAACGGTGCTCTGGCCGGGCTGCGGGTTCTTGATCTGACCGATCTCGCGGGGCATCTGTGCGCCCGTCTGCTCGCCGATATGGGTGCGGACGTGATCAAGGTTGAACCGCCCGGCGGCGATGATGCGCGCCGTGTCGGGCCGTTCGTCGACGATGTCCCACATCGCGATCGCAGCCTCCCGTTCTGGTTTTACAACTTCAACAAGCGCTCGCTCACACTGGACTTGCGCCGGCCCGAAGGCGCCGCAATCCTACGCCGGCTCGTGGCCGGCGCCGACGTGATCGTCGAAAGTTTTGCGCCCGGCGAAATGACCCGCATGGGCCTGGGATGGGACGCGCTGCACGCGCTCAATCCGGCGACGGTGCTGTGCTCGATTGCGCCGTTCGGACAAGACGGGCCGTATCGCGACTATGCGGCGGATGACAGCGTGCTGACCGCGCTTTCCGGGATGCTCTACGTGAACGGTTTTCCACGTGAGGCGCCGGTGCGGCCGTTCGGACTGCAGGCCTACCATTCGGCGTCGTATTACGCCGCGATTGGCACGATGTGCGCGCTGCTCGCCCGCGATTCCTCGGGCGAGGGCCAATGGATCGACGTCAGCATGCAGGAGGCCACGGCCTCGGCGGTCGAGCACGTCGCGGCCGGATTTTTGGGCGCGGGCGAAATCGAGCGGCGGCGCGGCACGCTCCATTGGAGCCGGTTCTTTCGCGTCGGGCGATGCCGCGACGGCTACGTGATGCATTGCACGCTGGGCGATTGGACCTCGCTCATCGAATGGGTCAAGGGCGACGGCAAGGCCGCCGACCTGGCCGGTCCCGAATGGGAGGACGTGAACAAGCGGCGTCAGGACGCGGAGCATCTGTTCGACGTGCTCGACAACTGGGTCAAAGACTACAGCCGCGACGAGCTTCTGGAGCGCGCGCAAACGCTGCGGCTGCCCTACGCGTCGGTGCGCACGCCCGAAGATCTGTTCGCCGACGAGCAACTGGCGGCACGCGGATATTTCCACGACGTCCATCATCCTGAACTCGGCCGCAGCTTCCGCTATCCGGGCGCCCCGTATCTGTTCACCGGATCGCCCTGGCGCATAACGCGGCGTCCGCCGCTGCTCGGCGAGCACACGGGTGAGATCCTGCGCGACGAACTCGGGCTTGGCGCCGATGAGCTGGCCGCGCTCGCCGCCGAGGGAGTCATCTGACGATGGCGCGGAGGGCGCTCGAAGGCGTGCGCATCCTGGATTTCACCTGGGTCGTCGCCGGGCCGGTGGCGACCCGCATCCTCGCCGACCAGGGCGCCGAAGTCATCAAGCTCGAGCGCGGCGGCGCGGACGTGGTCAACGTGATGGGGCCGCGGCGCATCGGCCTGCAGGGCGAGCTGCATCGCAACAAGCGCTCGGCCGCGATCAACATGAGCCATCCGCGCGGCGTCGAAATCGCGCGCCGGCTGGCCGCGATGAGCGACCTGGTGATGGATAATTTCTCGGCGCGCGTGATGCGCTCGTGGGGGATGGATTACGCAAGTCTCGTGAAGGTCAAGCCCGACATCATTTGCATCTCGATGTCCGGGCTGGGGCATATCGGCCCGCGGCGCAACTTCGTCAGCTATGGCCCGACACTGCAGGCGCTCGCCGGTTTTACGCGCATGATGGCCGACGCGCGCGGCGAACCCGCCGGCTATGGCTACTCGTACGCCGACATGGCGGGCGGCTACAGCGGCGCGCTGGCGGCGCTGATCGCGCTGTGGCATCGCAAGCGCACGGGCCGCGGCCAGTTCGTCGATCTTTCGCAGTTCGAGGCGCTCGCGAGCCTGGCCGGACCGGCGCTGCTGGATATCGCCGTCAACGGCCGCGAGCAGGAGCCGCCCGGATGGCGCTCGCAGGAGCGGCCGGCCGCGCCCCACGGCGTCTACCGCTGTCGTCCGCGCGACGGTGACGACGATCGCTGGCTCGCGATCGCCGTGCGCTCGCAGGCCGAGTGGGAGCGCTTCGCGCACGCGCTCGGCAATCCGCAATGGACCGTCGATTCCAGGTTCCGCACGCTCTACCTGCGGATGCGCAATCGCGAGGCGCTCGACGCCGAGGTCGCGCGATGGGCCGCGGCGCAGGAGGCCGAAGCCGCGATGATGCTGCTGCAGGAGGCAGGCGTGGCCGCGGGCGTCGTGCTCAACGGCGCGGACCTGGCCGCCGATCCGCAGCTTGCGGCGCGTGGATTCTTCGCGCCGGTCGAGCTTCCCGACGGCGGCTCGACTCGCGTCACGGGCGTGCCGATACGGCTTGGTGCGACGCCAGGGTCGGTCCGCAGCGTCGCGCCGGAAATCGGCGAGGACAACGATTACATCCTGGGCGACTTGCTCGGGCTCGGCCGCGCCGAACGCGCCGAACTCCTCGAACAGGGCGCGGTCTGGGGATGATTTGAGCGCCCCGAGCGACGGGCGGCTTGCGATGGAGGCATCAATGGAAGAATTCACCGGACGATGCATGTGCGGAGCATTGCGCTTCGCCGCGACGGCGCCCTCGCTTTTCTGCGCCCATTGCCATTGCCGCTTCTGCCGCCAGGCGCATGGCGCCGCGTTCGTCACCTGGGTGGGCTTCCCGCAGGCGAGCGTGCGCATCGTGGCCGACGGCGACGCGCTTCACTGGTACCAATCCTCGAAATGGAGCCGGCGCGGATCGTGCTCGCGCTGCGGCACGATGATGTTTTACGAGTCCACGGCGGCGCCCGGCGAAACGCACGTGACCCGGGCATCGATTATAGGTCCGGTCGATCGCAAGCCCGAGCTGCACAGCTTCTTCGATCAGAAGGTGGACTGGGTGACGATCAACGATGATTTGCCGAAGCTGCGTGGGGATGACCCGATTCTGTCGTCATTCAAGGAGATCGGCCGCTAGCGCGCCGCGCCGATTTGCGCTTGCGGGCGCCCCGGCGATATAGAGCAGTCACGCGAGGCCGATTCGCGACGGCGATGGAAGAAAGCTTCGAGTACCGATCGCTGCTTGACCGCGACGCCCTGCGCGCGCTGCAGACGCGCAGGGATTTGCCTTCCGCCATCCACCTGGCCCTGCAACTCGGCGCATTCCTGACGTGCATCGCGCTGGTGGTTTACGTGTCGCCTTTTCCTCTCGTAGCGTTTGTCGCGGCGCTCGCCCTCGGCGCTGTGTGGACGACGTTCTTCGCTCCGTTCCATGAATGCGCGCATCAGACCGCCTTCCGCACGCGCCGGCTGAATTCGATCGCCGGATGGATCACCGGCATTCCCTTCGGCATGGGACCGACGGTCTATCGCGAGTTTCATTTCGAGCATCATCGCTACACGCACATCCCGGACAAGGACCCGGAGCTGGCCGGCAACGCCACCTTCGCGCAATGGCCGACGACGCCGTCGGCGTGGGCATACATGGTCGCAGGTCTGTGGCTCCTGTGGCTCAAGGTCCGGCTGATGTTCCGGCTTGCCGCATCGTCCGCGGCGCACACTGAACTACCGCCGCCGTTTGCCGACCCCGACCTGCGCACGACCTTCATCTGGGAATCGCGCGCGGTGGCGTGCGCGTGGAGCGCGCTGCCGCTGCTGGTCCTGCTGGGAGTTAGCGGCACCGTATGGATACTCTTCGCGCTGATTCCGTGCCATGTGCTCCAGGCGATCTGGATCACCGCTGAGCACACCGGCCTGCCGCACGAGGGCACGATTCTCGATCGCACGCGCACCACCTGCACGTCGGGTTTTGTCAGTTGGTGGTTGTGGAACATGAACTACCACGCCGAGCATCATGCGTGGCCTGCGGTGCCGTGGCATGCACTGCCGGCGCTCAACGCACAGGTCAGGAGCCATCTCGAACACGAATCGTGGGGCTACTGGAACCTGCAGATGGCCGTGCTGCGCGGGCAGGCGCTGCCCGACGGCGCGCGCTCAAGTCCGACGTCACAGTAGGCGCCGACCCGCCGCGCGCGGCGCTCGGGCGACGAATCGGTGCAAATGCACCAAACCCTTGGCGCAGTTGAGGAATACGCTATTGCGCCACCCGCGCCGCCGTAATCTACTCAGGTTGATTACTGCCGCTTTGCCAGGGCGCGCGAGGAGCCTGCGTAGCGAGTGTCAGCCAGCGTTCTTTCAAGCGCGCTTGCCGGAGTGGACGCGTTTCCGGTCGAAGTCGAAGTTGATATCTCGGGCGGGCTGCCGCGCCTGACCACGGTCGGTCTCGCCGAAGGCGCGGTGCGCGAGGCGCAGGAGCGGGTCAAGGCGGCGATCAAGAATTCCGGTTACGAGTTTCCCAACCGCAAGATAACCATCAACCTCGCCCCCGCCGACACGCGCAAGGAGGGCTCCTCGTTCGACCTGCCGATCGCGCTCGCGATCATCGCCGCCAGCACCGGCGCGCTCAGCGGCGAGCGCATGCGCAGCTATCTCATCCAGGGCGAACTCGCGCTCGACGGGCGCATCAAGGGTATCCGCGGCGCGCTGCCGACGGCGCTGCTGGCGCGCGCGCGGCACTATGCCGGGATTATCCTGCCGCGCGAGAACGCCGCCGAAGCCTCGGTCGCGAGCAACGGCACCGCCGTGCTCGGGGTCGAGACGCTGCGCGACACGGTCGATTTCCTCGAGGGGCTGCGCCAGATCGAGCCGTACGCGACCGACGTCGATGATCTGTTCCGCGCGGCGAGCCGCTACGAGGTCGATTTCAGCGAGGTGCGCGGACAGGAGCAGGCCAAGCGCGCGCTCGAGGTCGCGGCCGCGGGCGGCCACAATGTCCTGATGGTCGGACCGCCGGGGTCGGGCAAGACGATGCTCGCCAAGCGGTTGCCCACGATCCTGCCGGCGATGACGTTCGAGGAGGCGATCGAAACTTCCAAGGTGCACAGCGTGGCCGGGCTGATGGACGGGCGCGCGCTGATCGCGACGCGTCCCTTCCGCGCGCCGCATCATACGATTTCCGATGCCGGCCTTATCGGCGGCGGCACCGTGCCGCGCCCGGGCGAAGTCAGCCTCGCCCACAACGGCGTGCTGTTCCTCGACGAGCTGCCCGAATTCCGCAAAAACGTCATCGAAGTGCTGCGCCAGCCGCTCGAGGACAATCGCATCACCATTGCGCGCGTGATGGGTACGATGACTTTTCCGGCGAGCGTGATGCTGGTGGCGGCGATGAATCCGTGTCCGTGCGGCTTCTTCACCGACACGCAGCACGAATGCACCTGCGCGCCGATCGTGATCCAGCGCTATCGCTCGCGCATCTCGGGACCGCTGCTCGACCGGCTCGATATTCACGTCGAGGTGCCGGCGGTGAAGTACCGCGAGCTTACCGCGCGCACGCCGGGCGAGACGTCGGCGGCGATTCGCGAACGCGTCAATCGCGCGCGTGCGGTGCAACTTGCGCGCTACGCCGGCGCGCGCATCTTCTGCAACGCGCAGATGGGCGCGCGCGAGCTTCATCAGCACTGCCAGGTCGACGCCGCGGGCGAGCGCCTGCTCGAACTCGCGATCAATCGGCTGGGGCTAAGCGCCCGCGCCTACACCCGCATCCTCAAGGTCGCGCGCACCTGCGCCGATCTCGACGGCGGCGGCGCGATCGAGGCGCGCCATCTGAGCGAGGCGATCCAGTATCGCTCGCTCGACCGCCCGTCGATCTAGCGGCGCGCGACGCGGTCCCGCGCGGTTGCCTTTGCGCGGGCGATCAAGGACATTCCGGAGAGCATCGACGGCCCGTTCCGCCGGCGCGGCCGGCGGTCCGCACCGCGCGCAAAGGAGAAATTGCCATGGGCAAGCTGCAGGTCACCAAAGAGGAAATGCTCAAGCGCGTGGCGCGTTTCAAACAGTTGACGCCGAGCGAGCACGCCTTCGTGGACAGCAGGATTCCCGGCCACGAGCGCCTGATCTACAACGTGATCGGCAGCGGCGTCACCGAGGACGCGTCGCTCGCCCCGGCGATCGGCGACGCCCGCGACTTCAACCTCACCTACGTCAAGGCCGCGCCGGGCAAGGGCGCCGCGCTGCACAGTCACACGACGATCGAAGTGTTCACGCCGCTTAGCGGCCGCTGGGCGATTATCTGGGGCGACCGCGGCGAGAACGAGCTCATTCTCGAACCCTGGGACACCATTTCCGTGCCGCCCGGAGTGATGCGTGGCTTTCGCAACGCGGGCGACGAAGACGCATTTTTGATGGCCATCCTGGGCGGCACCGATCCGGGCCGCGTCACGTGGCAGCCCGAAGTACTCGAGCGGGCGCGGCAGAGCGGGCTTCGCCTCGATTCCGACGGCAACGTGGTCCAGTCCCGAACCTGAAAACGCGACGAGGAAGCGACAATGATCTACAGCGGCAAATGTCACTGCGGCAGGCTTTCGTTCGAGGTCGAGGGCGAGCTGACCGAGGCGATCGATTGCAACTGCTCGATCTGTTACGAGTCCGGGTATCTGCACTGGATGATCGATCCGTCCCAACTGAAGCTCAAAACGCCGCTCAGCGAGGCTTCGCTTTACCTGTGGGGCACCGGACAGGCGCGCCATTATTTCTGCCCCAAGTGCGGGGTCGCGGTCCTGCGTAACCCGCGCACTGCGCCCGATACGAAATTCTCGGTCAATGTCCGCTGCTTGGCCAATGTCGACCCGGCGAAGCTGAAAATCACCCACTTCGACGGCCGCAACAAGCTCAAGGTCTGACCGCGGCGCCGTCGCCGTCACCGCCGGTTTTCGCTATACGTCTTAGACTCGCCGCGGCGCCCAGCCGAGCGCCCGCGGCGGAGCCAGATGGCGACGGACCGGCTAGCTGAATTTCTCATTGCTCATGCGCAGGCGATCTTGCGCCTTCATCAACGCGGCAATGCGGAGAGCTTCGCGCTGACTCCGGCCGACCTGGGTGTAACGCTCTATCGCAGCGTGTGCGCGTGGAACGCCGAAGCCAGGCCGGCGGCGATTGACGAGTACCTGGACCGCCTGCGCGCCGACGATTTCGTGCTCGCCGCCGCCTGTGCGAAGGGCCACGAGGACGCCTGGGAAGGCTTCATCGAGAAGTATCAGCCGGTGCTGTACGCGGCGGCGCGCGCGCTTACCCATGACGACAATGCGGCGCGCGAGCTCACGGATTCGCTATGGGCGGAGCTTTATGGGGTCGATTCCCGCGCCGGCGAGCGGCGCTCCCTGCTCGCCTATTACGGCGGACGCAGCGCGCTCGGCACGTGGCTGCACACCGTGCTCGCCCAACGCTTTGTTGACTGGACGCGCCAGGCGGCGCGCGCCCGGCCCGCGGGCGAGCGGCTGGCCGAGGCAGCCACGGACGGCGAACCGCCCGATCCCAATCGCGCGCGCTACGTCAACGCGCTCAGCGCAGCGCTGCGCGCGGCGCTTGGCGCGCTCGAGGCGCGCGATCGCCTGCGACTGGGCTATTATTATCTTGAGAATCTCACGCTGCGCGAGATCGCGCGGCTGCTCGACGAGCATCCTTCGAGCGTCTCGCGCCGCCTGCAGCACACCCGCGACGAACTCAAGCGCAACGTCGAACAGTATTTGCGCAGCGAGCATCTGACCGACGAGCAGATCCGGCTCTGCTATGATTATGCGGCCGAGCAATGGCCGTTCGACCTGGGCCGCGCGCTCTCGGAGTTCGAATCATGAACGCCGCCCCCGCCTGCACGCCTGGCCGGCCGCTGCGTTCCAATATGGGGAATGCGATCCTGATTTCCGCCGAATGCAGGGAGTCTGAGTTTGGCGCTCGATGATCTAGATGACCGTTTCGCCGCCGCGGTGCGTGCCGCCCTCGAGCGCGGCACGGACGCGAACCAGAACGGCGCGCCCGAGGAGGGTGACGAATGCCCGCCGCTGGATGCGATCTCGTCCTACTACGAATACACGCTCGAACGCGTCGAGCGCGATCGCCTGGAAGCGCATTTCGCCGGCTGTGCGCGATGCCGGGGGACGCTGGCGGCCCTGCTGCGCGCGTCTCCGCCGGGCGACAGCGCTGAGCCGGGAGAATTGGCCGCGGCCGCCGCACGCCGTGAAGCGGAGCGCGCGGCCGGCGCCGCCCCAGGCTGGTTCGGGCGCACGCCCGGATGGCGCATCGCGGGCGCCGCCGCACTCACCGCCGCAACCTTTGGCATCGTCGTGGTCGCCGGCGTCCGGCTGTATGAGAGCCAACGCGCGCAACCCGGCGTCGCCGCGACGGGCACGGCGAAGCCGCAGGAACTGGCGCTCAACGATAAACAATCGGCCGCGCCCGCGGCGAAATCCGAGCGGGGAATCGCCGGAGCGGCTGCGCCGAAGCGCCGCGCCTCGGCCAACGCCGGCGCGGCCGCAACGGCGCCGCTGCCGTCGCCGGGCGAAATCGCTGGCGCGCCTTCCAATGCAACCGGCGAAGCGGCGAATGCTGAGCGTCCAGCCGCGCCGCTCGGTCCGCCGAGCGCGCCAGCCGCGCGCGACAACGAAGCCGCTCCGGCAAGCGCCGACCAGGCGGCCGCCGCGCTCGGCGCGCTGGCGGCGGCGCCCTCGCCCCCCGCACCTGCCGCATCGGCAGCGCCCGCCGCGAACACGCCCGCGGCTCAGGCGCAGCCAACCGCGGCGACGACGGCCGGACGCACAGCTTTGGCAGCGGGCGCAGCAGTCGCCGGAGCCGCCGGGGGAGCACCGGCGGCGGCGTCCGGAGCCGCGACGAGCGGCGAGAACGGCGCGCATGCAGCGGCCGGTGCGGCGTCACCCGGCTCGCCCAATCCCGCGCCGATAGCGCAAACGATCGCGAAAGCCGCGCCCGCGGCCGGAAGCTCCGTGCAAGTGCAGAAGGCGACCATCGCGAGCGCACCGGCGCCGGCGAAGGCCGCGAGCGCTCAGGCGACCGCCGCGCATGCTCAGGCGCTCGCCGAGGCGAAGCGCAAGGCCGACCTCGCGCGTACCGCCGCGCAGGCGCGGCGCACGCAAGCGCTGCGCGAAGCGGAAGCCGCGCGCAAGTCCGCCGAGGCCAGGCGCGAGGTTGATTTGCAGCGGCAACTCGAGCAGGCGCGACGCGCGCCGCTTTCGCGGGCAACCGTGCCAGCATCGGCCGCCGCTCCGGGCGCACCGTCGGCCCCGGCCGCGCATCGGCCGGCGTCAACCCCAGCGTCGGCTTCCGCGTCGACCTCCGGCAACGAGATCGCGATGGAGCAGGCCGCGAGTGCGCCGGTTGCGGCGGCGATCGCCCCCGGCATCCCGGTCGCGCCGCATGCGATACTGGTGTCTTCGCCCGACCATTCGGTTTACTGGTCGCTACAGAATGGGGGCGTGATCTATCGCACCACCGATCGCAAGGTCTGGACGCCGGTGGTGACGGGCGTGCGGGCCGATTTGCTGGCCGGAATGGCGCCGACGAACAACGTATGCTGGGCCGTGGGCCGCAAAGGCGTCATCCTGCTGACCACCAACGGCACGCATTGGGACCGGATCAACTCCCCGACCACCTCGGATGTGACCGGAATCGTCGCCGCAAGCAAAGACGTGGCGACCATCTTCACCTCAGGCGGTGTCAACTACAGCACCTTCGACGGCGGCAGCAACTGGGAACGCGCCAACTAGCGTTTGCCGGCACACGTTCGAGCCGGTTTCGCCTGAGGGGCCGGCGGCGCCGGCGCTGACCGATCCTGCAAATAATCGCAGCCACCCCGTTCCAAGCATGGAGGAACGGATGCGTGGCGCCGCGCGCGATAGCAAATGCCGATTGCCCGTCGAAAGCGCGCGGCGCTGCCCCGATCGATGATCCTTCGCCGCGCGCGTGTTTCCGTGCCGCGCCGGCGGCGAGCGGACCGCGAGTTCTGCCGCGCGATCCGCGGATTCTGCAGATCGTCCTGCTGGGGATGCTGCTCGCGGCGGGCGCGTACCTGCGCGATTTCAGCCTTCACCCGGCGCAAATTGCGCTGACCTTCGCCGCCGCCTTCGCCGCGCAGCGCCTCCTCGACCGTCTGACGCGCAAATCCGCTCCAAGTTTGAGGAGCGCAGCGATCACAGCGCTCAGCCTGACGCTGCTCTTGCGCGCCGACAACCTGTGGGCAATGCCGGCGGCCGCGGCGCTCGCGATCGCCTCGAAATTCGCGCTGTGCGTGGATCGCAAGCATCTGTTCAATCCCGCCAATTTCGGCATCGTCGCCGCGCTTGCACTGCTGCCGGGCACCTGGATTTCGGCCGGCCAGTGGGGCAGCGACGTGACGCTTGCGGGATGGATGATCGTCGCGGGAATGACGGTGGCGAACCGGGCGCGCCGCGCCGATATGAGCCTCAGCTTTCTGCTGTTTTACCTGGGCGCCCTGGCGGCCCGCGTCGCGTGGCTGGGCCAGCGCTGGAATGTGTGGACGCATCAGCTCACCAGCGGTGCGCTGCTGCTGTTCGCCTTTTTCATGATCTCGGACCCGATGACCACGCCCGACGACGCCAGGGGCCGGGTCGTGCACGCCGCGGTCGTCGCGGCGATCGCCTATGCGTGGGGCTTCGGGTTGTTCCGTACGAATGCATTGCTGTGGGCCTTGTTCGTGAGCGCGCCGCTGGTCGCGTTGTGGGACGCGATCTGGCCCGCTCCTCGATTCGATTGGACACCGGCGCGCCCGCGCGCCAAGACACAAGGAGGCATCGATGGTCGCAATGGAATCCGCAATCCGGACGCAGCCGCAGCCTGATTTGCGAGCGCATGCGGCAATCGCCCGCGCATCCGTGGCGCCGCTCTTCGGGCTCGTAGCGGCCGCATTGCTGATTTTTTGCAATCCGCCCCAGGCGCAGGCGTTTTGCGGTTTCTATGTCGGCCGCGCCGACACGCAGCTTTACAATCACGCCTCACAGGTCGTGATGGCGCGCGACGGGGATCGCACCGTGCTCAGCCTGATGAACGATTACGAGGGCGAGCCGTCCGAATTCGCCCTGGTCATACCGGTGCCGACGGTCCTGCAGCAGGGGCAGATTCATATCGGGAATCGCGAACTCTTTCAGCGTATCGACAGCTACAGCGCGCCCCGTTTGGTCGAATACTACGATCCGAGCCCGTGTCCGTTGCCGATGTCCGAGATGATGCAGCGTTCCGCCAACATGGCCGCCGTGGCGGGGATGGCCGACACGGTCGCCAAGGCTGCGGCGAAAGCTCTCGGCGTATCAATCGAGGCGCAATACACGGTCGGCGAATACGACATCGTGATTCTCTCCGCCCGCCAATCGGACGGTCTCGAGACCTGGCTCGTACGGAACGGCTACAAGATTCCGCCGGGTCTTGCGCCGGCGCTGGCACCCTATATCCGCCAGGGGATGAAATTCTTTGTCGCGCGCGTCAACCTGAAGGAACGTCAGCGCACCGGCCTGAGCTACCTGCGGCCGATCCAGTTCGCCTTCGAATCGCCGAAATTCATGCTGCCGCTGCGTCTCGGCATGGTTAACGCGAAGGGCCCGCAGGATCTGATCGTGTACGTCCTGACGCGCGAGGGCCGCGTCGAAACCACCGACTATCGCACGGTGAAGATGCCGAGCGGGATGGACGTGCCGGAATTCGTCCAGGGCGAATTCGGCCGCTTCTACACGGCCGCCTTCGACCAGCAGGTCAAGCGCGACGAGATGCGCACCGTCATCACCGAGTACGTTTGGAACATGGGATGGTGCGATCCGTGCGCGGCGCCGCCCTTAAGCCGCGAGGAATTGCGCGGACTCGGCGTCTTCTGGCTCGATGAAAATAATCCGGACGGGCCGCGGCCGCCGGTTCCGATGATCAGGCCGCAACCGCCGACGGGCGCGCAACCCTTCCCGCTGCCGGCGCCCGGCCCGCTGCAGGCGATCCTAACGCGCCTGCACGTGCGCTACTCGGCGGCGACCTTCCCCGAGGATCTGGTGTTTCAGCAGACCCAGGACCAGGAGAACTTCCAGGCGCGCTACGTCATTCGTCATCCATGGACCGGATCGCCGCAGGCGTGCGCGGCCGCGCCGCAATACTTCGCCGAATTGCATCGCCGCCGCCGGACCGAGGCCGCGACGCTCGCCGATCTCACCGGATGGGACCTCGCGGGCGTCCTCAGGCAGGCGGGCCTGCAGCCCGGCGACGGGCCGCAGCCGTGGTGGCATCGGCTCTGGGATACGGGAGCCGATTGAGCCGGCTGCGCCTGGCGAGCGGGAACGGCCGCGATTCGGCCGTCCCGCTTTTTTGGTCTTCGCTCGACCCGCTCGACAAGGCTACAATCAGGCGGGCGAAGAAAACGCCGGGGCGCGTTTTTGCCGGTTTGGTTGACTTGAGCGCCGGCGCGTCTTAATTGTTTACTGTTCTACTGAAGACAATCCTCTCGGCGGGCCGCCAACAACCTGATTCATGTTCGATACCTTAAGCGATCGCCTCGAAGGCGTCTTCAAGAAGCTTCGCGGCCAGGGCCGCATCACCGAGCGCAATATCGAAGAGGCCTTGCGCGAGGTGCGGCTGGCGCTGCTCGAGGCCGACGTCAATATCAAAGTCGTCCGCGACTTCATCGATCACGTCAAGCATAAGGCGCTCGGCCAGGATGTGCTGGCGTCGCTGACGCCGGAGCAGCACATCATCCGCTTTGTCGCGATCGAGCTGCGCGAGATGATGGGCGGAAGCGCGCGCGAGCTCGATCTCAAGGTCAAGCCGCCGGTCAAGATCATGATGGCCGGGCTGCAGGGCTCGGGTAAGACGACTTCATCGGCGAAGCTCGCGCGTTTTCTCAAGGACGAGCGCAAGCGCCATCCGCTGCTGGTCTCGACTGACGTGCGCCGGCCCGCGGCGATGGAGCAGTTGCGCGTGCTCGGCGCGCAAATCGGCGTGCCGGTGCTCGAGACGCGCGAGACCGAAGACCCGATCGAAATCGGCAGCCGCGCCCTGGCCCGCGCCGAGACCGCGGGCTACGACGCGATCATCTTCGACACCGCGGGGCGGCTGCAGATCGACCAAGAGCTGATGGACGAGCTGGGACGCCTGCGCGCCGCGGTGACGCCCCATCACATCCTGCTGGTCGCCGACGCGATGACCGGCCAGGACGCGGTCAACGTGGCGCAGGGTTTCCATGAGCGTCTGCACATCTCGGGCGTGGTGCTGACCAAGCTCGACAGCGATGCGCGCGGCGGCGCCGCGCTCTCGGTACGGGCGGTCACCGGCGCACCAATCCTCTTTGCCGGAATCGGTGAAAAACCCGCGGCGCTCGAGGTGTTTCATCCCGACCGGCTGGCCTCGCGCATTCTCGGGATGGGCGACGTGCTGAGCCTGATCGAAAAGGCGCAGCAGAATTACGACCAGACCAGAGCCCGGGAACTCGAGCGCAAGTTCAAGAAAAACGAATTCACCATCACTGACTTTGCCGAGCAGCTGCGCACGTTGCGCAAAATGGGATCCATCGGGGAACTCCTGGGGATGATTCCCGGATTGAAGAAAATCGCCGGCCAGGCCGATTCCGAAGAAGCCAAGCGCGAGCTTCAGCGCATCCAGGCGATTATCGATTCGATGACCGCGCAGGAGCGCAACAATCATTTGATTCTTAACGGCCGGCGCCGCGCGCGCATCGCGACGGGCAGCGGCACCTCGGTGCAGGACGTCAATCGCTTCGTCAAGCAGTTTGAGCAAACGCGCAAGATGATGAAAAAATTCACCCGCGGCGGAGCACGCGGCATGATGCGCGGGCTGGGCCTGGGGAGCTAGAATAGTCCAAGGAGAGTTTATCGTTTATGGCCCTGGTTATCCGGTTGCGCCGCCATGGCGGCAAGAAAAAGCCCTTTTACCGTATCGTGGTCGCCGACAGTCGTTCGCCACGCGACGGCCGCTGTGTCGCGCAGATTGGTACCTATGACCCGTCCTTCGATCCACCGAAGGTGCACATCCAAAAAGACCAGGCGCAGCGATGGATCGGTTCGGGCGCGACCCCTTCTCCGACAGTAAGGAAGCTCATTGTGCAAGCCTCCAGCACTGCCTAAGCACCTGGTCTAGGAGCCTGCCATGAAGGAGCTCGTTCAGTTCCTGGCGCAGCAATTGGTCAACAACCCTGACGCGGTCGAAGTCAAGGAAACCCAGGGGGATACTGCCTCGGTGCTCGAGCTGCGGGTGGCGAAAGAAGACCTGGGCCGCGTGATCGGCAAGCAAGGACGCACCGCCAAATCGATCCGCACGATTCTCAACGCGGTCGCTTCGCGGACCAATCGCAAGGTTGTTCTCGAAATCATCGAAGACAAGTAGCGGCGCGCGGGCCCGCGACGATGGTTAAGCGCCGGACGCCCCGGACGGGCGAAGCGCCGGCGGCCGCACGCCGCGCAAGGCGCGCAGCCGCTCATGCGCTCCGCGCGCCAACGGCCGAGGGCCTCCTGCGCATCGGTTATGTCGCGGGCAGCCACGGCGTTCGCGGCGCGCTGCGCGTGCGCACCGACGATCCGGGCTCGACCACGATCTCCAGCGTCGGGCGCCTGTTCGTCGAAACGCCCGCAGGCCGGCGCGAATTCAATGTCCTCGAGGCGCACCCGCTTGGCGCGGGCCATCACAGGGTCGTGCTCGAGGGCCTCGCCGACGCCGACGCGGCGGAGGCGCTGCGCGGCGCCGCCGCGATGATCGCCATCGCCGACCTGCCGCCGCTCAAGGAAGGCGAGTTCTACTATTACCAACTGGCAGGCGTTGAGGTACTGCTCACCGACGGGCGCCGCCTGGGCACGATCGAGGATGTGCTCGCCACCGGCGCGCACGACATCTGGGTGGTGCGGGCGGGCGAGCGCGAGGTGCTGGTGCCGGTGATCAGCGACGTGGTCAAGGCGATGGACCTTGGCGCGCACAGGGTTACGATCGATCCGATACCCGGGCTGCTGGATTGAGCCGCGGGCGCCGGCGATGGAATTTCACGTCATCACGCTCTTCCCCGAAATGTTCGCCGCGGCCAATTGGCCGGGGATGATCGGACGCGCGCTCAAGGCCGGGCTCATCCACATCGAGGCGCATGGGTTGCGCGAGCATGGAATCGGCAACTATCGCCAGGTGGACGACACGCCCTACGGCGGGGGCAGCGGAATGGTGCTGCGGCCCGAGCCGCTGTTCGGCGCGATCGACGCGGTCATGGGCGCGCATCCGGGGCTGTGGCGCCTGCTGTTGACGCCGCAGGGCGAGCCGCTCGATCAGGCGATGGTCCGCGACTTGAGCGCCCGCCGTCCCGGCCTGCTGCTCATCGCCGGCCGCTACGAAGGCGTGGACGAACGCGTGCGCAGCCTGGCCGACCGGGAGCTTTCGATCGGCGACTACGTGCTGAGCGGCGGGGAGTTGCCCGCGATGGTTGTGATCGAGGCCGTCGCCCGCCTGGTGCCCGGCGTGCTCGGCAATCCTGAGTCGCTCGCGGAAGAATCGTTTGCCGAGGGCCTGCTCGAGTATCCGCATTACACCCGACCGGAGGAGTTCCGCGGGATGCGCGTGCCCGAGGTGCTGCTGAGCGGAGACCACCGCAAGATTCGCGAATGGCGCAAGCGGGAGGCGCTCAAGCGCACGGCGCGCCGGCGTCCCGACCTGCTCGGGCGCGGCCGTTCCTGATTCGCCCGATGGACGCGGCCCACGCCGACATCTTCGTCGCCCTCATCCATCACCCGGTCATCGACCGCAACGGCCGCATCATCACCTCGGCCATCACCTCGCTCGATCTGCACGACATCGCGCGCTCGTCGCGCACATATGGCGTGCGCGCCTTCTACGTCGTCCATCCGGTGGCCGAGCAGCGCGAGTTCGCGCGCACCGTGATCGACCACTGGCGTATCGGTTACGGCCGCAGCTTCGACTCGCGCCGGGTCGAAGCGCTCGACCTGATCGAGGTCGTGAGCGATGTGGACGCCGCGATGACCGCGGCAGAGCGAAGCGCCGGCCGACGACCTGAGATCGTGCATACCTCCGCCCGCGAGCAAGGCGGGGTGAGCTTCGCCGCGATGCGCCGGCGGATTGCGCAACCGGGCGCCGCGCCGGTTATGATCATGCTGGGCACCGGCTTCGGCCTCGCTCCGGCGGCCCGCGCACGCGCCGATCTGGCGCTGGAGGCGATTCGCGGCGCGGGCGACTACAACCATTTGTCGGTGCGCGCGGCCGCAAGCATTATCCTGGATCGGCTGCGCGGGCGCTGAGCCGCCGCGCGGAGTGAGACGGGAGCATGGCGCAACTATGAGTTTGCCGGCGGACATCATGATCGTGATCGGCGCGATCCTCCTGACCTTCGGCACCGACCTGGTGATCAGTTCCGCGAGCGCGCCGGCCACGGTCGGCGCGCCGCTCGGCGTCCTGGTCTCGATCGTCGGCACCGCCGTGCTGGTCAGCGGACTGCTGCTCAATCGGCGCCGACGCATTCGCCACAATTCGTCCGTCACCTCGTCGGCGCCGCTCGCGCGCGACTCCTGAGCTTCCACGAAGCAGGAAAAAACGGGTGCGACGAGATGTCCCGGCTGGAAGAAATCGTAACCGCGGCCGCCCACGAGCAGGGATTCATCCTGGTCGGCTTCGCGCCGCTCGCGCGCCTGGATAGCCGCGCCGAATTTTTCCACAACTGGCTCGCCGACGGCCGCGCCGGCGAAATGCGTGGGTGGCTCGCGCGCGATCCCGAGCGCCGGCTCGATCCGCGCCGCATCGATGCGCGTCTGCGCTCGGTCGTCAGTCTCGGCTATCCGTATGCCGCGCCGGCCATTGCCGCGCTTGACTGGCGCGCCGAGCTGCGCGGCAGGATTGCGGCCTACGCGCTCGGCCCCGACTACCACGACACCGTGCTCGCGCGCGCCCGCGCGGTGGCGTCGCGCCTCGTGCAGGAACGCCCGGGCGCGATTACGCGGGCGTACGTCGACACCGGGGCGGTATTCGAGCGCGAGTGGGCCGCGACCGCGCGCCTGGGATGGTTCGGCCGCAATACCAATCTGCTCAACCGCCATCACGGCTCGTACTTCTTCCTCGCCGAGATTTTTACCGATGCCGAATTCGAATCAAGCGGTGAACCGTATCGCGATCATTGCGGGACTTGCCGTCAATGCCTCGACCTGTGCCCGACCGGCGCGCTGGCCGATGGTTACGTTATCGAGCCGCGCGTGTGCATCTCGTATCTCACGATCGAGCTTCGCGGGCCGATCCCGGCGGCGCTGCGGCCGAAGCTCGGCAACTGGATTTTCGGATGCGACATCTGCCAGGAAGTGTGTCCCTGGAACGTCAGCAAGGCTGCGCGGGCTGATGATGCGCTGATGCCGTCCCTACCCGAGTTGATGGCGCTTGACGACGCGGGCTTCCGCAGCCGCTTCGGCAGGACCGCGGTCGCGCGAAGCAAACGGCGCGGCCTGCTGCGCAACGCCGCGGTGGTGCTGGGCAACACCGGCAATCGCGAGGCCGCCGGCGTGCTGGCGCGCAGTCTCAGCAACGAAAGCGAGCCGTTGGTGCGCGCGCACGCCGCCTGGGCGCTGGGCGCGCTCGGCGGCCGGGCGGCGCGGGCCGCGCTCGAACGCGCGCGCCGCAGCGAGCCCGATGCCGAGGTCGGCGCGGAAATCGCCGCCGCGCTCGGCGCCGTCGCCGGCGGCGCGCCGCCCGCATCGGCGCGAAACCCGTGATGGATGCGAGCCCCTCGCGCGTGCCTGAGCCGTGGCCCTACCGGCTTTGCGCGGCGGTGGCGGCGGTGCTGATCGCCGTTGCCGCGGCGGCGGAACTCGCGATGGGCCGCAGGCTGTGGGGCATCAAGGGCGAACCGGGCCTGTGGTCGGGCGACATCTTCAGCTCGCACAACTCGCAATACCTGACCGACCCCTACACCTTCACCCACGTCACGCACGGTGCGCTGTGGTACGGCCTGCTATGGCTGGTCGGGCGAAAACTTACCCTGCGCACGCGCTTCATGCTCGCGGTGGCGCTCGAGTGCGCATGGGAGGTGTTCGAAAACACCGATTTCGTCATCCACCGCTATCGCGCGGCGACGATTTCGCTCGACTATTACGGCGACAGCGTGATGAACTCGATGTGCGACGTCGCGGCCGGTATCGTCGGTTTCCTGATTGCCGCCGTCCTGCCGGCGCGGGCAACCGTCGTGGTCGTAATTCTGCTGGAAGCGGCGCTGGCACTGTGGATTCGCGACAGCCTGCTGCTCAACGTGGTCATGCTGATCCGGCCGATCCAGGCGATTCGCGAATGGCAACTGCACCGGTAGCGCGCGTGATGCGTGAGGCGATATAAAAATAAGATGAACGCCGCGCGTGTCGAATTTGCTCGTGTCGCCGCCCGCGAACCGATTCCACTCGCCCACGGCGCGTTGCTGATCGCCAAGGAGGAATATCCCGACCTCGACGTGCCGCATTACCTCGAGCACCTCGACGCGCTGGGGCGCGCCGCGCAGAGCGTGATGCGCGAGGCCGAGAACACGGTCGAGCGCGTGCAGACGCTGTCCGACTTTCTCTTCGTGCGCACCGGATTTTCCGGCAATCGCGACAACTACGGCGATCCGCGCAACTCCTTCCTCAATGACGTGCTCGAGCGGCGGCTCGGAATTCCGATCACGCTCTCGGTGATCTACCTCGAAGTCGGCCGGCGCGCCGGGCTTAATCTGTTCGGCGTCTCCTTCCCCTCGCACTTCCTGGTCAAGGCGGTGGACGAACGCGGCGAGCTGATCATCGACCCGTTCAACGGCGGCGCGATCCTCGATCTCGACGAAATCCGCGGCCGCCTGCAGCAGATCTACGGTCAGCCGGTCGAGCTGCAGCCGGCGATGCTGAAGGCGGTGGGCGGCCGGCAGATTCTCGCGCGCATGCTGCGCAACCTCAAAAATATCTACGCGAGCGGCGCGGACTGGCCGCGCGCGCTCGCCGCGCTCGACCGCATCCTGCTGCTCGAGCCGCGCGCCGCCGACGAGATGCTCGAACGCGCGACGCTCTACGAACGCCTGGAATGCTTCGGCGCCGCGCTCGAGGATTTCCGGAATTTTCTCGAGCGCCACGCAAACCATCCCGCCGCCGATGCGGCGCGCGAGGCGGTGGTGCGGCTGGCGCGCCAGGTCGCGCGGATCAACTGAACCCCGCTTTGCTCCCAATGCCGAACGATACCACCGCGCAGGATTTTTTCGCCCGCAGCGAAGCCGCCGTGGCCGATACGGCGCTGCGCCGCAAGCTCGAAACCGCAACCGGGCGCCACCTCGAGCACGTCGCCGCCACCCGCGCCGAGTTCCCCGCCTATGACGCGGAGCGCGACGCCTCGCGCCGGATCAAGGAGCAGGCGATCGCGCGCATTGACGAACTGCTGGTCCAGCTCAAGCAACGCCTGGAGGCTCGCGGCTGCCGCGTGTTCGTCGCCGCCGACGCCGCCGAGGCGCGCAGGTACATCGTCGAACTCGCCCGCGCGCGCGGCGTGCGCCGCGTGGTCAAGGGCAAATCGATGGCGACCGAGGAGATCGAGCTGAACCCGGCGCTGGCCGAGGCCGGATGCGACGTGGTCGAAACCGACCTTGGCGAATATATCGTGCAGCTCCGCCGCGAGCGTCCCTCGCACATCATCACCCCCGCGATTCATTTGTCCAAGGAAGACATCGGGCTGCTCTTCAACGAGCAACTGCACATTCCGTACACCTCGGATCCCCCAGCACTGACCGCGGTTGCGCGCGAGCGCCTGCGCGAGACGTTTCTCGCCGCCGACATGGGCGTGACCGGCGTCAACTTCGCCATCGCCGAGACCGGCACGCTGGTGCTGGTCGAGAACGAAGGCAATGGACGCATGTCGAGCACGCTGCCCGAGATTTTCGTCGCGGTGATGGGAATCGAAAAGGTCATCCCGTCGCTCGCGGACCTGAGCCACTTCCTCGAGGTGCTGGCGCGCACCGCGACCGGACAGAAGCTCACCACCTACACCAACTTCGTCAGCGGCCCGCGCCGCGCGGGCGAAGCCGACGGGCCGGGCGAGATGCACGTGGTGATGCTCGACAACGGGCGCACCGCGATGCTGGCCGATCCGGTGCTGCGCGAAGCGCTCTATTGCCTGCGCTGCGGCGCATGCCTCAACGTCTGCCCGGTCTATCGGCGTATCGGCGGCCACGCGTACGGCTCGACCTATCCGGGACCGATCGGTTCGATCGTAAGCCCGAGCCTCTTCGGCGGCGCGACCGCGGCGCTGCCGTTCGCCTCGACGCTGTGCGGCGCGTGCCGCGAGATTTGCCCGGTGAAGATCGATATCCCGCGCATCCTGCTCCACCTGCGTTGGAAAGAAACCGCCGGCAGCGCGGGCGAAGGCCGCTCCGCGTTGCCGGAGCCGGTCTGGCCGCGCGCGGCGCGACGCGCGCGCGAGGGTGTCGCGCGCTTTGCCCGCATGGCGAACAGGCCGACCACCATGCGCGTGCTGGGCAAGCTCGCCGCGCTCGCGCTCCGGCCCTTTGCACGCCGCGGATACCTGCGATGGATGCCGCCGCCGTTCAGCAACTGGACTCGCGTACGCGACTTCCCGGCGCCGCAGTTGACCCGCCGGCGCTGCGAGCGGCGTGCTTCGTCGACCAAGGCGGGCGCCGCGCCGTCCGCCAACGGATCGCGGGCAGCCCAATGAGCGAATTTCACAAGCTCATCGCGAACCTGCGTGACGCGCTCGAGCATCCGCGCGCCGAAACGCACAACGGCGCCGCCACCGGCGATGCCGAAGTACTCGCGCCGGTACCTACGGCGAAAGCGGCGCGGCGCGTCGAGCTGGCGCTCAAGTTCGCGCGCGAACTGGAAGCGCTGAGCGGCCGCTTCCTCGGCACGCTCACGCAAAAGGAATCGATCGCCCGCATTCTCGACCTGGCGGCCGCGCTCCGGGCGCGTTCCGTCGCCGTCGGCGAGGGTATCGTCGGCGACTCCGAGCCGCTGGGCCATGCGCTCGAGCGCGCGGGTATCGAGGTGATTCGCACCGGACGCGTCGCCGACGAGGCCGCCCGCGCGGAATTGCGCGGAAAACTCGCACAGTGCACGATGGCCGTGGTCGAAGCTGATTACGGAATCGCGGCGACCGGAACGCTCGCGATGCTCGCGACACCGGAGCGGCCCGCATCGCTCACCCTGCTGCCGCCGGTAAATGTGATCCTGGTCGGCGCCGCGCGCATCCTGCCCGATCTGGCCGCCGTGCTCGCAGAAATCGGCCCGGAAACCCTCGCGAGTCATCGCCTGGCGCTGGTGACCGGCCCCAGCCGCACCGCCGACATCGAAAAGCGCATCGTGCTCGGCGTACACGGCCCGCGCGAGGTCCACGTCGCGGCGCTATGGCAGGCCGATGACTGAGGTGCGGCTGTTCGGCACCTGCCTCGCGGAGGAATTCTATCCCTCCGCGGTGGACGCGGCCGCGCGCGTGCTCGGCGGGCTCAAACTCAAGGTGCGCCGAGTGCGGCGCGCATTCTGCTGCGGACAGGCCGCGTTCAACGACGGGATGCGCGAGGAGGCGGGCGAGCTCGCGCGCCGGTTTCTCAACGCCTGCGAGCCCGGCGTTCCGGTGGTGGTGCCGTCGGGATCGTGCGCCGCGATGATCAAAATATTCTACGCCGACCTGCTGGCGGGCGATGCCAAACTCGCGGCGCGCGCCGCCGCGCTCAGACCGTGGGTCTATGAGTTCTCGCAATTCCTGGTCGGCGTGATGAAGGTGCGCTATCTCGGCGCGCGTTTCGAGCACGCCGTCGCCTATCATCCCGGATGCCATCTGGTGCGCGAGATGGGCGTGCGCGACGAGCCGCGCCTGCTGCTGAGCGCAGTGAGCGGTATCCGGTTATGCGAGCTGCGTAACTCGCACGAGTGCTGCGGCTTCGGCGGGATGTTCTCGGTCAAGTTTCCGGAGATCTCGGGCGCTATGCTTGCCGACAAGATCGCAGGCGTGCGCCAAAGCGGCGCCGATACGCTGGTGTCGGCGGATTGCGGATGTCTGATGCAGATCGGCGGCGGGATGAATCGCGCGGGAATGGAGGTCGAGACGCGGCATCTGGCCGAAGTGCTGGCCTCGCGCTGAAGCGCCGGCGCGCCGCGCTATTTCAGCATTCTGGCGTCTGGTACGGACCAGCTCTGCTCGGCCAGCGCGTTGGCCAGCTTCTGCAGGCGCTCGTCGAGCTGGCGCAGGTGCTCGGTGACCTGCGCCAGATCGGCCGGCGCGCCGTCGGCATTGGGCGAACCCGCGTCGAAGCGGCCCTCGATCTTGCCGAGCCGCGCGTCGAGCTGAGCGACCTGGTCGCGCACGCGGCCCATTTCCTCGGCCAGCACTGCGGCGCGCTCTTCGAGCGCGATGACGCGGCCCTCGACCGACTTGAAGGCGGCCCGCCGGGCGCGCTGCCGTTCCAGCGCTTCGGCATCGGCGGGAGTCGCCGGCGCGGTCTGATTGAGCAGGCCGGCATGGCCGTCACCGCCCGCGTGAGCGTCGCCGTGCGTCTCCTCGCCCTCGCCCACGAGTTCGGCCGATTCCAATTCGCGCGCGTTCGCCATGGGTTTCATCACCTCTTTTCGGCCTGCGGGGCCATGCGATCCAGCCCGGCGGCGCGGCCGTTGGCTATTGCTCCATCACGTATCGTCCCGGCGCGGCTTCCAGAGTCGGAAAGCGCGGGCTGCCGAGATTCGCCGGAGCCTCGCGCTTCTCGCCCGAGCGCTTCTCGATCCAGGCCAGCCAGTGATCCCACCACGAGCCTTTCTGCTCGCCAGCCTCCTTGAGCCAGGCGTCGGGGTCGCGCCGCAGGGTCGCGCCGACATAGTAACGGGCCTTGAAATTGGTCGGCGGGCACACCAGCGTCTGAACGTGGCCGCTGGAATTGAGCACGAATTCGAGGCGCCCGCCGAACAGGCGCGCGCCGCTGTACACCGCGCGCCAGGTGCAGATGTGGTCGGTCATGCCGCCGACGATCATCATGTCCCGGTTGAACGCGCGCAGGTCGATCGGACTGCCCAGCACGCGCACCGCGCCGGCGCGGGCAAGTCCGTTATGCAGCAGCAGGTCGAGAAAGCCCGCGTGCAAAGCCGCCGGCAGGTTGGTCGAATCCGCGTTCCAGTAGAGGATATCGAACGGCGCGGGATCCCGCCCCATCAGGTAATTGTTGACCCAGTAATTCCATACCAGGTCGTTGGGCCGCAGCCATGCGAACAGCCGCGCCATGTCCGCCCCGTTGAGCACGCCCTCGCGCCGCGAACGCTCGATTGCCGCGGCAACTCCCTCTGCGGTCGTGAACATGCCGGTCATCGACGGCATGCTCGAATCGAGCATCGTGACCACCAGTGTGGCGGCGTTGATGCGCGGATCGCCGAGCGCCGCCAGATGGCCGAGCAGCAGCGCCGAGGTGATGCCGCCCGAGCATACGCCAAGCAGATTTGCGGTTTCGCTGTCGCCGATCTCACACACCGCGGCGAGCGCTTCCTTGAGCGCGCTGACATACTGGTCGAGGCCCCAGTCGCGATGCACCGGTTTGGGATTGCGCCAGCTCACGGTGAAGAACGGAATGCCGCGGCCGACCGCGTATTCCGTCAGGCTGCGCCTGGGCGCGAGGTCCATGATATAGAACTTGTTGATCTGCGGCGGCACCAGCAGCAGCGGCCGTTCATAGACCTGGCGCGTTGCAGGCGTGTATTGCAGCAGTTCGAGCACTTCGGAGCGGAACACCACGGCTCCGGGCGTCACGCCCAGGTTGCGTCCGACCGCGAACGGCCGCTTATCGACGGTCTGCGGCATCCCGTTGTTGTTCCAGAGATCGTCGAGAAAATTGCGCAAGCCGTGAACGAGGCTCGCACCGCCGGTCTCGAAGGCGCGCTTGAGCGCCGCGGGATTGCCCAACAAGGTGTTGGTCGGCGCGAGCGCCTCGGTCAACAGCCGGACGGCGAAGCGCTGCTGCTCGGCCCGCTTCCAGTCGCCGTCCCCCTCGCTGTTGCTCGAGACCATGGACTGCATCGCCGAGCGCCAAGCCAGGTAGCCCTGCATTACGCGGCGATAGACTGGATTGTCCGTCCAGGCCGGGTCATCGAAGCGCTTGTCGCTGCTCTCCGGGGTGACGTCGGAAACACCGGCTGCGATCTTGGCCAATTCCACGGCCAGCCTGACCACCTGGCCGCCGAGAATCTCGGGGCGCTTTAGCGTATCACTGACAAAGTCGGTTAGCTGCTCGAGCATCTGGTTGGGCTCGAGACCGACAAAGGGATTGGCGCCTAAAATGGCATCCGCCGCCCGGGTTGAAGTCTCGGGGGCGTCGGCGAACTCTGGGGCCTGCCTCGCAGTGGCATTCATCTGGTCGCCTCCACGACGCGATGCAGCCAGCCTTAAAAGCCGTAGCAGAGGAACGCTAGTCTAGCAACTCCAAACCACGTTCAAACAGAAGAGGGCCCGACAGGGCTATATCCTCCCATGTCGGGTCCGGGCGTTTACCGCGTCGATGCAACATTAGGTTAAATGCTGTTATAACTCCAAAGCGATAGCCGGCGAACGCGCGAAACCATCGCACCTGTCCGATATCCACATTCGAGGCCGCCTTGGAGGCGTAGAGAGCAGCTATTTCATCAGGGGCCAAAACATGAGGCGGCAGAAGGTCCATAGCCTTCCAGCTTTCGCGATCTGAGAACAGACACAGCCATCCGAGATCGATGAGCGTCGCTCCAATCTGCGAAAGCTCCCAGTCGATCACCGCATTGAGCCGACATTTGTCGAACAGACAATTCGACCATTGGAAGTCCCCGTGCACGCATCCCACGTGGACGCGGCCCGAGTCGGGCAGGCTCTGCCGCAGGCGCTCGCGCAGCAGCGGCGCGCGGCCGACCACCTCGGGGTCGAGCGTCGGCCGATCGAGCAGATTGTCCAGCCGCTTCATCTCATCGGCGAGCGACAGGGGCTCACCCCATGCGTCGCGGCGCGGCTCCCATGGGAGTGCGTGAAGCGCCGCGAGCGCCTCGACCGCCTGCGCGACCATCGCCTGCGTCTGATCCGCGGTGTAAGTATGTTCGCCGAGCGCGAGCTTGTCGCCGGCCAGAAAATTGACCACAAAGAACGGACGCCCAAACCATCGCGGATCGCCGTCGTACCATCGAACCGCCGGCATCGGCACGGCAGTGCCGGCAAGAGAGGCCATGATCCGTGCCTGGCGCACAACATCGGTGGGTCCGGAAATCGGGACGCCTTGCGGGGCAAGCCGGATCACGAGCCGCTCGGAGCGCGCGAGGCCGCCGGCCTCGCGCCAGCTCAGGTCGAAACTGTAGCTCAGGCCGGCATGACCGGGCAGCGCGGCCGGCTCGCTGATGCTCGCGGCGGGATCTCCGGTCTTCGCGCGCGCCAGCGCAAGCAGCCGGGGCGCGATGCTTTCAGTCTGCGGGTCCATCGATCGCAAATCCCGACACGTGGTCCGGTCCGCAGCTCGGGCGCTGCCGACCGGACCCGGCAAAGACGCTACCCGCGCATCTTGAGCTTGGCCGCGGCGGGATGCAGGCTCGCGCTTGCGCTCGGCCGCTCGGAAACCCGCTTGAACCAGCCCTGCAGGTTCTTTGCCGAGGCGGGGATCGTCTGGCCCACGCCGCTTGCGAAATCGAGGCAACAGTAGAGGATGATGTCGGCGATGGTGAAGCGGCCGGGCACGATCCAGTCGCGGCCGGCGATCAGTCCGTCGAGCCATTCCATGCGCTTTTGCGCGGTAGTCTTGAGCGCGCCGGAAGCCTCGGGAAAAACCGGTATCCGATTCTTGAAAATCTCAATCCCCTCGCCATAACGGAAGCCGTTGTAAACGTTCTCGGTGATGTTCAACTCGACCCGCCGCTGCCATTGACGGGTCTCGGCGCGCTCCTCGGCCGTCGATCCGACAAGCGCCGGCTTGGGATTCTTTTCCTCGAGGTATTCGAAAATCGCGACCGTCTCGCCCAGCGTCTTGCCGTTGTCGAGCTCCAGCGCAGGCAGCTGGCCGCCGGGATTGACCTCGGTATACGGAGCGCGACGATTCTCGCCGCCCATCAGGTCAACGTCGCGCATCGGCAAAGTAATTCCTTTTTCGGCGAGGAACATCCTGAGCGCACGCGGGTTGGGGCCGAATGAATTGTAAACCTGCATCGCAATGATCTCCTTGATTTGGCCTAAACTCGTCGCGACAAGCGCGGCGCGGCCGGCGTATGGTGCTTCATCCGCCGGGCATTCCGCACACCACCGGGCGCCATCCCTGTCGCCAAGCGCCCCTACCCTAGAACATCGCGCGCGTTGAGTACACCGCCGCGCGCGCCGGCCGCGCCGCGCCCCGGGCGGAGGTTGCGCAACGCATGAGCTTGCGCACGGTTGGGGCGAACGTCGGCGCATCGCGCCAGGCGGACGGCGGCGGCCCGGGCGGCCGCTCGGTTGCGCCTGCCACTGAAGCTGTGATTTTTTCTTTTGAGCCCTGCACGGAGATGCTCCGGTTGCGCCAGACGCGCCGGGAGCGAGCGACTCGATGCGATTTTGTCCTGAATGCGGTTCGCCGGTGATTCCCGGCGCGAAGTTCTGCGTCGGCTGCGGCCTCGCCCTCGCCTTGCCCGCCGCGCTGGCGGCGGGCGCCGCTGGCGAGGTCGCGCCGGCGGCGCCCGCCGAGCGCGCCGCGAGTGCCGAGGGCCGCCTGACGCCGGCCTTCGCCGCCGTGTTCGCGGGATTGCTGGTCGTCGGTCTGGCGGCGGCTGCGATCGTTCTGCGCCAGGAGCCCGGACGCGAGCGCGAACTGGCCAGTGCGGCCGCCGGCACCGGCAGCCTGCCGCCGGGCCATCCCGGCGTGGTCAAGATCCCCGAAAAAGCGCGCAAGTTCATCGATGATCTCGAGGCGCGGGCGAACGCCGCGCCCAACAACGTTGACGCGTGGGACCGCTTCGGCGAGGCGGCCGAGCGCGCCGCGATGTTCGATCCCGCGTACTATCCCAAGGCTGAAGAAGCCTACGCGCACGCGCTCAGGCTCGACCCCGACAATCTCATCGCGCTGCGCGGCGTCGGCAATATCGATTACGATCGCCGGCGCTACGACCAGGCGATCGCCGCGTACGAGCACTACCTGAGCCGCAAGCCCGACGACCCGCGCGTCCGCACGGACCTGGGCACGATGTATCTGTCGAGCGGCAGCCCCGACGTCGCCATCGTGCAATACAAGAAAGTCGTCGCGGCGCATCCGGATTTCTTCGAGGCCTATTTCAATCTCGGAGTGGCCTACGCAGAGCAGCAGGACAACTCCAACGCGCGCGGCTACTTTGCCAAGGCACGCGCGCTCGCGCCCGACGACAAATCGCGCGACGAGATCGACCAGATGCTGGCGACCATCGGCGGCGCCGGCGCGGCCGGAAATGTGGCGGCGAACGGCTCGGTCGGAAAGCCGGCAAGCTTCCAGGCCGCCTTCGAGGATATGGCGCGGGGGCTCGCGATCGCCGGGCCCAAGGTGCACGGCGTGCAATGGACCGGCGATTCCAGGGCGCGGCTGCTGATGGACGATTTTCCGATGGATCAGATGCCGCCCTTCGCCGCCGCGCGCTTTCTGGGCGATTTGAAATCGGGCACCGCCGACGCGATGAAGTCGTACCACATCGCCGGACCGGTGACGGTTGAAATCGCGGACGCCGCGAGCAACCGCGTGATGCAGTCGGTCACCGTGAGCGCGGCTGAGGGCGGCAGTGCGGCGGACGCCGGCGACACGACCGCGACCGACAGAACCGCGACTGCGAGCAACGCGACCGCCAGCGCCCCGTCCGCCGCCGCCCCGACCTTCCAGGGTGCGGTCGCGGACATGATGCGCAAGCTGCCGGTGGCGGGACCCAAGGTTGCCTCCGTCCGATGGCCCTCGGCAACGCGGGCTACGGTGATGATGGACAATTTTCCGATGGAGGCGATGCCGCCGTTTGCACGCGACAAGTTCATCGCGGACATCAAATCCGGCCTCGCCGACGCCAAACAGGCGCACCACATAGCAGACACCGTGACCGTGGATATCGCGGACGCGCAAAGCGGCCGCGTGATGGAATCGGTCAGCCAGTAGCGCCCCAACCTGCGAGTCATCAACACTCGCAATCAGGTCATTGGCACTCACGGGCGGTTCAGTTATTAGGGAAGGGCCGAAAAGCACGGGCGGCGCCCGGGCGCCAGGCGTTTCGGTGTTGCCAGATGGCGGCGGAAACCGAGAATCTCGAGGACGATCTTTCGCTTGCGCAGCGCTTCCAGCAGATCCGGGTGCGCAAGACGCCACCGAAACTTGGAGGTCAACCGATGAGCGGCTTCAAGGAATTTCTGCTTCGCGGCAACGTGGTGGACATGGCGGTCGGAATCGTGGTCGGCGCCGCGTTCGGCACCGTGGTCTCGGCGTTCGTCAAGGACCTGCTGACGCCGTTTATCGCAGCGGTGGTGCAAACGCCCGATTTTTCGAACATCGCGTTCACCATCAACAGCAGCCGTTTCATGATCGGCGATTTCGTCAACCAGCTGATTTCCTTTCTGCTGGTGGCCGCCGCCGTGTATTTCGCGGTGGTTCTGCCGGTCAACAGGCTGCTCGCTCGGCTCAATCCGCCGGCAGCGCCAACCACCAAGACCTGCCCGGAATGCGCGACCGAGATTCCGATCGCCGCCAAGCGCTGCGCCCACTGCACCTCAGTGCTCGCCGCGTAGGCGGACTGCGCGCCGGCGCCCGCGCGGCCGCCGATGTTTCACGCCAGGCGGCCTAGGCCGGGTCGCCCACTTCGGCCGCGCGGCGCAGATCCTCGAGCCATCCCTGGTGGCCGCGCAGGAGCATCCGTCGCAGGTACCATCGCGCGACCAGCGGAAGCAGTCCGCGCTGCGTCTCTTCAGTGATCACGCGGCATCCGGCATCCATCTCCTCCAGCGCCCAGCCGTGGTAGGCGTAAAGCCCGGTCGCCCTCGCGTCCCATCCGAGCTCGCGAAACGGCTCGAACACCAGCACGGCGCTGCGCACCGGTGTCGCGAAGGTGCGCCATCTGAACCGGCGTCCCGCGGCGAGATCCGGCCCTTCGCGTCCGTCAATGAAAGCGAAGCTGGCACAGTTGCCGTACCATTGCGGCCAGAGCTCGCCCCGCACCAGCCATCGCCAGACCCGCTGAGGCGAGGCGCCGATTTCGATTTCATTGCGGGCGTGAACCGCAGTTGCCGCGGGCTCCATGTTCTTCGGCCAGTTCATCGCTCTTTCTCCTTTCCGAGCCCGCCATAATGTGCAGCGCGCGGGCGGCAGCCCCCCATGGCATGTCAGTCGCCAAAATGTGACAATTGCGGTCTACAAGCGCCTTCGGCTGGTTAGCGCTCTAGCAGTCACCGGCGATCGAAGGCAAAGGGGGGAATCGGACAAATGAACAGCTCGCCCGATGTCGTGCTGCTCGGATGGGCGGCGGTGGTGGTGATGATCGGTCTGATCGTGCTGTTCGGCTCATGGTTCACCGTCGAGCAGCAGGAAGTCGCGGTACTCCAGCGCCTGGGAAAATTTCTGCGCCTGGCGCGCGCCGGGCTCAATTTCAAGGTTCCCCTCATCGACCAGGTGGTCGATAACGTCAACCTGCGGGTGCAGCAGCTCACGGTAAAGGTCGAGACCAAGACCCGCGACAACGTCTTCGTCCATGTGACGGTGGCCGTGCAATTCTCGGTGTTTCCGGACAAGGTTTACCAGGCTTATTACAGCCTGACCGACGCGACTCCGCAGATCACCGCATTCGTCTTCGACGTCGTGCGCGCGCACGTGCCAAGTCTTGACCTCGACGACGTCTTTCTCAAGAAGGACGAAGTGGCGCAGGCCGTCAAAGGATCGCTCGGCACCCAGATGTCCGAATACGGCTACGACATCCTTACCGCACTCGTCACCGACATCGACCCCGACGAACGGGTCAAGGCGGCGATGAACGAGATCAACGCCAATCAGCGTCTGCTCGAAGCGGCGAAGGCCAAGGGCGAAGCCGAGAAGGTGCTCAAGGTGAAGCAGGCCGAGGCCGAGGCGGAGAGCAAGGCGCTGCAGGGCAACGGGATCGCGCGCGAGCGGACCGAAATCGCGCGCGGCCTGCACGACTCGGCGGCGATGTTCCAGCAGGGATTGCCGGGAGCGACGGTGCATGAGGCGATGATGGTGCTGTTGCTGACGCAGTACTTCGACATGCTCAAGGAAGTCGGCGGCCGCTCGAATACCATCATGCTGCCGCATTCGCCCGGCGGCCTGACCGACATCGCCGGCCAGATTCGCAATGCGATGGTTGCGGCGAATGAAGTCACGGCCAACGGCGACGGCGGCGGAACGCCCGCGCCGGCCGGCGGCCCGGCTGACGGCGTAGCGATGAACTCGCGCGCCGGCTGACCCTGCCGCGAGCTTCCGGGTCGTCAGCCGGCGCGCGAGCGGGCGTTTAGCGATGCGCGATGTCGCGCAGCGAGTCGACGATATCCTGCGCGGCGAAGCCGATCAGTCCCCAACGATAGGCGGCGGCCACACCGACGGCAAAGATTACAAACATCGCGACCGCCAGCGGTGCGCCTTCGTACCACGGCGCAACCGTCGTACGCTGCTGTTGTCCGGGCAGCGGCGGGATCAGGATCGAAAGATCGTCGTGGAGCTGGCGATAATAGTCGCGCACCTCCGCGATCAGATGAGTGCGCACGCCGAAGGGATCCACCAGGTCATCGCCGGTGAAACGCAGGATCTCCTCGAACTGGTTCACCGCGTGTTCCGCGTGCTCGGCGACCAGTTCGAGATATGCTGACGGCACCTTGGCGAGCCCGCTGCGATTGAGCGCGCGAAACAGCGCGAGCGTCCGTTCGAAATAGGGCAGGCCGGCGTGAAAGTCGAGATTGCGCGGCCTGAGCTCCTCGCGCGCGAGATCCGAGGCCTTGATGCGGCTCAACCGTTCAAGGTTCACCTTGAGGCGGGTTCTTGCGCTGCGTTCCAGGCTGGACATCCGCGATGCACTTTCAGCCGAAGCTTTCGGACACAATTATGCTACGTCGCGCGGCTAAATGTATATAGGCGCTTAACCTGATCTAGACCCTAGCTTTATTTGTTTTTCGCGTAAAATAGCGAATAATTGGATTTTTTGACTAGTTTATCCGCTACAATCATGCTGAAAGCATCTATAGCGATGCAAATCGCCTGTTCTCGTGCGGCCACGGCACCGAATCGCGAATCGCCCCCATAACCTGCTCGGGTTCGTCCACTACTTTCCACATTGCCCGATGGCGCTGGTCCATGAAGCGCCGCTCGATCGAACGTTCAAGCAGCTCGACCAACGGACGATAGAAATCTTCGGTATTGACGATCACGATTGCGCCGCCGAAGAGCCCAAGCCGCTTCCAGGTGATGGCCTCGAACAGCTCTTCGAACGTGCCGCATCCGCCGGGCAGCGCGACCACCGCCGCAACCGAATCGATCATCAGCCGCTTGCGCTCGTGCATGTCGTTGACGACGACCAGTTCGGTGAGCCCGCGATGCGCCCATTCGAGATCGTGCATGAAGGAGGGAATGACACCGATCACGCGGCCGCCCGCGGCCAGCGCCGCGTCCGCCAGATGGCCCATCGAGCCGACGCTGCCGCCGCCGTAGACAGTGGTGCATCCGGCGAGCGCCAGCTCACGTCCCAGGCGCGCGGCGGCCCGATGATAGACGGGGTCGCATTGACGGCTCGACGCGCAATAAACGCATACGCGCATGTTAGCCATGTCCGCATATGGTAGCCGACCGCGGCGGACCTGCCCAAGCCGTCTCACGCGCGCGCCGCGCCCGATATGCACCGATATGCACAGGACTGCCCGCGTCGCCCCGCATGTCGTATTATTGCGGGCACGTGATCCCTTGTAACGCCGGCGTGAAGTTACTCCGCCGCGGGCAGGAGCCGGAAAATGGAACGCGCGCGCATCAATGGCGTCGAGACGGCTTACGCGCTGAGCGGCAGCGGCGCGCCGCTGGTCATGATTCATGGCGCGCAGGGCGACCAGACGATGTTCGCCGAGCTGTCGGCGGCTTTTGCCGGGGCTTTTCGCGTCCTGACTTTCGACCAGCGCGGCTCGGGACTGAGCGAGAAGCCCGATTTCGACTACACCATGGCGATGATCGCCGACGACACGGCCGCGCTGATGGAGCACGTGGGCTTCGACGCGGCGCACGTCATCGGCGTTTCGATGGGTGGCATGATCGCGCAGGAATTGGCGCTCCGGCATCCGCGAAAGACGCGTTCGCTGGTGCTCGGATGCACCTCGCCGGGCGGAGCGCGGGCGATCCGCGACGATGGCAATGCCTTCGCCGGCGCATACTCATTGACGCCGATGCCGCCCGAGGAGCGTGGCCGGCTACTGGCCGAGGCCGTGTTCAGCAAGGGTCATCTCGCCAAGCATCCGGAGATCGTCGTCGCGATGATCGAGGCGCGGCGCAATCGGCCGCTGGATACGGCCGCGCTGAGCCATCGCATGGCGGCGATCGCGGCACATGACACCTACGATCGGCTGCCGCGGATCGCGTGTCCGACGCTGGTGATCACCGGCCGCGACGACGCGCTTATTCCGTGGCAGAACTCGCGCATCATCGCCGAGCGCATCCCGGGCGCACAGCTCGAAGTGCTCGACCCTGCCGGGCACTGCTTCTGGCTGGAGCGGCCGGAGGAGTCGCGCGCCGCGATCGAGCGGTTTCTGAAAACCGTCCAGGCGGAGAAATAAGCGGTGCCGATCAGTTCGGGGCGTCAAGCTTCGATTCAGCCGCGAGCGCGCGCATCGCATCGCCCAGCAGCCCAAGTTCCGCATCGCCGGTTCGCGGCGAATACGTAATCCGGAAGCCGTTGGGTTCGTATGGCGCGCGCAGGGGCTTGATCGCGACCCCGTAGCGATGCAGCGCGGCGGCGGCCAATTCCTCCGAGTTCGAATCGGGAGGAAGATCGTAGGCCAGCATGCCGGGCGCGTGCGGACCCGCCCATCGCGGGTCGGCATTCGCGTACAGCGGATCGAGCATCGCGGCGACTCGCGCCCTGATCTTCGCGAGCATCGCAACGCGCTGCGGAAGTTCCGCGGCGCACAGGCGCAATGCCTCGGCCATCCCCGCGACGAGCGCGCAGTTGAGGGTTCCGCTCTCGAGCTCGCCGCCGCCCGCACGCGCGAATCCCAGCGGCCCGCTCCATGCGAGCCGGTTGGCGCGCAAGAACCGCTCGCCCGTCCAAAGCCCGCCCATGCCCATCGGGCCGCAAAGCCATTTATGCCCGGTGAACGCGTAAGCCCATGCGCCGATGCGCGCGAGGTCGACCGCGACCTGCCCCAGCGCCTGCGCACCGTCGACGATGTACGGGATCTCCCGCGCCGCGAGCAGCGCGCCCGCCTCTTCCACCGGCAGCACGCGCCCGTCCTTGCATGAGACGTGGGAGAAGACGGCGAACCCGGGGCGGCGTTCGCGCAGCGTCGCACCGAGGCCGTCGAGGAACTCGGCTGGCGAGCCGCCGCCGAGCGCCACGACCTTCACGCCGCGCGCCGCGAGCCGGGCGAGCGGCCAAGCGACGCACGGATGCTCCTGGTCGGTGGTAATCGCGATATCGCCCGGCGCAAGCGTCTGGCCAACAATGCTGATCGCGAGATTGAGCGCGGTGGACGAATTCGGCAGCAGCGAGACGCCGCCGCTCGCGCGCGCGCCGAGCAGCGAAGCGGCCGCCTGGCGCGCCGCGCCGAGCGTAGCTTCCAGCATGCGCACGCCGTCTTCGCTATAGAGCAAAGGCGCGAACTCGCGTTCCACCGCGGCGGCCCGATGCAAGACGCGCTCATCGGGGCGGGCGAGCCCTCCGTAATTGAAATACGCCTTGATCGTCGCCGAGCGCATCCGGGACCTTGCGCCTGCGCCGCCTCAGCCGCGGTACGCGGCGCGCGTCAGCGCGCTTGCGTCAGCCTGGGGCCCGCCCCACAGCCGACGGCACAGCACATAAACCGGATAAGTGGTCGCAGTGAGGAGGACGGCAACAATGAAATCGGCCTTGATACCGCCCTGGGCAAGCGCGAGGCCGAAGGTCGCGCACCAGGTCAGCATGGGCAACGCGACGACCAGCACAAGCGCCGGGGCGCCGCCGCGGATCACGAACAGGCCGTCGCGCGCCGGCCGCCGCCGGCGCATCGCAACCAGCGCGCCCAGCTCGAGCATCAGCGCGCCCATGTAAAAGAACACGTCGAGAACCACCAGGGTCACGAAGCCCATCGGCACCAGCAGCGTGAACAGCACACAGCAGGCGAGAATCGACTTGCCCGGCGTGGCCGTGGCCTGCCAGACCTCAGCCAGCCATCGCGGCAGATAGCTCTCGCGCGCGAGCACGAACGGCATCCGCGAAACCCACAGCATCGCGGCGGTGAAAATCGAAAACGCCGAGATCATCCCGCCGAGCGCGAGCGCCGTGCCGAGCGCCGGTCCGCCAAGCCGCCGCGCAACCGTCGAATAGCCGCCCACCTCCCATCCGGCGCCGCTGCTCGCGCCCGAGAGCGCGACGCCGAGCGGCAACAGGTAGCCCAGCACCACCATCGGCAACGCAATCGCGAGCGCGCGCTGGTAAACCCGGCGCGGTTCGCGCACTTCGCCCGCGAGCACGCTCGCGTTTTCCCATCCGCTGAAGTTCCAGATGATGATCGTAAGCCCGCCGCCGAGCGCGACGCTGAAGTCCGGCCCGAAGAGGTGACCGCCTGGCGGTTGCCAGTGAATCAGATGGCCGAAACCGAGCACCACCATCGCCGCGAACGGGGCGAGCAGAAGGGCCGTAAGTCCCACGGCGCTGTCGCCGGCCGGGCGGATGCCCAGGAAATTGAGCAGACCGGCCAACCACACCAACGTGACGCCGACCACGACTTGTGCCGCCGTGCCCAGTGGATAGAGGACCGCAAGATAAGCGCTGAACAGGACCGGATAGATAGCCATGTCCACCGCGGTGTAGAGCATCGTCAGATAGGCCTCGGCGAAGCCCCAGAACGGCCCGAGCGCCTCCTTGACCCAGAAATAGAAACCGCCCTCGAGTGGCATCAGCGCGTTCAGTTCGGCCGCCATCAGCGCGGTCGGGATGCTGAGCGTGAGCGGCACCATCACGCACAGCAGCAGGGTCAGGCGCGGACCGGCGATACGCACCGCATCCTCGGTGCCGTACGCCCCGCCGCTGACGACCAGGTAAATAACGCAAGTGAGCGCGAGGAGGCCGAGTTTGGCGCCGTGCAGGGTTATCGCGCCCGAGGGAGCGGGCGCCTCGACGGCCGCGGGTGTGCCGAATGCTCGGTCAGCGGCGCGATCGAAACTCGGCGGGTTCATCAGGGCTAGGCTCTAGCGGAGCGCGGCGGCTGGCACAAGGCGGCGGGGATTGCGCGCGAACCGGAATCGGCGCAACACTTATAACGCGCGCGGATAACGCGTAGAGTACACGGGCCCGGTCGAGCGCCGCGCGCGAAAAAATCATCGAGTCGATTTTTCTCAGTGCTAATTGCAAATCAATGCGCATCGAATGCCCGCGCGCGCAGATCGCAACTGTCGGCCGCGGCGCTGATGGCCGCGGCCGCGAGCATGCTCGTGATCGGAGCCGGATGCGGCTCGGCGCGCGGCCAGCGCTTTCAGGCGCCGGCCGGCGCGATCTCGGCCGGGGCCCGGGAAGCCAGCGACCAGGGCTCGCCCTTCGGCGGCAAACGCGCGGTCGAGATACCGCTGCAGGCGCGCGCGATGGGCGCTTTCCTGCAGGCCGAGGTGGCGACGGAAGAGGGCGATCGCGCCGAGGCGCTGAAGGCGCTCGAGGACGCGGTGCAATACGACCCGGGCAATGCCACGCTGCGCATCACGCTGGCCACGCTGTACGTCCGCGACGGGCGGCTGAACGACGCGCGCGCGCAGGCCGAGCAGGCGATCAGGCTCAATCCGAACTCCTCGCAGGCGCTGCTGCTCGCGGCGGGAATCGATTCGGCGCTGGGCGACGAAGCGAGCGGCGAGCAGGATTACAAAGCGGTAATCAAGCTCGCGCCCAAGAACCAGGAGGCATACCTGTTCCTGGGCACGACCTACGCCAAGCAGGGCAGGTATGAGCAGGCGCGCCAGGTCTTCGAGCGCCTGATCGCGCTCGATCCGCAATCTTTCCTCGGTTACTACTACGCCGGGCGCACGATGCTCGCGGCGGGCGACTATGCCGCTGCCGAGCGCTACTACGACAAGGCGCTGCAACTGAACCCGCAGTCCGAGCTGGCGCTGCTCGATCTGGCCGCGCTGCGCGAGGACCAGGGCCGGCGCGACGACGCGGTCGCGATCTACAAGAAAATTCTGCAGATCAATCCCAATGACGATCGCGCGCGCAAGCGGCTGGCCGAGCTGTACTTCGCCGCCCATGCCGCGCCCGAAGGGCCGGTGAAGCCGGCGCCGGCACCGGAAAAGATCGAGATCAGCCCGAGCGACACGCGCACCAAGATCGGCCTGCTGTATTTCGAGCGCAGCGATTTCGATCGCGCCGCGACCGAGTTCAACCTGGTGCTGGGGGCCGAGCCGAACAATTACCGGGTCCGCTACTATCTCGGCACCGCCTACAGCGAACTGGGCGATTACGCCAAGGCGGCGGCCGAATTCACGCGGGTTCCCGAAAGCGACGAAAATTACGTCGAGTCGCGCCTGCAACTCGCGTACATCTACGACAAGCAGCACGACTACGACCGCGCGCTCGGCGCGCTCAACCAGGCGCTGGCGAAGAAGCCCGACGATCCCGAGATTCTGGGCTTCACCGTCGGCGTGTACCAGGAAAAAAAGGACTACCCGACCGCGATTCGGCTGGCGCAGCGGATGATCGCGCTCGAACCCAGGAACGACAAGTTTCATTTCACGCTCGGCGCACTCTACGACGAGAGCAAGCAGCGCTCCGCCAGTATCGCGGAGATGCGCAAAGCGATTGAACTCAATCCCAAGAACGCGCAGGCGCTCAACTATCTCGGCTACACCTACGCCGAGGCCGGCGAGCATCTCGACGAAGCCGAACGCCTGATCAAGCGCGCGCTCGCCATCGAACCCGAGGACGGCTTTTACATCGACAGTCTCGGCTGGGTCTATTATCAGAAGGGCGAGTACGGCAAGGCCGCCGAGCAGCTCGAAAAGGCGGTCAACCTGACCGGCGACGATCCGACCATCACCGAACACCTGGGCGACGCCTACTCCAAGCTGGGCCGCGGCGAGCAGGCCGGCCAGCAATACGAAGACGCCTTGAGGCGAAGCACCGATCAGCAGCAGATCGCGCGGCTCCGTGAAAAGGTTCAAGCCCTGCGCAATGTCGGCAGCGCCAGCCATTGAGGCGCGCGGCAGCGGATGGCGCGCCGCGGCCGGCACGGCTGCGGCGCTGGCGATCTGCCAGCTTGCGGCCTGCGCTTCGCTCAGCCCTGCGCCGCCCGCGACCACCGCGAGCGTCGCTGCCGCCGCGTCACCCGCGACTGCTGCAAGCCTGGCGGCGCTCGCCGCGCGCGAGCGCGCGCTGCGCTCGGTGCGGAGCGGCGCGATAATGGAATTCAGCGCCGCCGACGGCCATCATTTCCGCACGCACGAGGAAATCGCGCTCGCGCGCCCGGCCAGCATCCGGGTCGAGGCGGTGGCGCCGTTCGGCGCGACCATGGTGCTGGCGGCGGATGATGCGGGACGTCTGATGATCTTCGATCCGTCGCGCAACGTGCTGATGAGCGGCGACGCCAATGCCGCGACGCTCGCGCGCTACGTCAATATCCCGCTCGCACCGCCGGCCGCGGTCGATTTGCTGATGGGCCTGCCGCCCGATCCGGCGCAACTGGCGACGCCGCCCGACACGGTCGCCGAGAGCGAGGGCATGACCCTGATGACGTGGCGCATGAGCGACGGCGGCACGCGCGCACTGGGCTTCACGCAGGCGGGGGGCGGCAGCGGCGAGCTCGGGATGGTGCGCGAGAGCGACCGCGCGGGCGCGACGCGCTACGAAGTCCGCTACGGCGACTGGCGGGACATCGGCGGGGTCGAATTTCCGCTCAAGGTCGAAGCCGGTTTTTCCTCAAGCCGCATCGCGCTGCGCTACCAGGCGCCCGCGCTCAATCCGACGCTCGCTCCCGCGATGTTCGTGCTGACGCCGGCGCCCGGCACGCGGCAGATTTCGATCGACGCCGGGGGCGCGGCCGCGCCGGGAGCCGCGGGCTGAAGTTGCGCGCGATGACCGTTTGCCGCGCGCCCGTTGTGATGCTGTGCGCCATTGTCGCGATGGCGACGGGATGCCGCGTGCAACGGCCGCCGAGCCAGCACGCGCGCGAGCAGATCCTGTACCAGTCGAGCATCAGCGATCCGCGCACGTTCAATCCGCTCCTCGTGACCGACAACGCCTCGGGCGAAGTGATCGGCGATCTTTTCGAGGGCCTGGTGCGGATCAACCCGATCACCACGCTGCCCGAGCCGGGCCTGGCCGAGCGCTGGGAGCTGAGCGACGGCGGTAGGACCATCGTGTTCCATCTGCGCCATGGCGTGAAATGGTTCGACGGTCAGCCGTTCACCGCGCGCGATGTGGTGTTCACCATGCGCGTCATCTACGACCCGCGCGTGCCGAATATCGAAGAGCCGAGCCTGACGGTGGACGGCAAGCCGATCAAAGTCGAGGCGCTCGACGATTACACCGTGCGGATGACGATGCCGCGGGTGTTCGCGCCGCTGCTGTATGCGATCGGCGTGCCGATAATCCCGGCGCATGTGCTCGAGCCCGCGCTGGAGGCGGGCAAGTTCAATCACACCTGGGGCATCAATACGCCGCCCGCGGACATCATCGGGTTGGGGGCATTCGAAATGCGTCGCTACGTGCAGGCGCAGTTCGTCGATTTCAAGCGCAATCCGGACTACTGGATGCGCGACGAGAACGGCGCGCGCCTGCCGCGACTGCACGGGCGCACGCTGCAGATCGTTTCCGACCAGAACGCGCAATACCTGCGTTTTCTGGGCGGGCAGCTTGACGTCTATGCGCCGCGGCCCGAGGAGGTGGTCGATCTGCGCGACAAGCAGCAGCGGCTCGGCATCGTGCTGCGCGAAATCGGCATCGACACCGGCTCGCTGTTCTTCGCCTTCAACCGCAACCCGAATCACTACATCCGCAACGGCGTGACCGACCCCAGATACCGCTGGTTCACCGACCTGCGCTTCATGCGCGCGATCGCGCACGCGGTGGACAAGCAGGGCATGATCAATTTGTGCTTCCACGGGCTGGCCGTGCCCGCGGTCTCCGACACCTCGCCCGCCAACAAGGTGTTCTACAATCCAAACCTCAAGGACTACGATTACGATCTCAAGCTGGCGGCCGACCTGCTCGAACAGGCGGGGTATCGTCTGAAAAAGGGCGTGCGCTACGACCCGGCGGGCCATCGCGTCGAGTTCAACCTGGCGACCAACAGCGGCGTCAACGTGCGCGACCAGATGTGCGTTATCTTTCAGCAGGACCTCGCGCGCCTGGGGATCAAGGTGAACTATCGTCCACTCGAATTCACCACGCTGGTCGACAAGCTCGATTCGACTTACGACTGGGACGCGGTGCTGATCGGCTTCACCGGCGGCATCGAGCCCAACAACGGCGCCGATTTCCTGCGCTCTTCGGGCGCGCTGCACCTGTGGTATCCGAAGGAGCCGAAGCCGGCCACGCCGTGGGAGGCGGAGATCGATCGGCTGCTCGAGCAGGGCACGACGGTGATGGAACCGGCGAAGCGGGCGCCCTACTACTGGCGCATCCAGCAGATCCTGCACGACCAGCTGCCGATCATCGAGACCGTCCGCCAGAAGGAATTCGAGGCGTGGAAAAACACGCTGGTGAATTTCAACCCCACGGTGTGGGGCACGTACAAGCCTGAATGGATCGAGTTTCGAGCCGAGTAAGCGCGACCCGCCCGCGATCAGGTAATGACCCGGTTTCTCGTCAAGCGCCTGATTAACATGGTCCCGCTGATCCTGGGGATCACGTTTTTGTCGTTCCTCGTGATGTCGCTGGCGCCGGGGAATTTTCTCACCAACCTGCGGCTTAACCCGGCGATCTCGCCGCAGGTGATTCGCCAGCTCGAGGCGCAGTTCGGACTCGATCAGCCGCTGCTGGTGCGCTACGCGAAGTGGCTCTGGCAGGTGCTGCATCTGAACCTCGGGCTGTCGATGAGCTACCGGGTGAGCGTCACCTCGCTGATCGCGGCGCGCGCCTTCAACACGATGGTGCTGGCCGTCAGCAGCATGATTTTCGCCTGGGCGATCGCGATCCCGATCGGCATCGTGGTCGCGATCAAGCAGAACTCGGTGTGGGACCGCGTGCTCTCGTTCGTGGCGTTCTTCGGCATGTCGGTGCCGAACTTTTTTCTCGCCTTCCTGATGATGTACCTGGCGCTGCGCACCGGATGGTTTCCGGTCGGCGCGACCTTCTCGCCCTATTACCAGAGCCTGGACGCGTGGGGCCGCGTCGCCGATCGCATCAATCATCTGATCCTGCCGGTGTTCGTGCTGGGCGTCGCCGGCATGGCCTCGCTGATGCGGCTGATGCGCTCGCAGATCCTGGAGATCAAGAATTCCGAGTTCGTGCGCACGGCGCGCGCCAAGGGCCTTTCCGAGCGCGCCGTGATCTACAAGCACGTGCTGCGCAACGCGCTCAATCCGTTCGTCACGCTGGCCGGCTACGGGCTCGCCGATCTGCTCGGCGGCGCGGCGCTGATCGAGGCGGTAATGAATCTGCAGGGGCTGGGGCTGCTCCTGCTCGACGCGGTGCGCTCGCTCGACATCTACCTGGTGATGGGCTCGGTGCTGATGGGCACGGTGTTGCTGCTGGTCGGCAACCTGCTCGCGGATATTGCCCTGGTGATGGTCGATCCACGGGTGGATTTTTCCTCGCTCGGCGGACAGTGACGATGCCGGCCGCCCCAGGTATCGCGCGCAATGACGCTCCGGCTGCCGGCCCGCAGCGACCGGTGCGCGCATCCCGCGCCGGCGCCCTGGCCGGGGGTGTCGCGCGCGAATGGCGCCGCGCGTCATGGGTGGTGCGACTTTCGGTGCTCTGCCTGCTGACTTTTTACCTGCTTGCCGCGGCATCGCCGTTCATCGCGCCGTACAATCCGATTCGCCAGTATCGCGATCTGCCGGATTGTCCGCCGATGGGGCTGCATCTGGCGTCGCCGGCCGAGTGGGGGCGCGGCTTCCTGTACGCGCATCCGATGCGGCTGGTCGATCCCGCGGCGCGGGTCTTCGCTCCCGACCAGTCGCGCCGGACGTACATCAGGTTCTTTCATCGAGGCCATCTGTTCACGAGCGAGTCGCCCGACAACCCGTATTTCATCATGGGCAGCGACGGGCTCGGCCGCGACCTGTTCTCGCGCATCGTCTACGGTTCGCGCGTCAGCATGTGCGTCGGCCTCATCGGCGTGCTGATCACGTTCTCGCTCGGCATCGTGGTCGGCGCGCTCTCAGGCTACGTGGGCGGGCTCACCGACAACCTGATTATGCGCTGGTCGGAAATCGAGATGTCGCTGCCGTCATTTTATTTCCTGCTGGCGCTGGCCGCGGTCATCCCGTCGGGGGTGAGCACGGTTACGACTTTTTTCATCATCGTGGCGCTGATGAGCTTCATCGGGTGGGCCGGCTTCGCGCGCATCATCCGCGGCATGGCGGCGTCGGTGCGCGCGCGGCCATACGTCGAGGCGGCGCGCGCGCTGGGAGCGTCGCGCACCCGGATCATTTTCCTTCACGTGATCCCCTCGGTGCTGGGTTACGCGATCGTCGCGGCGACGCTTTCGATCCCCGGCTTCATCCTGGGCGAGAGCGCGCTGTCGCTGCTCGGCCTCGGCATCCAGGAGCCGGCCGCGAGCTGGGGCAATCTGCTGGCGCAGGCGCAGGACGTGCAGAATCTCGCGCGCTACCCGTGGATTCTGATCCCGGGAGTTTTCATATTTCTCACCGTGATGTCGTTCAACTTCCTCGGCGATCACCTGCGCGACCGCCTCGACCCAGGCAACCTGCGCTAGGCGAGGTTCGACCCGCGGCCCGGAAATCGCCAATGGCTACCGCATCCTTCGAGGCCGACGCGGCGCCTCCGCCGGCGGCGCGCAAATGGCTGGTCGCGGGCGCGGTGATGATCGGCGCGGTCATGACCGTGCTCGACACCTCGATCGTCAACGTGTCGCTGCCCTACATGCAGCAGAGTTTCGGCGCCGATGTGCGGCAGATCACATGGGTCGTCACCAGCTACCTGGTCGCGGTCAGCGTGACGATTCCGATGACCGGATGGTTCGCCGTCCGCTTCGGGCGCAAGCGCTACTTTCTCGCCTCGGTCCTGGTCTTCGCCGTCACCTCGGCGCTCTGCGGCCTGGCCCGCGGGGCGGGAGAGATGGTCGTCTTCCGCATTCTGCAGGGCGCCGCCGGCGCGGCGATGATTCCGCTCTCGCAGGCCATCCTGATCGAGACCTTTCCGCCCAACGAACACACGCTCGCGATGACCACCTTCGGGATGGGCCTGATGGCGGCGCCGGTGCTCGGGCCCACGCTGGGCGGATGGATCACGCTCAGCTGGAGCTGGCGCTGGGTGTTCTTCATCAACGTGCCGACGGGCGCGGTTGCGATGGCGATGGTGTCGGCGTTCGTGCACGATCCGCCCTATCTCAAAAGTCAGCGCGGCAGCGGCAGGATTGACTACCTCGGCATCGTCCTGACCGCGCTGGCCGTTGGGCTGTTTCAGATCGTATTTGCGATCGGCGGGCGCGCGGGATGGTTTGCCGCGCCTTGGGTGCGGTGGGCTTCGGCGCTATCCGCACTCGCCGCGGTCGCGCTCGTGTTCCACGAGTTGCGCTTTGCGGATCCGATAATCGATTTCCGGCTGTTCAAGGTGCTCGGCTTCACGCTTGCCGTCGCGATCATCTCGCTGCAAGCGCTGGCCCTGTTCAGCATCAACCTGCTCAACCCGCTGTTCCTCGAAACCCTGCTCGGGTACGACGCCTGGAAGGCGGGGCTGGCGGTCGCGCCGCGCGGCATCGGAGTGGTGATCGCATTGCTGGCCGTGGGTCAGCTATCGCGCCGCGGCGTGGACATGCGGCCGATCATCGCGGGCGGCTTCGTCCTGGGCGCGTACGAGGTCTGGCGTATGGCGCATTGGGGACTGGCGATCGGTATGAGCGCCGTGCTCTGGCCCATATTTTTCTTCGGCCTCGGCCTCGGCGCGGTGTTCCCGACCGTCACCGCGGTAGGCCTGGGCCAGATCCGGCGCGAGCGGATGGGCTTCGCCTCGAGCCTGTTCAGCGTGATGGTCAATATCGGCGCCGCGACCGGAATTGCCGCCTCGACCAATCTTCTGGCCACACGCCATCGACATCATCTTGCCCAACTGATGAAGAACTCGGCCACCGCCATGCATCATCCGGTCGGCGCGACGGCGACGGCCGTGGCCTGGCTCCACGCCTACAACGACGTGTACCGGGCGCTCGCGATAGTTGTACTTTTCCTCGCGCCGTGGTGCATGCTTCTAAAGCGCGAAGGCGCGGCCATCGGCGCCGGTACAATTACCGACTGAAGCAATCGCAGGGGGCATCGGAAAATGAGTCGCAAAGACGAAATCGCGTGGCTCGACGCCACGGCTCAGGCGGAACTGGTGGGCAAAGGCGCGGTGACTCCGGCGGAACTCGCACAGGCGGCGATCGGCCGTATCGAGCAGCTCAACCCCCAGCTCAACTGTGTCATCTATCCGCGCTACGACAAGGCGCGCGCGCATGCGCGCGAGCGCCGCGCGATTCCGCAAGGCCCGTTTCACGGCGTCCCGTTCCTGATGAAGGATCTGCTTCAGACCAACGAAGGCGAGCCTTTCAGTTGGGGATGGAAACCCTTCAAGGAAGCGAAGCTGGTCGCGCAGACGACGTCCTACGTGGCGACGAAATTCCATGCGGCCGGACTAATCACGCTCGCGCGCACCACCGTCCCCGAATGGGGCGCGACGCTCTCGACCGAGACGCGCGCGTGGGGCGCGACCCGCAATCCATGGAACCCGGAGCGTATCGCCGGCGGTTCCAGCGGCGGTGCGGCGGCAGCCGTCGCGTCGGGGATGGTGCCGATTGCGCATGGCAATGACGCGGGCGGGTCAATCCGCATCCCGGCCTCGTTCTGCGGCTTGGTCGGCCTCAAGCCCTCACGCGGCCGCACCTCGCTCGGGCCCGCGCACGCCGAATTCTGGCACGGGCTCTGTGAAGAGGGCGTGCTCTCGCGCTCAGTGCGCGACACCGCAGCGGCGCTCGACGCGATTGCCGGTTACATGCCCGGCGACCCGTGGATGGCGCCGCCGCCGGCAAATCCGTTCCGCGACGAGGTGGACCGCGCGCCCGGCCGGCTCAGGGTCGGCGTGATGGACCGTGCGCCGCGCTCGCATCCCGGCCTCCATCCGGAATGCGTCGCCGCCGTGCGCGGAGCGGCCAGGTTGCTCGAATCGCTGGGCCACACAGTCGAGGCGAGCCATCCCGCGGCGCTGGACGAGGAGACGCTGACCTCCGCATTCGGCAGAGTGGTGGCAGGCGGCGTGGCGCGGCAGGCCGCGGCGGTCGAACCGATGCTCGGGCGTGCAGTGGCCGCCGAGGACTTCGACCAATGGACGTGGTTCCTGATCGAACGAGGCCGGCGCCTCAAGCTGGTCGATTACCTGGCCGCCTGCGAATGGTTCAATCATTTTTCGCGCGCGGCGGCGGGATGGTTCGTCGACGGCGGCTTTGACGTGCTGGTCACCTCGACGATGGGGCAGCCCGCGCCGAAGCTGGGCATCTTCAAAACGGCGCCGGGCGAGCATCCGCGCAATGTTGGCGTGCGGCTGAACGAGGTCAGTCCATTCACCGCGCCATGGAATATCGCGGGCCAGCCTGCGATCTCGCTGCCGCTGCACGTGAGCGCGGACGGGCTGCCGGTGGGCGTGCAGTTGGTTGCGCGTTACGGCCGCGAGGACCTGCTGCTAAGATTGGCGTCGCAACTCGAGCAGGCCGCGCCTTGGTCCGAGCGCCGGCCGCAGGTGCGCGCGTAGGGCGCGGAATTGGTCGGATCGGATCCGCACCGATCGCGAGGACGCCTTCAGAGCCGCAGCATCAGCCACAAACGAAAACATGGCGTCGCGCATATAATTTAACGACATGGTCGCGGTCGCGAGCCCGCAGGAGCGGATGGCAGCGCCCGGTTAAACGCCTACGCCGACGGCGGGAGCGCATCGCCTGCGTCTTTTTTGAAAACGGCGATGTTACTGTGCTTCAAGAGCTCGATGTCGTGAATGATTATTGGCATCGGTGCCATGGCAGCCATTTTTTCCGCCGTCATGTCTGAGAAATCCGGGTGGCGCGCCGCAGGCTTGGCCTTTTCCGCATACTGGATCACGGCGACGCCTTCTCGTCTCAATACGCGGCGGATATGCGACAGGTACTGGGCAATACCTTCCGGCTCGATATGGACGAAAGTGCCAAAGGAAAACACGAAATCAATCGAACAGTCAGCGATGCCGTCCAACTCGCAGTCGCGCGGATGGTAGAATTCCAGGTTCGCGTGAGGAAAGCTGGTCCGGAGTAGGTCAAAGAATTCCGGATTGAGATCGACGCATACAATCCGCCGAGCCCCGATGAAGTAGCGCGTCCAGCGCCCCCCGCCGGGCCCGATTTCAAGCACGGTCGATGAAGGCCCAACGTAAGGCCGGATGTAACGATCGACCACCTTGTAGAGAGGGCCCGGTCCTAGAGTAGGATGGAGCAGACGCTGGAGCAGATAACGCCATCCCCGGATGCCGGGATCGCCCCACTGCATTCCGTACGCGGTTTGGGGATGATTCTGGCTGAATTCGCGCAGGTCATGCGGCCAGCAACGGTTCCATTCCAACGAAGGCACGCCTACCCACTAGCAATCCGACCGACCCACCGCAATGTGGACGATTCCAGATTGCCCCGCTCTGCCTTGCTCACCTCGGCGGTTGATGGGCCGGCCAGCTGCCAGAACCGGCCAACCATTCAGTCTCACGGTGGCCAGTGGCCCGGTCATCTCGCCGCTCGCCCTCCTTTCATACCCAAACCCCGCCGAATGTAACCGGTTGTCGCAGGCGGCGTCTAACCGTGCTGAGAGGGACGAAAGGCTGCTGCGGTGAGATTCCGAGGTGAAAAAGGATCGAGATGGCCAGATTCAGAAAAATTCTGTGCCCGATAGACTTTGATCACGACTTCACCCAGGCAATTGAGATCGCGCGCGAGCTTGCCGAAGCTAACGATGCCACGGTGCATGTTCTGCACGTGGCAAGAATTCCCAATCAGGACATGGACGTTCCCTTGCCCCTGCGGCCGAACCCGCGATGGGAACGTGCCGCCAGAGTCAAGCTCGAAAGTATCGTCCGCGACCGACTCGCCGGAGTGCGCACGCAAATCCATGTGATCAGCGGCACGCCCGATGATGACGTCGTGCGGATGGCGAACGAACTTCGCGTCGATTTAGTAGTAATGACCACGCACGGGCGTAAAGGATTGAACCATTTCATCCTCGGAAGTGTGGCCGAACGAGTCATGCGCGAGGCCGATTGCCCAGTGCTCACAATGCGCACGAGGCGAAGAGCCGTGGCAACACCCGCTGCGGACTGACGTTACGCGCCTTATAAAGGTATCTTACCCTCTCCAACCCGCTCGACCGGGTCGAGGTCCGGATCGAATAGACATCATGACCGGCGACAAGAAACCGATCTTCCCGTTTCCCGCCCGGTCGCGGCCCGCAATCGATTCGATCTGTTCCACGATCTCGACCAGCGACGACTTTATGCCTGCACCTGCGCCCGCTGTTGACGGCCCCAAGCGCAACTGAGCTATCGTACCGGCACCTCGTTGGCGCTACCGTAAAACAAACCGGCCCGGGGAAATCCGATGCTCCACGCGCCACGCCGGCCCGGTCGCCGCATCGAGAGAAATGACGGCACGCCGAACGCTCCCGCCCGACCCGCAAATCCTCCGTGAAACACGGGGCAACCGCGCGGTCACACAGGCTCCGGGACGGCCAGTAGGCTAACGGTGGGCCTCAATTCCGGAGTGCTGAACCTGGCAGTCGCGCTTGGGGTTGGCCTTCTGATCGGCGCCGAACGAGAGCGCCGCAAGGAGGAAGGTCCCGGACGCTCAGCCGCCGGGATACGCACTTTCGCAGTCAGCTCGCTCGCAGGGGCGGTCAGCTTCATGATCGGCGGCAGCATACTGCTCGCCGTCGTCCTAGTTGGCGTGACTGCATTGCTCGGCATCGCCTATTGGCGCGGAAATCAGGAAGACCCGGGCCTGACCACCGAAATCGCGCTGGTCCTGACCACGCTACTTGGCGGCCTTGCCATACAGGAGCCCGCACTGGCCGGCGGCCTCGCGGTGACGATCACGGTTTTGCTCGCCGCTCGCTCTGCGCTCCACAGGCTGGTGCGCACCGTGCTGACCGAAGACGAACTGACCGATGGTCTGATCTTCGCCGCTTCGACATTGGTAATTTTGCCGCTTGTTCCGAATCGTCCGATAGGACCATACGACTCGTTGAATCCCCATTCCATTTGGATACTGGTTATTCTCATCATGGCCATCAGTGCCGCCGGGTACATCGCGGTGCGCACAGTCGGTGCACGCTTCGGACTCCCGATTGCCGGCCTTGCCTCGGGATTCATTTCCAGCACGGCAACCATCGGCTCGATGGGAGAGCGCGCTGCCGAGAGCGGGGACATTCTACCGGCGGCAGTCGCGGGGGCGGTGCTCTCGACCGTCGCAACGATCATTCAAATGGCGATCGTGCTCGCGGCGACCAGCGTCACGGCCCTGCAGCGCCTTTCGGCGGCGTTGGTCTGCGCGGGCCTGGCCGCGACGGTGTATGGCGCGGTCTTTACGATTCGGGCGCTGCGACGGCACACGGACAATCGCGGTCAAACCGGGCATGCGTTCAGCCTGTGGACGGCTCTGGTCTTCGCACTGATTCTCGCTGCGATCCTCGTGCTTGCCGCAGCCTTGAAGGACTGGTTCGGCGAGACCGGTGTTACCCTGGCCGCCGCGCTCGGCGGCTTCGCCGATACCCACGCAGCCGCCATCTCCGTGGCCTCACTGGTCGCCACAGGCAGGATGAGAGCGGATGACGCGGTGATACCGATTCTGGCCGGGCTTTCGACCAACACGGTAAGCAAGTTGGCACTCGCGGCAGGCGGTGGACGGTCCTTCGCTCTCCGCGTGATACCGGGACTGATAATAGTCGTGTCGGCAGCGTGGGCCGGGGCCCTGTTGTGCGACTCGCAGCACGCATACGGCGTGGCGGTCCGTTGTTGGCCATGAACCGCAAGGGCGGGTTCATGATCGCGCGCGAAAATTCGCCCACGATTCCTCACCGCCGGGCATCGACGCTGCGACGCAAGGGGAAAAACTAAAGCCGCAGACAGCTTTCGGCGGCCAGATGAAACAGCCGCTCGCGCATCGCGTGCCGGTTCCAGCCGCGCGGGTTCCAGCGCCGGCCCGCAAGGCTATCGCCGCCGTATAGAAGCTGCGCAAATTCGACGCGGCGAAAACGCGCGACCGCGAACAACGCCGCCGCCTCCATCTCGACCACCACGCATCCTTCGCGCCGCCGCCGGTACATCCGCGCGCGCGTCTCGCGATACACCGCATCCGTGGTCCAGGTCTTGCCGCGCACGTACGCGTGATTATTTTCCCGCAGCACGGATTCGATCGCGGCGAGCGCGCGCGGCGTCGGCGCGATCTCGCGCGCGGGCCGCAGGTAATGATACGACGTGCCCTCGTCGCGCACCGCCGAGACCGGCACTACGATATCGCCCGCGTTGATTGCGCGGTCGAGCGCGCCCGCGCCGCCGCAGGCGACGAACTTGCGGCATCCGAGCGCGATCATGTGCTCGAGCCGCGCCGCCGCCGCGGGCGCGCCGACCGCGGGCGACACGACCGCGAGCCGCCGCCCGCCGTAATCCAGTTCATAGACCGGATAATCGCCCGCCTCGCTCTCGGCGGTATGCACCAGCCGGCAATTCGCCCCCGCGCGCGCGAGTTCGCGTATGACCTCGTGGAAAAAGCACAGCACGCAATGCTCGGCGATGTCGAGCGGCCTGAATACCCGCGCCGGCTCGATAATCGCCGTGCGGCCGGGGAACCGGAAATCAAGCAGCGGCACGGCGCGATTCGCCGGCACATCGATCGCCGTCGCCGCCGCACGCGCAAGCCGGGAAGATTTCCGAATTTTGCGCTTCGCATTCACGCTCGAAGTTGCGCGCTACGCTAGCGCGCCCGCCGACCAAACGGAACGAGCGGAAGGACGCCGCACCTGATGAAACGGCGGTGGCGCGGATGATAGGCTTAGGCCCGCGTGCAACCGCTGCTTGAAGTCAAAGACCTGCGGACCTCGTTTTTCACCGACGCGGGCGAGGTGCGGGCCGTCGATGGGGTGAGCTTCGCCGTCGCGCCGGGCAAATTGATGGGCCTGGTCGGCGAATCGGGCTCGGGTAAGACCGCCAGCGTGCTCTCGATCATGCGGCTGCTGCCGGAAAACGCCCGCGCGATCGGCGGTATGGTGATGTTCGAGGGGCGCGATCTCCTGCAACTCGCCGAACCCGAGATGCGCGCGGTGCGCGGGGCGAAGATCGCGATGATCTTCCAGGAGCCGATGACCTCGCTCAACCCCGTCTTCACCATCGGCAACCAGATCGGCGAGGCGGTGCGGCTCCATCAGCACACCGGGCGGCGCGAAACCCTCGCCCGCACGATCGAGGCGTTGCACATGGTCGGCATCGCCGACCCCGAGCGCCGCGTCAAAGACTATCCGCATCAACTGTCCGGCGGGATGCGCCAGCGGGTGATGATCGCGATGGCGCTCGCGTGCGAGCCGAAGCTGCTCATCGCCGACGAACCGACCACCGCGTTGGACGTCACGATCCAGGCGCAGATCCTCGACCTGATTCGCGAGTTGCAGTCGCGCCTGGGGCTCGGGGTGATCCTGGTGACGCACGATCTCGGGATCGTGTCCCAGTATGCGGACGAGGTGACGATCCTGTACGCTGCGCGCGTGATGGAGCAGGCGCCGGCGGCGGAGCTGTTTCGCAACCCGCTCAATCCCTACACGCGCGGCCTGCTGGATTCGATCCCCGGCGCCGACGGTCATCGCAGCCGCCGCCTGCGCGCGATCCCGGGCAGCATCCCCAACGCGCTGCGGCCGCCCTCCGGATGCCGGTTTCATCCGCGCTGTCCGATGGCGATCGACGATTGCGCAAAGGTCGACCCGCCGTTGGCCCCGAAGGCTCCGCAACATCTGGCCGCCTGCATCCGTGTCTGATTCGACGACCGTCGCGAGTCCGATAATCGCCGCGATGCCGGCGCCGGCACGCGCCCTGGTACGCACCGAAGGACTGCGCAAGGAGTTCCCGGCCGGCTCGCTCGACCTGCTGGGCCGCAAGCGGCTCGTGGTGCACGCGGTGGACGGGGTCGATCTCGAGATCATGCCGGGCGAGACGCTGGGGCTGGTCGGCGAATCGGGATCGGGCAAATCGACCCTGGGCCGGCTGATTCTGAAGCTGCTCGAGCCGACCGCGGGCCGCGTGCTGTTCGACGGCCGCGACCTGGCGGCGCTTACGCGGCGCGAGCTGCGCGCGCTCAGGCGCGAGATGCAACTGGTCTTCCAGGACCCGTATGCGTCGCTCAATCCGCGAATGCGCGTGCGGTCGATTGTCGGCGAAGGTATCGAGATCCACAGGCTCGCACGCGGCAAGGAGAAACAGGAGCGTATCGCGAGCCTGCTCGAGATGGTGGGGCTCGGCGCCGACGCACTCGAGCGCTATCCGCACGAGTTTTCCGGCGGCCAGCGCCAACGTATCGGGATCGCGCGGGCGCTCGCGGTCAATCCGCGCTTCCTGGTGCTGGATGAGCCGGTTTCGGCGCTGGACGTTTCGATCCAGGCGCAGATCATCAACTTGCTGCAGGACCTGCAGGAGAAACTGCGCCTGACCTACCTGTTCATCGCGCACGACCTGCGCGTGGTCGAGCACATCAGCCAGCGCACGGCGATCATGTACCTGGGCAAAATCGTGGAAATCGCGGGCCGTGACGAAATTTACGCGAATCCGCGCCATCCCTACACCCGCGCCCTGCTCTCGGCAATTCCGGCGCTGCACGGCGGCCCCAGCGGCGAGCGCATCAAGCTGCCCGGCGAGATGCCGAGTCCGGTCAACCCGCCGTCAGGATGCAGCTTCCATCCACGATGCCCTTATGCGAAAGATATCTGCCGGACGGTCGAACCGCGGCTCGAGGCTGGCCGGGGCGGGCATTCGGTCGCCTGCCATGTTTTCCCCGCGCCCTAGGCGGGAATTCGGTAAGAATCGGATGGCGAAGTCAGGCACCTCGGAATACTCTCGCGCCGGCGCCGCGGATAGCGACTTTGTCGCGTCGCAGCCGACCGCGGCGATTCCGGCGACGCCGGGCGCGGCGTGGGTCGAAGAACGCACGCGAATCGCGGTCGCCCGCAACATCAACGTCTCCGGACGCCTGGTGTTCCAGGAACCCGTGCGCATCGAAGGCAATTTCCGCGGTGAGGTCACGTCGAGCGACCTGGTGGTGGTCTCCGAACACGGCCGGATCGAGGGACGGGTGCGCACGCCGCGCCTGCTGATACTGGGCGAGCTTCAGGGGGACGTCACCGATTCGCGGTTGGTCGTGCTTGGCCCGCGCGCGCGGGTCGTCGGGCGCATCGAAGCCGACAACCTGCGCGTATGCGAGGGCGCGCTGCTCGAGGGTGACGTGCGCGTGCCCTGCGCCGGCGCCGCCGCACGCTAGAAAATTTCGCCGCACAGCCCCGCCTGAAAACGCCAGGGCGCCGGAGCCGATTTCACTCCGGCACCGTTGGCCTACCGGAAACGTTTGGGGTGCGTGACGACTAGGCCGACGCTACGCGGGCGGCTTTGCCGGAGAGCGCGCGCAAATAGTAAAGCCGCGCGCGGCGCACGCGGCCGCGGCTCAGCACCTGGATTTTATCCAGGCGCGGCGAATGGAGCGGGAAAATTCGCTCGACGCCCACGCCATAAGAAATCTTGCGCACTGTGAAGGCCGCGCGGTTGCCGCCGCGATTGATCTTGATCACCACGCCCTCGAAGGACTGGATGCGTTCCTTTTCGCCCTCGACAACCTTCACCTGCAGGCGAACCGTGTCACCGACGCGGAACTCGGGAATGTCCTTGCGCAGCTCGCGCTCTTCAAGCTTGCGGATGATTGCATTCATGGCGGTTTCCTCAGAGAAGAGCCAAATAATCTACCGCAATCCCGCCTCTGACTCAATCGGTTGGGCGCCGATGCCGGTTAGCGAACGAATCCAAATGCCCGGTCCCGGCGGCGGCGCGAGCAGCGCGCGATTCACCTTCCGGCCGACTCTTGGAGTTTATATTCACGCGCCATTTCACCGTTAATCAGCTTTCAACCTCGGTCCGATTGGAGCATCGCACTAGCATATGTCCACGTTTCGCGGATCACCGCCCGGCGCTGCGCGCGAGTGCCTCCGCGCGGCGCCGGCCCCTTATTTGTCGATGATGTTCCCGAGCAGCAAACCGGCGCGAACCATCCTCCGAGCCCGCCCCGGCTTGTCGCGGATCTCGCCCAGTGAGAGTGCGCGGGGATTTTTAATAGCACTGCTCGCCCTCGCCTGCATTGCCGTTCCCGCCGGCGCGATCAACACGTGTTCAAATCCGATCGCCAGTTGCCCGTGCGCGATAGTCGCGCCGGGCGTTTACACGCTCGCGAGCACCGGACTGATTGCGGCCCCACCGGGCAACTGCATCAAGGTCAACGTCCCGGGAGTTACGCTGGACCTCGGCAGCGCAACGATATCGTCATCGCCCTCTTCGAGCGCGGATATTGGCGTATGGGTGAAGGCGGGCGCAAACAACGTGACGGTGACGGGAACCCAGGGTGCGCCGGCGACCATCACCGGATTCACCACCGGAATCCAAATCGACGCTTCCAGCGTGACCCTCGCAAACGTGATTGCGCAGACCAACAGCGTGGGGATTCGCTTCAACGGTGCGGCGGCCTATGGCACCGGCCTGGTCGTACACGACAGTTCGCGCAAGGGTATCGTGATCAACGGACCCGGGGCGGGTTCGTACCTCGACGGCGTCAGCGTGGACACCACGCTCGGCTTCTCGGGCATCGAGCTTAACGAGGTCAGCGGGGCACTCCTGAACAACGTGACCGTGACCACCAGCGCGACCTACGGCATCTGGCTTCGCGGCTCCTCGCGCAACACGATTTTAAATTTCAACGTGTCGCGCAATACCAACGCTGGCATCTACCTCGGATGCTTTATTAGCGGCGGCCTCCTAGGCAATGCATGCCCTCCCAGCAGCCCGCCCACGCCTCCCAGCGACGCCAACGTGCTTGCCTCGGCGGGCGATCCGAGCTCGGCCGACGGCCCGACCCAGCCCGACCAGGCCTATGGCATCGTGGTCTCGACCGGATGCATCCGCAATCGCATCATCGGCGTTCAGGCGACCGGCAATGGCAACGGGAGCTTCGGCGTGGATGCTTTCGACGGCAACCCGAGCTGCGGCCAGAATCTCTGGAGCGGCAACCAATTCGGAGTCGTCAACCAGCCCGCGTGCATGCATTAGCCGCGCCTTGCTGGTTTCCGGCCGCGATTTCTTCGCTGAATTGGACCGTACGGCATGTGCCGGCGGTATTTGCCCCGGTTGGGGCCGCTGAGATAAAATTTGACCGATTGGTAAGCGCTCCTTAAGCGCATTCCCAGCAACAGTCGTCCCGGAGGACTTTTCGATAATGTCTGAAGAAATCCGCAATGAGCATGAGCACCAGCAAAGCGTCCAGGCCGCCAACGGCGGCGCGGCGACGGATGGTCCCGCCGTCATCCTGACGCCCCGCGCGCTCGAGATGGTCAAGCAGATGCACACCAAGGAGGGCTTGGGCCCGGACCAGGGACTGCGTATCTCGGTGGTCGGCGGCGGATGCTCCGGCTTTCAGTATTCGCTCAGCTTCGATGGGTACAAGGAAGGCGACGTAGTGCGCGAGATCGACGGCACGAAAGTTTTCGTGGACGAAATCTCGCTGCCGTATATCGCAGGCGTCACGCTCGACTACGTCGAGAGCCTGCACGCCGGCGGCTTCCGCTTTGACAATCCGCGCGCGAGCCGCACGTGCGGATGCGGATCGTCGTTCAGCGCCTGAGCGCGCGCGCCATTCAGCCAGGTAAACCAAGACCGCCCGCATACAAAAATGCGGGCGGTCTTTTTTTATTTTTGGCGTTCGTCGCACGCGCCGCCATCTGCTATCTAAGTGCAGATCGAAGCGCCGCATCCAGGCGCGTTTTTACCGGCGGAATTTCAAATGAATGATCTCGCAGGCAAGGGAATTATCGTTACCGGCGCAACCCGCGGAATTGGCCGCGCGATCGCGCTCGAAGCCGCCCGGCGCGGCGCTCACGTCGCGTTCAACTACGTCAAAAGCGAGCAGCAGGCGGCCGCCCTCAAGGACGAGATCGCCGCGCTGGGGGTCAAGGCGATGGCTTTTCAGGCCGACGTCGCCGACCTCAAGGCGGTGCGCGCGATGGTCAATGCGGCCAAGGCCGAGTTCGGACGCCTCGATGGAGTCGTCAACAACGCCGGGCTCACTCGCGACAAGCTGCTGGTGATGATGAGCGAGGAGGACTGGGCCGCGGTTATCCAGACCAACCTCACCGGCGCGTTCAACGTCGCGCGCGCCAGCGCCTTCATCATGATGAAGGCCAAACGCGGCGCGATTATCAATATCACCTCGATCTCGGGACTGGTCGGGATGGCGGGACAGGTGAATTACTCGGCCTCCAAGGCCGGGCTGGTCGGGATGACCAAAGCGATGGCGAAAGAGCTCGGTCCGCTCGGCGTGAGGGTCAATGCCGTAGCCTTGGGATTTATCGAAACCGACATGACGGCGGTCCTGTCGGAAGAGAATCGGGCGCGGGCGCTCGAGCGGATCCCGCTGGCGCGCTTCGGCAAGGTCGAAGACGTAGCGCCGGCGGTCGGGTTTCTGCTTTCGGATGCGGCTTCCTACATCACGGGCGCGGTAATCCAGATCGATGGCGGTCTCGCGATGTGAGGCGACCGGCGCGTCCTGGCTGACGCATCTTTGCATGCCAACAAAGCTGGACGACTCGGGCCCGACGATACCGTCCTTGGTCTCGGATCGGTGATTTAACATGCCATAATGTAGTGGGCTCGCGGAGGGGTACAGGGTGCGCTGCTCGAAGTGCGGGGCCGAAAATCCTTCCAACAAGAAGTTCTGCGGCGACTGCGGTGCGCCGCTGGCGAATCTCTGTCCAAAATGTCGCGCCGATAATCCGGCAGGCAAGCGCTTCTGCGGCGAGTGCGGCGCGGCTCTCGGCACAGCGGCAACGGTTGCATCAGCAAGCAAGTCAGCCGATTCACCCATTCGGGTGACCGGTGCACCCGCTCCTGAAACCCTGGAGGGCGAGCGCAAGACCGTCACCGCGCTGTTCGCGGACATCAAGGGTTCCACCGAACTCATGGAGCACCTCGACCCTGAAGACGCCAGGCGAGTGATCGACCCGGCGCTCAGGTTGATGATCGACGCGGTACATCGCTACGACGGCTACGTCGTGCAAAGCACCGGGGACGGCATCTTTGCACTATTCGGGGCGCCAATCGCTAACGAAGACCACCCGCAGCGTGCCCTCTATGCTGCGTTGCGAATGCAGGATGAGCTTAAGCGCCATTCGGATCGGGTACGCGCGGAAGGCGGATTGCCTGTCCAGGCACGTGTAGGGATCAACACCGGCGAGGTCGTGGTTCGATCCATAAAAACCGGTGAAGGACACGTCGAGTATACGCCCGTAGGACACACGACCAATCTGGCGTCGCGTATGCAAACTCTCGCTCCCATAGGCTCGATTGCCACAACGGATGCAACACGCAGACTCTGTGAGGGTTACTTCACGTTCAAGGCGCTCGGACCTACGAAAGTAAAGGGGGTCGCTGAACCGGTTGCGGTCAATGAGGTGACCGGCTTGGGCCCGCTACGTACCAAACTGCAGCGCTCGGCCGGGCGCGGATTGACAAAATTCGTCGGTCGCGACCGCGAGATGGACGCGATGCGCGCAGCGGCACAGCTCGCGCGCGAGGGTCGCGGCCAGATCGTCGCCGCCATCGCGGAAGCGGGCACGGGCAAGTCGCGGCTGTTCTTCGAGTTCAAGGCCAAGAATCAGTCGGGCTGGATGGTGCTGGAGACCTTCTCGGTGTCGCACGGCAAAGCCTCGGCGTATTTCCCGGTGATCGACCTTTTGCACGGCTATTTCGGAATCGAGGCGGGCGACGACAGCCGCAAACGGCGCGAGAAGGTCAACGGGCGGGTCGTCGCGCTGGACCGTAATTTAGAAGGCACGTTGCCGTACCTTTTCGGACTGCTGGGCCTGGTCGAGGGGAACGACCCATTGGCACAGATGGATGGACAAGTGCGCAAGCGACGGACATTGGAGGCATTCAAGCGCATACTGCTGCGCGAGAGTCTCAATCAGCCGCTGATGGTGATCTTCGAGGATCTGCACTGGATCGATGAGCACACCCAGGAGTTCCTGAATCTCCTCGCTGACTCCATCGGGACCGCGAAAATCCTGCTGTTGGTGAATTACCGTCCCGAGTATTCGCATGGATGGGGCTCAAAGACTTACTACACTCAGTTGCGCCTGGATCCGCTGGGCCGCGAGACCGCCAGCGAGTTGCTAACCGCGCTGCTCGGCGGTGGCTCGGAACTGGCGCCGCTAAAAAGCGTAATCATCGTGAAGACCGAGGGGAATCCGTTCTTCATGGAAGAGACGGTGCAGGTGCTGCTCGATGACGGCGCACTGATCCGTAATGGAACGATGAAGCTCACCCGACCGCTAGCCGAGTTGAAGATCTCGCCAACGGTGCAGGGTATCCTTGCCGCACGCATCGACCGCTTGCCGCAAGACTCCAAGGAGCTGCTGCAGACGCTGTCCGTCATTGGTCGGGAGTTTCCGCTATCACTAGTGCGTGCGGTCGTCACGAAATCAGACGATGAACTCACTCGTATCCTCAATGACCTGCAACTCGGCGAGTTCATATACGAGCAGGCAGCCCTGGGTGAAACCGAGTTCGTATTTAAGCACGCATTGACGCAGGAGGTCGCCTACAATTCCGTTTTGGTTGAGCGGCGCAAACAACTGCACGAGCGCATCGGTGCGGCGCTCGAAAGTCTTTATCCGAGTTCGCTCGACGACCATCTTGCCGAACTGGCCCATCATTACAGCCGCAGCGATAACATCGAAAAAGCGATCGAATACCTTGGTCGGGCAGGTCAGCAGGCGGTGCAACGCTCTGCATATGCCGATGCGATCAGTAATTTCGGTTTGGCGTTGAATCTGCTCCAGCGACTACCGAACGGTCCCGAGCGCATTAGGCGCGAACTGTCCCTGCGGTTGGTTCTTGGTACCGCGCTAAGTGCCGTTCAAGGGTATGCAGCTCCGGAGGTGGCCGGAGCTTACATTCGAGCGCGAGAGCTTTGTGAGCGGCTTGGCGATCCTCCAGAGCTCTTCCCGACTTTGTATGGACTGTTCGTCGTCCATGCATTGCGAGCAGAATTGCGTAAGAGTTATGACCTAGGCGAACAGCTCTTGGTGCGGGCCCAAGCCAAAGGCGATCCGGAGCTACTGCTATACGCGCACCGGGCTTTGGGAAGTACTTCGTACCAGATGGGGAGGCTCCCTCAGGCCAAGGAACATTTGGAAATGGCGCTCTCCTTCTATGATCCTGAGCGTCGACGGCCACTCGCCTTCCGCAGCGGGGTTGATACAGGGATAACTTGTCTGTCCCATGCGATTTGGACTCTATGGCAGCTTGGTTATTCGGAGCAGGCCCTTCAGAGAGCCAATGAAGCGATCGCACTGGGTCAAAGGCTGTCCGATCCTCGTAGTCTAGTTCATGCAGGCTTATTTGTCGGAGTTTTACGTCAATACCGCCGGGAAGTATCTGCGGCTCGAGAAAACGCAGAGATGATGATAGCGATCTCTGCGGAGCACGGATTGACTGACTACTCGGCCTTTGCGACTAGCCTGTGCGGCTGGGCGATGGCTGAACAAGGGCGCCGCCAAGAAGGAATTGCACAGATACAGGAAGGTCTCGCCATGTCTCGTGCGACGGGCGCGGAAATCCTGCGACCGTATTTCCTTAGCCTGCTTGCCGAAGCCTACATTGAGACAGGCCGCCTCGATGACGGGATGAGTGCTTTGACGGGTGCGCTGGAGGCCGCCGATGAACATGAAAACCGTCACTATGAGGCTGAGACGTATCGGCTCAAGGGCGAGTTGGTGCTGAGACGGCACAATTCGAACGCTGCGGAATCTCAGAGATGCTTTCAGCGGGCGATTGAGATTGCACGCAGTCAGAGCGCCAAATCTTGGGAACTCAGGGCCACTATGAGTCTCGCACGACTGATCGCGTGGCACGGCCGTCGCGACGAGGCGCGCGCGATGCTGGCCGAGATCTACAACTGGTTCACCGAGGGGTTCGACACTGCCGATCTCAAGGACGCGAAGGCTCTCCTCGACGAATTGTCACACTAGCTGTTCGACGTGCGGCAAATTCGCCGGCAACTAATGACCCGGCGAGTTGCCCCACTCGGCCGCGCATTTCAGGATATTCAACGTCTGACCCTGCCGGAGCGCATCAAACTTCTGCCAGAAAGCCTGATCGATAAGCCGCAGGGATTTTGGTTCTTTGGCGCTGCGCCAGCGGTTCAGCGCCCCGGGGCCGCCGTTATAGCCGGCGTATACCGATCGCGCGAGCGCCTCGCCATGGGCGGCGTGCGCGGCCGCCGCACGCGCCATCAGGCGGGCCAGGATCTGGCTCCCCGCGCCCGCATTGTACGCGATGTCCCATTCGATATGCCGGATGTCATAGAAGCCGCGCCATACGTAACGGTTCACCTGCATCAGGCCGATATCGTGCGATGACGATTCGAGGTAGCGGATTCGTCCGCCGGCGATCACGAACTGCCGCCAGCAGCTCTCCTGCCACGCCGCGGCTCTCACGATCATGCGATATTCGTCATGCAACGCCGGATCCGGCTGCTCATCGGCAATTTCACTCGCGGCTGCGGCGTCGAGCAATGCGCTGACGTCGCGCGTATAGCCGTCCACGTTGTCTTCATTTACCACCGCGCGTCTGAGCCGCACGCCCAGTTGCTTGAGCGCGGCCGGTTGAGGCGGCGCTTCAGCCAGCGCATCCCGTGGCGCGAGCAGGTCCAGCAACAAGGCCGCCCCCGGGACGCCCGCAGAAGGTCCGGTCGGGGATGCCCTGGGCGCCGGGGTGGACGGTGCGGGTGCGATTGACATCGGCGGAGCCGGCGCGACGGACGCCGGGGATGAGGCGGTCGATGAGCCGGCAACAGGAGTGTTCGACGCCTGCGGAGTCGGGGGCGGCGCGGGTAGCGAAGGGGTGGCAATCGGCTCGCCCGCGTCCGTATCCGACGGCTCGACGGAATCGGGAGTCTGCGGCGGAGGCGTGAAGCCGAACATGTGTTGCAGTTCCGGATCTGCCTGATAATTGAATTGGAGCGGGTCGACGGTGGATTGGGGGGCCATGATGCGCGCGAGCCGGCGCAGATCGGCTGCCGAAATACGGACGCCGAGCACCGGCGCCGCCTCATCGAAGGCCATCAGCGCGTCTCCCGCCGAAATGAATGAGAGAAACTCGAGCGCGTGATCGCCCAATTGTCCGCTCGCGGCCGCTCGGCGTATCACGTCGCGCAACTGCCGCCATTGGTCCACGAACAGCACGCGTACCGGGTCCGCGGCGCCCGGCGCAGGCGGCTGATCGATCGCCTCGGCGAGGCGATAGCGGCCGTTCAACAGCACGTTGAGCAGATCCGCCCGGACCTGGCGGTCGGGAACCGCCGCCCCGACCTGTTTGATCGCGAACACGACGAAGGCATCCCATTCGTCGAGCTTGCGGTTCCACGCCGCCTGTTCGGCCGGCGTCAATGGGCCCGAGGGGGCGGCCGGCGCCGGCGCCGCAATCGGCGGCGCGGTGAGCGCCAGCGTCAGCTTGATTCCCTCGGGTGTTGCGACCGCGGGACCGGCGCCGCGAACGGTGGCTAGCACCTGCTTGAAGCGCTCTGCCTGCTCGGGCGGCGCAGCTTCCTCGGCTAGCGTGCGAAATTCCTCGATCGGCGGGCGCAGATCGAACTTGAAGGACTCGATGCGCGGGATGAAATTGCCTTTGATAAGATCAAAGCCGCGCCCGACGATCAGGGATTTCCGATGCTGCCGGTCATAGAGGTTGACGTCGGTCACGTGGAAGATCAGCGTGAGCGCAGGGGTGAACACCGGCGTCAGGTCCATCGCGACGATGCCGTCCCATGAAACCGCGTTGACGCATTGGTCGCCCAACGGCACTCCCAATCCAAGCTCGCCCTCGCTCTCGAGCGTCACGGCGGTGGGGGCGTTTTGCGCCAGGCGCGGATTGCGCGCGTAAAGGAATTCGCACGCGTTGTCGCCCCGCCACAGGATCGCGCGGCTGTCGGCGGCGTTGTAAATCTGCTCTTTGAGCGCCGCGGTGAGCGTGACGTAATCGATGGTCAGCGGCACGAAAATCTGCACCCCGCCAGTCTCAGCCGCAGGCGGGGGATTGGACCAGGCGGAGCCCCGGGCCCAGGCCACGACGCCAAGCAGGACCAGGAAACGAAGCCAGCACGGGCCTCGGAACCGGGTAAAGCCCCCGAAAATGACGGCGAGCGAAGCTGGCAGCGGACGCATCGATCAATGATTGCAGGCGCTTGTCAACAATTACAGGCATCCGCGCTCGACGTTACTGCACATCCGCGGACTCCCCTGCCGCCCGAATTACCTTGAAAGCCCTGCGAGCGCCAAAGATAATTGACTGTTGAGTATGAACGAGGGGTCCAAATCGATCTTTTACGAGGCCGAGACGCCCCAGGCCTCGCGTGAATTGTCCGAGGCGCGGCGCGCGGGCGGTTACGCGCCGCCGTTCGTGGTCGAGCGCCGCCGCGTGATCGACGACTTCAACGAAGGCCGCATGACCATCGACGCAACAGTGGTCCTGCGCATCGGCAATGTCGAGGAGACCGAGGCCGCGCGCGGCGTCGGCGTGGTGCATGCGCTCGACCTGGCGCTGCGCAAGGCGCTGCTCAAGTACTTCCCCTTCCTCGAACCGGTGCGCGTCATCGAAACCTATATGCATGCGAGCGGCGAATCGACCGAGGCCGAGGTGATGTCGATCAAGAAGTTCTCCGACGGCCAGAGCACCTGGACCACGCTTGCCAAGTCGGCCAACACGGTCGAGGCCGGATGGCAGTCGCTGGTTGACGGCTACGAGTGGCGGATCAGTCATGAACGCCATCGGCTCAATCGAGCGACCGCCAACCCCCGGTTGTCGAGGCGCTAGGGCGGTCCGGATGGGACGACTGTTCGGAGAGCCGTCGCGGATAGCCGCGCGCGCAACGGCAGGCAGGCTCGCCGTGCTCTACGACGGCGGCTGCGAGATGTGCCGCAACGTGGCCGCGGGCATCCTGCGCTACGACAACACCGGTGAGCTCGAGTTGTTCGACGCGAACGATCCGTCGGCGCGCGCGCATTTCCCCGAGCTCCGGCTGGGCGACCTGCTGTACGAATTGCACGTGATCGACGATCGCGGCCGGGTGTACCGCGGCGCCCGCGCCGTGAACGAAATACTGCGCCGGCAGTCCGGGTTGCGCAGTCTGCTCGCGTATCTGTGGTACTTTCCGGGCTACGCCTGGGTCGCCGATCGGCAATACAAGGCGATCGCCGGCGCGCGCCGGCGCGATGCTGACGCGCCGGTCGCCGCCGCTTCGGCGCGTCAGCCTTGAGCGCGGGACCCCGCGCGGGCAGCCGGCCCGGCGCTGATGCGCGGCCGCAAGGCCGCGCGGACCACAATCGTGTGAAGCCATTTTCGGTATACAATTCGCTGACTCGTCAGATCGAGGAAGTCACGCCGCTCAATCCGCCGGTCGCGACCTTTTATTCGTGCGGTCCGACGGTTTACCTGCCGCAACATCTCGGCAACATGCGCGCGTACGTGTTCGTTGACACCCTGCGCCGCACGCTCGAGCTGAACGGCTTCGAAGTCCGCCACGTGATGAACATCACCGACGTCGGACACATGACCTCGGACGCGGATTCCGGCGAGGACAAGATCGAAAAGACCGCGCGGGCCGAGGGCAAAACGCCGCGCGAGGTCGCCGATTTCTATATCGAGCAGTTCAAGCGCGACTGTGCGCGGCTCAACATCGCGCTGCCCGCGCCGCCGCGCCTTTGCCGAGCGACCGATCACATTAAAGACATGGTCGCGCTTATCGAGCGTATCGTGCAGCGCGGCTACGGCTATGTCACGCCGTCAGGGGTGTATTTCGATGTCGAAAAATGGCGCGGGCCGAGCCGCATGGGCAGGCTCTCACGTCAGAGCCTCGACGAGCAGCACGCCGGGCAACGGCTGGAACATTCGCCCGACAAGAAAAGCCCGCACGACTTCGCGCTCTGGGTGCTCAATCAGCCGCATCACCTGATGCAATGGGAGAGCCCGTGGGGGCGAGGATATCCGGGATGGCATATCGAGTGCTCGGCGATGTCGATGCGCTACCTGGGCGAGACCATCGACATCCATTCGGGCGGCCTCGACCACATCCCGGTGCATCACGAGAACGAGATCGCGCAGTCCGAAGGCGCGACCGGCAAACCGTTCGCGCGCTACTTCGTGCACAACGCGTTCATGGTCGGAATGGAAGGGGCGAAGATCAGCAAGAGCTCGGGGCGCTTTCCGGTGCTCGACGATCTGGCTGCGGCGGGAATCAATCCGCTCGCCTTCAGGCTCTTCTGCCTGGGCGCGAAATATCGCTCGGAACTGGCGTTCTCGCTGGACGCGGTGCGCGCCGCCCAGGTGAACCTCTACTATCTCTGGAATTTTACGCGCTCTGCACCGGAGAAGGGTGAAGACAGCTCTTGGGCGTTTGGCTATCTTGAGCGATTCAGAGAGGCGGTGAACGACGATCTAAATACCCCTGAAGCCCTAGCGACGGCTTTGGAGATGGTGAAGAGGGCTAACCGCGACAACGACCGCAGGATTTGGAACACACTCAAGACGATGGACAACGTACTTGGCCTCAGAATAGAAGAACAATTTGATTTTGTTGCTGGGACCAAGGGTAAGGGCGCCCCCTCGGACGTCCAGGCTCTCATCGATCAGCGCAAGGCCGCCAGGCAGCAGAAAAACTATAGGCTTTCTGACGATCTTCGTACACAGATTATCGCTTGCGGCTGGACCGTTACAGATAACCCGGACGGTACGTCTGTATATATGCCCGTTTGGTAGTAGACTATCGGCAACTAAACGGCGGTAGCTTGGGAACACAGGGTTAAGCCATGTCGATTGAGCTCAGGAAATTCGATACGCGGATGCAGGCGGAAGGGCCTGAAGTCCGTCACCTCGATCCGCACAACGCGCCCTACTACCTGCCGATCGGAGACGAGGCCGAGATCTTCGAGGCGGCCTACAAGGCGCGCCTGCCGGTGCTGCTCAAGGGACCGACCGGCTGCGGCAAGACGCGATTCGTCGAGCACATGGCCCATCGGCTCGCGGCGCTGACCGACGGCCCGAATGAGTTGATCACGGTCGCCTGCCACGAGGACCTCACGGGCAGCGACCTGGTCGGTCGCTATCTGATACAGGCTGATGAGACCGTATGGATCGACGGGCCGCTGACCCAGGCCGTGCGGCGCGGCGCGATCTGCTATCTCGACGAAATCGTCGAGGCGCGCAAGGACACCACCGTCCTGATCCATCCGCTTTCCGACCATCGGCGTATCCTGCCGGTCGAGAAGCGCGGCGAGACGCTCGAGGCGCACGTCGGGTTCCTGCTCGTGATTTCGTATAACCCCGGCTACCAGAGCATCCAGAAAAATCTCAAGCACTCGACGCGCCAGCGCTTCGTCACCATCGAATTCAACTATCCGCCCGCCGACAAAGAAGTTGAGATTATCGCGCACGAGGCGGGCGTTGACCGCGACATGGCAATGCAGCTCGCGCTGCTCGGCGAGAAGGTGCGCAATCTCAAGGCCTCGGGCCTCGAAGAGGGGGTCTCGACCCGCCTGCTCATCTACGCCGGCGAGCTCATCCGCCAGGGAATCGCGCCGCGACGCGCGGCGACCGTCGCCGTCACCTGGTCGCTCACCGACGAGGCCGACAGCAAGCGCGCGATCGACGAAGTCGTCAAGGCCATCTTCCCCGAATAGGCGGACGCGCAAGTGATCGACCTGCGCAGCGACACGGTCACTCTGCCCACGCCCGCGATGCGCGAGGCGATCGCGCGCGCCGAACTGGGCGACGACGTGTACGGCGAGGATCCGAGCGTCAATCGGCTCGAGGCGATGGCCGCCGACGCGATGGGCAAGGAGGCCGCGCTGCTGGTTGCCAGCGGAACGATGGGCAACCTGATCGCGATGCTGGTGCATTGCGCGCGCGGCACCAAGGCCGTGCTCGGTGCGCGCGCTCATACATATCTGTACGAAGCAGGCGGCGCGGCGGCGCTGGGCGGCGTGGTGCTGACGCCGGTGCGCAACACGGACGACGGCGAATTCGCGCTCGACGAACTCGAGGCCGAGCTGGCGACGCCCGCGGATCCGCATTTCGCACCGCACGCGCTGGTGGCGCTGGAGAACACGCACAACCGCTGCGGCGGCGAGGCCGTCGGGCTCGCGCACATGGCCGCGGTCGGGGAGCTGGCGCGCGGGCACGGCCTCGCGGTGCATCTCGACGGCGCGCGGATTTTCAACGCCGCGCTTGCGCTCGAGACCAGCGCGCAGCGAATCGCCGCGCACGCCGATACGGTCTCGTTCTGCCTCTCCAAGGGGCTCGCCTGTCCGGTGGGCACGCTGCTCTGCGGCCCGCGCCCGTTCGTCGAGCGCGCGCGCCGCGTGCGCAAGATGCTGGGCGGCGGGATGCGCCAGGCGGGGATAATCGCCGCCGCCGGCATCGTCGCGCTGAGCGCGATGGTCGATCGGCTGGCCGAGGATCACGCAAACGCGCGCGCGCTGGCCGAGGGACTCGCGCGCATCCCCGGCCTGCGCGTTCATCCGGCGCGCCGGCGCACCAACATGGTGTTTTTCGAAGTCGCGGGCGGGCCCGAGCGCGCGTCGCGATTTGCCGCGTCACTCAGAGATCGCGGCGTGCTGGTGGGCCCGCGCAGCCCGGTCGAATTCCGGGCCGTAACGCACTACGGCGTAAGCGGCTCGGATATCGCGCACGCGGTAGCCGCGGCGAGTGAAGCTGCGGCCGCGAGCACGGGTGCGGGCTCGGCTGCCTCGGCGAACGGATAACCATCACCATGGATTCGCTGGAATCGCTGTTTTCGCTCCGCGGGCGTGTCGGTTTCGTGACCGGCGCGTCCTCGGGCCTTGGCGTCGATTGCGCGATCGCGCTCGCGATGGCCGGCGCCGACGTCGCGCTCGCGGCGCGCCGCGGCGAGCGCCTCGAGCGCCTGGCCGCAGACATCGCGCGCGAGTTTGGCGTACGCACCGCCGCCATCCCGCTCGACGTGACCTCGGACGAGCAGATTGACGCCGCGCTGGCACGCGCCCGCCAGGAGCTTGGCCTGGTGGATATCCTGGTCAACAACGCCGGCATTTCTCCAACCGGCCGCGCTGAGAACCTGCCGCGAGCCACCTGGGACGCAGCCATCGCGACCAACCTGACCGCGCCGATGATGCTCGCGCAGCGCGTCGCGCGCGCTCTGATCGACGCCAAACGCCCCGGCCGCATCATCAACATGGTCTCGATCTACGCCACGGTTGCGAGTTCGATATACCGGCTGTCGGCGTACACCGCGGCCAAGGCCGGGCTGCTTAATCTAACGCGCCAGCTCGCGGTCGAATGGGCCGGCTACGGCATCCTGGTCAACGCACTCGCGCCGGGATGGATCCCGACCGAAGCGACCGAGGCCGGCATCGCCAAGGGCGACAATCGCGAGCGGATGGAGCGGTGGACCCCGCTCGGCAGGCTCGGGCGGCCCGAGGAGATTCGCGGCCCGATAATTTTTCTCGCCAGCGCCGCGTCCAGCTACGTGACCGGCGCGATGCTCTCTGTGGACGGCGGATACCAGGCCTGGTGACGCGCTGCCCGACAACCGATAAATTGCGCTGATGCAGCGGGGGGACCTCAGAGCGCAGCTGCTGCGGCGCAAACCGGTCGCGGCCCTGATGGAAGACGCGGGACCGCATCGCGGCGGCCTGCGCCGCGCGCTCGGCGCGCTCGATCTCACGGCACTCGGCATCGGCGCGATCATCGGCGCGGGCATCTTCGTGATGACCGGAGTGGGTGCGCGCGAGGCCGGACCGGGCCTGATCGTTTCGTTCGTAATGGCGGGCGTGGCGTGCACGATGGCGGCGCTGTGCTATGCCGAGTTCGCCGCGATGATTCCCGTAGCCGGTTCCGCCTACTCCTACTCGTACGCCACGATGGGCGAGCTGGTGGGATGGATTATCGGCTGGGACCTGGTGCTGGAGTATGCGGTGGCCTCGGGCGCGGTCGCGGTCGGATGGTCGGGCTACTTTCGCGTGATCCTGCAGGGCGTCGGTATCCATCTGCCCGCCGCGATCAGCTACGCGCCGGGAACCGAGCCGGGCGCGATCGTCAATCTGCCTGCGGCGCTGATCGTCCTGCTCATCTCGGTCGTGCTCTACGTCGGCATCCGCGAAAGCGCGCGGCTCAACTCGCTCATCGTCGGCATCAAGCTGTGCGCGGTGGCGACGGTAATCCTGGTCGGGATGTTTTTTGTGCGGCCGCAGAACTGGAGCCCGTTCGCGCCCTTCGGCTGGTCGGGAATTTCCAAGGGCGCCGCGTATATCTTTTTCGCCTACATCGGCTTCGACGCGGTCTCGACCGCGGCTGAGGAGGCGGTCGATCCGGGACGCGACCTGCCGCGCGGCATCCTGTGGTCGCTCTTCGTCTGCACCGCTTTGTATATTGCGGTCTCGGCGGTGCTGACCGGCATGGTGCCGTTCGCCGAGATCGATCGCAACGCGCCGCTCGCGTCGGCTTTCGTCACGCGCGGGCTGAATTTCGTCGGCGGCGTGGTGTCGATGGGCGCGGTGATGGGGCTGACGTCGGTGCTGCTGGTGCTGCTGCTCGGTCAATCACGCATCTTCTTTGCGATTTCGCGCGACGGGCTCCTGCCGCGCGCCTTCAGCCGCGTGCATCCTCGTTTTCTCACGCCCTACATCCCGACCGTGATCACCGGGCTGGCCGTCGGCGCCACCGCGGCGCTGCTGCCGATCCGCGAGATCGCGGAACTGACGAATATCGGCACGCTGTTCGCTTTCGTACTGGTATGCCTGGGGGTGTGGATCCTGCGTTACATCGATCCCGACCAGAGGCGCCCGTTTCGTACGCCCTTGGTGCCGCTGGTGCCGATTGCGGGGGCGCTGTCGTGCCTGTACCTGATGGCCAGCCTGCCGCTCGTCACGTGGATTCGATTTTTTGTCTGGATGGGCATCGGGTTCGCGATCTATTTCAGCTACGGCCGCTACCACAGCCATGTGGCGGACGCAGCCGCGACGAATGCGGCTGCGGACTGAGCCGATGCTCGGCTTTCAGAAAGGCGCAGGGCCGGGAGAGTTCGCTCTTGCGACCCCGCTTCCTTCCGCCTCGATGATTACTGTTTGACCCCTGCCACCGAATCGAATTTGAGGTCCAGCATTGCTACGCCGGCCGCGACGTTGAGGCCGGTGTTGCCCTCGATGCTGAGCGGCTGCAGCGCAATGGAACCGTCCATTCCGCCGACCAGCACGTTGCCGCCGAGGCCGAGGCCGACCGTGGCGCTCGCGGTCGCACCGCCGTAGTGACCGGCGAGGAGGCCCGGATGCTCGGTAATCTTCATGCCCGGCGCAACCACGGTCCACAGCATCACCGCGGACTGCAGATAGCCGATGTCCGCGCCGAACTTGCTGATCGAGCCGCTGTAGCGTTCGATCTTCTTGCCCGTCTCAGCCGGGGTGTAGGTGCACTGCAGCTTGCGCGAAGAGCCGAAGATGAAGCCCCATCCGCCGGCGACGTGGCAACTGAGGTAACCAATCTTGGTCACCTGCTTGGCCGGCGCCATCCCCTGTGCCATTGCGCTTGGGCCAATCGAAATCAGCGCCAGCGCCATCATCGCACACAATCCAATCGATAATTTCCGCATATGGTTTCTCCCGCTCCTCTGCTGGGAAGTTCGCATCCCTCGGAAGCGTAGCAAACAATGGTCCGATATCCGTTATGTCCTTTTACGGGTAGGCGTTGCTCGACTTGATTCCGCGGCCGAACGCGGCGACCTCCGAACGCCATTGTTCGCCAAAGGCCAAGATTAGCACCTGCTGATTGATATGTTCGTCTTTCGTCAAGCTCCGCCACGATCCACCGCCCGCACGCGCCATCGCCTGATACGCGGCCTGAGTCTCAAGATAAAACTCGGGCAACGAGGATGCGGTGACAGGCACCGGCCCGCTGTAGCTCTGCCATTGCTTGACGAATCTTTCGTGCTCTTCGACCGTCAGATCAACGGTATTGAAGGTGCCGTTCTCGGCGCGAAACTGCCGGATGTACTGCAGAGCCGGGTCGAAATCTTCCTTGAACGGCGGCGTATCGCCGACCAGGATGATCACTTTTTTGGCATACGAACGCCAACCCGCATTCTCAACCGCCATGCGGATAGCGCCCAGCGTATCCTCCTGCCATTCGCCACCGTTGCGAGCCTGGATACCGCTGAGAAACTGCACCACCGCGCCGGGTGACGTGGTCAGCGGCAGCATCTCCATCTGCTCGCCGCGGCCGCCGAACACGATAATGCCCATGCGCGCCGTCGGCACCAGGCGATGGATTGCCAGCATCAGCTCGCGCATCTTCGCCTTGACGTCGTCGATCACGAGCCGCATCGAGCCGGTACCGTCGATCACGATTACGACGTCGAGTCCGGTGCGCCGCAGGCCGCTGATGAAGCCGCCGAAGCCGGCGCCAATCCCCTGTCCGTAGCCCGAGCCCATCCCGCCCCCGCGTCCGATACCGATTCCGCCGGTGGACGCACGAACGTAGTTGTTGGCGCTGACCACGGCCTGGCGCGCGTACGTGTCGATCTGCCTGGGCTGTTCCATCGGCAGCGCCTGCAGCTCCGGCATCTGCATCTCGGGCATATTGGTGTCTTCGCCGGGCTTGGTCTGGCCGCCCCCGCCGCCGGCCTGCAGGCTGATCGGAATGAAGTTTTGACCGGTTTCGATATGTACGGCAAAGAGCAGGAACAGCAGGATCACGACGTGCAGGCCGACCGAGAGCGGAAACGGGCCCAGCATGAAGCGCAGGCTCTGGCGCAGCCAGTGGTGAAACCCGGGCTTTTCCGTTTCGGGGTCTTCCTCGTCCAGATGGGCGCGCGTGGCGATCCAGAACAGGACCATCGCGACTGCGACGACCGATACTGCGAGCAGGCCGATTTCTTCCGCGACGCTCACGCCAATTCCTTTGCAACTGCGGCTCCAACCCCGGACCCCCGCGAGGCGGTGCACGAGCTACCAACTTGTCTGCTTATATTGTGCTCCGGGTGACCGTACAAATTAAGTCACGGTCCTTCAGGTCCCGGCTCGGGCGGCGTCACCGGTCCGCTCGGCACCCCGGCTCCGCCGGGTTCGACGGCCGACCCGCCGAACTTGGCCACCGCGATCGCAATCTGCTGCGCACCGGCGGTCTTGGCGATGTCCAGGATATGCACCATGTCGGCCAGAATCACCGACGGGTCGCCCTGGAACACGACCAGCTTGTCCGGATCCCTGGCGATCGCGTCCTTGAGCGCGGCAGGCAGGTTCTGCTCGGTGACCTCGCCCTGGTTGACAAAGATGCGATGGTCCGCCGTGTACATCACGGCCACGCCGCGCGGCTTCTCGGTGGTCGCCGGCGCCTGCACCTTGGGCAGGTCGACGTGGGCCGCGGACTCGATCGTGATCGCGGTCGCCACCATGAAGATGATGAGCAGGACCAGGAAGATGTCGGTCAGCGGCGTGATATTGATGTCGGCAAAGACGCCGCCGTTCTGATTGGAACTGATTGCCATTAGCCGATGCCCGCCTCTGTGGCCGCGCCCGTCTGAAACTAGCCGCCGGTCGCGCCGGTGCCGGTTTGCAGGCGCTGGATCTGTCCCGGTGTAACGCGCCTGGCGGCGATCGCGATCTGCTGCGCGCCCGCCTCCTTGGCAATTTCCAGAATCCGGATCATGTCGCCCAGCAGCACCTTCTGATCGCCCTGGAAAATCACGACCTTTGAATCGACCCGCGTGAGCGCGTCGGTCAGCGCCGATTCAAGGTCGCGCTCGGTCACATCCTTGGAGTTGACGAACAATTCGTGCTGCGCGGTGTAGGTGACGATCACGCCCTTGTTCTCAGGCGCCGTGTTCTCGGCGTTGGGCAGGTCGACGTGCGAGGCGGCCTCGATGGTCACCGAAGTGGTGACCATGAAGATGATCAGCAGGACGAGAAATATGTCGGTGAGCGGCGTGATGTTGATTTGCCAGAACATCTCGCCGCCGCTTTTCGGTCCGCTAACCGCCAACGGCTTGTCTCCCCTGCAATGCGGCGTCGATCAGGCGCTCCGCGTTGATATGAATCGCGGCATTGATATTGTCGATTTTAACCGAAAAGTAGTTGTAGAAGATGACCGCGATAATCGCGACCGCGAGGCCCAGCGCGGTCGAAATCAACGCCTCCGAGATGCCCGCCGCGACCACCGAGAACCCGCCCGTCCCCATTACCGCCATCGACTGGAAGGCGACCAGGATACCGACCACGGTGCCGAACAGCCCGATGAACGGCGCGGACGCCCCCGAAGTCGCGAGCACCCAGATGTAGCGCTTCAATTCCACGAGTTCCGCGAAGCGGCGTTCCTCATCGAGTTCCTCCAGCCGCTCGCGATCCAGGTTCTTGGCGCCCGAGATGAGCGTGTGGAAGACGCGGTCGGCCGCGGTATGGCCGGTCTCGGTCTGCTGCAGCGCCTCATTGAACTTGCCTTGGCGCAGCGGACCGACCAACGCGTCGGCGGTCTTGGTGGCGCGAGTCCCGATACCGCGCAGGGCCCACAGTCGCTCGAAAATGACTGCCAGACAGACGATTGAGATGAGGATCAGCGGGTACGTGGCATAGTAGCCCTGCTGAATCATCTGAATGATCCCGAACTGGTTCTGCATCGCTTAAACCCTTCCGCGGCCGAGATTTTATGACGCCCGCCATTGCGCGCTTGCGCACGCCACGTCGCCTGTCCTTATAGGGCCCAACATCATTACCTACCATCGCCCGCGCGCGCAAACCATGCCGACCAGGCCACCTCCGCCCCTCACGCTCCGACGCCAGCACTGCCCGGTCAACCGACGCCTCGCGCGGGCGGTTCCCGGCGCTTGCGGCGGAGCGGAGTTACGGGATAAATCTGCGTGAGGCGGGAGAAACTTTCGCTGCGAGCTGCATTGCCCCGCACCAATCACGGATCACAAAGCGAGGTTTGAAACGACAATGGCATTACTTGATGGAAAAGTCGCGATCGTCACCGGCGCCGGCCGCGGCATCGGCCGCGAAGAGGCGCTGCTGCTGGCCAAACAGGGGGCCAAAGTCGTGGTCAACGATCTCGGCGGTCATTTCGACGGCACCGGGCAGTCGCGCTCGCCGGCCGAGGACGTGGTCAAGGAAATTCGCGGCCTGGGCGGCGAGGCGGTCGCGAATTTCGAGAGCGTGAGCGATTTCAAGTCCTCAAAGCGCATCCTCGAGTGCGCGCTCGATAATTTCGGCAAGCTCAACATCGTGGTGAACAACGCCGGAATTCTGCGCGATCGCATGATCTTCAACATGAGCGAAGAGGACTTCGACGCGGTCGTCAACGTCCATCTCAAAGGCACCTTCAACATGGCGCGCCACGCCACGGCCTACTGGCGCGAACAGCACAAGAACGGCAACCTGCTGAACGGCCGGCTCATCAACACCAGTTCCGATTCGGGACTGCTGGGCAACGCGGGCCAGGGCAACTATGGCACCGCCAAAGCCGCGGTTGCCGCCTTCGCCATCATCGTCGATCGCGAGATGGCGCGTTACGGATGCACCGCCAACGCGATCGCTCCGGTCGCGCGCACCCGCCTCACCATCGACGCCACGCCGCAGACCGCGGCCACGATGCCGGCCGTGAAACAGGGGGAGTTCGACCTCTTCAGCCCGGCCCACGTCGCGCCCCTGGTGGCGTGGCTCGGCAGCGACGACGCCAAAGACGTTCATGGCGAGGTGTTCCGCGTCGGTATGGGCCGGGTGTGGCTGATGCGCGGATGGCATTCGGTAGCCCAGGTCGCGGCCGAGCGCGGCAGCTTCTGGGAGCCCGCGGCGCTGGGCGCGCGCCTGAAGGAAGAGCTGGCCAAGGGCGTGACCAAAAAGGAGAGCATGGCCGAGGTCATGAGCGCCGGGCGCTGACGCGGTCCGATGCCGCACGCCAAGGCCGGGCCGCACCGTAATGCCGCCCGGAGCAATAGAACTCGCCAGCGTCGCGTATTGATTATCTGCGCGGCCAATACCGCACGCAGTATCATGGCCGAGCATATCCTCAGGCGCGAACTGCACGCGCGCGGCGCCGGCGAGCATGTGGAAATACGTTCGGCTGGAATCGCGCCCTATGCGCGCGACGGCGCGCTGGTCTCGCTCGATACGCGGATGACGCTCAGGTCGATCGGCATCGATATCGGCGAGGAGGCGGCCTCGACCGACTTGAAACGCCATCCGGAGCTGCTCGAGGCCGCCGACGTGGTGATCGCGATGACGGTCGCGCAGGAGCGCGATCTGCGCGAGCGCTTTCCGGCCGCATCCGGCCGCGAGGTTTTCACGCTGCGCGCGTTCGCCGGCGAGAGCGGCGATATCGACGATCCCTTCGAGCAGGGTCACGAAGTCTTCGATCTGTGCCGGGACGAGATCGCGCGGCTTGTTCCGCGCGTCGCTGATCGTCTGCTCGGCCCGTTTTGATATGGAGCGCGCGATGGAGCTGCACAACCCGACCGACGCCGAAATCCGCGAGATTCTCGCGCATCCGCGCACCGTGGCGGTGGTCGGATGTTCCGACAATCCGGCGCGCGACAGCCTGCGTATCGCGATGCTGCTGCGGCGCAGAGGCCACCGCGTCATCCCCGTCAACCCGCAGCTCGCGCCCGACGCCCTGGTGGATGCGCTCGGCGAGCGATGCTATCCGGACCTCGCCTCCATTCCAGAGTCGATCGACATGGTGGACGTATTCCGGCGCTCCGAGCATGTGGCCGAGATCGCCGAGGCCGCCATCGCCAAACGCGCGCGCATCCTGTGGTGCCAGCTCGGAGTCGTCGATCTCGCCTCCGCCGAGCGCGCGCGGGCGGCCGGGATGACGGTCGTGATGGACCGGTGTCCGGCGATTGAATATGGACGCCTCTTCTGAGAAATCGCCCTCGCCGTACAATCGGGCGCGGCGGCGCGGCTGAACGATGGCGCGCGCGCGGGCCCGGCGTTGGGAGACGCTCAGCAGCGAGCGCGTCTATGCGACGCCCATTTTCGACCTGCATCGTCATCAGCGCTCGCATCCCCATCGCGGCGAGCACGATTTTTTCGTGCTCGAGGCGCCGGCCTGGATCAACATCATTCCGATCACGCCCGCCGGCGAGGTCGTGATGGTGCGGCAGTTCCGCCACGGCATCGGCGACTTCACCCTGGAGATTCCGGGCGGGATGGTCGATCCGGAAGACCCGAGCCCGCTCTCCGCGGCGCGGCGCGAGATGCGCGAGGAGTGCGGCTACGACTCCGAAGACGTCGTCGCGCTCGGCCGAGTGCATCCGAATCCCGCGATCCAGCCGAACTACTGCTACTCGTTCGCCGCGCGCAACGTGCGCCGGGTCGGACGCCCGCGCCATCGCGGAGGCGGCTCGGAGGAAACCGAAGTGGTGCGCGTGGCGCTGCGCGATATCAAACGCCTCATCGCAACCGAAAAGATCACCCACGCGCTGGTGATCGCGGCGTTCTCCTTCTTCCACGTTTATAATCCGCCGCGCACGTCTCGCCGGCGGTGAGCGAGCGCAATCCGACGGCGGTTGTTCGCTTGAAACGGATGCGCCGGGGGAAAATCAACGGAGACGCATCATGAAACCGCGTGAGCTAATCGAGGCGTGGGTCGCTGCGTTCAATCGAAACGACGTGGACCGGCTCGCCGAACTCTACGGCGAAGACGCTATCAACTACCAGGTGCCGGAGACGCCGGTCTGCGGACGAGAAGCCATTCGCGCGATGTTCCGCGACGGTTTCGCGCTGGCCGAGATGATCTGCCTCCCGGAGAACATCTTCGAGGATGGAGAATGGGGTATCCTCGAATGGCGCGACCCCAGAGGACTCAGGGGATGCGGCTTATTTCACGTGGTTGACGGAAAGATAGCTTACCAGCGCGGTTACTGGGACAAGCTGACTTTCCTGAGGCTCCATGGCCTGCCGCTACCCACGACGTGAGGCGAGCGGCGACCTCTCGCCTGCCTCGCCTTCCTCGGCCGGAGAGAGGCGCGCGCGAAAAGCCGCAATTTGCTGAAGCATGCGCTCCGACCAGCGACAGTACGCCGCTGGTCAGAGCCACGCATCGAGAATTCTAGTGAGCTGCGGGCGCGGGAGCGGCTGGCGCGGGCGCGGCAGGAGCCGGCGTTGCCATCGAACCCGATCCGGTCGCGGCAGCACCGCCCATCTTCTCCTCGCCCTCGGACCCGTGATGCCGCCGGCAGCGCCGGACACTTCGCCGAGCGACTCCCATGTCCTTGGCCACTTCGGCCACGGTTTTTCCACTGTTGATTTCTTCCATCACCTTGTCGCAGTCGACCTTGCCCGCGGCATAGGCATATTGACTACTGAGTTGGATCCCAAACGACAGGATGGAAGCAACTGAGACCGCGAAGATGAGACGCTTCATCGATTTTCCTCCAAGGTTCCGACCTTGGTAGCACAAATGGCGGTCCAATGCATAGGAATCGTACCGAAAGGCCTTCGCACTCGGAACCTGTCGAAATTCAGTCGACGATGAGGAAACCCGTCGCAGGCGCCCTGAGATGGTGGGTGGGAGCGGCAGGGCGCAGGCGACGCCCACTGTCCTCAAATCGGCTGCCAAGTCGAAGTCGCTCGGCATCATGACGGAAACGTGGTGGCGCAATGCCTGGCTTTGAGTCGAATCAGACCAGAGCGCGCTTTTCGAATGGCATCGAGATATCGCCGTGCCGCCTTGTCAGGGTCGTGCGCCTGCCAGGGCCAGAGTGCGTCACTCGCCAGGCTGAAAATTCGGAAGCGTTCAGGGTGAACCGCACATCATGGTCGTGCGAAAGCCGTGCGCGGGCCGTTACGCAATGGCGCCGCATCCATCGTGCCGCCTGTTGATCCATGGATTCTGCGGCGGTTCAGTCAGGCATCCGCCGCCTGCGCTCGGCCAGGCATGCGATCAATCCAGCGCGCGGGATGATAATCCACCTGGTCCCTGGTGAACGGCAGGCTCGAATCACTTGAACGGTCTATAGTCAGACGGAAGATAGCGCGAATGACTACCTAATGCTGAATCCGCCGTCTATGAGCAGGTCTGACCCCGTCATGTTGTCCGAGGCCGAGGACGCGAGGAATACGACCGCGCCCTTCAGCTCCTCGGCCTCGGCAAAGCGCCCGCGCGGCGTGCGCTGGACCATCTCCTTGAGCAGCCAGTCATACTGCGGATCGGTGCGAATCCATTCCGTCATGTCGGTCGTTACCCACCCGGGCGCAAGCGCGTTGACCTGGATATTGTGCGGACCAAGCTCGATCGCTAGCGAGCGCGTGAGCTGCGCGAGGCCCCCCTTGGTCACCGCGTAGGAAGGAAAGACGCCGCTGCCAAAAGACGAGGCGAGACTCGTCACGTTGATGATCTTGCCGCCCTTGCCCCGTCGGATCATCGAGCTCGCCGCGTACTTGCAGAAGAAGAACGCGGCATTGAGGTTAACCGCGATCACTCCGTCCCAGTCCTCGGCCGAGGTGTCGACCACGCTGGTGAGCGTCGCGTAGGCGGCGTTGTTGACCATGATATCGACCGGGCCCAGCCGGCGCTCGACTTCGTCGAAGGCGGGCTTCAGCTCCTCGCGCCGTTTGAGATCAACCCTGAGTGCGAGGGCGCGACCGCCGAGAGCGAGCAGCTCCTTGAGTGTGGCCTGATTTTTGGCCTCGTCGCGGGCAAAAATCGCCACCGCCGCGCCCGCCTCGGCCAGGCCGAGCGCGAGCGCGCGCCCGATACCACGATTGCCGCCGGTGACGATCGCCACCTTGCCGCTCAGATCGAACATTTTCGTCGTCGCCATAGCTCGGAGTCTCCTGCCCCTGAGTCGATAATTTTGCGCACTTGCGGCCGCGCGAATGCGATGGACGCGGCGGGCGCGGGACCCTATATTGGCGTGTCGGAATCGGCCAAGTCGAGCGGCGGGGATATGGCCGCGCGGCCACGAATTCTGATAGCCGAGGCAGGTGATTAACGATGGGACTCAGAACACCGGAAGAGTACAAGCAATCGCTGCGCGACGGGCGCGCGGTCTATCTACGCGGCCAAAAGGTCGCGGATGTAACCAAAGACCCGGTGATCGGCATCGCGGTCGAGCACGCCTGTATCGATTACCGGATGGCCGAGGATCCCAAGTATCGCGGCCTCGCCGTGATGCGCGACGGCAGCGGCGAGTATAGCCGCTACTACCATCTGCCGCGCAACGCCGACGACCTCCTGAAGCGCAGCGAACTGATCGCGGCCTCCACGCGCGAGGGCGCAACCCTGGTCGTGCTGATCAAGGAGATCGGCACCGACGCGCTGTATGCGCTGCATATCATCGGCGAGCGCATGGCCGCGGCGGGCAAGCCCGCCTACCGCGAGCGCGTCGCCAGATATCATCGCTATTGCCGCGACAATGACCTTGCGGTCGCGGTGGCGCAGACCGACGTCAAGGGCGACCGCTCGCTCGGACCCACTGCGCAGGAGCATCCCGATTATTACGTGCGCGTGGTCGAGGAGCGCCCCGACGGCGTCGTGGTGCGCGGCGCCAAGGTCCATACCTCGGTCTCGACCAACACCAACGAAGTCATCGTGCTGCCGACGCGTGCGATGCGCGCCGAAGACAAGGCCTACGCGGTCGCATTTGCGCTGCCGATCAACACGCCGGGGCTCAAGCTGATCGCTAGTCCGCATGGCTCGAGCCACAAGAATGAGTTCGAGCATCCGCTGAGCGCGCGGCACAAGATGATGGAGACGCTGACGGTCTTCGACGACGTGTTCGTGCCCAACGAGCGCATCTTCTTAAACGGCGAGGTCGATTTCGCCGGCCTGCTCGCGCTCACCTTCGTGCGCTACCATCGCTTCACCGCAGTCTCGTACAAGCTGCCGCTGCTGGAACTGCTGGCCGGCGCCGGGTATGCGATCGCCGAAGCCAACGGCGTGCTGCGCGCGGGCCACGTGCGCGACAAGCTGACCCATCTCGCAGCCTATCATTCGACCGTGCGCGGGCTGATCGAGCATGCGGCCAACTCATGCACCGTCGAGGACGGCCTCGCAGTGCCCAATACGCTGCTGACCAACGTTGCGAAGTATCACTTCGCGCACAACTATCATCACGCCGTGCAAATCGTGCAGGACCTCGCCGGCGGATTGCTGGTCACTGCGCCGTCGGCCGAGGACCTGACGAGCGAGGCGACGCGCGACTACGTGATGAAGTACATGGGCGGCGCCAAGGGCTTTGACGCCGAGAAGCGCCTGCGCCTGCTCAACATGATCGGCGACCTTACCGCTTCGGACTTCGGCGGCTACCAGGAAGTGCTGGCGGTGCATGCCGAGGGCGGCTTCGAGGCGGAGAAGCTCCAGGCTTACCGCGAATACGACTTCAAGAGCGTGGCCGCGTACGCGCGCAAGCTGGCGGGAGTCTGAACCGCCGGGACCGCGCGCGCCGCGCAGCTATCTTGCGCGCGGCGCGCGCCTCCCAACGGCGCGACCGGGACGCCGGCTACGCTCCGCTCTTGCGCAACTCGACCGTGTTGCCGTCGGGATCAAGGACCCAGATCTGGCGGCCGAGCCGGCGGCGGTCGTCCTCACTAAGATCGCCGAGCATCGTCATCTTGTCGCCGTCGAGGAACGGCACGCCCATCTTATTGAGCGATTCCTTGGTGGCGTCGAGATCGTCAACCTCGATGGCGATGTGCGGACCGGTCGGATCGGGGCCGTCGTGCTTCTTGCTCACGATCAGGTGCAATTGGCCGCCGCCGATCCCATACCACATGCCCTTGAAAGCAAAGTCGGGCCGCGCAATCGGTTTGAGGCCAATCACCTTCTCGTAGAAGTCACGGCTCTTATCGACGTCGGCAATCCTGAACGCGGCGTGTCCCAAATCGAGCGGCTTGAACATCGCAATCCTCCTCGGCGCTGTCCGAAGACCTGCGCCTTGAGCGAAACGTCGGCGGCTGAGTCCGCTGCCGACAGCATCTCTACCGCACTATTAGTGAATTTCCGCGCCGCCTGCCACCACCAGCGACGTGCCGGTGACGTTATCGGCGCGCGCGAGATAAACCACGGCATCGCCGATATCGGCCGGCGTCTGCTCGCGCCGCAGATAGCACATGCTCCCCACCGTATTGTCGAACAGCGACTCGGCATTGCCGCCCCAGGCCCGGCTCAGGTACTGGTTGAGCACGTCGGTCCACATCGCGGTCCGCAGCAGCCCCGGGCATACCGCATTGACCCGGATGTTGGAGGGCCCGAGTTCTTCGGCCAGCGCCTGCGTCAGCGCCATCACCGCGAACTTGCTCGCGCAGTATGCGGAGAGACCGCCGCGCGCGGTCTTGCCCGCGATCGATGCGATATTGACGATCGCGCCCTCGCGATTGCGCAGCAGATGAGGAATCGTCGCCTGGGCGCACAGGAACGGCCCCTTGGCGTTCACCGCCATCACGCGGTCCCACTGTTCTTCGGAGAATTCGGCCACGGGACCCGCGGCGATAATGCCGGCGTTGTTGACCAGCACGTCGACCGAGCCCAGCGCCTCGGCAGCCTCCGCGGCCATTCGCTCGCAATCGGCAAGGCGCGTCACGTCGGCCAGGATGGGAATCGCCTTGGCGCCAAGTGCTTTCGCTTGCGCGACCGAATCGGCGAGATCGGTGTGCGCCGCGAGATTATAGGTCAGCGCCGGATCCGTGGGATTGCCGAGGTCAACCAGCGCGAGGCTGGCGCCGGCCTCTGCCAGCTTGAGCGCGATGCCGCGACCGATTCCGCGCGCCGCGCCGGTGACTATCGCAGTTTTGCCCTTGAGTTCCATGGCCGCTCGCCTCCCGTGCCAGCGTATTTAGCACGCGTCGCACGCGTTGAAGCAAACGCCGCAGCGGCGATGGTGCGGCGGCATGCGGGGAACTGCGGGCGCGGACTCGAACCGCCGCTAACGCGCGGCGGCGGGCCGGCCGCGGCGTTCGCGTTTTTCGCGCTCCCATGCGGCAAGCTCGTCGTGCGCGCGGCCGGCATGGCGCTCGTGCGTGGGATCGGACGCGGCGATCGCGGGAGACGTCAACTCGAGCCGGATACCATTGGGATCGAAGAAATAAATCGATTTGATAAAGTGATGATCGGTCGGGCCCAGCACATCGATACCGGCGGCGAGCAGCCGTTTGCGCGCATCCTCGAGTTCATCGAGCGAGCCCACGCGCAGCGCCAGATGGTTCACCCATCCGGGCGTATTGGGCGAAGGCTCGGCAATCTGATCGTCGCCGAGATCGAAAAACGCAACGCATGAACCGTCAGTCATGCGAAAGAAAATATGCGCGTGCGGGCAGAAGTCCTGCGTGCTCGGCACACGGTCCTGGCGGATGACGTGAATCAACGGCAGGCCGAGGAGGTCTTCGTAGAAATGCCGCGTCTCTTCGGCGTCGCGGCATCGATAGGCGAAGTGATGCAGCCCGTGGATCGGCACGAACGAAGGCATAACGTCACCTCCTGCGCGTACTATCGGCTGGCGTATTGGCGAACGCAAGCGGCGCGCTACGAACCCGCGGGCGCAAGCAGCACCTCGGTTACTCGAAAGCGTTCAGCCCCGTGATATCGCGGCCGAGCACCAGCGTCTGCACGTCAAAGGCGCCTTCGTAGGTGTTGACAGTCTCGAGATTGAGCATGTGCCGGATCACCGGGTATTCGTTGACGATACCGTTGGCTCCGAGCATGTCGCGCGCCATCCGCGCCGCCTCGAGCGCCATCGCCACGTTGTTGCGCTTGGCGAAAGAGACCTGCTCGGGTCGTATCCTGTTCGCGTCCTTGAGCTGTCCCAGCCGCAGGCAGACGAGCTGCGCCTTGGTGATTTCGGTCAGCATCGTGACCAGTTTGTTCTGCACCAGTTGATAACCGGCCAGCGGGCGCGTGAACTGCTTGCGTTCTTTAGTGTAGTCGAGGGCGCAGTTGTAACAGCTGCGCGCGGCTCCGATCGCGCCCCACGCGATTCCGTAGCGCGCCTGGGTCAGGCACGAGAGCGGCGCCCGCAGCCCGCGCGCCTCGGGCAGCCGCGCCGAATCGTCGAGCCGCACGTCCTCAAACACGAGCTCCGAGGTTATCGACGCGCGCATCGAGAACTTCCCATGGATGTCGCTGGTGGTGAAGCCGGGGGCCCCGCGCTCGACCAGAAAGCCGGTGATGCCCTCGGGGACCTTGGCGTACACCACGGCCACGTCGGCGATCGAGCCGTTGGTTATCCAGCGCTTCGTCCCGTTCAGCACCCATCCGTCTCCGTCGCGGCGCGCCCGCGTCTCCATCCCGCCCGGATCGGATCCGTGATCGGGCTCGGTCAGCCCGAAGCAACCGATAAGCTTGCCCTTGGCCATCTCTGGGAGGTAACGGCGCTTTTGCGCCTCGGAACCCCAGGCATAGATGGAGTACATCGCGAGCGCACTCTGCACGGACGCGAACGAGCGCAGACCGGAATCGCCGGCCTCGAGCTCCTGCATGATGAGGCCATAAGCGATGTTGTTCATGCCGGCGCATCCGTAGCCCTTGAGGTTGGCGCCGAAGAATCCGAGTTCCGCCATCTGCGGTATCAGCTCTTTAGGGAAGGTCTCGTTGGCAAAATTGCGCTCAATCGTCGGAAGAATCTCGCGCTGGACAAATTGGCGGACCGTATTGCGAACCATCCGCTCTTCGGGCCCGAGCAGCTCGTCGAGCTCGAAAAAGTCCAAATCTTTCAATAGATCCGCCATGTTAGAGCTCTCCTTAGAATCTTCGGACCTGCGCGCGGGACGAGGTGGTGATCTCTCTCAAGGGCTTATTGCCTCGACCAGGGGTATCAATTAGCCTTATATGACGACGTTGATCCGATGCATATCGAGACGCTAAAGGTCTTCTGCGACATCATCGAGAGCGGCAGCGTTTCTTATGCCGCGTCGCAAAATTTCGTCACCCAGTCGGCGGTCAGTCAGCAGGTCCGCAGCCTGGAAGAGAAATACGAGTGTCGATTGTTAGAACGCGCACGCGCGGGTGTCAAACCTACTCCTGCGGGCCAGATTCTCTACAACTCGAGCAAAGAGATCGTGCGCCGCTTCATGGAGCTGGAGAATCGATTGCGCGAGATCGGCTCGGTGGTGGCCGGCTCGATCCGCGTCGGCACGGTTTACAGCGTCGGCCTGCACGAGCTGCCGCCGTACCTGACCGAATTCCTGCGCACCTATCCGCAAGTCAATGTTCATCTGGAATATCTGCGTTCGAACAAGATCTATGAGGACCTGGTCGAAGGCAAAATAGATCTCGGCGTGGTCGCCTACCCGGCCAAGCGCAGCCAGATCGTCACGATCGCCTTTCGTCACGACGAGCTGGTCCTGGTAGTCCCGCCTGACGACCCGCTGGCCCGCCACGGCAAGATCAGCGTGGGCGACCTGGCGGGGCAGAAATTCGTCGGTTACGAGCGCGACATCGCGACGCGCAAGGCCTCCGACCGCATCCTGCGCGAGCACGGAGTCAAGCCGCAGTACACGATGGAGTTCGACAATATCGAAACCATCAAGCGCGCGGTCGAGATCGGCCAGGGCGTGGCAATAGTGCCGTTGTCGACCGTCGAGCACGAAACCACCCGCGGATCGCTCAAGATGATCGAGTTCAGCGAGGGCCCTTTCACCCGCCCGCTCGCGATCATTTACAAGCGCGGCCGGGAGCTTTCACCGGCGGTGCGCAAATTTGTTGAGGTCCTGACCACGGCCAAGGTGCCCGCGCCCGGCGCACGTCCCGAAAAGAGCGATCGCGGCGACAGCAACAATTCGCGTTCCGAGAGCCGCACCGAGCGCGCCGAAAAAGCTGAGCGCGCCGAGCGCGCCTAGGTCACGCGTCGAATTCAGGTCGCGCCCCCCTTAAGCGCGGCGGATAGTGTTGCAGCTACCGCCGTGGGCCTGACTAAACACTGCATTTGCTCTCAGAGCCGGCGCGTCCATATTAAGCGCTGCATTGAATATGGAGCGAAAAGCCATACATGTTAAACGCAAAGCGTCACAAGAGGCTACCTCCTGCGATCGCGTGCGCGCAGATGCGGGAAACGGCGATAGATTAAAATTGCGGTTCTTTCACTGTGAGCGCTCAAAGCGGGGGTCGCGCTTCAGGTATACTGGTCGCGTGGAAGAATAGTTGTTGAGACTCGTCCAGTGGTTTTTGTCGGCTGGGAACATCGGTGGCTCCAGTTCGCCGAGCTTTTCCGCAAGAACATCTTCACTGGTCCAAGGTTCCAGGAATATCGCATCCCAGCCCTTGGGAATTTTGCGGCTCACCGTTTCCTGGAGCAGATCGCGACGTTCCTCATAGATGAGGAGGAAATATTTCTCAGCGAGGTCTTTAATACTGTCTATGGCCTGATCGAGATCGCGAAACTTCGTGCGCACTTGCGCAGCCGTATTGTTATGTGCGGCCCGCTTGCTCGCGAACTCGTTCGCCTTCTGGGCCGCGTTGATCAGCAGCGTGCGATCCTGGCCGACCAGTCGCCGAACAGCTTCGGATTGCCAGCCGTCCTTCGGCCTTCCTGAGACACCTGCGACGGCCACTCTCGCAACTCCTGCATCGTCTGGGAAAAATCGTTCAAAGCGCGTCCAGAGGAACTTCGGTTCTCGGATGATGGCGTCCAGCAATTTCCTCAGATTCACGTCGTTACTCTCGTAATCGCCAGCCAGCCTGCGAACCGCTACCGCGTTGGCTGTCGCGTAGATCGTCTGAATCCAATCACTGAAGCGCCCGCGGGGGCTGCCCTGCAGGTTGGAGTTCCGCCTCACGATTTCCTGATGTGCACGGAAGATATACCGGTTGCAAAGTAGGCCCATAGCCTCACGGAGTATCTCCCTGAGGTCCCACGCGAAGTCGTAAAGCGGATTGCTGACTGTCGGCATCGAAACCTCGACCGTCTCCCCGAAGAGATCAAAAACCAACTTGTTGGTTGTCGTAATAATCGAGACGTAACGAAATCGAGTGTCGTCCGTCTTGCCGGCTGCCATCAGGTCGAGCAGCGCAGCCAGCGCTGCGTTCAAGTCAATAAGTGGCGCTGGCGTGTCTGCGTAAACCACGAGATCTTGATGCGCAGCTACTTGGAAATGACCCTTGGACAGCTGTTGAGTCTTGCGGCTGATGAACTCAAACACGAGAGCCGCCCATTCCCTCACATGTGAGTCACCCGACCATCCGGGAGAGGTGGGGTCGAGACCTTTAGCCACGGCCTCCTGGTCAGAGCACATCCAGCGCTGCTCGTTCGCCGCAAGTCGCTGGTGGAGTTGGCTAGTGGTGGCTTCGGTAACTTCGATACCGACTGTGGTACCGTCTGCGAGTGTGAGCCGAAAGTCGGGGGCCGCGCCAGACTGGATCAGCCCCAGGTGCTCAAGACGCACTGGGAATGCGATCCTGCCCTCATCTGACAGCGCGAGCAGATATCTGCCTACGATCCACCGCTCGCGGTGGTAGTTGTGGCGAGCTGGATGGGCCGGTACCAGATCCCATTCCTGCGCGAACTCTAAAAGTGCAGCGCGATCCTTGAAGTCAACAACGGCCGAAGGAAGCGACATCTTAAAAATTATATCACCGAGGTGAGTGCCACTCGGAGCCCACGCAGCACGCAAGCACCATGGGCTCGGCTAGTAGCAACTATCGTCGAACTCCTTGAGAGCGCGGGCACTTCGACGGTATCCATCGCATGCTCGACGGTGGCTTTTGCTTGAGTTCTCGGAAAGAGCAAATTCGCATTCGACCACCAGCTTACGCACAGTTCCTGGCTGATTTTGATCGATCGAATGCCGCAAGCCCCACCAGACTCGCCTCACGACAAAATCACATGAGAAGCCGGGTTCCTCAGGGTCGGCGATTTTGATGTAGTCGCCGTGTTGAGGTAGTCCGGGAAGATCAAACTCCGCCTCATAATCAACTTCACCGCCTCCAGGCGGGACGAAGGATAGAGCCATTTTCATTGTTCTAACCTCTATTGTCTTAATCCAGGACGCGATCGCCACGCCGACCGCGCCTACCTTCCCAGATACTTCTCCCAATCGACGCTCAGTTCGTCAGCCAGCGCCCGCTCTGCCGCTTGAGCGGCCATGTGCTGGCGATGGTAAGGAGCGCATGGAATCTCGCCGGGCTCGCCGTGCCGTTGATGGAGCATGTCGAAAGCGTCGACTTGGGCAGCGGTCACGCCTATACTCCGACAGAGCAGGGCTTCGACGAGTTCGTGAACAAACATGAGCAGGCCGTAGCGCGGATGGTCGTCGCCTACTTCGCGACTTATTCGGATCTCCAAGGCGTTGTCCTCCCACAGCCAATCGCCCTCGGTCTCGTAGCGCTGCTCGCTTTGTGGCAGCACGTGTAGTCGCACGATGAGTTCGTCCGGAACGTTCTGGAAGCAACCGGGTCTATCCATGGTCAGCCCCTCACTCTCAAGGAAACGAGCGCGCTCAGTCATCGCCAGCGTCATCTTCGCCAAAGAAGCGTGACGTCCTCGGAGCTAAGGGGATCGTGGGATTGATGAACGCTGGTGCCTCGCCGGGCGTGATGACCGTGTACCCGCCGTTGAAGCTACGGTTTATGAAAGTAGGCGGCTCGCCCGGCGTAATCGCGGTGTATCCGCCGTTGAAATTTGGGTTCACAAAGGTTGGCGGCTCGCCGGGCTTGATGATTGTGTAACCGCTTTGTGGACGCCAATTTTGGGCATGCGCCACAGTCGGCGCTGCTAGAACAATTCCGACCAGAATCACGATCATGGGTTTCATGTTTGCCTCCGTTCCTAATTTTCATCCTACTGCGCCAGAGTGTTGTGGCAATATCGATGGAGAAGAATTGTATGGTCAGATAGCTTCCATCCTTGAAGAGCCATTACGGCCAGCAAGAGCATTTGATATGATTGGCGACCAATGAGCATGTCGCCAAAACCGAAGGCGACAAGTGACGCTCCAGTCAGTGAACGTCCAGAGCCTATGAAGAAAGAGCGGGTCCTGCCGTGGCTCGTAGAGCTCTCTCGCGTCAACGCTGCCTCATTGGCTAAGGGGCGCCCCGGCGACCTTCCGAACCTGATTTACGAGTTACAACAGTGGCTCGACCTCGAACCTGACGAACCGCTCAACGCGGAAGTGAGCGACTTGGAGAAGAAACCTCATCGGCTGCAAACCATGATAGATCGAGTGGCTGAGCTGCTTGGCGCAGTTGCGGACCGGAAATCTTTCCGCGCGGATTACTCGGGCGGTAGCGTCATCCTCGACGCCGCAAAGCTGGGCTCAGAGGGCGGAGAGCTTTGAGCTATCGGGATGCGAATCTCGAAGATGCCGTCATACGCGTGGCGCTGGACGATCTATATGAAGATGTTGAGGCCGCACTCAGAATCCAGCGGTGCGAGGAGCCAGAGTGCTTGAGGGTATTCTTGGCGGAGCGGAAAAATCAGAAATATTGCAGTCACCGCTGCGCCAACAAGATGGCGAGTCGCGTTTATCGGAAGACCCACGGGAATGAACGTGCTGAGCGCGAGCGGGCGCGGTATGAGCGCCAGGTGAGAGGGCGCACTGCTCCAAGTGTTAAAGTTGCGCGTCGGCCTCGTGCACGAGTGGAATCGTGACACCGAACGAATTTCGGAGGAGCCCATAAGGGCTGCCGGTCTCAGCGAGAAAGGCCTTTTCACCGAATGGTGAAAGTGCATCGGCGGCAAGTTTCACTTGATTGCAACCGCCGATACGGTTAAGGAACCTAGCCGTAAGCGCTTCTGACCTCAAGGAAGGACCCCCGGGGCCTGAAGCAATGCCGCGGCGCGAATCACGGAAGGTCCAGTGTCCTTTTTGTAGCGACAGACGTTTCCGGCTTTCCAGGCTAGGGGTGGGTGTTGAGTGATGCGACGAGGCCTTAGCCGAGCCGTTCCTGATATTCGGAGGAGCCTAATTTTTTCAGTCTAGGCACCACATAGGCACCGCAACCGATTTTCTGGAGCTGGCAGGAGAAAAAAGCCTTGGCTTTTTTGGAGCCACCCGTCGGATTCGAACCGACGACCTGCTGATTACGAATCGATCCCCGTACGCAACTAACCCCCACTCACTTCAACAAAACCCAATAAAATCGGGCGGTTTTCTATCTCGTCGTTGGTTCGTTTCTCGCCTTTTCCAAAAGAGAATTCGGACAATTTTCGGACAGTGTCCGAATCGCGCGCTGACGCTCCCAAGCGTCGGCGTCGAGGAGCGAGCGAACGATGGGTGCGAATCCGTACTTCGAAGCGCGCCGAGAGTGGGATGAGCGATACGCCGATCTCGTTCTCGGCAAACGCAACTGGCAGATAGCCGCCGGCGGGCTGCTCGCCGCCTCGCTGATTCTCTCAATCGGCATCGTCTGGCTCGCCACGCGGAGCCGCTATATCCCGTACGTCGTCGAAGTCGACAAGCTCGGCTACGCGCTTACTGTTCCTCAGCCCCTCACTCCAACATCAGTCCCAAACGTAACCCAGCGGATGGAGCGCTATGAAGTCGCGGCCTTTATCCGCAACGCGCGCGCCGTCAGCAGCGACACCCAGGTCGAGCAGGAGATGCTCAATTCGCTGCTCGCGCACGCGCGGGGTGCGGCGGACAAGTTCCTCGACGAGTACTACCACTCCGACGACTTCACCCATAACCCTTTCAAGCGCGCACAGAAGGAAACAGTCATTGTCCAAATCGATTCGATCCTCAAGCTCTCTGCGCAGAGCTACCAGGTGCGCTGGACCGAAACGAAGCACGATCTGAACGGCGCATCCCTGGGCGCGCCGACACAGTGGGAAGCCGTCCTGCAGACACAGATCGTCCCGCCCAATTCCGACGACACGATCGTGAGCAATCCGCTCGGCTTCTACGTGACGCAGGTTAGCTGGACGGAGCAGCAGGGCTGAAGGGAGGAAGCGCGATGAACGGAATCAGGTCAGCATTTGCCATTGGATTCGCGATCTCGCTTGCGGCGTGCGCGGCGCAGCAGCCACCTGCTCCACCGCCGCTCAAGATCGTAACCGAGGCCGCACCAAAGCCCGAAGCAACGCCGCCACAGCCGAGCGGTGCGCAGCTTCTCGCTGAGCAGCCGCCCGAGGTTCAGCAGGCGATCAATGACCATCAGGAGGACAGCAAATGGCCCGTCTACAAGAAGCCCGAGCTTGTGCTCTACCCCTACGGCGATGGCACCGAGCCCGTCGTCGATTGCGCGCCACTTCGCACCACCGACATCCAGCTTCAGCCCGGCGAGACGATCACCGACGTGGCGATGGGCGACACCGAGCGCTGGATGGCGACGCCGGCAGCATCGGGAGACCCTCGCAATCCGGTTCCCCATCTCGCCGTCAAACCGCAGCTTCCCAGCATCGAAACCAACCTCACCATCTACACGACCAAGCACATCTACCACCTGATTCTGCGCTCGCGCGGGCGCGCGATGCAGGAGGTCGAGTTCTACTATCCGGACGAGCTGCTCGCGGCGATGAAGGAGGCCGACGCCGCGGCGGCCAAGGCGAAGCAGGAAGCCGTCGATCCTCCGGCTGATTCGGACGACGTCGTCAGGGTCGCGAACGTCGATCCGGCGCAGCTCAATTTCTCATACAGCGTCTCGGGCCCGAATGTGCCGTGGAAGCCGGTTCGAGCGTTCGATGACGGCTCGCACGTTTACATCCAGATGCCCGCCGGAATGAAGACCAGCGAGGCGCCTGCACTGCTCATCGATGCAGGCAGCGGAACGCAGATGGTCAACTACCGAGTCGAGGGCAACTACTACGTCGTCGATCGCCTGTTCAACCAAGCGCTTCTGGTCTCAGGCGTAGGGCGCGAGCAGGACCGCGTGAAGGTTTCCTATGCGGGTGGGTCGAGGTGAATGCGATGGCAGCGGCAGACGAAATCCACGAACAGGAAGAGCAGGAGCAAGAGCATCTCGGCGGTGGCCGATTCAACCGCCTGCTGGGCGTGATTGTCGTTGCGGTCGCGATGCTCGGCGGGATCGTAATCGCCCTTGGCGTGCAATCCTCAGGCACGAGCCAGGATGCGCAGGTCAAAAAGTCGATCGACGACGCCGGCAGCGAAGCCCGAGATCGCGGTGAAGTCGCTGACCTCGCCGCGCACGGCGCGGAACCTCATCCGGCGCCGAGTTACGTACCCGCGCCAGCGGTCATTTCAACGGTTCAGGCGCCGATTCAGCGCAGCGCACCGAAGCCGCCCAGCCGCTATGCGCAATGGGCGCAGGAGAAATTTCTGAAAGCGCTCGAAGCGCCCGAGATGGTAGCTGCGTTCCACAGCGGGCAGGCGCTCGAAATCGCCAGCTCAAACGGCCAATCGAATCGCACTTTTGATTCAAATTCTTCGAGCGATCCAACTGTCAGGCTTCATCCGCCTGCTTCGCCATACACGGTGATGGCCGGAAGTGTGATTCCGGCCGTCCTGGTCAGCGGCATCAACTCCGATCTGCCGGGACCGATTATCGCGCAGGTCGCCGAGAACGTCTTCGACAGCGCCACCGGGAAGTACCTGCTCATCCCTCAGGGCAGCCGGCTGATCGGCGCCTACCGCAACGCATCCGCATACGGCCAGGAGCGCGTGCAGATCGCATGGCAGCGGCTCATCTTCCCCAATACCGCGAGCATGGATCTGCCGCAGATGCCAGGCGCCGATCAGAGCGGTTTCGCCGGCTTCACCGACCAGGTCGATCACCACTATCTGGCGACCTTCGGAACCGCCGCGCTGATGAGCCTGATCAGCGCCGGGCAGATGGTCGGACAGATGGCGGCCTTTGGCGGCGGCGGCCTCTACGGACCTTACGGCTACTACCAGCCCAACCAATGGGCGATGGCGGGCGAGATGGCGGGCTCCGCGGCCTCGGGACAATTCGGCTCGGTAGGCCAGCAGATGCTCGGCAACGGCCTCAATCGTCCGCCCACAATCGAAATCCGTCCCGGCTACCAGTTCAACGTGATGGTGACCGCGGACCTGGTGCTTCCCGGTCCGTACGGGAAATGAACGCCGCAATCATCCGGCGAAAGGAGAGATGCACGATGGGAGTTCTCAAGCGCAAACAGGAGCACGAGCCGATCACCTTCAAGCTGCCGGCGGCGCTAAAGCGCGAGCTGGAAGCGCTGCGCAGCCGGGCCGAGGGTGCGGGCTTCGATCTGGGCGAGACGATCACCGCGGCGATGTGGCGGCTCTGCAAGCAGATCAAGGCCGAGCTCGAAGGCACGCCCCGTCCGGGCCGCAGAGCCAACGGTCGCGTGAGCGGTCAGACGGCGGAGCAAGTGCAGTGAGGTTCGCAGGCGATTTCTCCGCCGCAGCGCGGCGCGCGGAGAGGCAGAGGATTGAGGAGATGAGGCAGTGGGGAAAAGGCCGGCCGGTCGTAGAGCAAGATAAAGGGTACTGCGGTACGGCACGGCATTTTTACGAATTCCTCAATGAATTCGCGGCCTTTTCCCACTGGGGCGGTCATGCTGAGCCGACTGTACAGTACCTCAGAAAACGGCGCCGGATCGCTTTCCGAGCGCGTGCACTTGCAGCAATTGGAAGGCGCGCGCGGACCGGTTGCGTCCATGGCCGCAATTGCGTTCGCCGCAGCGATTGCGATCGCAGTGGGAAGAGCATCCGGAATTCGGATTTCGACCACGGACAGCGCCGCGCCGGCAGGCGTGTACCGCATCGTCGGCCACGGAGTTCGCCGCGACGAGCTGGTCGCGGCCTGCCTGCCGATCACCGTCGCGAAGCTCGGTCTCGCGCGAGGCTACGTTCGCGCCGGCGATTGCTCCGGAAACGCAGAACCGGTCGAGAAGGTTATCGGCGCGCTCCCCGGCGACCTGCTCGACATCGAGCCGGGCTGGGTCTCAGTCAACGGCGTTCGCTTCCCTGACAGCGCGACGGTATCGCGCGATAGTGCCGGGCGTCCGCTCGCGCACGTCCCACGGGGCAAGCGTCGCGTCGCGCCCGGTGAAGTGTGGCTCTTCGGTTTCAACGATCCGCGCAGTTGGGATTCGCGCTACTTCGGACCGGTCCCGCTCGCCAGTATCCGCGGCGAGGTGAAGCCGGTCGTTACGTGGTGATTCGCATGGGCAACAAAAACGGAAACGGCAACGGAGATCACAGCCGCGAGCAGGGACTCAGGCTCCATCACCTGGCCAACCTTGGCGGGCTCATCGCGCTCGCGGGCCTTGACCTTGAACCGCCCGACTATCTGCTCGGCGCTTTGCTCAGCGTCGCCGAGGAGACCCGCAGGCTCACGGCGGGGCAGCGGGAGCGGGTGGCTTCGACCGGGCGACGCGTGCTCGACGAGCGCGCGACCGGAAAGCGCGCGTGGAAGTCGTGGATGCGGGCGCAGGAGCTTCATCCGATCACGCTCACCAACGCGCAGGTCGCCGAGATCATTGCGGCGCTGGGCGGCGAGGTGCCGGAGGATCCCACGCGGCTCCCGCTGGCGCTCAGTCAGGTGCTCTCGGAGGCGAGCAATGGGGCGGCCTAGCCTTCGGCGCAAGGAAATTGAGATCCGGCTTCGTCCGGAGCCGGCGAAGGCGCCGCGACGGATGGTTCCGTGGTGGGTGGGGGCGCTGCGCCGCGTGCGGGTCGCGTGGGGCGCGCGCCGGCAGACGCACGGGAGTCTTGGCGGGCGGCAGGTGTGGCGCGAGCGCGGCGGAAGCGAACTCCGGGCTTACGCCCGCCGGAGCGTGGTCAAGGCGTCGTTCTCGCGCAACCGCAGAAGCGGCGCGTGGACCGCGCACGCGAAGTACCTCTCGCGTCCCGGCGCGCAGAAGGAGTTCGAAAAGGGACTCGGCTTCGACGCGGCGCGCGAGGGAATCGACCTGGTCGCGACCGTGAGGACGTGGGAACGGAGCGGCGACGAGCTGATGTGGCGGTTCATCGTGTCGCCCGAGGACGCCGAGCGCCTGAATCTCCGCGACCACGTCCGCGAGCTGGTGGGCCGAATGGAGCAGGACCTCGGAACCAAGCTCGAATGGGTGGCAATCGACCATCACAACACCGACGACGCGCACGTCCATCTGCTCGTTCGCGGCGTACGGCAGGATGGCCGCCCGCTCGAAATCGATCGCGACTACCTGCGCGAAGGCATCCGGACCCGGAGCCAGGAGCTCGCGACGCGCGAACTGGGGCCGCGCCTTGAACCCGAGATACTTCGGGCGCGCGAGCGGGTGATTCGCCGCGAGCAGTGGACGGAGGTCGATCGCGCCCTGCAGCGAAGGGCGGACCAAAACAGCATCGTCAGCTACGAGAGCTTCCGCCCGCACACCGAGGCGGCGCGCATCCGCGCGGAGCAGGAGATCGATCGCCTCGAGTATCTCGTCGGGCTGGGGCTCGCGAAGCGCATCGACGATCGGACGTGGCAGCTTGCCGACAATCACGAGCGCGAACTTCGCGCGCGGCAGCGCGACAATGACGTGGTCAAGTCGCGAGCGCACGAACGTCGCCGGGTGCTGGAGCCGGGGCTCGATCGGTCGCGCGAGCGGCGGAGGGAGCGCAATGGCTGAGCAGCGTCCATACCGGATTCCCGGTTCGAGCGCTCAGGCGCAGCTCGCGCGGGTGAAGCTTGTCGCGGTTCTTTCCATGGCCGCGGCGTTCATCGTGGTGAATCACGTGACGACGCAGCACGCGGCAACCGTGCTGCGTCATGCGCCGTGGCTTGGCGAGCCGCTATTTCGCGCGCCGATCATCGGTCCGGTCTATGTGCCGTGGGCATGGATCGCCTGGTGGGCGCGCTGGCATGACGCGCACGCGCTGGCGCCGCTATGGGCGCTTTGCGTCCGCGAGGCGCTCGCTCCGATGGCGCTCATCGCCGGTATCGGTTGCGGAGCGATCGCGATGGCGCGGCGTGGATGGCTTGCCGACGCATCCGACCTTCACGGTTCCGCGCGCTGGGCCACGACCCGCGACCTCAAAGCCGCACGCTTACTCGAAGCGCGTAGCTCCGGGTTGAGAAAGCTCGCCGAGCGCCTGCGCGTGCTTCGTCCTATCGCGCGCAAGGCCGGCGTCTATCTCGGCATCTGGAAACGGTCGCTGATTCGCGACTGCGGACCCGCTCACGTGCTGGTCTTCGCGCCGACCCGGAGCGGCAAGGGCGTGGGCATCGTAGTCCCGACGCTGCTCAGGTGGCCGCAGTCGGTTCTGGTCCACGACCTCAAGGGCGAGAACTGGGCGCTCACCGCCGGAGCGCGCAAACGCATGGGCCAGGTCTGCCTCAAGTTCGCGCCGGCCTCCGCAGATGGTGACAGCGCCCGCTACAACCCGCTCGCCGAGGTGCGGCTGCGCACGCCGCAAGAAATCCGCGACGTGCGGAACATCGTGCAGATGATCGTTGATCCCGACGGCAAGGGGCTGCCGGATCATTGGTCGCGCGAGGGCTCGGCCTTCCTGACCGGAATGATCCTCGACCAGCTCTATACCGGCCGCGACAGGACGCTTCACGGCCTCGAAGCGCGGCTTTGCGATCCGAATCAGCCGATCGACGACACCCTCCAGCAGATCATGCGCGCCGAGCATGACCCGACCGGCGCGATGGGCTGGACCGACAGTCGGGGTATCCCGACGAAGACTCATCCGGTCATCGCCCGCGCGATGCGCTCGATGCTCGACAAGAGCGACAACGAACGCTCGGGCGTGATCTCGGAGGTCAAGGGATTCCTTGAGCTCTACCGCGATCCAGTAATCGCGGCGAACACGACGGTTTCCGACTTCCGGATCACCGACCTGATGAACCATGAGCGGCCCGTCTCGCTCTACGTGGTCGTGCCGCTGGCGCACAAGAACAGCCTCCGCCCGCTCATCCGGCTGATGGTGAGCCAGATACTGCATCGGCTCACCGAACATCTCGAGTTTAGAGAGGGGCGCGCAGTAACGACCTACCGCCACCGGCTGCTTCTCATGATTGACGAGTTTCCGAGCCTTGGGCGGCTCGACATGTTCGCCGAGTCGCTCTCGCTCATCGCCGGCTACGGCATCAAGGCCTGCCTCATCGCCCAGGACCTAAGCCAGATTCACGCGGCGTACGGCCACGACGAGGCGATCACCTCGAACTGCGACACGCGCGTCGCCTTCACACCGAACCGGATCGAGACTGCAAGGCTTTTGTCGCAGATGACAGGAGAGACCACCGTGCGCCACGCGCATCGGACCATCTCAAGCTCGGGCACGAGCGTCTCCGAACCAGAGATCGCGCGGCCACTTCTCACGCCCGACGAGGCGATGCGGCTCGGGTCGAATGAGGCGCTCATCTTTGCGAGCGGGCGGCCGGCCATCAGAGCGATGAAGCTGCGCTATTACGCCGACGCGGAGTTCAAGCTCCTCGCCAAGATCGCGCCGCCTCAGCGGAGCGACAGATTAACGGTCACCGGCATCCCGACCGCGCCAGTAGTATCTGCGCGCGCTGACGCAGCGCGAGAAACAGACATCGCGGAAGTGCGAGTCCCCGCGAGTCCGAAGCAATCCGCCAAACGCAAAGAGCAGAAGCCACGGGCAGGCGAACAACTTTCGTTTCTCAGGTTCGCTGTCGAAGACGAGGAGCGCGGCGGAGCGCCGCCCGCGCAAGCCAAGGAGAGATTGCTGTGAGACGACAGGTAACCGCCTACATGAGCGACGAGGAGTTCAACCGGCTTCGCGACGAAGCCGACGAACGCGGCATCACGCTCTCGCGCTACATCAAGGAGCGCCTGTTCCATAACGATGGTGAAGGCGCGCTTACCTATTCCGACAGCATTCTCGCCGCCACCGAGAAGCGAATCGTCGAAGCGCAACGCTCCGCGATCGCGCAGAGCCTAAAGCCCCTGGCGCAGCAGCTTACGACACTGCTCGCGATGGTCGATCAGTTCGCGCTGAGCGTCCTGAGCCACCTGCCCGAGATTCCGGAGAGCCAGCGCAAGCAGGCGCTCGCATCCGGGCAGCGGCGGCATCGAGGCTGGCGGGCCGAGGTCGAGGAGACACTCAAGCAGATGGAGCCCGCAGCGCCCTCGAGAAAGAAAGCCCCAAGCGAGAGCGGAGAGCACCCATGATCAGCGCGCAGCAGATCCAGGAACGCAGGCTCGACGAACTGCTCCGACGCCAGCTCGGGCAGCCCATCCTCGCGGCCATCGATGACCCGAGGATCACGGAAATCATCATCAACGATGACGGCCGGGTCTGGTTCGAGGCCTACGGCAAGGGCATGCACGAGGCCGGACTGTCTTTTGGTTCGTCGCAGGTCGAGAGCCTCATCGGCACCGTCGCCGCGTCGCTTGGAACAGTTGCGAACGCCAGCAATCCGATCATCGAAGGCGAACTCCCAATCGGCGGCATCCGGTTCGAAGGGTTGTTGCCGCCGGTCGCGCGGAGGCCGTGCTGCGTGATGCGCAAACCCGCGCAGGTGCTCTACACGCTGGACGACTACGTCCGCGACGGAATCCTGAGCGCCGGGTACGCGGAAATCCTGCGTGACGCCATCGACCGGCGGCTCAACCTCCTAATCGCGGGCGGCACCGGCTCCGGAAAGACCACGCTTGCTGGCGCCCTCATCAACGAAATGGTCGCGCGCTCCGATCCGAACGAGCGCTACGTGATCATCGAGGACACCCTAGAAATCCGCTGCCGCGCCCGCAACCTCGTCCAGCTCCACACCGCCGAAGGCGCCGACATGACCCGCCTGGTGCGCACCACGATGCGGCTTCGGCCCGACCGCATCATCATCGGCGAGGTGCGCGGCGGCGAAGCGCTCGCGCTGCTCAAGGCATGGACCACCGGCCATCCGGGCGGCGTCACCACTATCCACGCCAACAGCGCCGCTGCCGCGCTGATTCGGCTTTCGAGCCTGGTCCAGGAAGCGCGAGTGCCGCCGCAGCCCGAACTTATCGCCGAAACCATCAACCTGATCGCGTTCATCGTGCGCACGCCGCAGGGCCGACAGGTCACCGAACTGGTTCGCCTGACCGGCTACGGCATCGAAAAGGGATTCAGACTCTGTTCCGCCGACGCATGAAACGTCGCGGCTGAGATTGGCAAGGAAGGAGGTTTGACCATGCAGGGGTTGAAGGAAATGAAGGGCAAGGTTGCGAAGTGGACGGCGCGGCTCAGCTACGCCTTCGGAATCGTCACCGTCGCCTGGCCCGCACAGGCCTTCGCGGCAACCGCCGGCGGCGTGTTGCCGTGGGACGTGCCGCTGATGACGCTGCAGACCGACCTGCAGGGGCCGGTCGCGCACGCGGTCACCACGGCGGCGATCATCGGCACCGGCATCCTCTAGTCGGTGACCGAGCACGGCACCGGGGTGCGCAAGATGTCGGCGCTCGCCTTCGGCGGTTCGTGCGCTCTGGGCGCAACCCAGTTGATGACCACGCTCTTCCCGATGGCCGGGGCGCTCTTCTAGGCGGAGGGATTGGGAGATGGCGCAGGACCAGCGGCGGGTGAGCGCGATTCATCGCTCGCTCACCCAGCCAATCCTTCTCGCCGGCGCGGAGCGCACGCTCGCGATCGCCAACTGGATCACCGCCGCCGCGCTCATCCTCGGCAGCGGCCTCCATTGGTACACGGTCGCTTTGGGTGCGCTGCTTCTTACCGCCGGCCACTGGGCCCTAGTGCAGGCGGCGAAATTCGATCCGCAGCTCAGCCAGGTCTACATCCGCCACATCCGTTACCAGGACTACTACCCGGCGCGGGCTTCGGTCTTCGCCCCGCCCGCGCGCGTTCAACCATCCGTACCGGCGCCGAAAGAGATGCGGCGATAGGAAAGGAGGAGGTGATGGGATGCTGCTGAAGGAGTTCAAGGAACTAAGGCGCAGACACGAGAGAAGGCTCGGCCTGCCCGACCTGCTCAACTACGCGATCGCGGTCAACGACCATACGATCGCGCTCAAGGACGGCGCGTTCCTGTCGGCGTTTGAATGTTCGGGCCTCGATCTCAACTCCGCCAGCGCCGAGCAGCTCGACGCCCATCGCGCGCAGGCCAACCGCGCGCTGCTGCGGCTCGACGACGGCTTCATGTACAACATCGATCTGATTCGCTACCCGAGCGTCGACTACCCGAAACGCACGTTCGCCGATCCCGTCAGCGCCACCATCGACCGCGAGCGCGAAATCCACTACTCGGCCGAGGGGCGTCACTTCGAGACCAGATGCGTGCTCGCGATCACGTATCGGCCGCCGGCGGACGTGCAGACGAAAATCTCCGGCGTCTTTCTCTCCGGCGCGCCAAAGCAGATCGACTGGCGCCGGCAACTCGACTGGTTCGAGCAGCGGCTGCGCGAATTCGCCGACGCCATCAGCCCGGTCTGGAAGCTCACGCCACTCGCTCTGCCCGCGCTGCTCTCCCATCTGGCCACCTGCATCAACGGCCGCATCTGCCGCATCGTCCCGCCCCGTTCGCCGGTCTATCTGGACGCCGTGATTGGCAACCAGGACTTCGTCACCGGATTCAAGCCGCGCGTCGGCGGACGCCATATCCGCGTCGTGGCGCTTTCCGGCTTTCCGCCGTTCTCGTACGCCGAAATGGCGGCGTTCCTGAGCGAACTGCCCATCTGCTACCGCTACTCGGTTCGCGGCATCCCGGTCGGGCCGCGCACCGCCGTAAGCCAGCTGGCGGTCTATCGGCGCAACTGGTTCCAGAAGCGGCTCGGACTGCGCGGCGTGATCAGCGAGCACTTCGGTTCCGGGTCCGGCGCCGCATTCCAGAACCAGCATGCGCTGCAGATGGCGGCGGACGCGGATGAGGCGATCACAGAAGCCGAGGGCGGCGCGGTCCGCTTCTGCTACGTAACCCCGAAGGTCGTCATCACCGAGGAGCGCGCGGATGTCGCCGACGAGAACACCCAGCTGGTCTTCAAGGTCTGTCAGAACATGGGCTTCGACCCGCGGATCGAAACGATCAATGCGGTCGAGGCTTGGCTCGGCTCGCTGCCTAGCCACGGTTGGTACGACATTCGTCGCCCCCTCGTCACCACCCAGAACCTCGCCGACATCCTGCCGCTCACCAGCATCTGGCCCGGACTGGAGACCAACCCCTGTCCCTACTATCCGAAGGACACCCCGGCGCTCTGTTACGGCGCGACCAGCGGGAGCACGCCATTTAGGTTGAACCTTCACGTCGGCGATACCGGCCACACCGCGGTGTTCGGCCCGACCGGCAGCGGCAAGAGCGTCGCGCTCGGCACGATCGCGGCGAACTTCCGCGCGATTCCCGAAGGCCAGATCTTCTTCTTCGACAAGGGTTATTCCGCGTTCGTTCTCACCAGGGCGCTTGGCGGGCAGCATCTGGACCTCGGAGAAGACGAAGTTCCGCTGCAGCCGCTCGCCCGCATCGATGACGAGACCGACCGGATGAAGCTCGCGGCGCTGCTCGAAGACTGGCTTGAGCTGCAGGGCGTCCGCCTCATCCCCAACCAGCGCAAGGCGCTCTGGCGCGCGCTGACCCTGGTCGCCGAGGCGCCGCCGGAGCAGCGGACCATCAGCAACCTCATCACCCAGGTCCAGGATCAGGCGGTCCGCGACGGGCTGGGCGCCTTCTCGCTCACCGGCCCGCTCGGGCGGTTCCTCGACGCCGACCGCGACGTGATGCTCGAAAGCTCATTCATCACGTTCGAACTCGAAACACTGATGGCGATGGGCGCGAAGGTCGTCGTGCCGATCGTCACCTATCTCTTCCATCGCATCGACCAGCGGCTCGACGGCAGACCGACGCTAATCGTTCTCGACGAAGCCTGGGTAATGCTCGCGAACAGTGTCTTCGGCGCGAAGATTGAGGAATGGCTGCGGACACTGCGCAAGAAGAACGCGGCGGTCGTGCTCGCCACCCAAAGCCTGAGCGAGGTCGCCAATTCGGCGCATCGCGACGTAATCCTCGAGTCCTGCCCGACGAGACTCTATCTGCCGAACCCGGAAGCGACGAACGCCGCCACGCGCGAGATGTACCGGTACTTCGGCCTCACCGACCGGCAGATCGAGATCGTCGCCGAGGCCACGCCCAAGCGCCACTACTACTACGTCTCGCCGCTCGGACGGCGGCTCTTCCAGTTCACGCTGGGACCCGTTGCCCTCGCCTTCATCGGTGCAGGTTCGAAGGACGACATTCTCGCCGCCCGGCGTTTTATCGAGCAGCACGGCGAGCGATGGACCGTCGAGTGGTTCCGCCGCCGAGGTCTCGACGATTGGGCGGACTACCTGGACCGGCTCAGCAGTCAAAGTCACGCAATCGCCGCCGTGACATGCCAGACCAATGGCCGTGCGCCGGTCATTGTCAACGGCGCACTCCGTTATCAGGAGGCAATGCAATGAAACCAAACGCTCGCATCGGCACGATTTTCGTCCTGGCCTTCGGCTTCGCGGGAATTTTCACCGCTGCTCCGGCGCGTGCGCAATTCGGAGGCGGAACACAGATCGTCTTCGACCCGCAGATGTTCGCGCGCCAGTTCGAGCAGCTGCAGGAAGAAACCGCCACCGTAACGAATCTTGCGCAACAGCTTCAGTACATGATCAAGAACAGCACCGGTGGCGGCGCAGGCGTATGGCAGTCAAACCAGAATCTGCTCGTCAATCTCGGCAACCTGATCAACGAACAGGAAGGGCTCTCCTACACCGTTCAGGGGCTCAGCCAGCAGTTTCAGCAGCTCTATCCCGGCTACAACACCGCAACCACCGCCGGCGCGCAGAGTCCCCAGGCGAGCATTGAAACCACGCTCAACACCCTGAACGGCGCGCTCGCCTCGGCTCAGGCCCAGGCGCAGAACTTCCAGGCGGAGCAGGCGGCTCTGCAAAATCTTGAACTCAGGAACCAGACGGCGGTAGGCAGGCTACAGGCCATCCAGGTCGGCAACGAAATCGCGCTCGCGCAGGTCCAGCAGATTCAGATGCTCCGGCAACTGGTGATGGCGACAATGAACTCCCAGAACGTCGCGGCGGCGAATCAGCTGAACAACCAAACTCAAAGCAATCTGGAAGAGCAGGCGTTCTTTTCCGCTCCCGCTTCGCCCGGAACTCCCGATGCGTTTCAGGGCTCCCCTTCTCCACCGCAGCCATAACTATCTCAACCTACTATGAGGTCCGGTATGAAGGCTACCAAAAGCAGATTGATCATCCTCCTTGCAGTTGTTGGAGCGTGCGCGCTGCTTTATGCGGGCTGGCGGTACTACCAGGAACAGATCGCGCAAGAACAACAGCGCAACTTCTTCGCGGCTCCCGCATCATCGGCATCGGGTGCCCCCGATGCTTTTCGTAGCGCCGCGCCACCGCCTCAGCCTTGACCACTGAGAATCGTCGAGGAGAAAGCGAATGACCTTCAACGATATCGCCACGCAATTTTACAATGCCGGCGCTCACTACAGCGGAGCGATCCAACCCTACGCTATCAAGCTTTTTTTCGGCCTTTTCCTGATAGACATCCTAGTTACTTGGGTTCAATTCACAGCGGAAGGCCAACTCGATGCATCCCACTTTCTCGGGCGTCTTATAAGACACATTTTAAGCGGCGGCTTCGTCTACCTTATGATCGTAAACGCGTTTACTTGGATGAACGCGGTAATCAAGAGTTTTTCCGCCATTGGGGCGGCGATCACGGGGCTTCCGGCTTTGAACCCTCAGACTATCCTCCAGATTGGCACCAATATGGCCAGCACGATCTTTAACTCTCCAGCAAATGCAAGCCTGATGACAAATCTGGAGCAGGCTATTGTCCAGAGTGTGGCCGCCTTCATCGTTCTGCTCACTTTTGTAGTAACAGCGGCGATGCTTCTCCTAACGCTTGTCGAGTCCTATCTGGTCGTTGGCGGAGGAGTGATCCTTCTTGGTCTTGGAGCGAACCGCTTTACCGCGCCTGCTGCGGAAGGCTACTTCGGCTACGTCATCAGAGTCGGAGTCCGTTTGCTCTTCTTCTACTTGGTTTTGGCGATTGGTGTGCAGATGGCCAATCAGTGGAGTGCTGCGTTAGCTGCCGCCTGTAAGCCAGTCACTACGGCCATGCCGTGGTGGACCACGTACGGAGCCCCACCCGGCGTTATCATGACCACAGTCTGTTCTGGGGCAATATCCGCCAGGGATATGCTCGACTACACGGCCTTCTCAGTCGTCTTCATGGTCGTCGCTGTCGCAGTGCCCCATATAGCGGCGAGCATCGCAGGGGGGACAATTGGATTAGCACTCAGCCATGCGTTTGAGGCCGCGTTCGTTGCTCAGACTGTCATTCGACCGATCACTAGTGCGCTTCAGTCCGGATTCAACAAAATCTCGCAGATCGGCAGCGGTAATGGCGCCAGCGCGAGCGATGCGCCGGCCTGGCTGAACGCGATGGAGTTGGGTCGCCGGACTCAGCGGCTTGCGAATGCTGACGCAGATACTCCTTCGCGCGTACCCGCCCCGAAGAACATCCGCGCCACCTCCGTAACACCTCAGCAAGCGCCGAAAACCGCGGCCATCGATCCGAGCACCTCAACGCTTCCGAAGGCTAACGGCACGGCTCCAGTCGGCAAACCGACCACCAGACTCTGAAGACACTTTCTCCGCCATCGGCGCGCGGAGGGATTTTTGGCAGTGAGCGCCCTGGTCACAGAAGCTATCGTCACCGCCCAGCTCAAAGCGATGGGCTGCGAAGCTTTCGACATCGGGGTCCTGCGACAGAACGGCCTGATGCTGTTGCGGGAGTACTGGACCGAGCAACGGATTCTCGCAGCGGTCCCTTGGCTGAAACACGAGAATGCGCGCGGCGCACACATCTTCATGCGGCCACACGGCGAGCACGCTCTAAGCCTTCTCGACGATCTGACGACCGAGGCCGTCGGGATCATGCTGGCCTCAGGCTTCGAGCCGGCAGTCCTTGTCGAAACATCGCCGCACAACTTCCAGGCGTGGCTCAATCACGGCAAGGTATTGAACCGCGAATTGAGCACGCGCGTCGCAAAGGCGCTTGCGAGCCAATTCGGCGGCGATCCCTCAAGCGCCGATTGGCGTCATTTCGGCCGTCTCGCAGGATTCACGAACCAGAAGCCGGGGCGACGGCTCGACAACGGTTTGGCGCCGTTCGTTCGGCTGAAGAGCAGCACTGGGCTCATCTACAGGCAGGCCGGTGAACTCGTGAAAGCGGCCGCCAAATCGGCTTCTATAGCCGATGACGAAGGTCGCCAGTACTCGCATCGGGCGACAACGGGCAGATCAAACGTGCGCCCGTTGGCGGACTTTCATGCCGACCCGCGATACGGCGGTGACCTGCATCGCGCCGACATGGCATGGGCGGATTACGCTACGAGCCACGGACTGTCAGCGGCGGAAATCGAACGGGAGATCTTCAATGCGCGCGACCTTTCCAAGAAGGGCGGCAGGCGGCGGCAAAACGCCTATGCCGAACGAACCGCGCTCAAAGCCCTGGCGGCCGTCCGCCCCATTCATCCGTAGCGCAACTCCGCTACGGGCGCCTCGGCAGACGAACGCCGCACGGCGCACTAGCGCCTGCCCGCTCCGCAGCACCCGATGCGGTGCGCCGTCGCTTCACTGCAAGCGCGCCAGCCCTTTTGGACGCTTCGCTCTGTCACGCTCGCAGGCTGCGCTCCGGCGGATCGGGATTACGCGCAACCGTCCGGGTTTGGGTGAGACGGTTGCGCCCAAAAAATGGCGGGGGGTGACAAGCAAACAACAGACAGGCCCTGGCCTTCGGCGAGCGGGCCGGGAAAGGAGGCTTAACCAATGGATGCGTGCGTGATGTGCCGCCGCAAGGTCGAGCGAGCCGAGAACTGGATCAAGTGCCATCTCTGGGGCGGTTTCGCGATTTTCCACTGGAAATGTTTCGGAGAGTATCTGCGCGCCGAGAGTGAGGAGCAGGTGGAGCACGCCGTGTGGAAAGCGAGCAGCAACAACTGAACCGAAGGGTATTAACCGCTTGCTATTCAATACGGGCGGAAAGGAGACAATGTCATGTCATTGAATCGTGCGACGGTAATTGGGTATCTGGGAGCGGACCCTGATCTGCGATACCTGCCGAGCGGACAGCCCGTCGCGAACTTCGCGGTCGCGACCGATGAGGCGTTCGTCGACAAGCAGGGGCAGAAGCACGAGCGCGTCGAGTGGCACCATGTTGTGGCTTTCGCGAAGCTCGGCGAGACCTGCAAGGAATACCTGAAGAAGGGACGCCAGGTATACGTCGAAGGCCGGTTGCGCACGCGCGAGTTCGAGGCCAAGAACAACGGGGGCAAGCGACAGCGCACTGAGATCGTGGCGAGCCGCGTTCAGTTTCTCGGCGCTCCGCCGGCGGAACGCACCGATGCTAGTGCGGTCGAGGAGCCGCCGCTTCCGGCCACAGAAGACGTACCTTTCTGACTTTGCTTCATCCGGAAGCTCGCGCGGCGGCGCGGGCTTCCGAGCTTGCCTTCATGTCACATCTGACATACGCTACACGAGGTGACCAAGGCTCTCGATGAACCTTGGTCTGGCTACGTACCGAGATCAAGACCCCGCCGTTTTCGCAGGACGCGAGGATTGAGGCGGGGGTCTTGTTGCGGCGGCTTCAGCGGGGAGAGTCTCTGTCCCTCCCGCATTCGCGGCCGATGCCGTCGATCGGGAGCCACTGTCATGAATTAAGGATCGTGGACAAAGACGATGCCTGGAGGATCATGTACCGAATCGATTCCGACGCCATCGTGATCGTTGAGGTATTCAGCAAGAAGAGCCAGAAGACGCCGGCGCCCGTGATTGAACGATGCCGAGACCGGCTGCGACGTTATGACGAAGTGACCGGCAAGCGATAATGACCATGGATAAACGGACAAGGAAGCGGCTGGAATCCGCGGGATGGAAAGTCGGCGGCACGAGCGAGTTCTTGGGCCTCACTGACGAGGAGGCCGCCATAGTGGAGCTCAAAGTTGGGCTGGCGAACGCGGTCAGGGAGCAGAGGAGCCGGCGGAGCATGACTCAGGAGCAACTCGGGCGGCTGCTCGGTTCGAGCCAATCGAGAGTGGCGAAGATGGAGGCCGCGGATCGATCGGTCAGCATCGATTTGATGGTTCGCTCGCTGCTCCGAATGGGCGTCAGCCGCAAGGATGTTGCGTCTTATATCGCCGCGCCGGGACGAAAGCGCGCTGCTTGAGTATGGATTGGCCGACGAGGCTGTGCGGCTTTCCGCAGGACGGCTGACGAGCCCGTGCGATTACGAGCGTCGGGTTGTTCGCCGCGTTCGGCGTTTGCGCTCGGCGAGCGCAGCGCCCGCAACGGACCTGACCTTTCGCGAACGCGATCGTTTCAGAAGCTGGCCCGCCTCGCTTGCAACCCGACGGCTTGTTCCTTTTCGCTTCCGCATTTTCGACGTCCTTCCCAACACCGCCCCAACGTGGGCGAACCAGCGAAACGGTGCTATTTAGGGCAATATACGCTTCCATGCCGATGGCGATCAACAGGCGAAACTGCTACGGTGTCTCTTCGACCATTGAGGCCGATCAGGTCGTGCGGCGTGAATGTAAGATTGAATTGATGCGACGAGTTTTTCCCTGGCGAAGGAATTCTGAGCGAGATGGGACGCGCGAGGATCGAAATTCCAAAAGACCGTGTCGCGGAGTTTTGTCGCCGGCATCACATCCGCAAGCTGGCGCTGTTCGGGTCTGTCCTGCGAGACGACTTCCAGCCCACCAGCGATGTAGACGTACTCGTTGAGTTTGAGCCCGATTTCGTGCCGGGCTTGGAATTCTTTAGGCTTGAAAGCGAACTCTCCGAAATTTTGGGCCGGAAGGTGGATCTGAACACTCCGGCCTTTCTGAGCAGATATTTCCGAGATCGAACGCTGGCAGAAGCCGAGGTTAAGTATGTCGCGCCATGAAACCGTGGCGCGCCTCCGCCAGATGCTGGATCATGCGCGCGAAGCGGTCGCTATTGACTGTGAGCAACGAGCGCAAGCATGTCGCCCCGGATCTCCAGGCGGCTTCGCTCTCGGCCCGTTGGTCGAAGGTGTCGGCGAACTTCGATGAAAAGGCGGTGGACAAAGGAGCGCAGCGTGCGCACATGGCGATCTGCTTATCCCGTGATGTAGTCGGTAGCGCGTCGTTGGAGATGAGCTGCCGCAAGTAAAAATGTCGATGTGTGATCTCTTCGCAGAACAGCTATTAGCCGCACGGTGTAAAGGGGGGAGCGGATGGCGGAGCGGGCCCAGAAGCGACCGAGTTCGATAAGGCTCGGGATTGATCCCAGAAGTCACATCCCAGCGGTACTGTGGGCGCTGTTAAGGAACGGCTGGAGGATCATAAGGGGCCCCGAAAGTGGGCGAATCGCGCGAAACGGGCAGCTGGTGGTTTTGTCTTCTGGCGACACAGATCTCCGACTGCGTGTGTTTGTGTACAAGGTAACGGGATCGAGTCGTGGAAAGGCATACGAGCGACGAGTTGAGATTACTTCAACCTATCCGAAAGGCAATCTGAGAAAACTAAACGACTACTCTGACGTAGTCTTTGGGTATGACGAAGAAAAGCGCATTTTTGTCGGTATCGACCCCAGACGCGTAGAGCACGGCGGCAAAACTGGCAATGCTTCCAGCTTCTTTGATCGCGAAGGTCTGACGTGGAGGGAAGCTTCAGAAATCTCCGTGCGAGAACGGCCTGCTGCACTTTTTCCGGAAAAAACAGAGTTTCACGCATTTATGAAGCCGGGCTACGTAGCAGAGTATTTGTTCAATATGCCTTCCATTCACAACGGCTCGTACGTCGGCCGCAAATTGCGAGGTGTACGAAGCGATAGTGGAAGTAATTCACCGCTAACGGCTCCAGAGCTGGGCTCTGATGAAACTTTGGTCCTGAAGGCCGCTCGTCGAACGGTGGGGGAAGTCGACAAACCGCCCCAAGGGCTAGTTCAAGCTTATGAAGCATCTGGCCTTGAAGGCCTTCGTAGACGAAAAATCAGTCCCACCTTGCTTGCTAAGATCAAGAGGTATTCCGAGGAGAATGGCTCGCTCGGAGAGGAACATGCCCTAGAGAGCGAACGGAGGCGGCTGATCCGCGCGGGTCGCTCAGATTTGGCGCAACGGGTGATATGGGTGAGCCAGCTCTCGATTTCCGAAGGATACGACATCCTTTCCTTCGAAATCGACGGCACGCAGCGCTTTATTGAAGTGAAGGCGACTTCCGGTAGAAACTTCACCTTTGAGATGAGCCATCACGAGTGGAAGACTTGTTGTCGCAAGGGTGAGCGCTACTTCATATATAGAGTTACGCAGGTTAGGGACAACCCACGTCTGCGTATCGTGCCTAACCCTTCGCGGCTCGAGTCTAGGGGTGCGTTGCGCAAATCTCCATCAGGTTGGCTAGTACGACTGCTTTGATTTGCCGATTATCCAAGTCGATCGACCCGCCCTGAGAGGCATCAGGATGCAGAATGTCATCTGAGAAAATGTCAGCAAAACGGCACATTAAGAACTACGTCCACAAGGACAAGCAGCGTTTGAACAACCCACCTGCGGGATTGGTCTCTCCGGACACCGATGCCGATAGCAAGAGAACTATCTACCAGTATGACCCGCATCTGGACCCTCAACTAATCTGGGCCGGAAAGGCAGAGCACGTATCGTTTGAGATTCCGACCGTATCCCTTCATGTTCATGAACGTATTGACCCGAGAACGGTCATCGAGGGCGTGAGGAGAAAGAATGGCAACGCTGACCAAATGTCTCTATTTGCGATGCCGGAAGAGAACCCACCGATCCGGCAAGCGATCGAGTTCTATAAGCATACACACAATTGGAGTAATCGTTTAATTGCGGGCGACAGTCTTCTTGTAATGAATAGCCTTCTGGAGAAAGAAGGACTCGCCGGTCAGGTGCAAATGATTTATATCGATCCACCGTACGGCGTTCGATATGGATCAAACTTCCAACCCTTTGTGAACCAACGCGACGTTAAGGATGGGAAAGATGCAGATCTGTCTCAGGAGCCGGAAACTATCAAAGCGTTTCGTGATACGTGGGAACTCGGAATTCATTCCTATCTGACGTACCTTCGAGACAGAATGTTGCTCGCGCGTGAATTGTTAGCTGTGTCTGGATCGATCTTTGTTCAGATCAGCGACGAAAATATTCATCGAGTGCGAGCGATTCTGGACGAAGTGTTTGGAGCCGCTAACTTTGTATCTCTAGTAACCGTGAGAAAAACGGGTGGCTTGGGTTCGAGCGGCCTCACCGCAATATCCGATTACCTGGTGTGGTACGCTAAGGACCGTACTAACATGAAGTATCATCAGTTGTTCCTACCGAAAGCAGCGACCGGGTTTTCAGAGCAATATCGTCAAGCCTATCTTCCAAATAATCGGATTGTGACGCTCAAACTCGGGGACAAATTGCCAGAAGGAGCTCGCGTGTTCCAAGCAACGGCGCTCCACACGATGTATGCCGGCGTTGCGTCGTGTCTCTATGAATTTGAGTTAGATGGCAAAAAATTCAAACTGCCGCCAAATCGTCAGTGGTCTACGACCTATCCAAACATGATGCGCCTGGTTAGCGCGGGACGGGTCTATACTCAAGGCAATACTCCTCGCTTTATTAGGTACTTGGACGACTTTCCGGTAGCCGAGTTGACCAATGTATGGACTGATGTGATGGGCTCAGAGGACAAAATGTATGTCGTCCAGACAAACGAGAAGATCATTCAGCGGTGTTTGCTGATGACCACTGATCCGGGAGATCTCGCATTCGATCCGACGTGCGGAAGTGGCACGACCGCCTTGGCCGCTGAACAATGGGGGCGACGATGGATTACGTGCGACACGAGCCGAGTTGCGATCGCACTCACCAAGCAGCGCCTGATGACTGCACTATATGATTACTATGAACTGGCTCATCCGGAGGAGGGGGTTGGAAGTGGGTTCAAGTACAAGACGGTCCCACACGTGACTTTGAAGTCTATCGCGAACAACCCAGATATTCGTCCAGGCATGACGCGGGGGCAAATCGAAGCGGCCGTTGCTCGGTACGCTGACCAAGAGACGCTCTACGATCAACCAATGACCCAGACGGACAAGGCACGTGTCACCGGTCCCTTCACCGTGGAAGCTGTCCCCGCCCCAGCGGTTAAACCTCTGACCGAGGGAGATACGGCCTTGGCTCCTCTAGCAGACGCGTCCATCGCGCGGAGCGGCGAGACAGTCCGTCAATTGGAGTGGCGTGACGAACTCTTCAAAACAGGCATCCGTGGCAAGGGCGGACAGCGGATCGCATTCTCGCGCGTCGAACCTCTGCCCGGAACCACTTGGCTTCACGCGGACGCGGAAACGAAGGAGGATAAGCCCCAACGCGCCGTCGTCTGCTTCGGTCCGGAGCATGCTCCAATCGACAAGCGAATTGTTGAGCGGGCGATTGAAGAAGCTCAGACCCTAGTACCCACGCCGAAGATGATTGTCTTTGCCGCCTTCCAGTTTGATCCCGAGGCCGCCAAGGACATCGACGAGACCAAGTGGCCGGGTGTGAGCCTGCTCAAAGTACAGATGAACGCCGACCTTCTAACAGAGGACCTGAAGAAGAAGCGCGCCAGCAATGAAAGCTTCTGGCTTATCGGACAGCCGGACGTTCAGGTCACGAAGATCAAAGATGGCGCCGATGCCGGAAAATGGCGCGCAGAAGTATCAGGCTTCGATTATTACAACACCCGGAGCGGCATCATCGAATCCGGCGGCACCGAGAAGATTGCGATGTGGATGCTGGATACGGATTACGATGGCCGGAGTCTCTTCCCCCGCCAGGTCTTCTTCCCGATGGCGGATGGTAACGGTGGCTGGGAGCGTCTGAAGCGCAACCTGAAAGCGGAGATCGACGAGACGCTCATCGAAGCCTACCGGGGAACCGTATCGCTTCCGTTCGAGCCCGGCCCCAACAAGCGCGTCGCCGTAAAGATCATCGATGACCGCGGCATCGAGAGCTTGAAGGTGATTGCAATCAAATAAGCAGACGCGGGCGTGTTCGGAGTGGGGACGTGCTGACAATGTTTTCTTGGGGTTACTGGGGCTGGGGAAATGCCACGCCGCACCTGCTAACCGCAGTTGATGCTGCGGAGCGTGAAAGCGGATTCGAACCACCAGTATTCGTTGATATCCGATACAGACGGAGCGTTCGCGCAAAAGGGTTTTCTGGCAGAGCCTTCGAGGAGCTACTGACGCCCTCTCGTTACCGCTGGATGCAGCGGCTGGGCAACGAGAAGATTGCTACACACGAAAGTGGCGTTCGCATCGTCGATCCCACTGCTGCCAAGGATTTGCTCGATCTCGGAATAGAATTGGGTTCAGAGCAGCGGCGTGCCCTTTTTTTCTGTGCTTGTGAGTTTCCGAACGGCTGCCATCGCAACCCAGTAGCGGCCATGCTTCTGAACGAAGCCGAGAATGTGGGTGTAAACCTCGAGGTCGTTGAATGGCCAGGAGGTTCGCCTTCGCATTGCACCCTCGACGTAGGTTTCTTGCATTACAAAGCGGTGTTACGCGGCCGGCAGAGCGTTCCGCTCGAAGGGAACTGCCGGCTCAGCGAGATGCGCTGCCTGCCATGGGGCTCGATCGTGACTCTTCGGGCCAATGGTGAAACCGTCCCCATTTTGACTGGGCCGGCTAAGTATCAGAAGGGCTGGGTTTTGCCAGTTTTCGAATGCGGTAAGCCCGGAGCGGAGGGTGGAAGCCTCGATGCTTCCTCCAAACGGTTTCGAACAGAGCATGGGTTGGAACCTTATGTGACAGGGAGAGCAGGGGAATGAAGGCGCTAACGATCAGGCAGCCTTGGGCGCATGCGATCCTTCATCTCGGCAAGGATGTCGAGAATCGCGTCTGGCGCACTCATTATCGTGGCCCTCTTTTGATCCACGCTGCAGCCCGCCGTGAGCTTCATTCGCGTGAGATGCTCTCGGAATACATGAGCGGGCCGCCGTCGGCTGAGAGTCTCAGCAATCTTCCGATCGGCTGCATCATCGGCGTCGCCGAAATCATCGACTGCGTGAAGAATTCCAAGAGCAGGTGGGCCGACAGAGGGGCTTGGCATTGGCTGGTCCAAAATGCGCGTCCGATTAGACCGGTACATTGCACCGGCCGGCTCGGCCTCTGGGCCCCATCGGCGGCGGTCATGAAGAAGCTGCCTGCTTGGGTAAGGAATCTGAATCAGAGATGAGCGATTCCGAACGCAAGAGCATCGATCGGCTCATCATCAACTCCCCGTATGAGGAGCCTCAGCGATATTGGAGCTACAATCGGGAGACACGAACCTTCAGCCTGAAAGACGGCAGGCGGCCAGCGGGCTATGTTGTCGCGTCGGAAAGCTCAAAGACCTTCGACGATCCCGGCGTCTTTGTCGAAATCGAGCTGGCAAACAAAATCCGTCCGCGCGTGAAGGCGTGGCGCGACGCGCGCTACCCAGGAGTTACCGGTGTCACGCGCCGATTGCTTGAGCACTGGTACGATCCCGAGGAATTTGAGAATCGCCGTTTCTTCTTCTGCCAGCGGGAAGCAATTGAAACCCTCATTTGGCTGACTGAAGCGCCGGCAGCTCAACGAACGGGTATCAACGTTCCGTCGGACGGCGGAGCGTTTCAGCGGCTCTGCGCAAAGATGGCGACCGGCTCCGGTAAGACAATCGTCATGGCGATGGCGATCGCGTGGCACGTGATCAACAAGGTCACCTATCCCAACGACGCCCGCTTCTCGAAAAACATTTTGGTGATCGCGCCCGGCCTCACGGTCAAGAGCCGTCTGCAGGTTCTTATCCCTGCAGGAGCGGGCAACTACTACGAATTCTTTCGGATGGTTCCGCAGGCGATGCTCGACCGTTTGCGGCAGGGCAAGGTGGTTGTCATCAACTGGCACACCTTGAACTGGGAGACCGACGAGAAGGTTCGCAAGAAGCGCAGTGTCGATAAGCGCGGAGCCAAAAGCGACGAGGCATACGTCCGTGATGTTCTCGGCGATATGGCGGCGGCCAGAAACATCCTGGTCATTAACGACGAGGCCCATCACGCTTGGCGGGTCCCCGCCGAATCGAAGCTCAAAGGCGTCACCAAGGACGAGATCGAGGAAGCGACCAAATGGATTGGCGGGCTCGATCGCGTTCACAAGGCGCGCGGCATTCTCGGCTGCTATGACTTTTCCGCAACGCCATTTGTACCATCTGGCAAAAAGAGCACCGAAGAGGCGCTGTTTGGTTGGATTGTCAGCGACTTCGGGCTGAACGATGCCATCGAGTCCGGTCTGGTTAAAACTCCACGGGTGGTCATTCGCGACGACGCGGTTCCTGATGCAAAGACCTACCGTTCTCGGCTCTATCACATATACGCCGATCAGGAAGTTCATGACGATTTGAACCGAAAGGCCGACCCCGAAGAGCCGCTGCCCGACCTCGTAACCAACGCCTACTACCTGCTCGGGTTCGACTGGCGCGAAGCAGCAAGGACTTGGCAGAAAGCGGGCATGAAGACGCCTCCGGTCATGATTACCGTGGCGAACCGAACCGAGACGGCGGCGCGCATCGAGTACGCCTTCACTCACAACAAGATTCACATCGATGAGCTTTGCGATCCGGTTCGCACGCTGCATATCGATTCAAAAGTGCTCGAAGAGGCCGAGGCCCAGACCGATGAAGAGATCTCCGTCGAAAACGGCGCGGTGTCCGACGAAGAAGAATCGAACGGCGATCGCTCAAACCGCAAGCTAACGAAGAAAGAACGTGCTGAACTGTTACGTCGGCAGGTCGATACGGTTGGCCAGGAAGGAAAGCCGGGCGCTCAGATTCAGAGCGTGATCGCCGTCGGGATGCTCTCGGAAGGCTGGGACGCAAAAACAGTCACTCACATCATGGGGCTCCGCGCGTTCACCAGCCAACTCCTGTGCGAGCAGGTCGTCGGTCGGGGTCTTAGGCGAACCTCTTACGAGCTCAAGAAGAATATCGACCCGACCAGCGGCAGAGAACTCGAATTGTTCGAGGCGGAATACGTGAACATTTTTGGGGTACCGTTCACTTTCCTACCTCACGAGTCGGAAGAGGGCATCATCCCGGAGCCGCCGAAACCCAAGACGAAAATCGAACCAGTCCCGGAAAAACGCGAATTTGAAATCACCTGGCCAAATGTCGTGAGGATCGATCACGTCTATCGCCCTCAGCTGGCTCTCGACTGGCCAAAGGTTGAGGTTCTGCAACTTGACGTTGCGCGGACTACTCGGCTCGCGGAGTTGGCGCCGGTTGTGGAGGGCAAACCAGACATAAGCAAGGTCTCCACGATCGATTTGGAGAATCTCGCGCGGCAGCAACGGATGCAAAGGATCATCTTCGAGACGGCGCGCGATGTCTACGACCAGATGCAGAAGAACTGGCCCGCGAGCAAGGAAAGCCTTCTCGCCCAACTCGTACGCCTCGTCGAAGACTTCATTCAGTCCGACAAGCTCAAGATTATTCCGAATTCATTCGAGCAGGACGAACTTAAGCGAAGGCTGGTCATCACTCTGAACATGACCAAGGTTGTTCAGCACATCTGGGAAGCGATCAGGTTCGAGAACACCGAGTCTTTGGCGCTTCAATTCGACTCGGAGCACCCTGTGCGCTCCACCGCAGATATGGCTACCTGGTATACCGGCAAGCCGTGCGAATACACGAAACGGTCGCACATCAACTTCTGCGTTTATGACAGCACTTGGGAAGCATCAGAATCTTTCGAACTGGACCACAATCGCGCCGTTGCGGCGTGGGTTAAGAACGATCATCTGGGTTTCGAGGTCCTGTACGTCTTCAAGGGAGTCGTTCGCAAATACCGGCCCGACTTCTTGATCCGTCTCTCTGCTGGAGAAAATCTCATCCTCGAAACGAAGGGCCAGGAAACTGATCAGGATCGCACCAAACGACGCTTTCTGGCGGAATGGGTTCGAGCGGTTAACTTGGACGGTCGATTTGGCCGCTGGAGCTCGGCTGTCTCACGAAATCCTGCGGATATTGGGGACATATTGACCCGTAATCATTCGGATTCATCGTTCTCGGCCGTTGGCGATGAGAGTGCGCGCGAAAAGTGACAAATCGGGGAAGATGACCTATGCCTGCACGACAACTCACAATCGGGGATTTGCTTCTTGATGTCGAAAACCCGCGGATCAGTAGAGCCGGAGGTCAGAACGACGCACTCCAAAAGATCATCGACGACCAAGACGTCAAGCTAGCCGTACTTGCGGAGAGCATCCTTGAGGATGGCGGTCTAAATCCTATGGACCGCCTCCTGGTTGTTAAATCAGACGACAGTGAAAGCAAATATGTCGTAATCGAAGGAAACCGCCGTCTTGCAGCGATTAAGATTCTCCATAACCCGGCAGTCCTGACGGGCCTCGAAGTCAGATCGGCGCTTCAGAAGAGATTCGAGGCGCTTGCTCGGAATTTCGATGTTGCCACGGTTGAGCCGATCGACTGCTTTGAAGTCAGCGACCGTGCGGACGGGGCGACGTGGATTCACCAGAGGCATACAGGCGAGAACGAAGGTCGCGGAATTGTAGATTGGAATGCCGTTGCGACGCGCCGATTCACCGGTCGCGATCCCGCGCTTCAGGCCCTCGATCTTGTGTTGGCGCATGGAGGACTATCTGATGATGAAAAAAAGGCCATCGAAGCGCGCTTTCCCATAACGACTCTCGACCGCCTGTTATCTACTCCAGCGGTCCGCGCTAAACTGGGTCTCGAAATCAAAGATCAGAAGCTGCTGACGAACCTTCCTGCCGACGAGGTATTGAAGACCCTGCGCAGAATCGTTCGTGACCTTGCTAAGAAGACCGTTGTCGTGACGGCGCTTAAGAAGGTTGAGCAGCAGGTCGATTACGTTTCAAAGCTAGGTCAGGATCTACCAGACCTATCCAAAAGGTCTACCGCGCAGAAGTCCATTGATACGTTCGAAGCGCAAGACTTCAAGCAGTCGTCGCCCGCGAAACCCAAGCCAAAAGCGAAGCCAAACCCTCGCAGAACGCTAATCCCGAGAGAATGCCGCCTAAACGTCACCAATCCAAAGCTGGCGGAAATCTTTAAAGAACTGAGATCCTTGCCGTTTACTGACTTCCCGCACGCGATCTCAGTGCTTTTTCGCGTCTTTCTCGAAATTTCCGTCGACGATTACCTGACCCGGGCCAACATACCTCTCATCGTGAAACTACCGAAAGGCACCAAAGACAAGTCGCTGCGCAGCAAAATGCAAGAGGCGACGAAGTACATGATCGCAAATGGGACACCCAAGAAGCATCTTGAGGGCGTATCCAAGGCCGTTAATGATAAACATAACCCGCTTAATGTCGAGACACTCAACAACTACGTGCACAATCGATTTTTCTCGCCGACCGAACGCGACCTGCGAGTCGCTTGGGACAACGCACAGCCATTTTTCGAGCAGATCTGGCCGTGAATCCATTTACCTCAGCCCGTCGACCTAATCGCCTCACTCATTTTACGCCGCTTCGATACCCAGGAGGAAAGGGCAAGCTTGCAGCGTTCATCAAAAGAGTACTGCAGAGAAACCACCTACTGGATGGAGAATACGTCGAGCCATACGCAGGCGGAGCCGCGATCGCCCTCGAACTGCTCCTCCATGAATACGTATCGCACGT